>Ga0302220_10000366_pt1 | contig 39052 bp, 38 predicted proteins | sample II_Palsa_E1_3_FD_194572 | JGI IMG/M metagenome (GOLD analysis project Ga0302220, IMG submission 194572) | Peat permafrost microbial communities from Stordalen Mire near Abisko, Sweden - II_Palsa_E1_3 | ecosystem: Environmental > Terrestrial > Soil > Palsa > Peat permafrost | place: Sweden...
CTTGATGCCCTCCATGCGCTTGAGGTAGGAGACCAGCGCGGACAGTTTGCTGCCCTGTGGGCTGGAATGATTGTCGCGGACGTACTTGTAGATATCGTTTCCGGCGCCTTTCCGTATCGCGGCGCGTTTGGCGGAGATCTCTTTCATGATGAGGACGTAGAGCAGGTATTTCCAGGCCACCGCGTACGCGCCGAGCTTGGCCCAGGAGCCGCTGTTTTCGGCGGTCATCACCTGGCTGAGCAGCTCGTAGGAGTAGTCCTCCGGGGAAAGCTCGATGACGTAGCTTCCCGCCTCCCGCTCCCGCTGGGCCAGCACCTGGAAGATCGCGCTCTTGCCGATCCCGCGGCTGCCGATCACGATACGTTTCGCCCCGGAGCGGACCCGCTCGTAGGCCTCGGATTCGACGAAATACTCACCCAGGCCACGCTCAATGTCACGTTCCGCAGACGGTGCCCCGAAATCGATCCGGGAAATCGACATCGCAGGCAGGCTGACGCGTCCCATGGTCCCTCCCTGACGCCGATCACGCTCTGTAGAGCATAAACGGCACGGGCGCCGCGATAAAGGGCCTGGGCTAACCGAGCAGGTCTGCCAGCTGCCGGGCGTTGACCTGGGCGTCGTCGGCGTAGCAGTTGTTGAACAGGACATGCGTCGTGTCCGCCTCGGCGGCGAGCTTGCGGACCTTGGGCGCCCATTCCTGCAGTTCCTTTTCCGAATACCGGTAGCGGTACTTCTCCTGAATGTCATTGCTGTCCCATTTCTCGGAACGGCCGTGCATGCGGACCACGGCCAGCGGCGCGGTGGCCGCCACCACCGGCGGGACCGAGCTGGGGTAGCCCTGCGGCTCGTCCACGCAGACGTACGGCAGCTGGTGGTCGGCGAGGAAGGTCAGCGTTTCCTCGCGGTTCTGCTCGCTCATCCACGTCTTGTTCCGGAATTCGATGCACACCTGGCGCGGCGCGACCCGCTCCGCGCACCATACGATGTAATCCTTACGGGCCCGCCCGATCGGGAACCACTGCGGGAACTGGAACAGGATCGCGCCCAGCCGCCCGGTCTGCCGCAGCGGCTCCAGCGCGGACAGGAACCGCTCCCAGGCCTGGCTGGCCACTTCGGGGTCCACGTCCTTGAGGTAGACGCTGGCCTTGCCCTTGCTGGCCTTCTCGGCGGCGGGGCGCAGATCCTTGGGCAGCGCCGCGATCCGCGTGGGGTGCTGGGTGAACAGGCTGAACGCCTTGATGTTGAAGATGAATCCCTTCGGCGACCGGTGCGCCCAGGCCGCTGCGGTCTGCTCCGCGGGCAGCGCATAGTAAGACGAGTCCACCTCGACCAGCGGGAACTGGCGGGTGTAGTAGCGCAGGCGCTTCTCGGGATTGTTCGCTTCGGGCGGGTACCAGCCCGACTCGATCAGGGTCTTGTCCGTCCACGACGCGGTGCCCACCCGGATGTCAGCCATACCAGCCAGGGTAGGCCGGCGCTCAGGCCGGGCGGCCACTCAGTCGGCCAGTCAGGCAGGCAGAGTCAGGCGGGGGTAGATGATCATTGCCTCAGTCCGCCTCGCCGGGATACGTGCCCAACATCCTGTTCTACCGGAGTGCTCAGGAACCTGCGGCGGTCTCCGGGAGCGGGATGGCCGGGTTGGCGAGGCGGTCCGGGTCCACCGTCCGGCCCGCCAGCCCCGCGCGGGCTAGCTCCCGGATCTGGTCGGTGACGTCCCAGATGTTGACGTTCATGCCGGCCAGCACCCTGCCGCCCGCGAGCCAGAACGCGATGAACTCACGCTTGCCGACGTCTCCCCGGAACACCACCCGGTCGCAGGTGCCCGGCGGGACGTACCCCGTGTACTCCATGCCGAGGTCGTACTGGTCGCTGAAGAAGTAGGGCAGCCGGTCGTAGGCGACGTCCTGGCCGAGCATCGAGCGCGCCGCCGCGGCCGGCTGATGGAGCGCGTTGGACCAGTGCTCGACCCGCAGGTGCCGGCCGAGCAGCGGATGGTACGCGCGGGCGGCGTCACCAGCCGCGTAGATGACCGGGTCCGAGGTCCGCAGCGCCGCGTCGGTGACCACACCGCCGTCGACCTCCAGGCCCGCAGCCTCGGCCAGCCCGGTGGCGGGCGCCACGCCGATGCCGATGACCACGGCGTCAGCGCTGACCTCGGTGCCGTCCGCCAGCCGGACACCGGTCGCGGCGTCCGCGCGCACCAGTACTTCGGTGACCTGCGACCGGGACCGGAAGTCGACGCCGTGCCCGCGGTGCAGGTCCAGGAAAACCTGCCCGGCCTCCGGGCCCAGCACGCCCTGAAGCGGCAGTTCCGCCGACTCGATGACGGTGACCGGCAACCCTGCGGACCGTGCGGCGGCGGCCACCTCGAGCCCGATCCAGCCGGCCCCGATGACGGCGATCCGCGATGCGGAGGCCAGGGTCCCGCGCAGCCGCTCGCAGTCGTCGACGGTCCGCAGGTACAGCACCCCGCCCGAGTCCGCCCCGGGCACCGGCAGCCGGACCGGGACCGAGCCCGTGGTCAGCAGCAGCTTGTCGTAGCCGATGGCGTCCCCGCTGGCCAGCACGACCTGGCGCAGGTCCCGGTCGATGGCCGTCACCGCGGTCCCGAGCCGCAGGTCGATCTGGTGCTCGGTGTACCAGCCCTCGCTGGAGTGGACGAAGATCTTGTCCCGCTCCTCGGCCCCCTGCAGGTATCCCTTGGACAGCGGCGGCCGCTCGTACGGGTAATGCGGCTCCGCCCCGATGAGGACGATCTGGCCGCCGAACCCTTCGGCCCGGAGCGCCTCGGCGGCCTTGGCCCCGCCAAGGGACGCGCCGACGATCACGAACGTGGGTCCAGACGACATCGCGCTGCCTCCGCCTGCTCCGTGGGATCACGGACCGCCCGGGGCACGCCGGCCGATCCAGGTAGCGCCATCTTAAGACGCCCTAGTTGGCATGGGCCGGGGGGCGCCGCGCCGTGACCCGCTGCGGTGCTCGCCGACAAGGCGGAAGTGAGCCCGGGCTTTGGCCCGGGCCCACTTTCGTTAAGAGTGTGGCTGTTACTGCTCCTGCTGGAGGACGCCTTCGATCTCGAGGTCGAGGGAGACCTTGTCGCTGACGACGGCGCCGTTGGTGCCGGGGATCACGCCGTTGAAGTTCACGCCGAAGTCCTTGCGGCTGATCTCACCCTTGGCGGAGAAGCCGGCCCGGGTGCCGCCGAAGGGGTCGGGGCCGAAGCCGTTGAGCTCCAGGTGGAGGGTGACCGGGCGGGTGACCTCCTTGATGGTGAGGTTGCCCTCGAGCAGGAAGTCGTCACCGTCCGGGCGGGCGCCGGTGGACACGAACGTGATGGTCGGGTGCTTCTCCACGTGCAGGAAGTCCTCGCTGCGCACGTGGTTGTCGCGGTCGTTATGGCTGGTGGTGATCGAGGACGCGTCGATGGTGGCATTCACGGTGGACTGCAGCGGGTCAGCGCCGGTCGTGAAGGTACCCTCCACCTTCTCGAACTTGCCGCGGACCTTGCTGACCATCATGTGCCGGACACTGAATCCGACCTCGGAGTGAACGGGGTCGATCGCCCACGTTCCCGCGACGTAACCGGGGATTTCGGTAGCGGCACTGCTCATGGTGTCTCCTATCGTGCTCTACTGCTCGTGTAGTTCTCTACGGTACTTAGGTTCCCGATAGTAACCAGTGAATATTTGAAGCGTCAAGTTTTTACAGTTGAAACTTAAACTTTTCTCATTCGGGCTGTATCCTGGTTACATGGGAGTAACCGGCACCAATGGGCCAGCTGAGGCAGATGCTGTCGCGTCACGCCTGGTGGCCCGGCCAGCCGGTCAGCTAGCCGCCGGTGCCGCCGGGCCAGACCCGGAAGCCGAGCCCGCACCCGAAGCCAGGCCCGCACCCGAAGCCAGGCCCGCACCCGAAGCCGGGCCCGCAGCGGAAGCGAGGCCAGCGGAGGAAGCCGCCGGGCCCTCCCGGGCGGCGCGACCGCCGCTGTCAGGATGCCGCGCGCGGGAGATCCTGAACCGGGTCGGCGACAAGTGGTCGGTCATGGTCATCGACCGGCTGGGCCAGGGCAGCCACCGGTTCAGCGAACTGCGCCGCGACATCGAGGGAATCACCGGCCGGATGCTCACCGTCACGCTGCGCGGGCTGGAGCGCGACGGCCTGGTGTCGCGGACCATCCACCCGATGATCCCGCCGCGGGTCGACTACGAGCTCACCCCCATGGGCCGGACACTGCTGCGGACCATTGAGCAGCTCATCGACTGGGCCGACAGTCACGTCGCCGCCATCCACGTCGCGCAGGCCAGCTACGACGCGAAGCACAGGCCGGAGGACGCCAGCCCGGTAGACCCGGAGATCAGCGCCTGCGAGGAGGCCGAACGCGCCGCCCGCCGCGGGTACTCCGCCCCGGCCGGCTGAACGCAGCGAGCCAGCCGGGCACTGGGAGCCAGCCGGGCACTGGGAGCCAGCCGGGCACTGGGAGCCAGCCGGGCACTGGGAGCCAGCCGAGCACTGGGAGCCAGCCGAGTTGGCCCGCTGCGGGTGAAGGAGGAACGCCGCAGCGCGGCAACCACAGCGACGTGCGGGCGGCACCGGGCGGTGCGAAGATGGCCTGATGACCGCACGCCTCGATGTGCTGTGCGCGGGCTACGCCGCCGAACGGGTGGCGAGCACCGTGGTGCTGATCCGCGACGAAGGCACCGTGATCGTGGTGGACCCCGGCATGGTGGCCAGCCGGGACCGGATCCTCGGCCCGCTGGCGCGGCTCGGCGTCGATCCGGCCGACGTCGGCGACGTGGTGTTCAGCCACCATCATCCCGACCACACGCTGAACGCCGCACTGTTCCCCCGCGCCCAGGTGCACGACTTCTGGGCCATATATTCCGGCGACGTATGGACGGAGCGGCCGGCCGACGGATACCAGCTCTCGCCGTCGGTGACGCTGATGGCCACTCCCGGGCACACCGCGCAGGACATCACCACGCTGGCGGCTACCGATGATGGCCTGGCCGCCTGCACCCACGTGTGGTGGTCGAAGCAGGGCCCGGACACCGATCCGCTGGCCGAGGACCAGGCCCAGCTCGAGCGATCCCGGGCCCGCCTGCTGGCCGCCTCCCCGGCGCTGATCGTGCCCGGTCATGGCGAGCCGTTCGCTCCCGGTGAGCTGGCCGCCGGCTGAGGCCCGGCGTAGGCTGCGGACGGGAGGCAGCCATGGGTTTCGAGCACATCCTGGTCCAGCGTTCGGGTGACTTCGCCACCATCACGATGAACCGGCCGCAGCGCCGGAACGCCCTGTCGAAGGGGCACATGCGCGAGCTGATCGCCGCGTTCCGCGAGGTCGGCGACAGCGACGCGCTGGGCATCGTGCTGGCCGGCAACGGCCCGGTATTCAGCGCCGGGCACGACTTCGCCGATGTCGCCGACGCTGACCTGCCCTCGGTCCGCTCGCTGCTGCTGACCTGCACGGAACTGATGACGCTGATCCAGCAGGTACCGCAGCCGGTGGTGGCACGGGTCCACGGGCTGGCCACGGCGGCCGGCTGCCAGCTGGTGGCTACCGCCGATCTGGCCGTGGCCAGCGAAGAAGCCGGCTTCGCCGCACCCGGTGGCAAGGGCGGCTGGTTCTGCCACACCCCGATGGTCGCGGTGGCCAGGAACGTGGGCCGTAAGCGGGCCGCGGAGATGGCCCTGTCGGGCGATGTGATCGACGCCCGGACTGCGCTGGACTGGGGGCTGGTCAACCAGGTGGTGCCGGCGGCGCAGCTCGACTCCGCCACGCACGGCCTGCTCGACCGGGTGACCCGGGGCTCGGCCGAGAGCAAGGGCATCGGCAAGCAGGCCCTCTACGCGCAAATCGACCTGGACCAGCCGAAGGCCTACGCCTACGCGGTCGAGGTGATGGCCGCGACCAGCCAGCTGCCCGACGCCCGCGAGGGCATGAAGGCGTTCCTGGAGAAGCGGAAGCCGCGCTGGCGGCGGGGCCGCTGAGTCCCTTCCCGTTACCGGCGTTGGTTTCCCGCAGTATCTGCGGGAACCAACGCCGATCATGGAATGAATCGAGACGGGACGGCGCTGCACGGAATTAAGCGGACGAAATGGTCCGGTTAACCTTCATGGGAGGGGGAGCTGATGAAGCTCGGCATTCTCGGCACCGGAAATGTGGCCCAGACCCTGGCCCGGCGCTGGTCCGCGGCGGGTCACCAGGTCACGTTCGGTTCGCGGGAGCCGAAGGCGAGGGACGGCCTGGATGCGCCGGTAACCACGCTGGCCGAAGTGGTCGCCGGCAGCGACGTGCTGGTGAACGCGACACCCGGGTCAGCATCGCTTGAGGTCGTGGAGCAGATCGGCGCCGACGCGTTCGCGGGCAAGATCCTGCTCGACGTGGCCAACGCGAGCACCCCGTCCTTCGAGCTGGTGTACCCCAACTCGAGCCTGGGCGAGAAGCTCCAGGCGGCGCTGCCCGGCGCCAAAGTCGTGAAGACGATGAACACCGCTGCGATGCTGGTGATGACCGATCCCAGTGTGGTGCCGCCGAGCAGCGTCTTCGTCTCCGGGGACGACGCCGCGGCCAAGGGGACGGTCACTGGCCTGCTCAGGGACTTCGGGTGGGACGATGAATCCATCGTCGACCTGGGGGGGATCACGTCCGCGCGCGGGACCGAGCACTATTTCCTGATGTTCGCCGCGTTCATGCAAGCGCTGGGCACACCCAGGTTCAACATCCGTCTCGTCTCCTAAGGACACCGATGAGCACGCCGAACAACTGGAACGACCAGATCATCAGCGAGTTCCGCGCGAACCACGGCAAGGTCGGCGGGAACTTCGAGGGCGCGCCGCTGCTGCTACTGCACACGACCGGCGCACGAAGCGGCCAGCACCGGGTCAGCCCGCTGATGTACCTGCCGGATGGGAACCGGTATGTCGTGTTCGCCTCCAAGGCGGGCGCGGACACCAATCCCGACTGGTACCACAACCTCACCGCCCATCCGCAGGCCCAGATCGAGGTCGGCAGCCAGACCCTCGACGTCGAGGCCAACGAGATCCGGGGCCCGGAGCGGGACGAGCTGTACGCGCGTCACGCCAGCCGCTATCCCGGCTTCGCCGACTACGAGCGCAAGACCACGCGGGTCATCCCGGTCATCGCCCTCACCGAACGTTCCGCCGGGTAACCGGCCTGGCCCGCGGTCCGCGGGACGGACGGCGGGCCTGGTGATGCCGATGGTCGCGCTCGATCAGGTCCTTCAGGCGCAACCGCCGATCCGGGTCGAGAGGCGGCCCCTGCGAGCGGAGCAAACCAGGAATTTCGTCCGTCGAGGTAGCGATCCGGACTGTTGGGTTGCGGCATGTCCCGAGCCGTGACCGGGGATGGGTGAACAGAACCAGGCGCTGGATTTCGATGGGCTGCCCGCACGACCACAGGAATTCCTGCAGCTGGTCGGCCGGCTCGTTGAGCTGGACGCTTGGCGAGCGCCCGCCCCGGTCACGGATTGGGCCGCCGTCCACACGATTGCCGTAGCGGTCGTACTTGTCGAACCACCAGTTGTCTCCGTCACAGTGGACGGTGGCGTTCCGATGCTTCCCCTCGATGGCGATGAGGCCGGCGGGGCCGAGCAGAAGATGGTCGATCTCACCACCCCGGTTGCGGTAGCCCCGGAACAGAATCCAGTCGTCACCGAATAGCTGGGCCAGCCCGCTCACCACGGTGCGCTCACCCGCTATTCCGGCCTTGAGGATCTCCTGCCGGTCATCGTCACCGGACGCGGTTTCCTGCGGAGCGAGCGGCACCCGCCGGCGCTCGCGCCGTAGCGTCAGCGCGGCGCGCCACCACGCCCACCAGCGGCGTTGCGCGCGGGCCTGATCGCGGGCGGCCACCGCCCGGCTGATGCGTTCGAGCTGCTGGGCATGGGCCGCCTCGAACTGTGCCCGCGCCTGCCGCTGCGCGGCGCCGCGGCGCCGTTCGGTTTCCTGGAGCATCCGGCTGGGGTGATCCGACAGTTCAATGACTTGCATGACACCGCCGTCCGCACCCAGCCGGCGGCGTCAGCCCCGCCACCGGAGATGGAGTTTTACCAGATATCAAGGCTAAGCTCCTGCGGCCCGAAGCAGGGCACCGCGGCGCTCACGTATCGGACTCAAAAGTCTCCTTCACCGGCCATCCCCGGCCAGGACGTCGGGCAGGCCGAACGAGGGGCACCGCCATCCTTCATCGGTCTTCCGATGACCAGGGAGCTGTGCCAATGTGGTTGTCGTCGCTGCCCAGCGGCAAAGTGGCTGGTATAGAGGAGACAACGACGTGCCTCGGTTCATGGACTTCCACGATGACCTGAAGCTTCCCGCCGAAGACATCGACCAGATCGCGCAGGGAACGCGGGAGGGCGCCACCGACGAGTTCGGCGTCCGGCAGGTCGAGCTCTACCACAACGCCGACGGCAAGGTCTACTGCCTGCTCGAGGGGCCGGACGCGGACGCGATCCGGAAGCATCACGAGGCCCTCGGCGTCCCGTGCGGCGATGTTCATCAGGTCGACGGGGTTCTCTAAGACACGCGCCCGGCATTCGTTACACCCAGCGCAACGACCCGATCGTCAGCATCCACCGATTGTGCCAGGGAGGGCGTCGGGGGCGGCGAGCGCGGGGCTGCCGTCGGGCTGGCTGCTGGCCCGGATGATCAGCTCCGGGGTGAAGACGATGCGCCGGTGCTCGTGCCCGGCCGGGCGGTCGGCCTCTTCGAGCAGCATCTCGGCGGCGGTCTGGCCGAGCTGATACTTGGGCTGGCGTATTGAGGTGAGGGGCACGGCGGAGTCGGCCGCGAAGTCGATGTCGTCGTAGCCCACGATCGCGACGTCGCCCGGGACCTGGGCGCCGAGCTGGGTGAGCCGGCGGAGCAGCCCCAGGGCCAGCAGGTCGTTGGTGCAGAAGGCGGCGGTGAGCCCGGCGCCTGGAACGCCAGACACGGCGGCGCGGAGCTGATCGCCGGCGTGGGCGCCGCACCGGGTGTTCATGGCCGGCACCGGTATCTCCCGCAGCACCTCGGCCGGATCGAGACCGGCCTTGACCACCGCCTGGTAGGCGCCCCGGCGCCGGTCGGCGCACTGCCGGATGGCCAGCGGGCCGTTGATCAGCGCGATGCACCGGTGGCCCAGGGCGAGCAGGTGCGCGACCGCGAGCTCACCGCCGCGCCGGTCGTCGACCGCGACCGAGCAGTGCCCGGACGGTCCCGGCCGGTCGAGCAGCACCACCGGGGTGCCCCGGTCCCGGATGCCCTTGATCGTCGGCGCCCGGCCGTGCACGGGCGTGATGAGGATGCCGCGCACGCGCTGCTCCTCCAGCACCCGCAGGTACTGACGCTCCTTGTCCTCGGCCTCGTCGGAGTTGCACAGGATCACCGCGTAGCCCTCAGCCTGCGCGTAATCCTCGACACCCCGGGCGACCTCGGTGAAGAACGGGTTCGTCACGTCGAGCACGACCAGGCCAAGGCACCGGCTCCGGCCGGCCCGGAGCTGGCGCGCGGAGGCGTTCGGGATGAAACCGAGCCGCTCCATGGCCGCTTCCACCCGGGCCCGGGTCTGGGGGCGGACCAGATCCGGGTGGTTCAACACGTTCGACACCGTGCCGACCGCCACCCCGGCAAGGGTCGCCACGTCCTTCATCCCCGCAGCCATCGGTCCTCCATTGTGCCCTTCCGCCCCCGGCAAACTGGGCCGCAGCTTGATCGTAACGATTCAACTTCAAGTGCTGGCGCCTTCATTGACAGCGGGATGGCCGCCTTTCAGACTTCAAGGCACGTTTGAAACGTTCCATCACAAGGTTGATACACGATCCGAGCGCCTTCGACGAGGAGATGAAGCCCGTGGGTCATGCCGACGAAGCGGCCGGCGACCGGCGCGCGGACGCCAGGCCCGAGGATGCCGGGCGCCAGGATGCCGTGGCATCCGGTACGGGAGATGGCCGCAGCTCTGCCGGCCAGGGCAACTCCGCCGGGCAAGGCAGCTCCGCCGGGCAAGGCAGCTCCGCCGGGCAGGGCAGCGGGGACCGCGGAGGCAGCGGGGACGGCCCGGACTCCCCCGCGGTGCTGTCCCTGCGGCACGTGAGTAAGTCGTTCGGCGCGGTCCGAGCGGTCATCGACGGGTCGATCGAGCTGCGCGCGGGCGAGGCGCACGCGCTGCTCGGCGAGAACGGCGCCGGCAAGTCCACCATGGTGAAGATCCTCGCGGGCGTGCACCAGCCCGACAGCGGGACGGTCCTGGTCAACGGGCAGCCGACCGTGCTGCACGGCCCGGCTGGGGCGATCGGGGCCGGCCTCGCCATCATCTACCAGGAGCCAACGCTGTTCCCGGACCTGTCGGTGGCCGAGAACATCTTCATGGGACGCCAGCCGCTGCGGCGCGGGCGGCGCATCGACGGGCGCGAGATGACCACGGAGGCGGACGCGCTGTTCGCCCGGCTCGGCGTGCGGATCGACCCCGGACGCATCGCGCGCGGACTGTCCATCGCCGACCAGCAGCTGGTCGAGATCGCCAAGGCCCTGTCGCTGGATGCCCGGGTCATCGTGATGGACGAGCCGACCGCGGCGCTGTCCGCGGTCGAGGTGGCGCGGCTGTTCGACGTGATCAAGGCGCTGCGGGCGGGCGGCACAGCGGTGCTGTTCATCTCACACCGGCTGGAGGAAGTGTTCGCGATCTGCCAGACGGTGACCGTGATGCGCGACGGCCGACACGTGCTCACCAGCACGCTGACGGGCCTGACGGCCGGGGATCTGGTCCGGGCCATGGTCGGGCGGGATATGCCGGAACGGATCCCGGGTGAGCGAGGCGCTCCCGGCGAGGTCCGGCTCACCGTCCAGCGGCTGACCCGGGAGGGCGTGTTCACCGACGTGTCCTTCGAGGTCCGGGCGGGCGAGATCGTGGCCCTGTCCGGGCTGGTCGGCGCGGGCCGCAGCGAGGTGGCCCGGGCCGTCTTCGGGATCGACCGGTATGACGCGGGCGCGGTCACGGCGGGCGGGCACAAGCTGCGCAAGGCGTCGCCCACCGCGGCCATGACCGCCGGGATCGGCCTCGTGCCCGAGGACCGGCGCCAGCAGGGCCTGGTCATGGAGATGTCGATCCAGCAGAACGTGGCGCTCGCGTCGCTGAGCACGCTGCGCCGGGCCGGAATCATCCGTGCCTCGGCCGAACACAGCTTCGCCGCCGACTGGGCGGTACGGCTCAGCGTCAAGTACGGGCGGCTCACCGACCCGGTGTCGATGCTGTCGGGCGGCAACCAGCAGAAGGTCGTGCTGGCCAAGTGGCTTGGCCGCCGCCCCTCCATCCTCATCGTGGACGAGCCGACCCGCGGCATCGACGTGGGCACGAAGGCCGACGTGCACAACCTCCTCGACCGGCTCGCGGGCGACGGCATCGCCATCTTGATGATCTCTTCCGAACTGCCGGAGGTGCTGCGGTTGGCTGACCGGATTCTCGTCATGCGCGAGGGACGGCTGGTGGCGGAGTTCACGCAGGCGGACGCCTCCGAGGAGGGCATCATGGCGGCGGCGACCGGCCAGCTCGAGGCGGAAGCCCGATGACGGCCACGCTGGCCCCGCCGCGCGAGCCGGGCAGCCCAGCGTCCGCGAGCTCGCGGCGGCTCGCGGAGCGGGTGTTCCGGGTCCGGGAGTTCGGCATCGTCGCCGTCCTGATCGTGTTCGTCGCGATCACGGCGGCGATCCAGCCCCGCTTCCTGTCCATCACCAACATCCAGTTCGTGCTGGTCGACGCCACGATCTTCGCGCTGCTGGCACTGGGCGAGACGATCGTGGTGATCAGCCGGAACGTCGACCTGTCGGTCGGATCCGTGCTGGGCATCTCCGCGTTCCTCACCGCCCAGCTGGCCAGCCAGGCGCACGGCCTCCCGCTCCCGCTCGTCTTCCTGGCCGGGCTGGGCATCGGGCTGGGATTCGGCGCCATCAACGGCCTGCTGGTCTCGCTGGGCCGGGTCCCGAGCCTGGTGGTCACGCTGGCCACGCTGTACATCATCCGCGGACTCGACGTGCTCATCGTGGGCGGCAGCCAGGTCGTTCCGTCCTCGTATTACCCATCCTTCCTGACCATCTCCAAGGCCACGGTGGGCGGGATCCCGGACCTGGCCATCGTGGTCGCGGTGGTCATCGCGGTCGGGGCGTACTGTCTGCGCAGTTTCCGGTCGGGCCGTGAGCTGTACGCGATCGGCTCCAACCCGGACGCGGCCCGGCTGGCGGGCATTCCGATGGGGCGGCGCATCTTCACCGCGTTCGCGCTGAGCGGCGCGATCGCCGGGGTGGCCGGCGTCCTGTGGGCGTCCCGGTACGGGACGGTCGACTCCACCGCGGGCACCAGCTACGAACTGCAGGTCATTGCGGCCGTGGTGGTCGGCGGGGTGGCGATCTTCGGTGGCAGCGGCAGCGTGGTCGGCGCGGCCATCGGCGCGCTGCTGCTGCAGACGATCAACTCGGCACTGTACGTGCTCGGCGTCTCGCCGGACTGGGACCAGGCCATCGCGGGCTTCCTGCTCCTCCTGGCGATCGTGTTGGACCGGTTCATCTCGCTGCGGCTGACCGCATCGCTGCGACGGAGGAGTGCCCGCCGTGGACAGTGACCTGAACGCGATGGCCGGCAACGCGGCCATGACTCCGGAGCACATCGCCGGGGAGGAGCCAGGCCCGGGCCCAGGCGCGAGCGGTGGCTGGGGCCGGCTGCGGCCGGCCATGCGCTGGGAAAGCGGCCTGGTCGTCGTGGTGATCGTGATCGCCATCATGGGCAGCGCGTTGTCGCCGGAGTTCCTGACGGCCAACAACTTCTTCAACCTGGGCCTCAACACCGGTGAGATCGCGATCATGGCGCTGCCGATGGCGCTGATCATCATCAGCGGGGAGATCGACCTGTCCGTCGAGTCCACGCTGGGCATGTCCAGCGCGGTGCTCGGCGTGCTGTGGGCCGATCACTGGCCGATGCTGGCCATCTTCGCGGTGGTCGCGGTGGTCGGGGTGCTGGCCGGGGCCGTCAACGGGCTGCTGGTCACCCGGGTCGGGCTGCCGTCGCTGGCGGTAACGATCGGCACGCTCGCCCTCTACCGGGGCATCGCGCTCATCCTGCTCGGCCCGCGGACCGTGGCCAACTTCCCCGCCTTCTACACCAACGCCGGGACCACCGCGATCCCGCACACCGACCTGCCCTGGTCGATCGGCATCTTCATCGTCCTGGCGGTCATCTTCGCCATCGTGCTGCACGCCACCCCGTTCGGCCGGTCGATCTACGCGATGGGTGACAACGCCGAGGCGGCCACGTTCGCGGGGCTGCGGGTCAAGCGGGTCAAGACCAGCCTGTTCGTGATCTCCGGCCTGGCGTCCGCGCTGGCCGGGGTGCTGTACACGTTCCGGCTGAACACCGCGGTACAGGACAACGGGACCGGCCTATCGCTGGACGTGGTCGCGATCGTGCTGCTGGCCGGGGTGTCCATCTTCGGCGGCAAGGGGTCGATCGGCGGGGTGTTCCTCGCGGTGCTGGCCTTTGCCGGGCTGCAGAACGCACTGCTGCTGACCAACTTCAACCAGGAGGCCACCGGCCTCGTGACCGGCGGGCTGCTGCTGATCAGCGTGTTCGTGCCGAACGCGGCCATGTTCGTGCGCTACCTCCGCCAGGCCGCCAGACGGGCGACCCGGCGGCTGCCATCAGAACCTGCCCTATCCATGCCACGAAGGGACACCTAGTATGCGAGCTTTCCTGAGACGGGCGCCGCTGGCCGCCTCGACGCTCGTCGTCGCGTCGGCCCTGGCCGTTGCCGCCTGTTCGTCAAGCGGTTCTGCTACCTCGTCGAGCTCATCAAGCCCGTCCGGATCCGGGTCCGGATCGGCCACGGCGAAGACCGGCCTGAAGGTCTTCGTCATCCCGAAGAACCTCGGTAACCCGTACTTCACCACGGCCGACAGCAAGGGCACCGGCGGGGCGCTGGCCGCGATCAGCGCCGCGGGCGACACCGGTACCGAGACGAGCGGGACCGCGGCCACCTCCGCGTCGCAGATCCCGGCCATTCAGGCCGCGATCACCAAGGGGGCGAACGCGCTCATCGTGTCGGCGACCGACCCCACGGCGCTGTGCCCGACGCTCAACGGCGCCATGAAGCGGAAGATCACGGTGGTTACCTACGACTCCGACGCCCCGACGTGCCGGAGCCTGTTCATCAACCAGGCCTCCACGTCCGCGATCGGGACCAGCGAGGTGGACCTGCTGGCCAAGGAGATCGGCGACTCCGGCGAGATCGGCATCGTCTCGGCCGCGGCGTCGGCGACGAACCAGAACGCCTGGATCGGGTACATGAAGCAGGAACTCACGAAGTACCCGAAGATGAAGCTGGTCGCGACCGTCTACGGCAATGACGATCCGGCCACCGCTACCCAGGTCACCCAGGGGCTGCTGGAGCAGTACCCGAACATCAAGGGCATCATCTCCCCCACGACGGTGGGCATCCTGGCCGCCGCGGGCGTGCTCGACACGGCCAAATACCGCGGCAAGGTCCAGCTCACCGGGCTGGGCACCCCGGACTCGATGAAGAAGTACGTGTCCGACGGCACGGTCAAGGCGTTCGAGCTGTGGAACCCGGCCAACCTCGGCTACCTCGCCGGTTACGCCGCCGCCGACATCGCGGGCGGGTCGCTCAAGGTCGCCCAGGGCGCGACCTTCAAGGCCGGCAAGCTCGGCACGTTCACCATCGGCGCGGACAACACGGTCCTGCTGGGCCCGCCGACCGTCTTCACCACCGCCAACATCAACAACTTCAACTTCTGACCAATAGCCGGTAGGCCGGGGGCTCGTGACGAGCCCCCGGCGGGGAGGCCCGGGTACGGGCCATCCTGGGAGAGGACCTGGAATGCGTGACCTGGCCAGCGTGAAGGCCACCCTGAAGGCGCAGCGGATCGAGCTGCCGTCGTGGGCGTTCGGGAACACCGGAACGCGGTTCAAGGTGTTCGGGCAGCCCGGGGTGCCGCGGACGCCGCTGGAGAAGATCGACGACGCGGCGCAGGTGCACCGGTTCACCGGCGTCGCGCCCAGCGTGGCCGTGCACATCCCGTGGGACAAGGTCAGCGACTACGCGGCGCTGGCCAAGCACGCGGCGGACGCCGGGGCCCGGATCGGCACGGTCAACGCCAACGTGTTCCAGGACGACGATTACCGCCTCGGCAGCGTGGCCAACCCGGATCCCCAGGTGCGCCGCAAGGCCGTGGCGCAGCTGATGGAGTGCGTCGACGTGATGGACGCGACCGGCTCCCGCGACCTCAAGCTGTGGTTTGCCGACGGCACCAACTACCCCGGCCAGGACGACATCCGCCGCCGCCAGGACCGGCTGGCGGAGGCGCTGGCCGAGGTGTACGCCCGGCTCGGGCCCGACCAGCGGATGCTGCTGGAGTACAAGCTGTTCGAGCCGTCGTTCTACACCACCGACGTGCCTGACTGGGGCACGTCGCTGACCCACTGCCTGGCCACCGGGCCGAGGGCCCTGGTCGTGGTGGACACCGGGCACCACGCACCGGGGACCAACATCGAGTTCATCGTGGCCGTGCTGCTCCGGCTCGGGCGGCTCGGCGGATTCGACTTCAACAGCCGGTTCTACGCCGACGACGACCTGATGGTCGGCGCAGCCGACCCGTTCCAGCTGTTCCGCATCCTGCACGAGGTCATCCGGGCCGGGGCCCTGGTGCCCGGCCCCAGTCCCAGCACGCCGGGCGGGGACATCGCGTTCATGCTCGACCAGTGCCACAACATCGAGCCCAAGATCGGTGCCCAGATTCGCTCCGTGCTGAATGTGCAGGAGGCGTCGGCCAAGGCGCTGCTGGTCGACGCGGACGCGCTGGCCGCCGCGCAGCAGGCCGGCGACGTGCTCGGCGCGAACGCGGTCCTGATGGACGCGTACAACACCGACGTCCGGCCGCTGCTGGCGGAGGTGCGGGAGGAGATGGGCCTGGACCCGGATCCGTACGCCGCTTACGCCCGCTCCGGTTACCAGGAAAAGATCGTGGCGGAACGGATCGGTGGTACTCCGGCCAGCTGGGGCAGCTGAGTTTTTCCAGCCCGGGGTACCGGGCCCGGCAGATGGGATGACGTTGAGATGACCGATGCGAGTGTCGCGGTGCCGGACCTGCTGGGGCGCAGCCACCGGCTCGGCTCCGACCCCCGCAACACCAACTACGCCGGGGGCAACACCTCGGCCAAGGCCACCGCCACCGACCCGGTCACCGGGCACCCGGTGGAGCTGATGTGGGTCAAGGGGTCGGGCGGCGACCTGGGCACGCTGACCGAGGCCGGGCTGGCCGTGCTCCGGGTGGACCGGCTGCGGGACCTGGCCCGCGGCTACCCGGGCGTCGAGCACGAGGACGACATGGTGGCCGCGTTCGACTACTGCCTGCACGGCAAAGGTGGCGCTGCGCCGTCGATCGACACCGCCATGCACGGGCTGGTCGACGCGGACTGCGTCGACCACCTGCACCCCGACTCCGGGATCGCGTTCGCGACCGCCGCCGACGGCGAGGAGCTGACCAAAGCCTGCTTCGGGGACCAGGTCGCCTGGGTGCCGTGGCGGCGGCCCGGCTTCCAGCTCGGCCTGGACATCGCGCAGGTCAAGCGGGACCACCCGGAGGCTATCGGGGTCATACTCGGCGGGCACGGGATCACCGCGTGGGGGGAGACCAGCGACGAGTCTGAGGCCCGGTCGCTGGAGATCATCGCCCGGGCGAGCGCCTACATCGACGAGCACACGAACCAGGCTCCGTTTGGTGACATCATCGACGGTTACCAGCCGCTGACCGGCAGGCAGCGGCGGGCGCGCGCCGCCGCCCTGGCGCCGGTACTGCGCGGCCTCGCCTCGACCGACCGGGCGCAGGTCGGGCACTTCACCGGCAGCGACGTCGTGCTCGATTTCCTGTCCCGGTCCAAGCACCCCGAACTCGCCGCCCGCGGGACGTCGTGCCCCGATCATTTCCTGCGCACGAAGGTCCGGCCGCTCGTGCTCGACCTGCCGCCGTCCGCGCCGGTGGAGGAGGCCATCGCCCGGCTGCGTGAGCTGCACGCCGCCTACCGCGAGGACTACCGCGCCTACTACGACCGGCACGCCGACGCTTCCTCGCCGCCCATGCGCGGGGCGGACCCGGCCATCGTGCTGGTGCCGGGGGTAGGAATGTTCAGCTACGGGGCGGACAAGCAGACGGCGCGGGTGGCCGGGGAGTTCTACGTCAACGCGATCAACGTGATGCGCGGCGCGGAGGCGCTGTCCACCTACACGCCGATCAGTGCGGCGGAGAAGTTCCGCATCGAGTACTGGGAGCTGGAGGAGGCCAAGCTGCGGCGGCGCCCTGCACCCAGGCCGCTGGCCACCCGGGTGGCCCTGGTGACCGGGGGCGGGTCCGGGATCGGGCGGGCCATCGCGCAGCGGCTGGCGGCCGAAGGGGCGTGCGTGGTCGTGGCGGACCGGGACGGCGCGGCGGCGGGAAAGGTGGCGGGGCAGATTGGGTCGGCCGATGTCGCGGTGCCGGTCACCGTGGACGTGACCAGCGAGGCGGCGGTCGCGGCCGCGATCGCCGCCGCGGTGCTGGCGTTCGGCGGGGTGGACCTGGTGGTCAACAACGCGGGCCTGTCCATCTCCCGGCCGCTGCTGGAGACCTCGGCCGCGGACTGGGACGTGCAGCACGACGTGATGGCGCGCGGATCGTTCCTGGTCTCGCGGGAGGCGGCCCGGGTCCTCGCGGCGCAGGACATGGGCGGTGACATCGTCTACATCGTGAGCAAGAACTCCGTCGTGGCCGGCCCGTCGAACGTGGCCTACGGCGCGGCCAAAGCAGACCAGGCGCACCAGGTCCGGCTGCTCGCCGCCGAGCTGGGGCCGCTCGGGATCCGGGTGAACGGGATCAACCCCGATGGAGTGGTGCGCGGGTCGGGGATCTTCGCGGGCGGCTGGGGCGCGCAGCGGGCCGCCGTGTACGGGGTGCCCGAGTCCGAGCTCGGCGCCTTCTACGCCAAACGGACCCTGCTGGGGCAGGAGGTACTGCCGGAGCACGTCGCGGCGGCCGTGGTGGCGCTGACCGCCGGAGACCTGTCCCTCACCACGGGGCTGCACATCCCGGTGGACGCGGGGGTGGCCGCGGGGTTCCTGCGGTGAGGCCCGAGCGGGTTGCGGGGGGCCGGACCGGCACGCCCGAGATGCCGCTCAGCCACGATGACCTCGAGCTGCTCCGATTGCTGGCCGACGGCGTGCTGCCGGGCGCCGTCGCGCGGCGGCTGCGGACGCCGGAACGGACGGTGCGGCGCCGCATCCGGGACATCTGCGACCGGCTCGGCGTGGACGCGCCCATTCAGGCCGTCGTGTGGGCGGCCCGGCGGGGCTTGCTGTGACGTCGCTGGTGGCGGCGGCCGACCTCGGTGCCTCCAGCGGCCGGGTGATGGTGGCCCGGGTCGGGCCGGGTGAGCTCGGGCTGCGCGAGGTACACCGGTTCGGCAACGTCCCGGTACGGGTGGGCGGGACGCTGTATTGGGACATTCTGCGGCTGTACGCCGATGTGCTGGACGGCCTGGCCATCGTGGGCGACGTTGGCCTGGCCAGCGTGGGGATCGACTCGTGGGGCGTCGACTACGGCCTACTCGACGAGACCGGTGCGCTGCTCGGGAACCCGGTGCATTACCGCGACGCCCGGACCGGCGGAGCCGCGGAACGGCTTTGGGCCCGGGTGCCCGCCGCCGACCTGTACGCGGTGACCGGCATCCAGCAGTTGCCGTTCAACACCGTCTACCAGCTCGCCGCGGCGGCCGGGAGCCCGCAACTGGCGGCGGCCCGGACACTGCTGCTGATCCCGGACCTGCTCGGCTACTGGCTGACCGGGCAGGCCGGGGCGGAGCGGACCAACGCATCGACGACCCAGCTGCTCGACGCCACGACCGGCGAATGGGCCTGGCCGCTGATCGAGCGGGCCGGGATTCCCCGGCGCATCTTCCCCCCGTTGCGCGCGGCCGGCACCGTCATCGGCCCGGTGCGCGCGGACCTGGACGAGCGGGCCCGGCCCGTGACGGGGCTGCCGGTGGTGGCGGTCGGATCACACGACACCGCATCCGCGGTGGCCGCGGTGCCGGCCGAGGGCCGCGATTTCGCCTACATATCCAGCGGAACGTGGTCGCTGGTCGGGATGGAGCTGGACCAGCCCGTGCTGACCGAGGCCAGCCACCGGGCGGGCTTCACCAACGAGGCCGGGATCGACGGCCGGATCCGTTATCTGCACAACGTGACCGGCCTGTGGCTGCTCCAGGAATCGATGCGCGCCTGGGCCGCGGCCGGCGTTCCGGCGGAACTGTCCGACCTGCTGGCCCGGGCGGCCCAGCTTCCCCCGCTCGAGTCGGTGGTCGACGCGGACGACCCGGCGTTCCTGGCTCCCGGCGACATGCCGGCCCGCATCTGTGCCGCATGCGCCCAGGCCGGTGACCCGGTTCCGGCCACTCCCCCGGAAATCGTCCGCTGCGTGCTGGACAGCCTGGCGCTGGCGTACCGGAGGACGATCGCCCGGGCCCAGGAACTGTCCGGGCGGCACGTGGACGTCATCCACATGGTCGGCGGCGGGGTCAGGAACGAGCTGCTCTGCCAGCTCACCGCGGACGCGTGCGGCCTGCCGGTGATCGCCGGCCCGGTCGAGGCGGCCGCGCTGGGCAACGCGCTGGTCCAGGCCCGCGCGCTGGGCGCGGCACCGGACGATCTGGACGAACTGCGGGGGCTGCTGCGCGCGACGCAGGAACTTCGGCGGTTCGAGCCGCAGGGAAACGGCGCGACGTGGGCGGCGGCGGCGCGGCGGCTGGGCGTCAGCTGCCCCAACCCATAGCGGTCCTGATCAGTGCGCGGCTCAGCCGGAGGCGGCCCGGACCAGCTCACGTGCTGGTCCGGGCCGACGAGCACCAGTGCGGCGCCGAAGTGCTCCGCCCAGTCCGGGCCGTCCAGGTCCAGCACAGTCAGGGAAGGCGTCAAGGAGGTCAGCATCGAGGGTGACCGTGGCGGCGGGGTCAACGGGATCGAGGCGGTCTTTCTCGTAGGCCACGGAACGTTTCCCAGTCACCGGAGTCCCTGGCAATCACCCACGTCTCTACAACGTCTCGGATGGCAAGGCGATCAGCAAGGTGACGGTCCATAAATTCAGCCTTCCTGCTTTCCGCCGCTGTGACCGGTGAGCAGATTAGCCGCCGCTGCCCGTCCTCAGGGCTGAAGAGCCGTCTCAAGCGGGACCATGGTCAGCGGTTAAGCCTTGCTATTCGGCATTTTGTTCGATAAGCTGCTATGCAAAAGCATCCAGAGATTCACCCCCGGGGGCATGAGGTCATGGCCGAGGATCCGCCGACTGGTGACAGTCAGCGCAAGGAGACACCGCCTGGCGGCGGCGCGCCCGGCGCCGGCCTGGGCGGACTGGTCGGCCCGGAGGATGACTGGGATCAGGAGGCTTCGCTGGCGGCATTCGTGGCCGAGGTCGAAGCTAATCGCAAATTCGGCCTGATCGACCTCGACGACTACTACGACTACTACGACCCTGACGACGGTTACGACCTGCCGGATGATTACTGCGGGCCCGACGGGCCTGCTGCTGGACGGCCAGAGCCGGAGGCAGCGGGCCTGCCCCGCGACATGGCCGCCGGGCCTGCTGCTGGACGGCCGGAGCCGGATGCGGGGCTTCTGCCCCGGGGCTTGGATGGCGGCCGGGATGATGGTGGTTCTGATCGCGACGGCGGTTCGGGGTTCGCTACGGGCGGAGTATGGGACAAGGCGCTGCCAGGGCCAGGCCTGGCTCAGGCTGCTGATGCGGCCGCCGGTCCTGACCGGGACTATGGGGACACCAGTGACGATGAGCTGATCGGGGTGCTGGGCGGCTGGCAACGGATCGAGTCGTGGGCGGCGGCGGGGCGGTTGTCGGCGGTGGCAGAGCTGATCCGCCGCCGCCCCGGCACCCACGGTGACCGCGCCACGTGCAGCGGAATCCCGGCGTCATGGGGGAAGTTCTGCGCCGATGAGGTCGCGGTCGCACTCAGTATTTCGCGGTGGGCAGCCGAACGGACGACCGCCGTGGCCCGTGACCTGGCTACCTGCCTGCCGGCGACTAATCGGGCGCTGGGTGAAGGCGTGATCGACGCCTACAAGGCCCAGGTGATCGCGGAGGCCACCCGGGTCCTGGACGATGCTGCTACCGCTGAGGCCGAAGCGTCGGTGTTCGCTACTGGGGTGGCGGGGAAGACCCCGGGGCAGATCCGGGCGCTGATCGCCCGCGCCGTCCTGAAAGCCGACCCGGCCGGGGCGAAGAAACGGCGGGAACAGGCCCAGCGCGATGCGCGGGTGGAGTTGTGGCGCGAGGACGCGGGGACGGCGGCGATCTGCGGGTTTGGGTTGCCGCCTGATGCGGCGCTGGCCGCAGACCAGGAGATTACCGCCCGGGCCGCAGACCTGAAAGCCGCCGGGGTGCCTGGCACCACCGATCAGCTCCGGGTCCGCGCCTACCTGGACGCCCTGCTGGGACAAGACACCGCCGCCCGCTACCCGGCCGCCCAAGCCGCCCCCGCCACTGGGCCGGGAGCATCACCGGCCAGTGAAGGCACCCAGCCCAGTGAAAGCCCGCGCGACGGTAACAGCCGAACGAAAGACGGCCCGGCGAAAGACGGCCCGGCGCAAGACGGCCCGGCTGCCGGCCGGGGCAACAGCCAGGCCGGTCAGGTGACCGACGCGGGTCATCCAATGGCCCGGATCAACCTGACCATCCCCCTGGCCACCCTCCTTGGCCTGGCCAAGCACCCCGGGGAAGCGGCCGGGTTCGGCCCAATCGACCCCGCCCTGGCCCGCGACCTCGCCGCCCAAGCCGCCGGCCACCCAGGCACGGCCTGGTGCATCACCGTGACCGACCCGGCCGCCCACCCCGTCGCCCATGGCTGCGCCCGCCCCGGCAAACCCAAACGCAAACCACCCCGCCGCACCCAGCCACCCGACGCCGGCGAGCGTCCGCCCGGGTCCAGCACCAGACGGACCGGACACCGCAGCAGGCCGCCCAGACCCGGTCAATCGCCACTCGGCCCCGCCGGGCCGCCCAGCGGATCCGGGACCTGGCGGCTACAGCTGCCCATCCCTATCGGGACCGGACCGCCCGGGCCACCGGACTCGCCGGGCCTGGCCGTGGACCTGGAACCCATCCCGGTCAGCGACTGCGACCACCGCCACCAGACCACCGCCCACGACCCAAGCGACCACCTCCGGCATCTGGTGGAGGTCCGAGACGGGGAATGCGACTATCCGCCCTGCCGCCGCGCCGCAGCCCGCTGCGATTTCGAGCACACCACTGCCTGGGAGGACGGCGGCCTCACCTGCTCGTGCAACGCCGGGCCCCGCTGTCGTCACCATCATCACCAGAAACAGCACCCCAGCTGGCGACTCGACCAGCCTCAGCCCGGCATCCGCACCTGGACCACCCCCGCCGGCCGCACCTACACCACCGGACCCACCACCTACCCCGTCTGACCTGTGCCCAGATCCTGAGGGAAGCGCGGGGCCGGGATTTCCCGGAGCAGGGCGGTGACCTGGTCGCCGGACAGCGCGGGAGCGAAGTACCAGCCCTGGGCGGTGTCACAGCCCAGCGCGGCCAGGCGGCTGGCTTGCTCGCTGGTTTCCACGCCCTCCACGGTCACGTTCAGCCCGAGGGTGTGAGCCAGGCCGGTCAGCGCCGCGATGATCGGCTCGTCGGCCGGGCCGTCGGGCCACACCTCACGGATGAAGGACGCCGACAGCTTCAGCGCGTCGACCGGAAGACGACGCAGGTAGGCCAGATTGGAGTAGCCCGACCCGAAGTCGTCGGCCACGATCCGCACGCCCATGGCCGACAGCTTCTGCAGAGTCTCCAGCGGGCGGCTGTCCGCCTCGACCAGCGCGCTCTCGGTCAGCTCGAGCTGGAGCAGTTCGGGCGGCAGACCCGCTTCGGCCAGGGTCCGGGCCACGTCGCCGACGAAACCAGGATCCCGTGCCTGCAGCGGGGAGAGGTTGACGCTGATAAACACGGCCGGGCCGGCACTGATCGGCTGCCATTCGGCAGCCTGGCGGGACGCCCTGTCCATCACCCAGCGGCCCAGCGGGGTGATCACGCCGCTTTCCTCGGCCAGCGTTATGAACGCCTCGGGCGGAAGCTCGCCCAGCGTCGGGTGGTTCCAGCGCAGCAGCGCCTCCAGCCCACACAGCTCGCCGCCGGGCAGGCTGACGATCGGCTGGTAGACCACGGTGAACTGGCCCGCATCGAGGGCGGACCGCAGCGAAGCGGTCAGCGCCAGCCGGGCGTTGTCGTCGGCGTCCCGGACCGGATCGTAGACGGCCCAGTGCCCGGGGCCGTCAGCGCGGGCCCAATCCAGGGCCCGGTCAGCGTCCTTGACCAGGTCCGCGGCCCGGGCCCCGGCAGCGGGCCGGTCGACGATCCCGATGCTGGCGGTGATGCACACACGGTGCCCCCGGAGGGGGAAGGGCTGCTCGATCCGGGCCAGTATCTCGCGGGCCAGCGTCACCGTGGCTTCACGTCCGCCGGAATCCGGCACCAGCAGGACGAACTCGTCACCGCCGACCCGGGCCACGGTCATTGTCGGCCCGGTGAGCTTGGTTTCCAGCCGGTACGCGACCGCCGCGAGAAGCTCGTCGCCGACATCGGGGCCCAGGTTGTCGTTGATCGGCTTGAATCCGTCGAGGTCGAGGAGGCAGATACCGATGCGCTGACCGGGACTGACCGGATTGTCCACCGCCGCGGTGAGCCGGTCGAGGAACAGCGCCCGGTTGGCCAAGCCCGTCAGCGGGTCATGGCGCACCTGGTGGGAAAGCTGGGCGCGAAAGATGGCCTGCGCGTCGGCCAGGGTGCGCTCGCGCAGGGCCTTGATGTAACCCGCGGCCACCGCTTCCTGAATCGCGCTGGTCCCGGCGCTTTCTGGTCCGTTCCAGGCCCGGGCGGTATGGCGGGCGATGACGGTGAGGCTGCGGCCGAGCGCGTCCACGTCCACGAAATTCGCCGCGACCAGGGCCGCGCCGATCTCCGCCGCCCGGCGCGGCTGGAACGGAACCTCGCGGGCGATGGCCAGCATCCGGACAGCCAGGGGGTGCAGCATTTCGGACAGTGCGGCGGAGCGTGCGAAGCCATGGCCGGACGTGGCGAGCGCCGAGACCCATTCGTCCGTGAACACACCGCACGGGTCTCGCTGCGGGGCCGCTCCGGCTGGGCCGCGCCGCGCGCTTTCCCGGCTCTGCTGGTTCATGTCGGCTCCTGCCGCACGAGGGTCACGCTAATCCGTTCGGCCAGATCACCATGCGGATACCCGCTTGGCCTGATCACATTCGGCTTGTTACAAAATGCAATCGCAATAATACTTCTAGTGTCGAATAAGAGCTCGGCAGAATGTTATTCATGGGTCCGGATGTCCGACTTCGCCTCCTTTACGCTAAACGCTTCAGGGCTATTTTCGGGCGGCAACCGGAAACCTGGCAATGGTGAAGGCAGCAGCCACAGGAATCCGGTAAGGCCGCCGATGGCCCCGATCCATGCCGATGGCCGCGATCCATAGGGTGGACCGGATGCCGATGATCGTACCGAGCGCACCGGCCACGAGCGAGCCGGCCGGGCGGGTGCCGTAGTTAACGGTCTGTAACGCGCCGGTGACCCGGGACCGGAGCTCATCCGGGATGACGGCGGCGAAGATGGATCCAATGCTGATGTCCAGGATCATCACGCCGACGCCGGCGAAGAACTCCGACGGGCACGAGCGCCACGAACAGGGCGGGGTCGCACACGGTGAACAGCACGCTCAGGGTGCCGACCGCGAACGCCACCGCAGCCCCGCGCGGCCGAGATCGGCCGTGATCATCAGGATCCGGCGGTGGCCGAACCGGTCCGCCCACGCGCCCGCGTGCAGGGCGAAGATCAGGCTGGGCAACCAGATGGCGGCGGTCAGGAAGCCCATCTCGGCCGCGTCGGCGTGCAGCGCGAGGATGCCGGTGTACGGGATCGCCTGAGCTGCCGCTGAGGAACGGCTCCAGCAGCGCCACCTCCTGCCTGGCCAGCTCGCGGAGTTCCGCCGCGGTGGCGTAGACGAAGGTGTCCCCGAAGTGCGCGGCCTCCTGCCATTCGGGTGACTCCTCCGGCTTGGCCGACGGCCAGCGCATCAGGTCCTCGAAGTAGCGCTCCGCGATGACCGAGCTGAGCAGGGCGGTGGCCGCTTGCTGCTCGGCTCCCTCGGCCACATCGGGCCACTGGGTGAACATGGCTGTGGCCCGCCACGGCCGTTCCCGGCCGCGACCGCCGCCGGCCTCCTCGACCAGGCCGTACTTGGCCAGCTGACGCAGGTGGAAAGAGAACTGTTTGGAATAATCGGGCCGGTAGGCTGCCGGGCGTGGGGCTTCGGATCAGCACCAGGAACGCGCGCTTCCAGGAGTGGCAGGCGCTGCTGAGCAATCGCAGGAAGCGGCTCCGGGCCGGGGAGTTCCTCGTGCAAGGCGTGCGGCCGATCACCCTCGCCGTTTCGCACGGCTGGCCCATCCGGGCGCTGATCTACGCTGCGGACCGGCCGCTGTCCGGCTGGGCTGAGTCAGTGCTGACCGACCCAACGGCCGCTGACCGGATCGCCATGTCCGCCGAACTGATCCAGGAACTGGGTGAGAAGAACGAGGAGATCCCCGAGCTGATCGCCGTGGTGGCGATGCCCGCGGACGACTACGCGCGGATCCGCGTCACCGCGGGCTTTCTCGGCGTGGTGCTGGACCGGCCGTCCAGCCCCGGGAACGTCGGCACCGTGGTGCGCTCGGCCGATGCGTTCGGGGCGGCCGGGGTGATCGTGACCGGGCACGGAGCCGACCCGTACGACCCCAAGGCGGTGCGGGCGAGCACCGGATCGCTGTTCGCGGTGCCGGTCGTGCGGGACGCCGCGCCCACCGGGGTACTGGCCTGGGTCCAGAGCCAGCGTGCGTCCGGCGTGCCCGTGGCCGTGCTCGGCACCGACGAGAAAGGTACGGTCGAGGTGGCCGAACAGGACCTGACCGGGCCCGCCCTCATCGTGGTCGGAAACGAGACGAGCGGCCTCAGCGAGGCCTGGCGGGCGGCCTGCGACCAGATCGCGCGGATACCGATCACAGGTTCGGCCAGCTCACTGAACGCGGCGAGCGCCGCCACGGTGCTCCTGTACGAGGCGGCCCGCCAGCGCGGGGCCCGGGTTTCCCGGGAAACCGGGCGCGCCTAGTTCTGCACGGCCATTTCGCCGAGCTCGGACCAGTCATCCTGCTCGACCGTCACGTTCACGATCTTCGGGGTGGCGGCCAGGTGCGGCGGCAGCGTCTTCTGTGCCTCCTTGAAGTGCGCGGAGGTCACGTGGGCCACCCCGGCGTCCTGGTCACGGAAGGCCTCGACCAGGACGTATTCGGCGGGGTTTTCCAGGCTGCGGGACCATTCGAACCACTTACAGCCAGGTTCGCTCCGCGTGGCCTGGGTGAAATCACGCGAGATCTCAGGCCAGCGGTCAGCGTCCTCGGGACGCACCAGGAACTTGGCGGTAATGAAGATCATTGGGCCTCCCTGTCCAATGTGCGGCCTGTCCAATGTGAGCTGTCCAATGTGCCGGTTCCCATGATCGCCCACCGGGGCGGCGGATGTTAAGCGGGCGGCCGGGTCCGGCACATTTTGAGACGAGACGCTGTTACGGAGAGTGCGCCGCGGCATAGATGCGCGTAACGGAACTGACGGAAGGGACCTGATGGGTCGCAAGATCTGGTTTATCACTGGTACATCACGCGGGTTCGGCCGGGAATGGGCCATCGCCGCCCTGGACCGCGGGGACAAAGTAGCGGCTACCGCCCGGGACACCTCGACCCTGGATGACCTGGTGGCCACCTACGGCGACGCCGTGCTGCCGATCAAGCTGGACGTCACCGACCGCGAGGCCGACTTCGCCGCCGTACAGCAGGCGCACGAGCACTTCGGCCGCCTCGACGTCGTGGTGAACAACGCAGGCTACGGGCACTTCGGCCTGGTGGAGGAGCTCAGCGAGCAGGACTTCCGGGCGCATCTCGAGACGAACCTCTTCGGCGCGCTGTGGGTCACCCAGGCAGCGCTGCCAATCCTGCGCGAGCAGGGCAGCGGGCACATCATCCAGGTCTCGTCGATCGGCGGGATCTCGGCGTTCCCGATGGTGGGCGCGTACCACGCCTCGAAGTGGGGCCTGGAGGGACTGAGCCAGGCCCTCTCCCAGGAGGTGGCCAGCTTCGGGATCCACGTCACGCTGGTCGAGCCGGGCGGGTACGACACGGACTGGGCCGGCCCGTCGGCCAAGCACTCGGACGAGCTGCCGGCCTACGCCGAGGTCCACGCGCAGGCCGCGAAGGAGCGGGCTCAGCGGGTATCGGCGCCTGGCGTGCCCGCCGCGACCCGGGAAGCCATCCTCGCCATCGTCGACGCGGAGCAGCCGCCGCTGCGGATATTCCTGGGCGAGGCGCCGCTGGGGATCGCGACCGCCGACTACGAATCGCGGCTGGCGACCTGGCGTGAGTGGCAGCCGGTGTCTGTGGCGGCCCAGGGCGACCCGGCTCAGGAATAGCCGGCCCACGGCCTGGGCGGGGTGTTCACACCTCGCCCAGGCCGATCCATTTGCCCAGCCGCGGCACCGAGTAGGACCGGAGGGCCGGCAGCAGCTCACTGACCGCGCGCACGTTCGCGATCAGCCGCAGGTTCTCCTCCTTCACGAACCCGCGGTCGGCCGCCTCCCGCAGGAAGGCGTGGAAGGCCACCCAGTAACCGCCGGTATCCAGGGTCGCGATCGGCTTGCGGTGCAGGCCGAGCTGGGCCCAGGTGGCGATCTCGGTGAGCTCCTCCAGCGTGCCCAGGCCGCCGGGCAGCGCCACGAACGCGTCGGCGAGCTCGTACATCGCCTGCTTGCGCTCGTGCATGGAGCCCACCTCGACGAGCTCCGTCAGCCCCGGGTGCGCGATCTCGTGGCTGACCAGATGGCGCGGGATCACGCCGATCACCTGCCCGCCGGCCGCCAGCGCGGCGTCCGCCAGCACACCCATCAGCCCGACGGCGGCGCCCCCGTAGACCACCGTGATGCCGTTGCGCGCGAGCAGTTCGCCGAGCGACCGGGCGGCGTCGGCGAAATCCGGCCCGGTCCCGGCCGACGACCCGCAATACACACAGATACGTGAGAATTCCACGGTCTGACTCTAGGGGCGCCCAGGGCCGATGCTAGGGGTGCCCAGGACCGCTCCCCCGGCGTAAGGTCGGCAGATCGCCGACTTCTTCGGGTCACCTCCGGCCCGCTGCGCGACCACATCGACACCAACATCCTCAACCTCACCGGCGAGCAGCACCGCCGGCTGCGGGCGCTGGTCGGCCCGGCGTTCCTGCTGACCTTCGGTGCGGGCGCTCACTTCTGCCTCGGCGCCAACCTGGTCCGCGCCGAGCTGGCGGAAGCGCTGACCTTCCTGGCGCTGCGGATGCCGCGGCTCAGCCTGGCCGGGGAGCCGCACCTGGGCGGGGTCGAGGGTATCTGCGGCATCGAGAGCCTCCCACTGCGCTGGGGGTGATTCCCGGGGCCGCGTGACCGGGGGCCGGGCGCGCACGCAATGCTGGGACCCGGGATGACGATCACACACGCGCTCGTACTGCTGGCCGCGGGCGTCACAGCCGGGCTCGTGAGCACCGTACTGAGCCTCGCGTCGCTCGTGTCCTATCCCGTCCTGCTCGCACTCGGCCTGCCGCCGCTGGTGGCCAACGTGACCAACACCGTTTCGCTGGTGCTGACGGGTGCGGGCGCGGCGGCCGGCTCACGGCCCGAGCTGGCCGGCCAGGGCGGCCGCGTCCGCCGGTTCGGCACCGTAACCGCGCTGGGCGGCGCGACCGGCGCGGCGATCCTGCTGCTGACGCCGGCCCGGACCTTCCAGCTCGTCGTGCCCGCGCTGATCGCCGGCGCGTCCGTGCTGCTCGCGATCCAGCCCCGGATCCGGGGCCTGTCGGCACGGCCCGAGGGCGAGCACAGCATCGCGCTCAACGCGGCGCTTTTCGGCGCGGCCGTTTATGTCGGCTATTTCGGCGCGGGCGGCGGGGTGCTGCTGCTCGCCGTGCTCGGCGTCATGGTGGACGAGGCGCTGGCCCGGGTCAACGCGATCAAGAACGTAGTCAGCGGGCTGGCCAATTTCGTCGCCGCGGCCGGCTTTGCCATCTTCGCGCCGGTGCGGTGGTCATTCGTGGTCCCGCTGGCCGCGGGCTTCCTGATTGGTGGCTGGACCGGGCCGAAAATCGTGCGCCGGATGCCGGGCGAGGGATTGCGGATTGTCGTGGCCCTGGCCGGACTCGCGCTGGCGGCCAAGCTCGCCCTGGACGCCTACCGGTAGGACCGCAACGCCCGCCCTCTGGGGCTTATGCGTCATTTGAGACAATGCCGTCTAGCTTATCTATTTAAAATCACTCTCAGCCGAGATTGCACGGGTCTATGCTGTTCAGATCGGTATACGGGGCATGCACAAAACGGGCCGATCTGGCGCGGACCGGCTCGCGGTTACAGGCCAGTTCACCTGCTGCAGCGCGCTGGTGTGTCGGCGAACCCTGGCGCGCAGCAGATGGGAGCACCACCATGACAGCGCTCATTGTCATTGTCCTCATCGTGGGCGCGGGATATCTCATCTCCGTGCGCATCCACCCGCTCAAGCGCTGCCCCGCATGCAAGAGTACGGGCCGGCACTTCGGCAGCGTCTACAGCTACGCCCACCGCCGGTGCCGCGCCTGTGGCGGCACCGGACGGAAGGACCGGCTCGGCGCGAAGGTCTTCTTCGGCGGCACCAACAATACCGGCTATTTCGGGCCTAAATAGGCCGATAGGCCCGATAACGAGCCCTGGCTCCCAGGTACGACGAATACCTTGCCGGTCACGCCCTTTTCCACCGCTTCGTGCGCCGCCGCGATATCGTCCAGCGGGAAACGGTGGGCCGGCAAGGGCGTCAGAGCGCCCACGGCGAGGGCGACGTTAATGTCGTGCACCGCTTCGTCGATCGCCGGAGCCGGGACCCCGTACAGCAGGACGAAGCGCAGCCTGACGTTGGCGCTCATGCAGGCCCGCACGGGCAGGACCGGGTCCTCGCCGGTCGCCGCGTACATAACCAGCGCGGTCGCAGGGCCGGACAGCGCGAGATCGGTCTCCAGGTTGGCCCCCAGCGCCACCTCGACGATCCGGTCCAGATGCTCGGCGAACGGCCGCAGCTGCGTCACCACGTCGGACTCCCGGTAGTTCACCACCAGGTCCGCGCCCGCGGCGCGGGCCAGCTCCGCTTTTTCCGGGCTGCTGACGGTGCTGGCCACCCGCGCACCGGCCCACTTGGCCAGTTCGATGGAGAAGTGGCCCACCGCGCCGGCGCCGCCCGCCACCAGCGCCGCCTTACCCGTCACCGGGCCGTCGGCGAACAGGCAGCGGTGCGCGGTAATGGCCGGCACGCCGAGGCTGGCGGCCAGTTCCAGGTCCACCCCGTCGGGCAGCGGCACCGCCTGGCGGGCCGGGACGACCGTCCATTCGGCCGCCGTGCCCCAGCGGCGCCCGGCGGCGGCCAAGAACAGCCAGACGCGCTGCCCGACGCGGGCCGGGTCGACCCCGTCGCCCACCGCGTCGATCACCCCGGCGCCGTCCTGGTGCGGGATCTGGAACCCGTCGATCGGACGGGGCACGGCCCCGCTGCGCGCCTTGACGTCGGTGGGGTTGATGGCCGACACCAGGACCCGGACCCGGACCTGCCCGGGCCCGGGCTCGGGCCGCTCGATCCCGGTCACCTTCAGCACGTCTCGCGCTGGCCCCATGCGGTCGTAAAGCGCGGCCTTCATCGGCGTCCTCCTCGGCTGGTCCCGATGTACACGGCCCATCCTCGCACTGGGCCCGTTCGCTAAGATTCTCAGTCGTGGAGCAGCGAATTCTCGGCAGGACAGGCCGGCCCGTCTCGGTCATCGGGCTCGGCACGTGGCAGCTCGGCGCGGACTGGGGGGATGTAAGCGACCACGACGCCATGGCCGTGCTGCACGCGGCGGTCGAATCCGGCGTCACCTTCCTGGACACCGCCGACGTCTACGGTGATGGCCGCAGCGAACGGATTATCGGCCGGTTCATCGCCGGCAACGCCGGCGGCGGTGTCACAGTGGCCACCAAGATGGGCCGGCGTGTCGATCAGGTACCGGAGAACTACACGCTCGACAACTTCCGCGCCTGGACCGACCGCTCCCGGGTCAACCTGGGCGTGGACACCCTCGACCTGGTGCAGCTGCACTGCCCGCCCACGCCGGTGTTCTCCAGCGACGCCGTGTTCGACGCGCTCGACACGCTGGTCAGCGAGGAACGTATCGCGGCCTACGGGGTGAGCGTCGAGACGTCCGCCCAGGCGCTGACCGCGATCGCGCGGCCCGGCACCGCGACCGTACAGATCATCCTGAACGCCTTCCGGCGCAAGCCGCTCGACGAGGTGCTGCCCGCCGCGGCCCAGGCCGGGGTCGGCATCATCGCCCGGGTGCCGCTCGCCTCGGGGCTGCTGTCCGGCCGCTACACCAGGGACACCACCTTCGCGGCCGATGACCACCGCTCGTACAACCGGCACGGCGAGGCTTTCGACGTCGGCGAGACGTTTTCCGGGGTGGACTTCGAGTCCGGCGTGGACGCCGCCCGGGAATTCGCCACCCTGGCGCTGCCGGGCGCGACCCCGGCGCAGATGGCGCTGCGCTGGGTCATCCAGCAGCCCGGGGTTACCACCGTCATCCCCGGCGCCCGCAACCCCGAGCAGGCCCGGCTGAACTCCGCGGCGGCCGACCTACCGCCGCTGGGGCAGCCGGCCCTGGACGCGATCGAGAACCTCTACGACAAGTACTTCCGCGCATCCGTGCACGCTCGCTGGTGACGTCCGCCGACTGGGCCACGGTCGCGAGCCTGGCCACCGCCCTGGGCACGCTCGTGCTGGCCGTGGCCACGTTCTCCGCGGTCCGCTCGGGCAACCGGACGGCGCGGGCGGCCGAGCTGTCCCTGCTGACCAGCCTGCGGCCGCTGCTGACGCCGTCCCGGCGCGAGGACTCGGTGCTGAAGATGAACTTCGCCGACAACAAGTGGCTGCGCGTGCCGGGCGGCAGCGGTGTCGGCGAGATCGGCGGCGGCGACGGCACCATGGGGCCGAAGGACGCCGTCGTCTACCTGGCCCTGTCGCTGCGCAACGTGGGCAACGGGATCGCCGTGCTGCACGGATGGCACTTCCATCCCGGACGGCCCCCGACCAGCGACGACCCCCTGCCGCTGAGCGAGTTCCGCATGCAGACCCGGGACATGTACATCCCGCCCGGGGACATTGGTTTCTGGCAGGGGACCGTGCGTCGCCTGGACGATCCGCAGTACGACATAGCGCGGAAGGTGGTCGAGGGGCATCAGGAGTGGGTCGTGGACCTGCTGTACGGCGACGAGGACGGCGGCCAGCGCGTAATCGGCCGGTTCCGGTGCCAGCCAGGCCCGTGGCCCGGCCAGCGGAGCCGTCCTGGCTCCGAACATTCAGCGTCCCAGGAATCACCTTCGGGCGAATCGCACGAACAGATCACGACGTGGCTGCTCACCGTGGCCCGGCACTGGAGCATCGACCGGCCGGACCCGCGCCGGGGCGACCGCCCCATAGCCCAGTAATACCTGGCAGCCGGGATAATTCGGGATGGTCCGCAAGTTCTAACAAAGTTCTTATCGCCTCATACCAATTTGGCCGCAGACGTTACCGCACCCGGCTCATCGTCGCGACAGCCGGGCTGGCCGTGGTGGCGGTCGCGGGTTTCCTGGGCGTGCCCGCGCTGCTGCACACGCTCGGCGTCGGCGCCGGCCCCCGACGACCTGTCCATCGCGCCGGATACCACGGTCACCGTCTCGATCTTGGCTTCCGGCAGCACCACCGATCCCGCGGAGTGCTCGTTCAACGGGGTGGCCTGCCGGTTAGGCCTAGCCGCCGTCGTTTAGCCTGGCCAGCTGGGCACTCTCAGAGAACCTTGAGGAACCTCACAGCTGGATCGCCTATCGCTTCCTTGATCGTTCCGCCAGAATGAGACATCATCACGATTCAGCGTCAATGCCAGCTGAACGGGAACCAACGCGATAGCAACGACCCAATGAGGGAGGCTATGCGTCCGGAGATCCGGAAACCGGAAGGATCACCGGGGCCGGCATCCGGGCGGCCGCGGCCACGGTGGTATCGCTGGCTGGCCAAACCATCCGCCCGCCTCGTCAGCACCTCGGTGCTGGCCGCGCTGGCCATCATTTTCGCCACGCCGGCCAGCGGCGGCATGGCCGCCCGGTTGGTGAAGGCGGTCGGCTTCGGCCCGTCCCCGTCGCAAAACGGTGCGTCCTTCGGCGGCACCCCAGCCGTGGGCGCCCTGTTCACGACCAGCAACGGTCACCTCGGAACACATTTCTGCACGGCCAGCGTGGTCAACAGCCCGCACGGGAACCTGCTGCTGACCGCGGCCCACTGCGTCGTCGGCACGCAGGGGACGATCGCGTTCGTGCCGGGCTACGCGAACGGGCAGGCCCCCTACCAGATCTGGTACGTCTCGCGGAGCTTCACCGGCCAGGCCTGGAACAACTCGGCCAGCGTGGACGACGACGTCGCCTTCCTGGAAGTGAGCCAGAACGACGGCACCCCGATCGAGGACGTTACCGGCGCCGAGCAACTCGGCATCGGCCTGCCCCCGGTGGAGCTGACCCGGGTCATCGGCTACCCGAACGGCGCCAGCGAGTCAGTGGTCTGCCAGAACTGGACGAAGGCCTTCAGCCCGACCCAGCTGGAGTTCGACTGCGGCGGTTACCCGGACGGGACCAGCGGCGGCCCGTTCCTGATCCGGGTGGACCAGGCCACCGGGCAGGGCACGGTCATGGGCCTCATCGGCGGTTACCAGCAGGGCGGCGACAGCCCGTCGGTCTCCTACTCGGCCATGTTCGGCAGCAACGTGCGCGCGCTGTACCAGACCGCGGTGGCGGGTAGCTGAGGGATCGTCCCAGGGTCAGTCGTCCTGGGCCGGCGGCGGGACGATCGCGTCCAGCTCGGCCACCTGAGCCGGCGTCGGCGTCCAGTCACCGGCCACCACGTTGGCCTTCACCTGCTCCGGGCTCATCGCCCCGGCGATTACCGAGGAGCAGCCGGGCTGGGCGGCCAGGCCGCCGATGGCCACGTCCAGGATGCTGGCGCCCTGGGCCTCGGCCCAGGCGATCAGGGCCTCCACCCGGTCGAGCTTCTCGTCGGTCACGTAGTCCGGCCGGCCGGCCAGCCGGGTACCGCTGGGCGCCTGCTGGCCCCGGCGGATCTTTCCGGTGAGCAGCCCGTTGGCCAGCGGAAAGTAGGGCAGCACCGCCACCCCGAAGTGCCGGGCCGCGGGCACGACCTCGGCCTCCGCGTCGCGCTCCAGCAGGGACCAGTGATTCTGCGCCGAGATGAACTTGTTGCGGCCACCCTCGCGGGCCACGTGCTCGGCGTCGGCGAGCTGCCAGCCGGAGAAGTTGGAGTGCCCGGCGTAGCGGATCTTGCCCTCGGTGATCAGCTCGTCCAGTGCGGCGATGGTCTCGTCGATGGGCGTCCCCGGATCCGGGGTGTGCAACTGATAGAGGTCGATGTAGTCCGTACGGAGCCGGCGCAGCGATTGGGTGACGGCGCGCTTGATGTAGGCGCGGCCGCCCTTCGCGCCGGCCGCCGGCCCGTAGCCCATGTCCACCTTCCGGTGGCCGAACTTGGTGGCGAGCACGATCTGGCTGCGCCGGGTGCCCAGCACCTCGCCGAGCAGGGTCTCGGATGCGCCGTCCCCGCCGTAGGTGTCCGCCGTGTCGAACAGCGTGATTCCGGCGTCGATCGCGGCGTCCACCACCGCGCGCGTCCCGTTAACGTCAAGCCGGCGGCCGAAGTTGTTGCAGCCGAGCCCGACGACGGACACCAGCAATCCGGATGATCCGAGCGATCGGTAGCGCATACTCTCCCGCCTCGTCTGTGGTTGTTCGCCAATTTACCCGCCGCGGTTTCAGGACTTACGGGCGACCAGAGCGTAGAGATAGGCATCCGCCGGATTCGGCGGCGGCGAAGTGCCCGGATCGGGCCGCCATTCGGGCAGCCAGACCACGCCCGGCGCCACCAGCTCCAGGCCCTTGGCCAGCCGCTGGATCTGGTCCCGGCGGCGGGGGTAGATCGGCGTGGTCGTCTGGTCGTACACCTGGGCCGCCGTGCGCACCTCGGGCTTCGCATCCGCGGTCATGTGCGAGACAACCAGGTAGCTTCCGGACGGGAACGGCTCGAGCAGCGTTGCGATGATGCCGGCCAGGTCGTCCTCGTCGGGGATGAAGTGCAGCACCGCGGCGAGCAGCACGGCGACCGGCTCCCCGACGTCGATCAGCGCACGGAGCTCCGGGTCAGCCAGTATCGCCTCGGGATGGCGCAGGTCATGCTCCAGGATCGCGGTGCCGACGACGCCGTGCAGCAGATCCCGGCCGTGGGTCAGCACCACGGGATCGTTGTCCACGTAGACGACGTGCGCACCGGGCGCCGCGGCCTGGGCGATCTCGTGCACGTTGCCCACGGTGGGCAGGCCAGTGCCAATATCGATGAACTGCCGGACGCCGCGGGCGGCGAGGTAGCGGACCGCCCGGCCGAGGAACGCACGGTTCCACTCGCAGGCGACCCGGATGTGGGGCAGGGCCAGGGCGATCTCGGCTGCCGCGGCCCGGTCGGCCGGGTAGTTGTCCTTGCCCCCCAGGAGGTAGTCGTAAATTCGTGCCGGGCTTGGGATATCAGGCCTGAACTTCTTTCTCCAGCACTCGTTTTCGGTCACCGCATTTACTCCCTGAATACCGTGATAAGGAATTGCGCCATACACTTGCAGTGCGGCCGGGCCGCACATAAATGGATCTGTTATCACGGCGCGCCGAGGGGAGTGCGGCGCCGTATTCGGCTGATGCAGCGGCCGGTTCGGGGATTCAGAAGGGAATCAGCCGGCGCGGCGGTCTCGCGGCGGGGACGGGCCGGACGGCCACGGCGCGCCCGACGCAGGCAGCCGCGGCGGGCTCGTGCGGCGGCCCACGGGGTGGCTCACGGGGTGGCTCACGGGGCTCCCGCGCCGCGACGGCTGGCGCATTGGTGCGTCGTCTCGTCCACGCCAGCCTACGGATGCGCGGCCAGACGTCCACACCAGCGTGTGGCAGTGACGGGGGGGTGAACTCGGCACCCGGGTCCCGGCTGGCCCGGGCCGGCCCGACAGCCGCCGTCCGGGCGACCCGAGAGAACCGGAGAGCGGTCGCGTCCCAGCCAGAATCCCAAGTTCAGCCACCGGGCCCGGGGCAAGCCCGGGAAGACAGGACCCGCTTCGGCGCGCAGCAAGAAGCGAAAGCGCACTTAATGGATTCACAACTTGCGTGGCGCGACCTTGCCGCCAAACGGCTGAGGGCATGTCATGAAATCCCACCTGCGTTATCATTGCGTTGACGCGATGAAGCGCCGTACGGCGAAACGCAATTGCGCTAAAGATATGCATAGGCAGGGTGTTTCTCGGTGACAGTTGTGTCTTATTATTCGCGACATGTTTGTCCAACCAGTGTAGCTGTTCACGACAGAACCGTCCTAGCAGTTGCGGTACCCGGAACCTGGAACGTGCTGGTCAACCCGGCGGGCCCCGGTAGGCGGCCCGGAGAGGACAGGTGAGTCTGATGACGGAGGCGGCACATGGACCGACCGTCCTTCGCATCCTCCTCGGCACGCATTTGCGTCGCTTGCGTGAAAGCAGGGGAATCTCGGCTCAGCAGGCCGCCAAGATCATCCGCGGGTCGGAATCGAAGATCAGCCGCATCGAGCTGGGCCGGAATGCCATCAGGGAAATCGACATCCTTGACCTGCTGACCTACTACGGCGTGGCGTACGCCGAGCGGGAGCAACTGCTGGGCCTGGCCGAGCAGGCGAACCGGCCGGGCTGGTGGCACCGGCACACCGACATCCTGCCGGAGTGGTTCCAGACTTATGTGGGCATGGAGGAGTCCGCCGCATCCATCCGTATCTACGAGCCTCAGTTCGTGCCCGGCCTGCTGCAGACCGAGGATTACGCCAGCGCTGTTCTGGCCCTTGGCGACTTCTCCCCCGAAGACGCGGAACGGCACGTGCTGGTCCGCAAGGAACGGCAGCGGCGCTTCGCCCGCGGCGACCTTAAGCTCTGGGTGATCGTCGAGGAGCCCGCGCTGCAGCGGCCGGTCAGTGATGTCCGCACTCAGCAGGACCAGATCGCCTACCTGCTGGAGGCGAGCGAGCGCTCCAACCTCACCCTTCAGGTGGTGCCGTACGGCGTCGGGGGGCATGCGGTCCCGAGCGGCTTCAGCGTGCTGCGGTTCGGCGACCGGGAACTGCCCGACATCGTCTACGTCGAGCATCTGACCAGTGCTCTCTACCTGGACAAGCAGTCCGATGTGGACCAATACATGCTGGCTATGGAGCGGCTGAGCATCGTCAGCGCGCCGCCGTCCGCGACTGCCGGGATCCTCAAGTCGATCATCAGCGACCTGGACGGGGATCAATGAGCCACCTCCGTAACGGGATGCGGGCCAGCCAGCTACGGGGTGTCACGTGGCGGAAGAGCAGCCGGAGCGGGCCGACCGGAGGCAACTGCGTGGAAATCGCTGCGCTGCTGGGCAGCGCGCTCGATGGGGCGCTCAATGGGGCGCCCAGCGGAGCGGTCGCGGTGCGGGATTCCCAGCAACCCGACGGACTGGCGCTCATCTTCACCGCCGCGACGTGGCAGGCATTCACCGGCGGCCTCGCCGCCGGGCTGGACCGGAGACCGGCCTGACGGCCGGACCGGAAAACTGTGGCGGGTCCCGCTACCCCTCAGCGGGACCCGCCACTTTGCCCCCCTAACGCCCGGAGCATGTCTCCGGGACGTCGTCAGACCATCGGCCTGCTAGCTAGGAAGGTCAAACTCGCCGTTCTTCGCACCAATGAGGAAGCACTCCCACTCGTGCCGGTTAAACAAGTGCGGGGTCTTGTACCGGTCCTTCGTGTCACGGACCGCCACGCCGCCTTCGTCGGGCAGGTGCGCAATTTCCACGCACCCGCCGGTGCTGCTGGCGCTGCTCTTGAACCAGCGCAGCCCTGTGAGGTCGGTATCCATCCGCCTCTCCTTTCCGATGTGTGACCATCTTTCCATCTATCAGGCGAGATCCGTCGCCACCCTGGAGATCAGATCCGCTGACGCACCCGGCGACAGAGCCGCCGCCCGGAGCCGGTCGAACGCCTCAGCGCAGGTGCGCACTTCACGGTCCTTCTCCAAGTAAATGATCCCGGCCACGGACTCCACGTACGCCACATCGGCGTCGGCCCGCTCGGGGAACTCGAGAATGGAAAAGGACCCTTTCAGCCCCGCGTGCGAGCCGCTCTCAAACGGCAGCACCTGGAGCGTCACATTCGGCATCTTGCTCGCCTCGGTCAGCCGCGCGAGCTGACCGCGCATGACGTCGGGCCCGCCGATGGTCCGGCGGATCACGGCCTCGTCCAGGATCAGCCATACATCCAGCGGAAGATCCCGCTCCAGCACATCCTGGCGCTTGATCCGCAGGTCGACCAGCCTCTCGATCTGCTCGTCGGTGTCCCGGTTCTGAACTTCCCGTAGTACAGCGCGGGCATAGTCCGGCGTCTGCAACAGCCCCTCGACCGCTTCCCCCTGGAAGCTGCGGAGCCCCGCGGCCTCGGCCTCCAGCCCGACGTAGATGCCGAACCCGGTCGGCAGCACGTCGTCGTAGACCGACCACCAGCCCTTGCGGTGGCCCTCCCGGGCCATGTCGATGAGCACCTGGCGCTGAGCGGGATCGTCGACGCCGTACATCTCAAGCATGGCGTTGAGATAGACGGACTTGGTCGGCGCCTTCCCGGTCTCGATGCGGGAGAGGGTCGACGCGGCCACGCCCAGCTGCTCGGCGACCTCTTCCAGCTTGATGGAGTGCGCTTCTCGCAGCCGCCGCAACTCGAACCCGAGCCTCCGGCGA
>Ga0302220_10000369_pt1 | contig 38916 bp, 37 predicted proteins | sample II_Palsa_E1_3_FD_194572 | JGI IMG/M metagenome (GOLD analysis project Ga0302220, IMG submission 194572) | Peat permafrost microbial communities from Stordalen Mire near Abisko, Sweden - II_Palsa_E1_3 | ecosystem: Environmental > Terrestrial > Soil > Palsa > Peat permafrost | place: Sweden...
GAGCCGGACGTCCGGTACGTGGACGTGGTCCTGGCGCGGGTGGGGGAACTCGCGGTGAGCCGGGAGATCGCCTCGGTCAAGTCGAAGCTGCAGCGGATGAATCCGGTCCAGCAGCAGGTGCCCTACGACCAGACCTTCGGCGATCTGGTGGGACTGGAGCAGCGGCGCAAGGCGCTGCTCGACCGGGCCGCCGGGGCCTGACCGCCGGCCGCGCCGGCCGCGCCGCCCGCGCCAGCCCGCCGCGCTCGGTTGACGCACCGCACGGGACGTAACCCACCGGCGTCAGATTACGGACAGCAGGGCTCACCGTAACTTCCGCGAAGGTGACAAAATTAGGTCCCCCGTAACAGGGGGTTCGTGTCGCACACTGGGTTGCGTGAGCCTCACCGTACTGACAAGCGGACCTTCGCTGGCCGACCAGATGACCCATCTCGTAGCGTTTGGGAGGGAGCGGGGCTTCCTCACCATGGCGGACGTCGCCGCCGCCCTCGACCGTCACGAACTCTCGCCCGACGCGCTCGGCGACGCCGTGCGGTTGCTGGGTGACGAGGGCATCGAGCTCGTCGAAGCCCCGCGCGAGGAGGTGGAAGACCCTAGACCCGCCGGGGAGTCGGATCTGGGCAAGCCGGCCGCGACCAGTGATCTGGTCCGGATCTACCTGCGCGAGATCGGCCGCGTGCCGCTGCTGACCGCCGAAGACGAGGTGGAGCTGGCCAAGTCCATCGAGGCGGGCCTCTTCGCGGACGAGAAGCTGCGCGGCGGCTCGCTGGAGGGCGCTGAGGCGGCCGACTTCGAGCTTCTCGTGGCCGAGGGGGAGCGGTCCAAGCAGCGGCTGATTGAGGCCAACCTGCGTCTGGTGGTATCGATCGCCAAGCGCTACATCGGCCGCGGGCTGGTCTTCCTCGACCTGATCCAGGAGGGCAACCTGGGCCTCATCCGCGCCGTCGAGAAGTTCGACTACACGCGGGGCTACAAGTTCTCTACCTACGCGACGTGGTGGATCCGCCAGGCCATCACCCGGGCCATCGCCGACCAGGCCCGTACCATCCGGGTCCCGGTTCACATGGTGGAGACGATCAACAAGCTGGCCCGCGTCCAGCGCCAGCTGCATCAGGACCTTGGCCGGGAAGCGACCCCGGACGAGATCGCGGCGGAGATGGGCATTGAGCCGGAGCGGGTCGCCGACATCCAGCGCATCGCCCAGGAGCCGGTGTCGCTGCAGTCACCGATCGGTGAGGAAGAGTCCGACCTGGGCGACTTCATCGAGGACGCGGACGCCGTGGTGCCGATCGAGGCCGCGGCGTTCATCATGCTGCAGGACCAGTTGGAGCGTGTCCTGGACGAGCTGTCCCGCCGGGAGCAGCGCATCCTCCAGCTCCGGTTCGGCCTGACCGACGGCCACCCGCGGACGCTGGAGGAAGTGGGCCGGGAGTTCGGGGTGACCCGGGAGCGTATCCGCCAGATCGAGTCCAAGACGCTGGCCAAGCTCCGGCACCCGAGCCGCGCCCAGATGCTGCGCGAGTACCTGGACTAGGAGGCTCCGGGGGCCGGCCCGCTCAGCCTGGCATCCGGCGGCCGCTCACCGCGGCCGCCGGATGCTGGCCGTGCGGGTCAGGTGTTGTCCGGGTTGATGGTCGACCCGGGGGTGGGCGGCGGGTTGTAGACCTCGGTCCCGTCCGGGTACGGCGAGGATCCGTTGACCCGGCCGCGCAGCCCGGGGATCGTGCCGGCCTTGCTCATCGCGGCCTGGGCGAACCCCGGCATCTTCTCGGTGGCCTTGTCCTTGGCCGTCTGGCCCAGATCGGTTGCCTTCGAGGCGACCGTGCCCGCGGCCTTCTGGACCGCCGGATGCCCGGCCACTCGCTGGCTCAGCTTCTTGACCTGCTCATAACGTTCCCGGCCGGCTCGCGCGCCGAGGACGTAGCCGGTCGCGAACCCGGCGACGAACGTGACTCGATACCGCATCGTGTGCCTCTCTTAACCGTATGGTCGTGCCCCGTTGCTTCCCCGCTACCCGCCTTCGTACTCCTCCCGCCAGCACCGCGGAAAGCCGCCGCGCCCTGAACAGACCAGCTGCCGGCCCGGACCGGGCCAGTCCCGGACCGGGCCGGCCAGTCCCGGACCGGGCCGGCCAGCCAAAGCCCGGAGAAGGCTCCGGTGGGACGCCGCGCACGCCAGCTCCACGGGTACGCTACTCTTAGGTCCCGGCACGGATGGAACGGGTCAGCGCGGCGGCCACGCCACAGGCCCATGACCAGGTGCCAGCGCGATCCCGCGTAGCTCAATCGGCAGAGCGTCCGGCTGTTAACCGGTAGGTTATAGGTTCGAGTCCTATCGCGGGAGCCCAGTGGTCTCCACGTTTCCGTGGGGACCATGTTCACGTTTCGGGGCGCTCTAGCTGCGCGATGTGCTGGTGCACACGGCGCAGGAGTACGCCCGTCTCCCCGGTTAAACGGACAGTACCAGGGAGCCGTCCAACGGCTGATCTTGCTGCTGCTCACCCAGGATGGCCCGTGGGCACTCCGGATGACCGGCGCGCAAGCGATGGCGCTGATCGGTGGGCTGTCCGGGCGCGTGTTCCCAGCCGGTCCCCGATACGAGACGGTCATGACCGCGAAGCAAGACCTTGCTGCAGGGGCCCCGCCTGCCCGAGCCTGCTCCGCGACGGGGACCTTGGTCCCTGGCCTGCCGGGCGCACCGGGAACAACGATGAAGATCAAGAAGATAACTTGGGATGGGAGTTGGGCCTGAGGACTGACATCATGGCAGTACAAGGACGCCGGGGGCCGGCCCTGGTCCCGTCGCGCGGGCGATGAGCAGGCGCGGGCTTGCCGTCTTGATTGTGAAGCCTCTTCGGTGCTGTTGACGGGAAGGACCCGGGGCATGACAGACAACGTACCCGTGAGCCGGACGGACGGTCCGGGCCAGCGCGGGACCGTGCAGGGGGCGGGCGCTGGGGGCGGCGCAGCGGCCCAGCAGATAGACCCGGCGTCGCTGGGGCCGGCGTTCCCGCGCACGCACCACGTGATGTGGCTTGAGTTCGGGAACCGTACGGATTTCGATGACCCTAGGCAGGAATGGCGGCGGCTGTTCTCGGAGTTGCTGGGCACCTTTGCCCTGGTGCTGGCCGCCGCCGGCGGCGGGCTGCTGCACGCGAAGGGGCAGATCAGCCTGGCGGCGGCGGTCGTCGCGCCGGGCCTGATGGTGACGGCGATCATCTTGTTCATGGGCGCGGTCTCGGGCGCGCACCTGAACCCGGCCGTGTCGCTGGCCTTCGCGCTGCGCGGGGACTTCCCGTGGAAGCGGGTCCCCGGTTACATCATCATCCAGCTGATCGGCGCGACGCTGGCCTGCCTGTTCCTGCGCCTGGTGTTCGGGAACGTCGAGCATCTGGGGGCGACGCTGCCGGGCCCGGGGTACAAGAACTGGCAGGCCCTGCTGATGGAGATCGCGCTCACCGCGCTGCTGGTCAGCGTGATCTTGGGCACCGCATCGGCGGCGCAGAACGTCGGCGCGATCGCCGCGCTCGGCGTCGGCGGCTACATCGCCCTGGCTGGCCTGTGGGCGGCGCCGGTCAGCGGTGTGTCGATGAACCCGGCCCGGTCCTTCGGCCCGGCCCTGGCCAGCGGTGACTGGAAGAGTTACTGGGTGTATCTGTTGGGGCCGGTCGCCGGGGCGCTGATCGCCGTCGGCTTCGCGTACGTGCTGCGCGGCCGTGGCGGCGACGTCATCTCGCGCGCGGCGGGCTCCGGCGTGCTGGACCGGGGGGCCCTGGCCGCCAAGGCCAGACTGTCCCAGGACATCGAGCGAGGCAAGGTCGTCCCCGAGGGCATCGCCGGCACCGATCCGCAGCGGAGCGGGCCATAAGCAGCGGAGCGGGCCCTGACCGGCGCCGCGCCGACCAGCCGCAACGATGAACCCCGCCAGGAATGAGGGTAGCCATGACGGAGACGACGCCGTTCACGATCGGGGCCGACGTTAGCTGTAGCGATGGGGCCTGCGGCAAGGTGACCCGCGTGGTTGTTGACCCGGTCGCTCGTACGGTCACCCATCTCGTGGTCGAACCAGGGCACTGGTGGCATGGCCCCGGTCGGCTTGTCCCGCTCGGCCTGGCCGACGCCACGGCGGGTGAGATCCGGCTCCGCTGCACCCTGGCGGACTTCGGGAACCTCGATCCCGCCGAGGAGACGCAGTTCCTGCCCGGCACCCCCGGCGCCCCCGGATACCCGGGCTATGACGCGGAACAGGTGTTCTCCATGCCCTACTACAGCATGGGCATGGGCATGGGCGGGGGCATGGCCGGGAACTACGGCCCGCAGACCGTCACCTACGACACCGTCCCCCTGGACGAGGTGGAGGTGCGCCGCGGCGAGCACGTCCATGCCACCGACGGCCACATCGGGAAAGTCCAAGGCCTGGTCATCGACCCGAACAGCCACAGCGTGACCCACGTACTGCTCCAGGAGGGGCACCTATGGGGCCGCAAGGAAGTGGCCATCCCGATCAGCGCCGTGACGGGGGTCGACGACGGTATCCGGCTCAACATCACCAAGCAGCAGGTGCAGGACCTGCCGCCCGTGGACATCCAGCACCCGAACGGGTAGACCCGCCAGCGTGCGGAAAGCGCACCGCCGCCGGGCTGCGTCTCCCATTCGCCCGGGATTCCTGGCCTTGCGGTGCGGTCTGGGCGGCCCCGTGGGTCCTTAGTCTTGGGGGAGCCGGGTGCGCCGCCGCTGGGGCCGCCGGCTGCTGGAACGTCCCGGCCGGCATCAGACGCGCCGGGAGAAGATGGTCGATCGGGGCGAGAAGCTGTATGCCAGATGGGGCTGGCTGGCCGTGTTCTTCACCCCCGCCATCGTCTCGGGCACCGCGAAGATGCGGCCGTATCAATTCGCCGTCTGGAATCTGCTGGACTCCCTCGGCTGGGCGGTGTCGGTGGCGGCCAGTGCCTATGGGGTGGGCCGGCTTGCCACGGGCCACCACACCGGGCACGATTTTGCCATCCTGGTCATCGGGCTCGGCGCCGGGGCGCTCGTCACCGTCGCCGCCGTGCGCCGTCACCGACGGCGCACGGTCCGGCCTGTTCGTGCCCCCGCCAGCGGGCTGCCAGATGATCCCTCCTGACCAGGTGATCACTAAGCGCCGGTAACCGCCGCGGCCTCCTGTGGCGCGCCCGGTGATCCGGCCCGTCGCCGTTGCGCGGCGTGTGTTCGGTGATGATGAGGGAGCGCCTGCCGGTGGCCCGGGCCGAAGGACCCACGGTCGGCGAGACGGCACCAGGCGACGGCGTTCCCGCTCCGGCGCCATGATGCCGGCGCCATGGTCACTCCTGCCGGACCGGTTAGTTAGCGGCACTGGCTTGCGGGCAGCGGGATCGCGGCCTGCGGGATTGCGGCGGTCATTGCTGGCCCTTCTCTCCGAGGCCCCGGATTATGTCGCCGACGGAGCGGACCTGGCCGTGGCGGTCAGCCAGTCCAATAGGCGCGTCGACCATCCATGGTGGCGCGAGAGATGAAGGAGAATGGCGTGACAGATCGAACAGGCCTGACCCTGGAACCAGTTGAACACCCAACGGACATTACGAATTAAAGGTCTTTAGTCCGTCCCGCACCGGTCACAGGACCCTTCGATTCCATCTCTGAGCAACGTAATCTGCTAAACTACGCTGATTCGTGACGCCCGAGCCGAGCAAAGAAACGAGTAAGGAACATGGGCAAGCAGATCACCAACTCCATTGTCATGGTGCGTCCGATCGCGTTCTACTTCAACACCCAGACCGCGGCCAATGACTTCTTCCAGAATGATCTCGGTGAAAAGAAGGACATCGTCGAGGCGAAGGCCCTCATCGAGTTCGATGGCTTCGTCGACAAGCTGCGTGGTAAAGGCATCACCGTGCATGTGATCCAGGACGACGATTCGGTATTCGCCACACCTGACAGCATCTTCCCCAACAACTGGTTCATCTCGCTCGAAGACGGCAAGTTGGTGCTGTGCCCGATGTTCGCCGAGGACCGTCGCTATGAGCGCACGAAGTTCCTGGGCAGCCTGGTGGAAATCGTCGGCAGGGACACCTTGGAGATTTACGACTACACCAAGCACGAAAAGGACAAGCGCTATCTAGAGGGAACCGGCGCCATGGTGCTCGACCGCGCCAATAAGAAGGCCTACTGTTGCCTGTCCGAGCGTGCCGACGAAGGGCTGTTCCGCCAGTTCTGCTCGGACTTCGGCTTTAAGCCGGTGCCCTTCCATGGCCTCCAGAGCTACCGCGAAAAGCGGGTCGCGATCTACCACACCAACGTGATGATGGCGATGGGAGAGAAGTTTGCGGTGGTGTGCCTGTCTTCGATCGACGATCCGGCCGAACGCCAGATGGTGGTCGATGAGCTCACCGAAAGCGGCAAGCAGATTATCGATGCCTCCGAGCGGGAGATCGACAAATTCGCCGGCAACGAGATCGAACTTGAAGGCTCGGGTGGCAAGCGCTACACCGTGATGACCCACTCAACCTTCAAAACGCTGACGGACGGCCAGAAGGCGGAGATTGAAAAGTCCAGCGAGATCCTGGTCGGCGATGTGGAGACCATTGAGGCTTACGGCGGCGGATCGGTCCGTTGCATGATTTCGGAAGTGTTCTGAGCGAATCCCTCGCAAGAACTTCGGTGACGAAAAGACGACCTGATGGCCCTTTATGTTGACTCCGAGATCGGTCAGCTCAAACAGGTCATGCTTCACGAACCCGGACTGGAACTCGATTGAACCGCTCCGGTGAGTCCGGAGGCTCCACTTCTTGAGGAGAAGATGAAGCGAGGAGATGATCTTGCCTGAGATGTGCGGGAGCATCGGCGGTTGCCTGGGTCGTTCGGCCCGTCACGTGGTCAAGAAAATTCGGACTCGACCCACCCTTGGGCGGAAGGGATCTGGCGCTTGTTGACTTTTGACGGGGCACCTCCTCCCATCTGGCGTCACTGGCACAGAGCGCACAGGATCAGTGCAACTCCTCGGGCCGGCTTGACAGCCGGGGAGCGGTCGATGGTGGCGGGATCTTACATGTCGCGTTCGGCGGTTATCCGTCCTGATGCGACGGCGTCGACAAGAGATTTGTGGTCGCGTTCGTTCTGGTCGGCGTAGGCGGCGGCGAACCGGGTGATGGCCTGGTCGAACCCGTCGGAGCCGCCGAGGTAGGCGGCGATGGCGATCCGGTCCCCGGAGCGGGCGTGGGCGCGCGTTAGCGCCCATCCGCACAGTTCCCCGTAGATCCGCATGCCGCGGGGCACCATTGTCTCGATGTCGGGCCGCATCACGCCCGAGAGCCCGGGACAAGCGGGCAGTTCACTGGCGCCGGGGAGAACTACCAGATGGAACTCAGCAACGGCGCTCACATCCGCTACCCCACCACTGACAACCAGGCGGCGGTACCCGACAATGACCATGATCAAGCCCTAGCTGCTGCAGCCGGCCGGTGGTCGCCCACACGTGGGCGCCATCGTGCCGCCGTGGCGCCCGGCGTTTCGTGCCCCGGTGGCAGACACTGGAGGAGCGACGTTGGTGACTGGCCTGGACCAAGTCGACATCAAGCGGATGCGCGACCAGCTCTTCTTCGACGGCCCGCAACGCCGCCGTCGCCTGAGCCGCTTTTGGCTCCTGCTGCTGCTGGCGGCGGTGATCGCGTCCGCCGGGGTGGTGAGCGACTCGACGGCCACCGTGATCGGGGCCATGATCGTCGCCCCCCTGATGACCCCGATCCTGGGGATCGTCCTGGCGGTGGCGCTGGCTGACGGGGCCAACCTGCGCCGGTGCCTGCTGCTGGTCATCGCCGGCACAGCCACCGTGATAGCGGTGGGCTGGCTCCTGGGCCTATTTGTCCCCTACCCGGTGGTCGCGGCCACCAACGGCCAGGTGGCCGCCCGGGTCACCCTCCAGATCGCCGACCTGGTGGCCGCCCTGGCCACCGGCGCGGTGGGCTCGGTTGCCCTGGTCCGGTCCGATATCTCCGACACCTTGCCCGGCGTGGCCATCGCCATCTCTTTGGTGCCGCCGCTCGCCGTGGTCGGCCTCACCCTTGAGTCCGGCGCCCCCCGCCAGGCCCTGGCCGCCTTCCTGCTGTTCACGACGAACGTCGCGGCCATCGTGGCCAGCGGCATCGTGGTAATGGCCCTCTACCGGGTCCGCTCGGTATCCGGCCAGACGGCCGATCCGGCCTTCCATTATCGCGGCGCCGTCGCCATCATCGCCGCCCTCCTGCTGGCGGTGATCGTCCCTGTGTGGATCGGCTCAGTCCGGATCGAAAGGACCACCATCCGGCAAAGCAACGTGCAGGCCGTGGCCGAGCACTGGGCCAGCGATGCGGGCTGGTCCGTGGTGGGTGTCACCGCCACCGGCGACCGGGTGCTGGTCCAGGCCACCGGGCCGAACCCCGCCCCCGACCTTGCCGTGCTCCGCCGCGACCTCGACGACGCGGGCCTGAACGGCCTGGACGTGCGGGTCAGCCTAGTCCCAGCCAGCTACAAGCCCCTGCCGGGGTAGGCGGCCACGGAGCCGAGCGCTCGGCATCCGGCTCGCCCTGGCGGCGTAGGGCTTGCCTGCTCGGGCGCTCAACTCGTGGGGGCCGGGCATCCGGGGCTGTCTGCTCCCTGCCAGCGTCTGCTGCGGCAGGTTCTCCGGCTTTCGCGCTTTACGTGCTACACCGTTTTACGTGCAGCACGTAAAACGCGGAGAGGCATAATGGCTAACCAAAACATCACCCTGTCCCTTCCCGAAGAGGACCTGCGAGAGGCGCGTGTGCTGGCCGCGCGGCGCGGGACGTCGGTGTCGCAGCTTCTCGCCCGCGTGCTCCGGGAAACTGTGGAGCGGGAGACCGGTTATGACGCCGCGAAGGAGCGCAGCCTTGCCCTGCTGCGCGAGGGTGCGGATCGTGGCACGGGTGGGGACGTTACCTGGTCCCGGGATGACCTGCATGAGCGGTAACCGTCAGTTCGTCGACACTAACGTCCTCGTCTACGCATACGACGTGACGGCGGGGGATAAGCACAGCCGCGCTCGCGCCCTGGTCGAGAAGCTCTGGGATACCCGGGAGGGCTGCCTGAGCGTTCTTGTGCTACAAGAATTCTTTGTCACCACGACGCGGAAGATTCCCAAGCCGCTCGATACCCCGGCCACCGCGCGGATCATCGACGATCTGGCGCACTGGCACGTGCACGCTCCCGCCGCTGGCGACGTCCTCGCGGCCATTGATATCCATCAGCGAACCGGAGCGTCTTTCTGGGACGCGATGATCCTCCGCAGCGCGAAGGAACTCGGCTGCGGAACTCTGCACTCGGAGGATCTCAACCCCGGTCAGGCATCCGACGGCGTCCAGGTCCGCAACCCGTTCCTGGCCTAGCCGCCAAGGATCGCCCATCCCGCCTCGGGGTCTCGCGCTTCACGGCCGCGGGACCTTCGTCCCCGCCCTGGTGCACTTTGGGCCTGGTTTGTCCGCTGGCCGCCGGGTCACGCTCGCTAGGCAAGAGGGGGCAGGTGAGCACGATGCCCGAGCAGACCATCCGGCCGACCGTGCCGATTCCCGCCGACCAGGTGACCTACCTGATCGCCACGGCGGCCCGCGCGCCGTCGGTGCACAACACCCAGCCGTGGCGGTTCCGGGCGGGTGACGGCACCATTGACCTGTACGCCGATCCGCGCCGCCGGCTGCGCGTGGACAAGGACGGCCGGGAGATGCTCATAAGCTGCGGCGCCGCCCTGTTCGGGCTGCGGCTCGCGGTCCGGTCGCTGGGCTACCTTCCGGTCGTCGAACTGTTCCCGGACCCGCCCCGGCTGCGCCTGCTCGCCCGGGTGAGCCTGGGGGAGCCCGCGCCGATGACGGCGGGGGAACGCCAGCTGCTGGAAACGCTGCCGCGCCGCCATACCCACCGCGGCCCGTTCGCCCCCGGCCCGGTCCCCCCCGGTCTCCTGGCCGCGCTGCAGCACGACGCGCTGGCCGAAGGAGCCACCCTCGCCCTGATCGACCGGTCTCTCGCCTATCAGCGACTGGCCGACATCGCCAGTGCGGCCGACCGCAGCCAGCGCCGTGACGCGGAGCTTCAGGAAGAGATCCGGCACTGGAGCCGGGACCCGGACGACCTGCGCCGCGACGGCGTCCCGGCCGCCGCGTTTCCCGCCCGGGCCAGCCGCCAGCCCGGGCGCCTCCCGCAGCGAGACTTCGACCTGGGCCGCAGCGTCGGGCTGCTGTCCACTGAGGGACCGCCGCCTCTCGCCACCGCTATCCTGCTCACTGCGGCTGATCACCGGGCGGACTGGCTGCGGGCCGGGCAGGCGCTGCAGCGGGTGCTGACCCACGCCGCCACGCGGTGGGTGTTCGCGAGCCTGCACACCCAGTCGCTGGAGATGGCCTCGGTTCGCCTCCTGATCCGGGACCGCATGGGGCTGCCCGGGGCCCCGCAGATCATCATGCAGTTCGGCCTCGCGCACAGTACCCGCCCTACCCCCCGCCGGTCACCCGAGGACCTGATCGAGCCGTGACGGCGGGGTTTGCCGTCCCCGGAGCGCAGACCCTGCTAACGGTCCGCGGCGGGCCGCCAGCCCAGGGCCGGTCCGAGCTTTCCGGTCATGTCGGACAGGATCTGGACGTAGTCCTCGCGCTCGAAGCTGAACGGCAGCGCGAAGGCGACCTCCCGGACCTCAGCGCGAAGGCGACCTCCCGGACCTCGCGGAAACCGGCGTGCGCGTAGAGCGCCTCGGCGATCTGGCTGGAGGATCCCAGCAGGTCGCGGGCGAACATCATTCGCGCCGGCCCCTGGGGGCTGGCCGTTCGCGGCGTGCGGGCCTCGACGTAGGCCGCGTACCTGAGCCGCTGCGCAGTGGTCGCGCTGTCGGTCGGGATCACGACCAGCCCCTGCGAAACCCGTGCGTCCGGCCCGTCCGGATGCGCGCCACGGAACGCCCGGATGTGTGACTGCTGGATCGCGGCGAAGTCCGCTGACCCCTCCGCCCGGACCACGCTGCTGGTCAGAAAGTTCATGCGGTGCTCGCCGGCCCAGCGCGCCGAGGCCGTGCTCGCGCCGCCGTACCACATTCGCCCCCGCAGTCCGGGCGAATGCGGCTGCACCCGACGCTGACCCCGGGATTGAGCCGGCCGCCCGGCAGCACGTCGACTGTGCCGAGATCCTCGGCCAGCCGGAGCGGGTTCTCCCAGCCGAGCGGGATCACCGCCGTGCCCAGCTCGATGCGGCGAGTCCGCTGCGACGCCGCCGCCAGTACGGCGACCGGCGAGGAGATGCCGTACTGCGGGTGCCGGTCACGTACCCACGCGCTGTCGAAGCCGAGGCGTTCACCCAGCTCGATGATCTCCAGCGTCGTCTGGTGCCCCGGCCCAGGGTTGTCCCCATCGAACAGGCCGATAGTGAGAAAACCGAGCCTGGCCAGCGCGACTCCCGGTGACGGCATGCAGCGTCCTTTCGACCCTCGCTGGCCCTCAGGCAGGTTCCATGCCGAAGCGGGCCATCAGGGCCCGTTCCTGCTCGGTCGCGGGAGGCTGGCCCGACGCCCAGAGCCGGTGCAGCTCCTCGAAGTAGGCGTCCATGGCCGGGGCGTGCAGCACGAGCAGCCGCGCCGTCTCCGTCCCGGCGTTGCCGAAGGTGTGCGCCGCGCCGCGCGGGACCAGCAGGAAATCGCCCGGCCCGCCGGTCAGGTCGCGGCCGTCCAGGGTGAAGGCGATCGCCCCGTCCAGCACGAAGAACGCCTCTGAGCAGTTGACGTGCTGGTGCGCGGGCGGTTTCCGGCCGCTCGGCGGCAGCGTCCGTTCCATCAGTGAGAAGTCCCCGCCGGTCTGCGCCGCCACCGCCTTGAACGCCATAACGCTGCCGCGCGCGGTGAGCAGGTGCCCTTCACCAGGCGGGACGACGCCCGGGCCGGCCACCGGCTCAGGCCGTTATGTTGAAGTAGGCCACCACCTTGGTGGGGCGGACCCGGACCACCAGCTGGCCCGGCACCCCGTTGCGCTGCCCGAACTCCTCCGCCCGGTCGGGCCCCACATACCGGGCCGCGATCGCCGTGGCCGTGCGCAGCAGCTCGCCGGGATCGTCGGACAGCTCGGCCCGGCCCTGGACCTGGACGAACCCGTAGGGCCTCCGCTCCAGGTCGACGCAGATCGTCACGTCCCGGTCCCGGGCCAGGTAACGGCCCTTGACGGTGTCGGCGCCGGTATTGAAGATTAGCTCGTCGTCTTCGACGATGAACCAGACCGGGGCCACCAGGGGCCGCCCAGCCGGGCTGAGGTAGGCGAGCTTTGCGGTCCGGGTGCCTTCGGTGAGGAAGGCGTGGACCTCTGGGTCAGTTAGGGACGCCACGGGCCAAGTCTAGGCGGGGGCGCATTCTAGCTGCGGGCGCATCTGGGCGCGGGCGCAGTCCAGGTGCGGGCGCACCGCACGGGCCGCGGGCCCGGACGCGTGCGGGGGGAGGTACCCGCCTGCGGGCACCTCCCCCTTCCGGTCAGCCGGGCCAGGGTCCCCGGCGCGGTTACACCGGGGCGGCCATCGGGTTGACGCCGGCCAGGTCCTGGCGCGTGACCCGGATCGTGGTGATCGTGACGATCAGCGCCAGCAGCGCGATCCCCGCCGAGACCAGGTACCCGTGCGAGAACCCGTAGGCCAGCGCGTGGTGGGTGATCTGCGTCTTCGCCGCGGCGGCCTGGGCCTTGGTCAGCGGGTGGCCGGCCTTGGCCGCCGCGACCGCCGCCTTGGCCGCCGCGACGGACGCCGATCGCGCGTTGTTGGCCACCGCGCTCCACGCCACCGTGCCCAGGATGGCCAGCCCGATCGAGCCGCCGACCTGCTGGCCGGTGTTCAGCAGGCTGGAGGCCACGCCGGTGTCTTCCTCCCGGACCTTGCTCAAGGCGATCAGCGAGAGCGGCACGAACATCAGGCCGAAGCCGAGCGCGGTCACGATCATCGCGCCCAGCAGACCGTTGACGTACGTGCTGTGCTCGGTCACGCGCGACAGCCAGTACAGCCCGCCCGTGCCCATGGTCGCGCCGATCAGCATCAGCGGCCGGGCGCCGATCCGCGGCACCAGCTGGGACGCCAGCCCGGTCGCCAGCAGGATCGCCCCTACGAACGGCAGATAGGCGACGCCGGACTCGATCGGGCTGTAGCCCCACACCTGCTGGATGAACAGGGTCAGGAAGAAGAACATGCCGAACATCGCGGTGCCGAGGCACAGCATGATCACGTACGCACCCGAACGGTTCCGGTTCTGCAGCACCCGGAAGGGGACCAGCGCGTGCTTGCTGCGCCCCTCGATGACCACGAAGGCGGCCAGCAGCACCACGGACGCGACGAGGGACACGATGACCTTCGTGTCACCCCAGTGCGAGATGCCGTTCGGGCTGGTGGCCGCGCTGGTCAGGCCGTAGACGAGCGCGGTGAGCCCGAGCGTGCCGGTGATCGCACCAGGCAGGTCGAAGCGGCCGCGCCGACGGGCGGACTCGCCGAGGACGCGCGGCGCCGCGAGCGCCACGGCCAGGCCGATCGGCACGTTGACGAACAGCACCCAGCGCCAGGACGCATAGCTGGTGAGCAGGCCGCCGGCGATCAGGCCGACCGCGCCGCCGGCCACGCTCATGGCCGCGTAGACGCCCATCGCCCGGTTGCGCTCCCTGCCCTCCGGGAACGTGACCGCGACCAGCGACAGGGCGGTCGGCGCGGCGAACGCCGCGCCTATGCCCTGCACCACCCGCGCGATGAGCAGCCACGCCTGATCGGTAGCGAACCCGCCGGCCAGCGACGCCAGCGAGAACAGCAGGATGCCGAAGACGAAGACGCGGCGGCGCCCGAGCAGGTCCCCCGAACGCCCGCCGAGCAGCAGCAGCCCGCCGAAGGCGAGCGCGTAGGCGTTGATGACCCACTCCAGGTTGTCCCCGGAGAAGCCGAGGGCGGTCTGGATGTGGGGCAGCGCCACGTTCACGATGGTCGCGTCGAGCACCACCATGAGCTGGGCCGTCGCGATGACGACCAGGGCCAGGCCCAGATGCTTCGGGCGCTGGGCACCCGCGGTTTCGGCCGGGACATCCCGGCGCTGGATGTTTTCCTCGACTGCCTCGACGGCTAGGCTCGGGGCCGGCTCGCCGGGCGGCGGGTCGGTCCGGGTCGCCTCTCGCCCGGTGTCGCGTGAGGTGGCGGACAAGTCTTTCTCCCTTGGCTGAAGATGCGTGTGTCGTGCTCAGGGCGCACTTCACTAAGGCCGTGGCACGCCGTGCCCGGCACGATGATGCATCCGAAGCGGAATCCCCGGTTTGTTGACGCTGTACGAATATTTGACGCTGCACGACCGCCAGGTGTGACACCACTGGCGAACGGTTATCGCGAAGCGGGACCGGAACCGCCGGGCCTCTGCTTACCTTGAAGAAGTGGCTGGCCGGAGATATTTCCGTCCCGGTCAGTGATCAGTGGCAGGGTCGCCTCCCGTCGTGGCGGGCTCGTCGGCGGTGACTCGCCATTCGTCTCCGCGGTCGGGCCTGGCCGGGTCGGTCGCTGCGCACATCTTCCGCAGCATCGTCAGCAGGCACTCGCGCTCAGGGACGCTGAGGGCCTTGGCCCACGGCACCTTGCTCGCGAATTCCTTCTCCAGCCGTTCCCGCATCGAAGCGCCCTCGGCGGTGAGGGTGACGTTCTTGACCCGCCGGTCGCGCTCGCTCGTTTCCCTGCGGGCCAGCCCGTGCTTTTCCAAGCCGTTGGTGACCATGGTCACGAAGGACGGGTCACAGTGCATGCGCTGCCCCATTTCCTTCATGCTCATCGGCTCCTTCAGCTTGATCAGGCCGACGAGGTCGCTGACGGAAAGGCCGAAAAGCTGGGCCAGTCCCTGGCCAAGGGTGGCGGCCTGCTTCACGACTTCGGACAGAGCCTCCATGATGCAGAGGTTCAGTTCGTCCTCGCGCGGCCCCTCTGACACGCGTCCTCCTCTTATGCCGAAGCATCGCACCAGGGGGTGACATTTCCGCCGCCCCGCGTTCCGCCGCGGCCTTCCGGTAAATCCTTGAGCAACTCAACCGTTGAGTGACTCAACCATATGAAGCTCGCCGGCGGAACGCAAGTTATTTATCGCCCGCGTCCGCCCATCCCCACATCCCGGGCACCTGTTCCGCTACCCGCAGGCCGTCACCCAGCCGGAGGTACTCAGCCCGCGCTGGACGCGGCCCAGATGTTGATGCCGGCGTCCACGGCGTTCCGGTCGATCTCCGCGATCTCCTCCGCGCTGAACTCCGTCTTCGCCGTGGCGGCCAGGTTCTCCTCCAGTTGGGTCACACTGCTGGCGCCGAGCAGGGCCGACGTCACCCGCTTGTCCCGCAGCACCCAGGAGATCGCCAGCTGGGCCAGGGTCTGCCCGCGGCCGCGGGCCACCTCGGCCAGCGCCTGGACGTGCCGGAGCGTCTCCTCGCTGAGCTGGTCGGAGGTCAGCGAGCCGCGCTGGGTCGCCCGCGAGCCCTCCGGCACGCCGGCCAGGTACTTCCCGGTGAGCACGCCCTGCGCGAGCGGTGAGAACGCGATGCAGCCCATGCCCTCGCGCTCCAGCACGTCGAGCAGGCCTTGCTCGATCCACCGGTTGAGCATCGAGTAGGACGGCTGGTGGATGAGTAGCGGCGTGCCGAGCCCGCGCATGATGGTGGCCGCTTCCGCGGTCCGTGCGGCCGAATAGGAGGAGATCCCGGCGTACAGGGCCCGGCCCGACTGGACCGCCGTGTGGAGGGCGCCCATGGTCTCCTCCATCGGCGTATCCGGGTCGAAGCGGTGGCTGTAGAAGATGTCCACGTAGTCCAGGCCCATCCGGGCCAGCGACTGGTCCAGACTGGCCAGCAGGTACTTCCGGGAACCGTGGTCGCCGTACGGGCCGGGCCACATGTCGTAGCCAGCCTTGGTGGAGATGATCAGCTCGTCACGGTACGGCCGGAAGTCATCCTTCATCAGCCGGCCGAAATTGATCTCCGCAGAGCCGTACGGTGGCCCGTAGTCTCCTTGTTGCAAAGTCTCGGCAGGCGCTACTCCTCCGTAGTTGTTGGCGAGATCGAAGTGCGTCACGCCGAGGTCGAAGGCGCGGCGCAGGATGGCCCGCTGTGTCGTCAGGGGGCGGTCGTCCCCGAAGTTCTGCCACAGCCCGAGCGACACCGCGGGCAGGTCGATGCCACTGCGCCCGCAGCGGCGATAGGGCATCTGGTCATACCGGTCAAGAGCGGCAACGTAAGTCATGGATGGGAGTCTGCCACTGCCAGTCGCCCTAGCTGGCTGCCCTTCCACCGAGGCAGCTCGTGATCTACGCGGCCAGCATCAGCGGGGCGGCTTCCTCGGCTATCGCGCCGATGCCAGCTCCTTCTACAGCGCCAGCCGCCTGCGCCTGCTTCTGCGGCGTCACCACCCCCGGCGGCAGCCGGAAGAGTCTGGCCCGGACGCGAGGTGGCCGCGCCCTTCGCGAGGTGGGCCAGACGGCCGCCGCTGCCGGTGGCGTCGTCGACGGCGAACGAGGTGTGTCCGGTGGTGGTGTCGACCAGCCACGAAATCCTGGCCACGAAAGTTTCGCTACGAACCCTCTGCCCATGACATGGCCCGCGTGCCCGTGGCAGGCGAAGCAGTGGTCTGACAGTGGCCCTCGCCGGTCCCCGTCAGGCCCCCCGGTAGGCGGCCCTCCGCCGGGCATCTTCCCTTGTGGCGGCCTGTGATCTCGGATACATCGCTCCAGCAGGATGGGCCCTGAGCTGGGGCTATGCGGGGAGCTAGGGGCCAGGGCCGATGGGGGCCGTATCGAGCGTCTGGGCGCGCTCCGGGACTACCCAGGCGGCACGAGGCTGTGGGCAGCAAAAGGCCGGACTGTCATCCGGAACGGGTTGCCATCGTCCGTGCCGGTCATGGTGTCACTGGGGCCGTGGCAGCCAGCATGTCACCCAGGCTGCCGAGATAGACCACCGCGTGGAGGCCGGGGTCAGTGATGAGCGCGATCCGGGGGATACCGGCCGTCGTCACCGGGCCTGCCTGCTTCTCGATCGGCGGCATCTCGTCCCGGCTGACCACGGCCCGCACCCTGGTGGCGCGCAGGAACTCGTTGCGGCCCCGAACGTCGAGTGCAGCCCACTTCTGGCGGAACGTCTGGCCGGTCTTCACGGGCTCCGAACGGGCCGCCACGGGCTTGAGATCAGCCAGCCGCGCGAGTTCCGCGTGCGCCCGCTGCAGTGTCTCCTGGTCCGCCCGGACGTCGCGCCCGGAGACAGCGCCCAGCGCGACCTCCCCGGACAGGTGCGCGATCTGCTCGGCCACGCGCTTCATTTCTTCGAAGTAGTCGTGGCCGGCCACCGGCTTGCTCTCGGTCAGCTCGACCTCGCCGACGAGGACCAGCAGCTCGCGGGAGATCGCGGTCTCCAGCTCAGCCGCCTTGACACGCCGCGCCACGCACTGCCCGTCCCGGCGGAGCGCGTGGACGCAGCCATAGTACGAGTACCGCTTCCCGAGGTAGACCGCGCCCGCCGAGTACATCGGCGCCCCGCAGGCGGCGCAGAACGCGATCCCGGTCAACGTCCAGGTGTTGACCTTGGCACTCACCGGATTGGCCTGCAGCCGGGCCTGGACCCGCTCCCAGACATCACGCGAGACCAGCGCGTCGGCCCGGTAGACGACGACACCCTCCGCATCCCGGACTGGCGTGCCGTCTGTCTTGACGGTGGCCCCTAGGGTCGCGCGGCTGCCCAGGATCTTCCGCACGCTGGTCGACGTCCACGTTGTGTCCTTCACGGGCTTGCCGTTGCGCCTCCGGGTCACGTTCCAGGGGGTCAGCACGCCGGTCTCGTTCAGCCAGCGGGCGATGGAGCCCAGCGACTCGTAGCGGACGTAGCGGTCGTACATCTCCGCGACGACCGGGCCGTACCCCGGGTCCGGCTCGTACCCCCAGCCCTTGTCCAGCTTCACCGGGCGGTAGCCGAACGGGACCTGCCCCCCGGTGTACTGGCCGCCGGCCCGGAGCTTGTGCCAGGCATCACGCACCCGCGCGGCGATCGTCTCCCGCTCGTATTCGGCGAAGGTGACGAGGACCTGCGCGAACGCGCGCCCGGATGGCGTCGTCAGGTCGAGCTGGGGGTCCAGGCAGACGAGCGTCTTGCCGTTGGCTTCCAGCCAGGCCGTCAGGCTTACGAAGTCGATCAGGCTGCGCGTGAGCCGGTCGAGCTTGGCCACGCAGATCGCGTCCCAGCTGCTGAGCCGGTTGTCCTGCAGCCACGGGGCTAGGCCGGGCCGCTCGAACGGGCTGACCGAGCCGCTGACGTCGAGGTCGTAGTCCGCCTCGGTGATCGGCACCAGCTCATGGTCCCCGAACCGGGCGTAGTAGTGGATCTTCTCCAGCTGACGCTCGGGGGAAGTGCTCGCGTCGTCGAGCACCGACAGCCTGACGTAAGGCAACAGTCGCACGCTCCGGAGCCTAGCCGAGCATTTGAGTCAATGCTATTAAGGTGGCCCTTAGTTGTTGGCCAGGTCGAAGTGGGTCACGCCGAGGTCGAACGCGCGGCGCAGGATGGCGCGCTGAACCTCCAGCGGATGGTCATCACCGAAGTTCTGCCACAGCCCCAGGGAGACCTCGGGCAAGTCAATGCCACTGCGCCCGCAACGGCGGTACGGCATCTTCTCGTAACGGTCAAGAGCGGCAACGTAAGTCATGGATAGGAGTCTGCCACTGCCAGTCGCCCTAGCTGGTTCACCTGAGCGCTGATCCGGTGCCGTAGCGCTTGACCTGCCTGCCTGTCACGGGATGTCACCGCCGAGCGGCATACTCAGCGGCACGAGCAGCAGGCACATCCCGCGGGCGGCAGCCGAGGCGGAACGAGAGCTGGCCCCGAGCAGCCGGCGCCGCTCGCGGGCGGCAGGCCGACCTCGTGCCGCAGGACCGCGCTGGTGATGAGCGCCGGGCAGCCGGCGACTGACAGATGACAGATCTGCTTTCCGCGCCACTTCGGGGACGCGCAGGCTATGCGATCGGTCTGGGTGATGCCGTTTCCGGTACTTGGCTGTTTCCGCCGCGAAGCATCCGGGCATGACTGGCTGGTAACAGCTGAGACGGTTTGCGCGCCGACCAGGCAAAAGACGGGACGATCGACGCTGGGGTTCCGGTAATAATGCAGCCCTAGGTGCATCCGCCGCCGAAGCCGCCTCGACCATTAATGCGCGGGGGGCCAGCGACCATGAATAACTTGCTAGAGCGACTAGGCGGCTTCGCCGCGCGGCGGCACTGGGTCGTCATCATCGCCTGGCTGGTCATCCTCGGCGGCCTGCTCGCCGCCGTTAAGGCGTTCGGCGGTGAGTACGTCAACAACTACACGGTATCGGGCAGTGACTCCGCGGTCGGCCTTGACGTGCTGAACAGCACATTCCCGCAGCAGGGCGGCTTCGGGGGGCAGATCGTCTTCCACGCCAAGAGCGGTACGGTCTCGGCGCAGCAGTCGGCGGTCAACCAGGCGGTCACCAACGTGTCCAAGCTGCCGAATGTCATCAAGGCGGTCAGCCCGTTCGCCTCGTCCAACTCCGGGGCCGTGTCCAAGGACGGCACGATCGCGTATGCCAGCGTCGGCTGGAACGTGAATCCGGATTCGCTGGATTCCGCCTACCTGGACAAGCTCAACAACGCGGTGGCACCCGCCACCAAGGCCGGCCTGCAGGTCGAGTACGGCGGTGGCACGGGGGAGATCGGGCAGCACACCAGCGACCTGGTGTCGGAGATCATCGGCTTGTCCTGCGCGCTGGTGCTGCTGCTGCTCATGTTCGGCTCGGTGATCGCGGCCGCGATCCCGCTGCTGTCGGCGATCTTCAGCGTCCTCGCGGGGCTTTCGCTGCTCGGGCTGCTCGCGGCGGCGGTCACGTTCCCCACCACCGCTCCGACCATCGCGACGCTGCTCGGGCTCGGCGTCGCCGTGGACTACGGGCTCTTCCTGGTGGCCAGGCACCGGGAGCAGCTGGACAGCGGGATGGACGTCGTCACCTCCGCGAAGCAGGCCGCGGGAACCTCCGGCGCCGCGATTGTGGTGGCCGGCTGCACCGTCGTGGTCTCCATCCTGGGCCTCTACCTCTCCGGAGTCGCCTTCGTCGGATCGCTCGGCCTGGCCGCGGCCATCGTCGTGGTGGTCACGATGCTGGCGGCGTTGACACTGGTGCCCGCGTTCATGGGGCTGGTCAGGGGGAACGTGCGGGCCCTGTCCGCCCGGTTCCGGGCCAGGAGGGCCGGGCTGTCGGTGCGGGAGCAGGCGGCGCAGACCGCCGCGGCCACGCAGGAGCAGCACGAGCACAGCGCGTTCGCCCGGTGGGGCCGGATGGTGAGCGCGCGGCCGTGGCCATGGGCGGTGCTGAGCGTGACGGTGCTCATCGTGCTGGCGATCCCGCTATTCTCGATCACGCTGGGCCAGCCCGACAACGGGACGAACCCGACGTCCGACAGCAGCCGCCGGGCCTACGACCTGATCTCCCAGGGCTTCGGGGTCGGCGTGAACGGCCCGCTGACCGTGGTGGTCAAGCTGCCGAACCAGTCGAGCTCCGACAACAATTCGCTGCTGAGCACCATGCAGTCGGACATTTCCAAGACGGCCGGCGTCGCGTCGGTCACGCCCGCGGCCCTGAACTCGGCCGGCACCACCGCGGTGTTCAACGTGATCCCGACCACCCGGCCGCAGGCCACGGCTACCTCGAACCTGGTCACCACCCTCCGCGACGACGTACTGCCCAAGGAACACGCGACCAGCTACGTCACCGGCACCACGGCGGGGGCCGTCGACTTCACCAGCCAGCTCAGGAGCCGGCTGGTGTGGGTGATCCTCGCCGTGGTGGTGATCTCGTTCCTCCTGCTGACCACGGCGTTCCGGTCGGTGGTGATCGCGACCAAGGCCGCGATCCTCAACTTGCTGTCGATCGGCGCCGCTTACGGCGTCATCGTCGCGATCTTCGAGTGGGGCTGGGGGGCGAGCCTGATCGGCCTGCATACGACGCTGCCGATTCCCGCCTACGTGCCGATGCTGGTGTTCTGCATCGTGTTCGGGCTTTCCATGGACTACGAGGTCTTCCTGCTCTCCCGGGTGCACGAAGCCTGGCTCGGCACCGGTGACCCGCATCGCAGCGTCGCGATCGGGATCGGCGCGACGGCCAGGGTCATCACGACCGCGGCCGCCATCATGATCGTCGTGTTCACCAGCTTCGTGCTGAATCCCGATCCGACGGTGAAGATGCTCGCCATCGGGATGGCCTTCGCCGTGCTCATCGACGCCTCCCTGGTCCGGATGATCCTGGTGCCGTCGATCATGTCGCTGCTCGGCGAGCATGCCTGGTGGATGCCGCGCTGGCTGGAGCCGATCGTGCCCCACCTGCAGCTCGAGGGCAGCGCCGCGGTGGCAGCGGGGGCACCCGAATCGCCGCCGGCTGGCCGAGCGCCAGCGGCGCCGCTCGGTTAGCGGCTCCCGCACAGAAGCCTGAGCCGACCATCTGCCCGATGCGGACAACCGCCAGCATCGTGCCGCCCTGCAAGAACTGCGTGCGCCAGCCCGCGGCCGTAGCGCGGCGAGGTCACCGCGCTACGGGAGAACCGCTTCGACTTCGTCGGCCAGGAGGTCCGGGTCACCCGCAACTACCTGGTCAAGCACGGCCGGCGGATCGAGAAGGCCCCAAAGACGGCGAGGCCTGCCGCCTGTCCTCGACCTTCTGACATGGCCAAAGTCTGTCACCGCCGGCTGTCCGCGGTCCCCGCTGGCGGGTGGCATCCGCAGCGGTGCTGACCCTGCCACGTCGCGACGGCGCGGCCGGGCGTAACGTACCGGGCGGCACCCGATGAAGACGGGCCGCTCATCTCGCGGAGGGATCGCGCATGTACGACGCCACCATGGCCGAGACCATCAGCATCGCCGGGCACGGCGGGGAGCAGATCGAGGCGTACTACGCCCGGCCGCTCGGCCCCGGCCCGTTCGGCGGCGTGGTGGTGATCCACCACATGCCCGGCTACGACCCGCAGACCAAGGAGATCGCGCGGACGTTCGCGGTCAACGGCTACAACGCGATCTGCCCGAACCTCTACACGCGCGAGGCCCCCGGGGCGAGCCCGGACGACGCCGCGGCGGCCGCCCGCGCCCAGGGCGGCGTGCCCGACGACCGGCTGGTGGGCGACGTCGCCGGCGCGGCGACGTTCCTCCGCTCGCTGGAAAACTCCAACGGCAAGGTGGGCACGATCGGTTACTGCTCGGGCGGCCGCCAGTCGTTCCTCGCCGCCGTCAGCCTGCCGCTGGACGCGGCCGTGGACTGCTACGGCGCGTTCGTGGTCGGCACGCCGCCCGAAGGCATGCCGCTCAAGGTCGGCCCGATCGTGCACCTGACCAAGAACCTGTCCTGCCCGCTGCTGGGGCTGTTCGGCGCGGAGGATTCCCACCCGTCACCGGAGCAGGTGCAGGAGCTGGAGCAGGAGCTCAAGGCCCAGGGCAAGACGTATGAGTTCCACAGCTACGAGGGCGCCGGGCACGCGTTCTTCGCGGTGAACCGGCCGAGCTACCGGGTCGAGGCGGCCAACGACGGCTGGAACCGCATCTGGGACTTCTACGGCCGTTACCTGTCAGCCTGAGGATCGGGAGGGACCTGTCATGTGCACGTACCTGACGGAGCAGATCAAGGTGGCCGGGAGCGGGAAGGGCGCCGACGGCTGGTTCGGGCTCACGGACGCGAGCGTCTACTTCGACCACCCGGTGCACGCGTCCGCGGAGCACAGCCTGAACATCGATTTCCTCAACCCGGGCCAGGGCCCGTCAGCCCGGGTCGCGGTGGAGCTCACCGCGGCATCCGCGCGGGCGCTGGCCAGGGCCATCGAGGCCACGCTGGCCTCGGCCCCGGCCGACCTGCTCTGACCCTCGCCTGCTGCCTGCCCTGGCTCGAATGAGGTGTTCTGACCGGTTTCGCGAAGAGTGAAACTTTTATCTCCCCTCTCCGGGTTTCCTGGGCCCGGAGACGGCCAAAGTGTCGTGGCCACGTGTCAGGATGCGGGCATGGAGAGGAAGAACGAACGGCGACGCTCCGGTGACGGGCGCTGCCGTCGGGAGCAACGAGCCGCGGCGCGCGCCGGGGACCGGCGATGAAGTTCCAGGTAGAACGAGACGTGCTGGCTGAGGCGGTCGGCTGGGCCTCCCGGGCCCTGCCGTCCCGCCCGGTCATCCCGGTCCTGTCCGGGCTGCTGCTGGAGGCCGCCGCGGACGGCCTCACGCTGTCCTGCTTTGACTACGAAGTTTCCGCGCGGGTTGAGGTCGCCGCCGAGGTCGCCGAGCCGGGCACGGTACTCGTGCCGGGCCGGCTGCTGGCGGAGATCACCCGCAGCCTGCCGAGCCTCCCGGTCGAGTTCGCCGACGACCCGGAAGGGGTCGGCCTGACCTGCGGCAGCGCATCGTTCACGCTGGTCACCCTGCCGCTGGAGGAGTACCCCGACCTGCCGGAGCTCCCGCAGATCGCGGGGACCGTCGACGGCGGCATGCTGGCGGCGGCCATCAGCCAGGTCGCGCCTGCGGCCAGCCGTGACGACACGCTGCCCATGCTCACCGGCGTCAACATCGAGGTCGAAGGCGAGACCATGACGCTCGTCGCCACCGACCGGTACCGGCTGGCCGTACGCGACCTGCCGTGGAACCCGGTGCCGCCCGGCCGCACCGGGGAGTTCCTTGTCCCGGCGCGGACGCTGGCCGACGCCGCACGGACCATGGCGCCTGGTGCGCAGGTGACGATCCGGCTGAGGTCGGACGGCAGTTCCGGCCCGGTCACGATTCAGCCGAGCGATCCCGGTGCGGGAGTCCGCCCTGCGGCCGGCGGCCCGCCCGCGCCCCGGGGCGGCGACGCGATGATCGGCTTTGAGGCTGGGGGCCGGCGGCTGACCACGCGGCTCATCGCCGGTGACTACATCAAGTACCGCTCACGGTTCCCCGCTGACCTGCCGTGCCGGGCGGACATGCCGGCCGGGCCGTTCACCGAGGCGGTCCGCCGGGTGTCACTGGTCGCCGAGCGGGGCAGCGCGGTCCGGCTGTCCTTCGGGGCCAGACAGGTCACGATCGAGGCCGAGACGCAGGGCCGGGCGCGGGCTCGTGAGATCGTCCGGGCGGATTTTACCGGGACCGAGCCCGTAATCGCGTTCAGCCCGCATTTCCTGCTCGACGGGATCGCGGCGGCCGGCCTCGCTGCGGCCGCGCCGCGCGCGGAGGGCAGCGACGGGCCGGCCCGGGCCGCGCGCCCGGACGCGACGGCAGGCCGCCCCGCGCCGGACGATCCCGCCGCCGGTGGGACAGCCGCAATCGGCGCGCTGGGGCCGGACCTGAGCGCGGCTGACCTGGTGGGGGCGCGCATCCGCATCGGGTTCAGCACCGCCACCCGGCCCGCCGTCATCACTGGCGTGCGGGCTCGCCAGATCGAGGAGGAAACGGCCGGGACGGCGCCCGAAGAGGCCTCGGACTTCCGCTACCTGGTGGTCCCGCTGCGGGTAGCCGGCCGCCAGTAGCCCCCCAGTGCGGCAGGTATCAGTGCGGCGGGTAGCCGTAGCCGTAGCCGTAGCCGCGCTGGGAGAACCAGGCGGCGAGCACGAGCCAGACGGCCATCACGATGATGAGGATCGCGACCGCGGCGAACCGGGCCGGGAAGACGTCCGCCGGCTCCGGCACCGCCGGTCGCGACGACCCGGGCCGGTCCCGGCGCGACGGCAGGTCGGACAGCACACCGTCGAGCTGGCTCCGCATTCTTGCGTTCAGGGCGGTGTCCAGCCGCCCCAGTAGCTCCTCCAGCGTCAGCCGACCCTGCACGAAGTGTTCACGCAGCGCATCCGCTGCCTTGTCGCGTTCCGCGTCGGAGGCACGGACGTCATTTCGAATCGCCACAGGTTTCCCATGCTCGCCAGGACCGGGTTGTTCCCTTCTACGATAAGTCCGCCGGCTGAGAGTGTGTAACGTCCCGCTCGGGGAAGCCACGGCCAGCGGGACCGCGAGCCCGCCCCATGCGGCGAGCCCGCCCGTCCCGCGCCACTACGAGCGCCAGCCGCAGCCGCGGCCGTACGGGCGCCCGTAGCGCCTGCGCCCGCCGAACATCCGGCGGATCATGCCCAGCACGGCGAGCAGCAGCACGACCGCCAGCGGGCGGCCGCCCCCGAACCCGAACGCGAAGGCGCCGCCGAGCAGCAACAGCGCCCAGATCGCGAGCATCACCGGGACCAGCGTGCCCAGCACGGAGTACCCGCGCCGCCGGCCGCCCTGGTCCCACTGGCCCTGGTCCCACTGCCCCTGGTCATTGCGCAAGAGCGGGGCGCCCAGCGGGCTGTCCGCCGCCGGCCCGCCCGCGCGGGCCCGGGCGCCGTCGAGAGACGGCAGATCCCGCATGACCGCGTTCAGGTCCGTGCCGGTACGGGCCGTGAAGGTCTGCTCCAGCCGTTCGTTCAGTTCATCCAGCGTCAGCCTGCCCGCGGCGTAGTGCTCACGCAGCTGCGTGGCAGTGGCGTCGCGGTCGGCGTCCCCCACGCGAATGTTAGATCCCGTAGCCATGATGCCTCCGTTGAGCCGACCGGGTAAGAGCCACGATATGTCTTGAGTAGGGCGCCAGCAACCTGACATTTGTCACCGAAATCCCGCGCCGCCGGGCTGGTGCGAAACCGTCCAGGCCACCGGATTGCGTCCCGGATCTGGTGCACGAAAAAGCGATGAGTCCGCTCCGCTTAGCAGGTCCTTCAACCAGGCCCCAGGCCCGCCAGTCGCCGAGACCCCCGGGAGGCCACGATGTGCCGTCCGCTCAGCACGGCCGCGCCGCAATCGGGGGTTAGCCCCGTCGAACTCGCGGGCCCCCCTTCCTACTGTGAAGAGCACACGGCCACCCGGCCGTCCGTTACGAGGGATTCCGTCATGAGCGCCGTTGCCCAACTGCCGCGCCCGGGCAGGCCTGTGCCTGCCGCCCGCCCGGGCCCGCTCGGCGTCCTCGCCCAGGTCGCGTCGTACTTCGGCTCGACCTGGGTGCTGGCCGCAGCCGGCGTCGTCATCCTGGTCGTCTCGATGGTGCTCATGGCCCACTCCGCGCCGGGCCAGGGCCCCGCTCCGGCCCGTCCGCCATCCCACAGCGCCCAGCACGAACGGGGCCAGCACCGCGCCCCTTGAACGACCATGCCCCGCCCGTGAGGGCCTAGCTCACAGGCGGGGCGACGACCGCAGGCACCAGTCACCCGGAAGAGGCCATGATGCGCCAGTCGTTCAGCTCAGTATTGCCCGAAACTGGTCCCGTCGGCCAGGATCGGTCTCCGTCCCGCGCGCCCGCCGTCGAGCGGATCGCCGACTGGAGTGCCCGGCACCGGAAGGCCGCCATCTTCGGCTGGCTCCTGATGGTCGCCGTCATCTTCACCGCCGGGCAGCTCATGGGAAGCCGGAACCTGCCGGACTTTGACCCCGGCCAGGCGGGGCAGGCGGAGCGCGCGCTTCAGCGGGTGGCTCCCGATTACTTCGATGCCGCATCAGAAACCGTCCTGATCCAGGCCCGCGCGCCTGGTGAGACCTTCTCCCGCAGCGGGCGCATGCAGCAGGCCGCGCGCCAGGTCGTGGCGGCGCTCAGCGCCCGGCCGCAGGACGCGCGCGGCATCAGATCGCCGCTCGCGCCAGGCGGCGCGTCCCTGGTGTCAACGGACGGGCGCAGCGCCCTGGTCGCCTTTCAGGTGCCGAACACCACCGCCAGCGCCGACCAGCGGGTCGGGGCCGACCAGCAGGCGGTCGCGGCCGTGCAGGCCCGCTATCCCGGCCTGCTCATCGCGGAGACCGGTGACGGCAGCATCGGCCGCGCCATCGACGACTCGCTGAACTTCCGCCAGGCCGAGGCGACCTCGGTTCCCATCACGCTGATCCTGCTGCTGGTGGTGTTCGGTGCCCTGGTGGCGGCCGGGATCCCGGTCCTGCTCGCGGTCTCGGCGGTCACGGCCGCGCTTGGCCTCGTCACGATCTCCAGTCACTGGCTTCCGGTCGGGAGCTCCACCTCCGAGGTCGTGCTGATCGTGGGTATGGCGGTCGGCGTCGACTACTCGCTGTTCTACCTGCGCCGCGAACGGGAGGAACGCGCGAAGGGACGGAGCTTCCCCGAGGCGCTGCGGATCGCCGCCGGCACCTCGGGCCGCGCGATCCTGGCGTCCGGCGTGACCGTGATGATCGCGCTGGCCGGGCTCTTCCTTACCGGCATCGACCAGTTCGCGGGCATCGCCGTCGGCACCATCGCCGTGGTCGGTATCGCGGTCGCGGGCTCGCTCACCGTACTTCCCGCCCTGCTGTCCTGGCTCGGGCCGCGGGCCGACCGGGGCAGGATCCCGTTCCTCGGCCGCAGCCGGGCCGCGGCTCGCCCGTCCCGGCTCTGGGCCGCGCTGGTGCGCCGCGTGGTGAGGCACCCGGTGGTCTGGGGCGGCGTCGCGACCGTGGCCCTGCTCGCCCTGGCCGCGCCTGCACTCGGCATGCGACTGGGCGAACCGGCCATCGACGCCCCCCGCAGCCTGCCGGTGGTGCAGACCATGAACGACATCCAGCGGGCCTTCCCGCAGACTCCCTCCCCGGCCGAGGTGGTCGTGACCGGCACCGACGTCACCGGCTCGCGGGTGCGTGCCGCGGTCGCCGCGCTGCAGGGGCGCGCGGCGGCCGCGACGGGGGCAGGGAAGGCGGGCGGGGCCATCCGCGAGCCGGTGACCGCGACCGCGGTCGGCGGCCGGGGCGGCCAGGCGCTGGTGGTCAGCGTCCCGCTGGCCGGAAACGGGTCGGACACGGCGTCCTACGACGCACTGCAGACGCTGCGCACCCGCATCCTGCCCGCGACACTGGGCCAGGTGCCGGGGATCAGCTTCGCGGTGACCGGCGACACCGCCCAGAACAGCGACTTCATCCATCAGCTGCATGACAGCACGCCGGTCGTGCTCGGGCTCGTCGCGCTGCTCGCGTTCGTCCTGCTGCTGATAGCGTTCCGGTCCCTGGCGATCCCGCTGGTGTCCATCCTGCTGAACCTGCTGTCCGTGGGGGCCGCATACGGGCTGGTCACGCTGATCTTCCAGGACGGCCACCTGCAGGGCCTGCTCGGCTTCACCTCGTTCGGCGGGATCATCTCCTGGGTCCCGCTGTTCATGTTCGTGTTCCTGTTCGGGATCAGCATGGACTACCACGTCTTCATCCTCAGCCGCATCCGGGAGCTGCGGGCCCGCGGCGCGGGCACCCGGGAGGCGGTGACCGGCGGCATCGCCAGCAGTGCCGGGGTCGTGACGAGCGCGGCACTGATCATGGTCGCGGTGTTCTCGATCTTCGCCACGCTGCCGCTCATCGACCTCAAGATCCTCGGGGTAGGCACGGCGGCGGCCGTGCTGATCGACGCCACCGTGGTGCGCGGCGTCCTGGTCCCGGCCGCCCTGGCCCTCCTCGGTGAGCGTGCCTGGTCCCTCCCGCACCTCCTGCACCGCCGCTAGCAGGCCCGCTGGCCACTATCGGCCCACGGTGAGAAGATGTGACGATGAGCAGCAGCAACGAGAGCAACCCACTACAACGGCTCGCGGCGGCTTGGGAGGCTACCGTCGCCGTCGCGGCCGAGTGGGCCGAGCAGACAGCGGCCGTGACCAGCGAAGCGTTGCACAAGCTCTCCGGCGACCCGGCCATTCGCGCGGTCCTGGAAAGCTGGCGCACCACCCTCGTCGGCTCCCGGCGGGCCTGCGAATGCTCCTGCGCCCGGTCACACCCGGACGATGTGGAGATATGCGACAAAGACGCGGTGATCACGCGCCGGCTCGCTACCGGCTCCCACGGTGACGTGGAGGTACCGCTGTGCGCGCCGTGCGCAGTGGCCCAAGGTGTCGCTGAGCTGCCCCGGTAAACCTGGGCGCCCGGTGCCCGCGGGCCCTATACCGCCGGTGCTTTTCCGGCAGCGGGTGGCTGCCCGAGAATCTCAAGCGGCTTAAAGTTCCAGCCCGGCATCCGCCGGCTGGCCGAGCTGAGCCCGGAGTTCCGAGCTGAGCCCGGAGTTCGCCGAGCTGTGGGCGCGGCACGAGGTCGCCGAGTCGCAGCTCAGGCTCCGTATCTTCCGGCATCGAGACGCCGGCGAGCTCCGGTTCACCGTGAGCGAGCTGGAGGTCTCCGCCCTGCCCGGGACCCGGCTCATCGTGTATATGCCGCAGGACGATAAGACGCGCGACCGCCTGGCGGCCATCTGCGCCGTCCCCTCGTAGCTGCTGGCCCCCGCGTAGCTTCTGGCGCTGGCCAGCTGAGGAAGTATCAGTTGAGAAAGTAGCTGCTGCCGCCGGATGCGGGGTTGGTGACGAGCGCGACCACGTTCACCATGCCAGCGCGGGCGAACTTCAGCGTCAGGATGACGTCCTTGCCGCCCTGCATCGGGCCCGCCCCGGTGATGCGCAGCCGGTAGCTGTTGGGGTTCATCCGCAGCAGGCTGTTGGGGGGGACGGAGATGTCCTGCACCAGCTTCATGATCATGGTCCCGCTGCTGCTCATGCCGTCCGGGGCGAGGAAGCCGACCTTCCCGCCCACGCTCGTGCTGACCGACACGAGCTGATCAGGCTGGATGGCGTTGTTGCGGATGTCCAGATAGGCGACGGTCGTCCCGGGCGTGGTCGGCTGGGGGATGTAAGCGCTGGCGACCGCGATCTTCATACTCGACACACCGGCGCACCCGGACAGCGCCACGGCCAGCGCGCACACGAGCGCGACCGCCGCGCGCCAGGCCCATGAGCGGGCCCGGCCTGAAACCAGCATCGTCGTTGCCCTTACCCTGCCGTCATTTTCGTTCCGACATCCCCACGTTAGCGCCTCCGTCCGGCCGCGCTGTCCCAGCCCCAGGCCAGCCGTCCGGGCCAGCCGTCCGGGCCAGCCGTCCGGGCCAGCCAGTCCCGGGCGTCAGCCCCGCTCGATAGCGGTGCCGAGCAGGCCGAGCGGCGGCGCGCCCAGGCTCATCATCGCGCTGTGGAACCGGTGCAGCGTGAACCCGGCGCCCCAGTCGTTGCGGGCCCGCTCACGGAGCCGGAGGATCTCCAGCTTGCCCCACGTGTAGCGGCCGTAGGTGGGGTCGAACGTCGCGCGGCTGGCCTCGGACAGCGCCGCCGGGCCGGCCAGGTGGGTGTCGGCCTCGAACCGGCGCGCCGCCTCCTCGACCGTCATCCCCGCCGTGTGCACTCCGATCGCGCAGGCCAGCCGGGTGACCCGGACCAGGGCCTCCAGCCAGACGCCGATCGCGAACCGCGGGTCATCGCCGCCGAACCCTTCCTCAACGCACAGTTCTTCCGCGTAATGCGCCCAGCCCTCGATGAACGCCGACGACTGGAGCGTGCGCCGTACGTCTCCGGGGGCATGCCGCAGCGCGCGGCCGTGCGAGAAATGCCCCGGCGCGACCTCGTGCACGGTGATGCCGGGCAGCGTGGTGCCGCTGAACATCTCCAGCCATTCCTCGGTCTCCCGCTCGGCCCAGGACTCGTCCGGGGGAGTGATGTAGTACCACGACGGCCCCTCCGGCTCACCCGGGGCGTTCCACGACATCATGGCGACGGCCCAGCGCCGGGATTCCGGTGCGGGGCCGACGAGGCACTCGCCGTCGTTGTAGGGCACCAGGTTCTTCTCGCGGGTGAATTCGATGGCCAGGCGGGTCGAGATCCGCGCCGCCTCGATCACGCCCGCGGCATCGGGGTGTTCACGGACCAGTTCCCGCGCGACCTGCAGGGCCGGGGGCCCGGCGTCGATCCGGGCACAGTCCTCGGCAAGGCGGCCCAGCAGCCGGTCGCGTTCGGCGTCAGCCTGCTCCGCGAGCCGGCCCAGATCCACCGGCATCGCCTCCGCGCTGCTGAGCAGGGCGGTCAGCCCGGCGCTGCCCAGGGCGACGTCCGGCGGGCCGATGGCGGCGGCATGCTCCACGTGGCCGGTGAGCCGCGCGTGCGCGGCGAGGGCGGCGTCCCGGATGGCGGGCGGCGTGTCCAGCGGGATTCCCGCCGACAGTCCCCGGACCGCGCTGACCAGTGAGTTGGCCACTGGCCTGCTGAGCTGGTCGAGGGCCTCGATGGCGTGCTCCGCCGCGGCCGGCCACGCCAGCAGATGCTCCGTCCGGGCCACGTCCCGCTCGACCTCCGGCGCGTAGTCCCGGTCGTAGCAGGAAAGATCCATCTCGCTGAGATGCCAGATCGGATTGCTGCGGTGCAGCTCGAGCTCGGCGTAGACGACCTGGGCGTTGGCCTCGAACGCGGTCAGATGCGTCTCGTCGTGCGGGTCCGCGAGGGGGCCACTGGCCTCGCGGGCCAGGGCCAGCGCGGCCAGCCCGTGCCGGACGCCCTGCGCGGACAGGTCCTGAACCTTGCCGTCGTACTCGTGCCGCCCGCTCGCCTCGCGCGCCTCCGCGACATTGAGGTCGCAGAGGGCGCGCACCCGCGGGCTCAGCTCGGTGCCATCCATGTCCTCACACGTTACCGGTCCGGCCGGCCCGGGATCAGGAAGGTCAGGGAACCTGCCCGTCCACCGCTGAGCCGGCCCGGACCGGGTCGACCATCATGATCGTGACCTTGGCCGACGAGCACGCCGTGAACGTGTGGCTGAGGTAGGAGGCGGCCGTGTTGGCGGGCGGGTACACCTTCAGCCAGTGCGCCGTGACCGGATGGCAGGTCGAGGCGGGGTAGTTGCCGGCCTCCGCCACCTGCAGCCAGGCGTGCGCGGTGGCGTGCGCCGCGACCGTGACCGCGACCGAGGGGAAACTGGTCTGCCGGGAAGCGGGCGCGCCGATCTGGCTGCCGTTGGGCCCGGTGACGAACGAGACGCCCGGGAACCCATACATGGCGCAGGCGGCACCGGACGTGTTGGTGAAGCTGATCGGTACGTACTGGCTGCCGGCCGCGCCGCCGCCCACGTTGGTCTGCAGGCCTACCGAGAGGTTCGCGGTGGCGCAGGCGGCCAGGCCGGACGCGGTGGTGGACCGGGCCGTGGGAGCGACCGCCGGTGAGGTCGTGGCCGGTGCCGCGCTCGCGGTGGCCGAAGCCGAACTGCTCGCTGTGGTGGCGACCGAGTGCGGCGCGGTCGCGCTGCCCGAGGACCCGCAGCCGGCGGCGGTGGCCACCGCGGCGACCAGCCAGCCCGCGGCCAGGCCGCGCCGCGCGCTGACAGAAAGTCTGATCATCCCCACACCTTTCGTTTTTGGGCCGGCCGGCTCTGCGTAGAACACGCCGAGGCGAGCCCGGAGCCCTTACCCCGGTGCTGTGCGACCGCCGCGGCGAGGCCGCTGCTCAATGTATCGCCGCGGCCCCCCAGTTGCTTACCAAGCGTTACGGCATGTCCCTCGGGCAGATCTGCGGAACATTCCCGGATTCTCACCCGTTCAGACGCCCGGGCACGCCCCCAGGTTGGGCCCTTCTTTCGGCCAGCGTGGCCGGGAGCGATGGTGGCGAGCGGTCATCCGGTAGCGATGATGGAAAAAGAAGTAACGCCAGCGGACGCGGAGGGTATGCATGCCGGCAGCCAGTGAGTTCACCACCCGGCCTGAGCTGGCCGGCTCATTCGGCATGGTCGCCTCGACCCACTGGCTCGCCTCGGCCGCCGGGATGGCTGTGCTGGAGAAGGGCGGCAACGCGTTCGACGCGGCGGTCGCTTCCGGGCTGGTCCTGCAGGTCGTCGAGCCGCACCTGTCCGGTCCGGGCGGTGAGGTCCCGATCATCGGCTTCGACGCCCGGCGGGGTGGGACGTTCGTGATCAGCGGGCAGGGCCCGGCCCCGAGGGCGGCGACGCCCGGCGCGTTCAGCGCGCTCGGCATCGACCTGATCCCGGGCAACGGCCTGCTCGCGGCCTGCGTGCCCGGGGCGTTCGGCGCCTGGATGCTCCTGCTTCGCGATCACGGCGTCACCCGCCTGCGGGACGTGCTGAGCTACGCGATCGAGTACGCCGGGGGCGGCTATCCCCTCGTCCCGGCGATCAGCGGTGCCATCGCCGGCGTGGCGGAGATGTTCCGCGACCACTGGCCCAGCTCCGCGGAGGTGTACCTGCCGGGCGGGAAGGTGCCCGCGCCGGGGACCCGGTTCAGCAATCCGCGGCTGGCCGCCACCTACCAGCGCATCCTCGACGAGGCCGAAGCCGCCTCGGCTGACCGGGACGAGCAGATCGAGGCCGCCCGGCGGGTGTTCTACGAGGGGTTCGTCGCCGAGGCGCTCGCCGGCTACCTCGACGTCGCCGAGGTGATGGACGTGACCGGGCGGCGGGGCCGCGGCCTGCTCGGCTACGACGACCTCGCCGCCTGGCAGCCGGGGACCGAGGCGCCGGTCACCCTGGAGTACGCGGGCCTGACCGTCTGCAAGACGCAGCCCTGGGGCCAGGGCCCGGTCTTCCTGCAGCAGCTCGCTCTGCTGGCGGGCTTCGAGCTGGCGGCGATGAAGCCCGCCGAGTACATCCACACCGTGGTCGAGTGCGCCAAGCTGGCGTTCGCCGACCGGGAGGCCTGGTACGGCGACCCGGCCTTCACCGATGTCCCGCTCGCCGCCCTGCTGTCGCCCGGCTACGCCGACGAGCGGCGCCGCCTGGTGGGGGAGACCGCTTCGGCGGAGCTGATTCCCGGGGCGCCCGGGGGGACCCCGCCCCGGCTGCCGGCGTTCGCGACGGCCCCGTTCGGCCAGGGCGGCGGCCCGCCCGAGCGGCATCGCTGGTCCGGTGACCCAGGCCTGGATCCGGCCCTGGCGCCTCGGCTGGATTCTGGCACTGGCGAGCCGACGGTGCGGACCCGGGCCGGACATTCGGATTCGGCCGCGGCGACACCTGCCACGTCGACGCCGCCGACCGGTTCGGCAACATGGTCGCGGCCACGCCGAGCGGGGGCTGGCTGCAGTCCTCGCCGGTCGTGCCAGCGCTCGGTTTCTGCCTGGGGACGCGGGCGCAGATGTTCACGCTGGAGCCCGGGCTGCCGGCCACCCTGGCCCCGGGCAAACGGCCCCGGACCACGCTGTCGCCGAGCCTGGCGCTGCGGGATGGCGAGCCCTACCTGGCGTTCGGCACACCCGGCGGGGACCAGCAGGACCAGTGGACGATGGCGTTCTTTCTCAACCACGTGCACTTCGGCATGAACCTGCAGCAGGCCATCGACGCGGCCGAGTTCCACACCCGGCATTTCCCGTCCTCGTTTTATCCACGCGAGTCGGCGCCGCGCACCCTCGACGTCGAGGATCGCGTTGCCCGCAGCGTGCTCGCCGAACTGCGCCGGCGTGGCCACGAGGTGGTGGTGTACCCGCCGTGGTCACTGGGCCGGGTCAGCGCCGTGGCCCGCCGCGGCGGCCTGCTGTACGGCGCCGCCAATCCCCGCGGCATGCAGGGCTATGCCGCCGGCCGGTGAGGCCATCTCAACCGCCCGGTCCGCGGCACCGGCACTGATCGGCACGAACGGGCCTTCCCTTGCCTGTCCTTGCCTTCCCTTGCCTGTCCTTGCCTGTCCTTGCCTGACCTGGGATTTTTCCGCGTTCCGTGTCATCTCTGCGCCATGACATGTGTCATGACGGGCTCAGGATGCACGACACTGCCGCCCAGCGCCCGCCGCTGATGTCATGGAGTAGCCCGCTCGGATAAGGGCCAGCGGTGACACACGGAAGGAACACCATGATCCAGGGACTGACGAGGGAAACGGGGGCGGCATCGGGCGCGCCGGTGGTCTCCTTCGAGAAGGTCCGGAAGCACTACGGGCACGTCAAGGCGGTCGACGGCCTGACCATGGAGCTGCGGCCCGGCGAGACCGTCGCCTTCCTGGGCCCGAACGGGGCGGGCAAGTCCACCTCCCTCGACATGCTGCTCAACCTGCGCAAGCCGACCGGCGGCCGGATCCGGATGTTCGGCTCCGACCCGTACCACGCGATAAAGAACGGCCGCGTAGGCGCGATGCTGCAGTCCGGCGGGCTGATGCCCGAGGTGACGGTCCGCGAGCTCGTGACGCTGGTGACGAGTTTCCACCCCCGGCCGCTGCCGGTCGAGCAGACGCTGAAGCGGGCTGGCATCGCTGAGTTCGCCGGCCAGCGGGTGGACAAGCTGTCCGGCGGCCAGACCCAGCGGGTCCGGTTCGCGCTGGCCATTGTGGGCGACTGCGACCTGATCGTGCTGGACGAGCCGACCGCGGCGATGGACGTCGAGACCCGTCAGTCGTTCTGGGCCAACATGAAGGCCGAGGTTGCCGAGGGCAGGACGCTGCTGTTCGCCACGCACTACCTGGAAGAGGCCGACCAGGCCGCGGACCGGATCATCGTCATCAACAGGGGGCGGCTGCTCGCCGACGGGACCCCGAGCCAGATCAAGGCCCGGGCGGGCGCCAAGCGGATCTCGTTCCGGCTGGACCGGATCGACGAGCCGTTCCTGCTCGGCCTGCCGGCCCTGGTCAACGTGGAGATCCGGCACGACCTCGTACAGCTCCAGAGCTCCGACTCCGACCGGACGCTGTACGCGCTGCTGGACGCGGGCTACCGGCCGCGGGAGATCGAGGTGTCCAGCCTCGGCCTGGAGCAGGCGTTCATCGCCATCACCGCCGAAGACGACCACAGCAGGACCCGGGACACCAGCGGCAGCACGCTGCAGCCGGCTGGCGGCTACGCGTCGAACAGCCGCTGACCACCGGAGGCGGGCACCTCAGCTACGCACGGAACCAAGGAGACAACGGACATGAACAGTACCCTCGCGCTGGCCCGCGCCGAGATTCGCCGGCTCGGCCGGAACAAGCGGTACAGCATCTTCTCGGTCGGGCTGCCGGTCGTGCTCTACCTGGTCGTCGCGCGGTCGGTCCAGCACTACGACGTGTACGGCGTGGCCTACGCCGCCTACTACATGATCGCGATGGCGTCGGTCGGGGCGTTCAGCAGCGCGCTGACCGGTAACGCGCAGCGCATCTCGCAGGAGCGCAAGGACGGCTGGGTGCGCCAGCTGCGGCTCACCGCGCTGCCGGCCAACGCCTACGTCGTCGCCAAGATCATCGCGTCGATGGTGATCACGGTGCCATCGATCGTGATCGTCCTGCTGCTGGGCCGCTTCTACGGCGGCGTGCACATGGAGCTGTGGAAGTGGTTCGCCGTGGGCGGCGCCATCTGGATCGGGTCGCTGACCTTCACCGCGCTCGCGGTGGCCATCGGCTACCGGTTCATGCCGGACAGCGTGCAGCCGATCGCGATGTTCGCGTACTTCGTGATGTCCATCCTCGGCGGCCTCTGGTTCGCGCTGAGCGGTGTCCTGGGGAAGATCGGCCGGGTGCTGCCGACCTACCAGATCACCCGGATCGGCACGGACCTGATCAGCAGCCGTCCGGTGCCCGTCACCGCGTACATCACGATCCTGGCCTGGTTCGCGGCCTTCGTCGTGCTCGCGGTGCTGGCGGTGCGCCGCACCGCCGAGACGGTCTGAGCCGGCCGTGTCCTCCAACGGCCGGAGGCGGGACGGCGGGTGCAGGGGCCCCACCGTCCCGCCCCGGGCCCGAAGCCGGCCGCCGAGGCCGCGTACCCGGAGTAGCCCCATGGATATGTCCCAGCCGGGCGGGCATGACAGCATCAGGGAAAAGCTGGCGAGGAGGTGGGACGCGATGGCCGCGGACAACGAGTCGACGACTCGCGCGGCGGCGGAGCGGCGTCGTCTCAACCTCGTGATCACCGCGTTCCGCGGGCTCGGGGCCGCCGGGGACACGGCTGACGGCTGCGCCTCCCCCAGCGGACCCACCGTCAGCCCCGCTGCGAGCGGCAGCGGCACGATGTTCAAGCGCCACGGCGGCTGGATCCGCTGGTTCTTCTCCGGGATCTGGCTGATCTACCTGATCGCGCCGGTCGCCGGACTGTTCGGCAAGGGGCACGGCCCGCTGTGGATCGCGGGCGGCGTGACGCTGGCCGTTGTGTTCTGTGCCCTCTACATCGTCGTTCTAGGCACCTGGGAGTCGTATCCACGGCGCGCTCATATCGGGCTGGCCGTACTTTTCGTCTTGTCCGTGATCGCCTGCCTGGCCTACGGCGGCGACTGGACGTCGATGTGGATCTACGTGTCCGCGGCCACCGGGTTCGTGTTCCCCGGACGGCGCCGCGCGCTGGTCGCCGTGGCGGTGATCGGTGCCTGCTACGCGCTGCTCTGCTGGATCGACCACGTGTCCGCGACCCAGCTCGTGGTGGAGCTGCTACCGGTGGTGCTGATCGGCTGGGCCATGGTCGGCTTCCGGCAGCAACTCGTCCTCATGTTCGAGCTCCGCCAGGCGCGGGAGACCGTGGCTAAGCTGGCCGTTAACGAGGAGCGGCTCCGGCTGGCCCGGGACATGCACGACCTCACCGGTCAGTCGCTGTCCCTGATCACGCTGAAAGCCGAGCTGGCCGCCAAGCGGCTGTCCCGCCTGCCGGAGTCGGCCGAGCTGGATGCGGTGCTGACCGAGATCAGCGACATCGGCCGGGTCAGCCGGCAGACGCTGCAGGACATCAGGGAAGCCGTCAGCGGTTACCGGCGGCCGACCCTGGCCGTCGAGATCATCACCGCCCGCACGTCGCTGGAAGCGGCGGGCATCCACCTGGAGGACGACCCGGCGCTCATGGTCCGGTCGGGCACGTTCAATCCCGACGCGGAGGCGGCGCTGGCCTGGTGCCTGCGGGAGGCGGCCACCAACGTGATCCGCCACTCCGGGGCCCGCAACTGCCGTATCCGCCTCACCGAACATGCCGGCGAGATCTCGCTCGAGGTCAGCGACGACGGCCGCGGCTTCGGCGCCCCGGACGCCGGCGGTGCCCTGGACACGACCGCAGGCGGCACGGGCCTGCACGGCATGTCCGAGCGGCTGTCCGCGGTCGGCGGCCGGTTCGCGGTGAGTCCGGCCGGCCGTGACGGCCGCGGGTTCCGGCTGACCGCAACCGTGCCCGCGGCCCCCGCCCCGGGCCAGGAACCGGCCCCGGCCCGGGAACCTGCTCCGGTCCAGCGGCCCCGGTCCGGCCCGGTGGACGCTAACGTGCCCTCGTGACCGCCAGCGACCAAGCCGCCGGCAGCACCCGCGTCATCCGGCTGCTGCTCGCCGACGACCAGACCCTGATCCGCGAGGCGCTCGCGGCGCTGCTGTCCTTCGAACCCGACATGGAGGTCGTCGCCCAGGTCGGCCGGGGCGACGAGGTCGTCAAGGCGGCCATCGAGCACGACATCGATGTGGCCCTGCTGGACATCGAGATGCCGGGGATGGACGGCCTCGCGGCGGCGGCCCAGCTGCACGGGGCTCAGCCCGGTGTGAAGATCGTCATCCTGACGACGTTCGGCCGGCCGGGATTCCTGCGCCGGGCGATGGAGTCGGGCGTGTCCGCGTTCATCGTCAAGGACTCGCCCCCGGACCGGCTGGCCACCGCGGTACGCAAGGCGCTGGCGGGGGAGCGGGTCATCGACCCTGACCTGGCCGCCGCCGCGCTGGCCGAGGGCATCAACCCGCTGACGCCGCGGGAGCGGGACGTGCTCGCGGCCTCCGCCGACGGCTCGGTCATCACCGAGATCGCCCACCGGCTCTACCTGTCCGAGGGCACCGTCCGGAATTACCTGTCCGCCTGCATCCAGAAGACCGGCGCCCGTAACCGCACCGAGGCCCTCCGGATCGCCGAGGAACGCGGCTGGCTCTGAACCGCCCGGCGGCCAGCAGGCCAGGCAGGCATGGAGCCAAGGGGGCGAGCCGGGAGCCAAGAGGCCGGCGAGCCAGGGGAGCGGGCCGGGAGCCGCAGGGTCTTACGATGAGCCGGTGACTGCTGCCGGTTATCTGCGCTATCCACATATCCAGGGCGATCTGCTGACGTTCGTCGCCGATGACGACGTATGGCTCGCGTCGGCCGACGGCGGCCGCGCGTGGCGCCTGTCCGCGGAAGGCGCCTCGGTCAGCTACCCGCGGCTGTCCCCGGACGCGCGCACGGTCGCCTGGACCACGACCCCCCACGACG
>Ga0302220_10000370_pt1 | contig 38859 bp, 34 predicted proteins | sample II_Palsa_E1_3_FD_194572 | JGI IMG/M metagenome (GOLD analysis project Ga0302220, IMG submission 194572) | Peat permafrost microbial communities from Stordalen Mire near Abisko, Sweden - II_Palsa_E1_3 | ecosystem: Environmental > Terrestrial > Soil > Palsa > Peat permafrost | place: Sweden...
AGCCTGATGCTCACCTACGTCGCGACGCAGTTGCTGATTTACCTGGTGAGCGGTCCGTGGCGCGATCCGGAAGGCATGAACTTCCCAATCTCGGCGATGTTCGGCGATTCGGCGCAATTCCCACGCCTCTACGCCGATTGGGATTGGGCATGGCTGAAGGGCACGCGGATCAATGCGTCCGTGTTCCTGACGGTCATCGCGATTCCGCTGGTGTGGCTGTTCATGCGCAAGAGCTTTGCGGGGTATCGGATGAATGTCGGTGGACTGGCGCCGCTGGCCGCCCGCTACGCCGGTTTCTCCGATAAAAAGGCCATCTGGACCTCGCTGCTCCTGAGCGGCGGCCTGGCGGGGTTGGCCGGCATGGGCGAGGTGGCCGGACCGATCGGGCAATTGCAGGCGAGCTGGTCACCGGGATACGGCTTCACGGCGATCATCGTGGTGTTCGTCGGACGCTTGCATCCAGTTGGCATCGTGCTCGCGAGCCTGCTGATGGCATTGCTCTATCTCGGCGGCGAAGCAGTGCAGACGTCGCTGCAATTGCCGCAGGCGCTCGCCGGCGTGTTCCAGGGATTGCTGCTGTTCTGCCTGCTGGGCGCGGATCTGTTCGTCAACTATCGCGTGCGTCGCCGGGTCGCGGCGCATGCACATTCGTAATTAAAGCGGACTAGAAAACCTATGGATATCAATCAGGCCAGTTCGCTTTCCTCCAGCGCTGTCGTCGCCGCTATTCCGTTGATGTTCGCCGGTGCAGGTGAGCTCGTCGCCGAGAAGTCGGGGGTGTTGAACCTTGGCGTGGAAGGCATGATGCTGATGGGCGCGGTCACCGGTTACGCCGTCACTGCGATCACCGGCAATCCGTGGCTCGGCATTCTGGGCGCGATTGTGGCGGGCGTGCTGATGTCGCTTGTGTTCGCGTTCCTCACCATCACCATGCTCGCGAATCAGGTTGCCACGGGGTTATCGCTGACTATTTTCGGCATCGGTTTTTCGGCGTATATCGGCAAGCCTTATACGTCGGCGGCGGTGCGCGCGACTATCGGCGTGCTGCCCATTCCCGGTCTGACGTCCATTCCCGTCATCGGCCCCGCGTTTTTCACGCTGACGCCGCTGGGTTATCTCGCGTTCATCATGTTTGGCGTGATCAGCTGGTTCTTGTATCGGACCCGCGCCGGGTTGGTATTGCGCTCGGTGGGCGAGTCGCCTTCGGTCGCGCATTCCGTGGGTTTTCCGGTAGTCGGCGTGCGCTACGGCGCGACGCTTTTCGGTGGCGGCATGGCGGGTATTGCGGGCGGCTATTACTCGATCGTCTACCTGCATTTGTGGCAGGAACAGCTTACGTCGGGGCGCGGGTGGATCGCCTTGGCGCTGGTCGTGTTCGCGACGTGGCGCCCAGGGCGCTTGTTGATCGGCGCATTGCTGTTCGGTGCGGTGATGGCGCTGCAGTTCTACGCGCAGGCCATTGGCGTGCCCATTCCCACGCAATTCCTCGCCATGTTGCCGTACATCGCGACGATCGTCGTGCTGGTGCTTATTTCGCGCAATCCCAACACGATCAAGCTGAACGCGCCTGCGTCGCTCGGCAAGCCGTTTTTTGCGGCTAGCTGAGGGTGACGAGGTGTCGGGGCGGGGTGCTTGCGGCGTGGCCTGTGGTCTCTTAGCCTGAACGGAATACGGATGCGTGACTCATCAGGCGTTGACGCGTAACACCCGCGAGCGGGGCCAGCCCAATGATCGATAGGTGCGTTCGTTGTACGGGGTGACACGCTTGAAAGGCGGACTGACTTTGCGAACCACGGCCCGATTCTGGCCCATGACACTGCGGCACGATTTTTACAAACACATCGAAAACATCGACAGGAGAAACACAATGAAGAAAAGCTGGCTGAACACCTTGGGCGCAGCCGGAGCCGTGGGCACGATGCTCGCGCTATCCGCCACGATGGTCGCAGCCCCCGCGCGGGCCGCCGACGCGCCGGGTATTGCGTTTGTCTACCTCGGGAACCCCGGCGATGCAGGCTGGACCTTTGCCCACGATGCCGGCACCAAGGAAGTGGAGGCCAAGTACGGCAGCAAGATCAAGATCACGCGAGTCGAAGACGTGCCGGAATCGGCGGATTCGGAGCGCGTGTTCCGCGATCTGGCCGCGAAGGGCAACAAGGTAATTGTTGGGACCAGCTTTGGTTACCAGGACTTTGAATTGAAAGTGGCGCGTGATTACCCGGACATTACGTTCCTGACTGCGACGGGCTACAAGAAGGCGAAAAACTTTGGCGTCTACGATAACCGCATGTACCAGGGCGCGTATCTCGCTGGTGTCGCGGCGGGGTACGTTACGAAGACGAACACGCTGGGGTTTGTTGCATCGGTGCCGATTCCTGAAGTGATCCGCAACATCAACGCGTATACGCTGGGGGCGCGGTCGGTCAATCCGAAGATCCATACGAAGGTAATCTGGATCAATAGCTGGTTTGACCCGGGCAAGGAAAAGCAGGCGGCGGAAACGCTGATCGGGCAGGGTGCTGACGTGCTGTTGCAGAACACCGATTCGAACGCGACGCTGGCGACGGCGGCCGAGAAGAAAGTCTACGCATTCGGTTGGGATTCGAACATGCAGAAGTTTGGTCCGAGCGCGCACTTGGGCTCGGTCGTGCAACATTGGGAGGTTTATTACAACACGATGGTCCAGCAGCTTCTGGATGGCAAGGTCAAGACTGATCCGGTCTGGCTGGGAATGCCGCAGAAGGCGGTGAATCTCGAGGACCTGAATACGGCGGTGGTGCCGGCCAAGGCAGTACAGGCTGTCGACGCCAAGCGTGAACAACTGCAGAGCGGCAAGTGGGACGTGTTCATGGGTCCGATCAAGGATCAGTCGGGTGCGGTCAAGATTGCGGCTGGCCAGAATTTGACTGATCCTGAGTTACAACGAATCAACTGGTATGTTGAGGGCGTTGACGGGTCGTTGCCGAAGTAGTTTTGGGGCGGGGCAGTTTGCAAAGTCGGTGCGAGGGCGTGCGACTTCGCAAAACTTACCTGTTGTTTGTCATCGTTTCCGTCATAAGAAAAGGCCGCGCTTTGGATAAGCGCGGCCTTTGTTGTCTGCGTCGCGATTAATCTTAATCGTCGATTCGCAGTCCAACTTTAAGCGTGACCTGCCAGTGCGCGATCTTGCCGTCCTCGACTTGCCCGCGGGTGCCGATGACTTCAAACCAATGAAGGTTGCGGAGGGTTTTTGAGGCTTTTTCGAGTGCTACACGAATTGCATCGTCGCTTGATTGAGTCGATGACCCGGTGAGTTCGATTTGTTTGTACACGTGATTGGTCATTGTTTTCTCCTTTGATTGCTGCCAGTTGGCATTGCACATTGAAGTGGCGTTCGTTTGACTGAGCAAATCATGCGCCAAGGGGGGATCGTTCGCACTCGGTTTTTTTACGGGGGACAGGGAGGGGTGGTCTGGGGCGGGTTAGCCAGGTTCTGGGGTTAGCGGTTGGAGTCGGTGCCGGGGTGCCAGGTTCCTGTGTCAGCGGTCGGAGTCAGTGCCGGGTTGCCAGGTTCCGGAGTTGGCGGTCTAAGTCATTGCCGGGTTGCTGCTGCTTAAGTTAGTGGTCTGCGCGAGTCGGGATATTCTCTTTAGCACTATTAGCCACTGTGCGTGGCGGCACGTCATTTCTTGGTCCTTAGCGACAAAGAAACGAAGCAAAGAAAACGCTTTCAAACCACGCTACCCTAAGTGTCCACAGCGTGCAGTTCCCATTCATAGGTGCCCCAAAAGCACGGTGCTCGCCAGAGCCACGGATGTTTGAACCCCTCCTTCTCGCGAATCCTGACATAGACACGCTTCGCCACCAGTGCTCTCGGGCAAGCACTATTTGCCCAGGAACCGGTAAGGCCCCACCTGTATCTGCTCTTCGTTTCTTTGTCGCTAAGGACCAAGAAATGACGTGCCGCCACGAACAGTGGCTAACAGTGCTAAAGAAATTAGCCAACTCAGGCAGACCACTAAGGCTGAAAGCAGCAACCCGGCAATGACTCCGACCGCTAACGCAGGAACCTAGCACCCCGGCACTAATTCCGACCACTAACCCCAGACCCTAACACCCCAGCACTCCCCTCTGCCACCACCCCAAAAACCGAGCATCCCTAACGACACTACGCGCCAAGTTCCCTCTCACACGATTTCCACCTCGCCAGCAACAGGCGATGACGCAAACAACCTGTCACGCGAGAGCGCGGCAATCATCACGCACGACAACACCGCGGGTATTGCAGCCGCCAGAAAAAGGTGGGCGGACGACCAGTGCAGCTCCATTAGATTGCCTGCAACAATAGGACCGACAATCGATCCGGCGCGACCGACACCCAGGCTCCAGCCCACTCCCGTCGCGCGCAACGCAGTGGGGTAGACCGTAGCCGCAAGCGTATTGTTCGCTGGTTGCGCACCAACAATGCCGAAGCCGCTGACCGCAACAAACGCCATCATCAGAGCGAAGGAAACGTGCGAAGTCTGGCCGATTCCGGCGACCGCCAGCGCCGCGATCAGATAGCCGGGCGCCAGGATTCGGAAGAATCCCCAACGGTCGATAAGCGGTCCCATCGCGATCGTTCCTATCACCCCGCCTACTTGAAGCGTGGTGCCAATAAGCGACGCGCGAGACACGCTGTATCCGGCATCGGCAGCAATGGTCGGCAACCAGTTCGCCAGGAAGAACAGGTTCAGCAAGTTCATGAAATTCACGGCCCACAGCAGCAGCGTCACGCGCGCGCGGCCGGACGCGAATAGTGCGCTGACAGGTCTGCCCGTCAGTGCTTTTTCACGCACGAGATAGCGATGCGGCGCACCGCTTTCGACGAGCGGGGTGATCTTGCTAAGCCAGTAGCTCACACGAGCGAGACGGCGCTGACGCAGTACGAGAAACTGCATCGATTCTGGCAGGCAGGCGAGCATCGCTATCGCAATGGCAAGAGGAACTGCGCCGCCAAACAGGAACACGGACCGCCATCCCGCCGCCGGAATCAGTGCCGCCGACGCTAAACCGCCGAGCACTGCACCGCCCGTAAAGCCGCACGAGACCCACATCATCAGCGTCGCCCGTTTGCGCGTCGGGCTGTATTCGCTGACCAATGCAATCGCGTTGCCCATGATGCCGCCAAGCCCCACGCCGGTAATAAAACGAAACGCCAGGAGTTGTGGCAGCGTCGAAGCGAACGAGGTCGCAAACATGCAGACGGAGAGAAAAAGTGTCGCGCCGATCAGCACAGGCCGCCGTCCGATCCGGTCGGCGACAGGCCCCAGGATCAGCGACCCGAGCATCATGCCGATCAGGCTCGTGCCGAATACAGGCCCCATCGCCGCGCGGGAAACACCCCATTCGCGAATGATCGACGGTGCGACGAAGCCCATGGCCTGAATGTCAAAACCATCCATCACCACCGAGAGACCCACGAGCACCATCACCCATATCTGGAATCGACTGAGGGGATGGCTGTCGATGAGCGCGGCAATATCGATTACGTCGCTCGTCTCATCGGTTGGCGTGCTATTGCTGCGATCGGATAGTGCAGCCGATTTCTTGTTCATCGTGGCTCCGGACCTCTACGGCATTGACTTCTACTTCAGGCCGAAGAGCCGTTGCGCATTGTCGCGTCCGATCTTGCGGCGGTCGTTTTCGCTGATTTCGCAGTTGTCGAACCATCGTGCCGCATTTTCATGCTTTTCAAACGGATAATCGACTGAATACATGATGCGGTCGCTGCCGACCTCGAGCAGCGTCGACAGCAGGGTCGGCGTACGGAAATTGCCGCTGGTGGTGATATAGACGTTCTCGCGCAGGTAGTCGCCGATCTCGCGTTCGCAAGGTATGCCACGACGGCCCTTGCGCAGAATGTGATCGATGCGCCAGACGTTCGAGGGAATGCCCTCGCCGAAGTGCCCAAGGATCATCTGCAATGTCGGGTACCGGTCGAACAGGCCGCTCGACATCAGACGTAGCGCATGCACGCTCGTTTCCGCGGCGAACGCCCAGGTCGGTCCTGTCAGCCAGGGACTGCCGTCATAGATAGGCTCGCGGCTCGGCAGCGGGTCGCGCGGATGCATATAGAACGGTTTGCCAAGCGCAGCGGCATGATCCCAGAAGTCGGCGAACTGCGGGGCATCGTAGTAGGCGACAGTCTGCTCGTCACCAACCTGGGAGAAACCGTTCACAAGGAAGCCGTGGAAACCAAGTTGCAACACGCAACGCTCGAGTTCGAGCGCCGCTGCGTCCGGGTCCTGCATCGGCAACGCAGCGAAACCGCCAAAGCGGGCGGGACGACGTTGAATTTGCTCAGCGAGAATGTCGTTGGCGCGCTTGGCGACCTGGACTGCCGTTTGCGGATCAGGGATCGACTGGACGGCGGGCGAGTTGAGCGACAGGATCGACAATGCCGTGCCCCATTCGTCCATTTGCTCGATCCGCTGTTGTTCAAAATCCAGAAGGTTTTGCTTGAGTTGCGTCCACATCTCGGGGCGCGCATAGACCTGAGAGTCACCGATAGTCAGATCGATGGCGAAATGCTCTTCTAACGCAATTTTATCTTTCATGATGGCGGGGCGGCGAAGGGGCGATTGTGAAGGGTCGATGACATCGACACGGCTGCGGTACGGTCGTCTCATGTCATTCATTATTTGAAAAATCAAATAACGTGTCCGAAGTATATGCTTGATTTATCAAATACTAATTCGGGAATACCCTAGCGATGTTCGATGAGTGGGCAAAAGAATTTCGTACGATTCGCTGCGGTGTGAAAGGCGGGTATACTTGACAAATCAATCAAATAGTAACTGTACTGTGAAGAGGGTTGCAGCACATGGGAAAACGGCACGAGGCATCCATCACGGTTGAGCACGATCTGGAGGCGGCGGTTCCGTATCTGGTGTCGAGAGCGGGGAGCAGGATGGGAAACGCGTTCGCCAAGGCACTCAAACCCTACGGGCTCAGCCTGACGGAGTGGCGGGTGTGCGCTTCACTGGGACAGAGACCCCATCAACGTCTGTCGGAGCTGGTAGTTCGTGCGTGTGTCGACGTGTCGGCGCTGTCTCGTATCGTCGATCGCCTGATCGCACAGGGCTACGTTTCCCGTGAGAAGAGCGAGGAAGACGCGCGCGCGGTTCAGCTTTCGCTCACTGTAGACGGAGCGAATCTCACACGGGAAATTGTGCCGTTGGCGAAGCACTATGAAGCCGTTGCCGTGAACTGTTTTACCAAAGCCGAGGTGAAGACGCTGCGTAACTTGCTCGACCGGTTGTACGAGAACGCTGAGCCGCTGGCCTGAACGAGTTTTCTCAACTTCCTCCCTCCGGCGGCGCATCGCCGGGCGCTGGCGAACCGTCCAAGGCCAGTGAGGATTGGCGGTTGTGTGCGTCGCACATCTGTCGTATTGAATCGGATTAACGATGGACAAGCTTGGAAAAATGCGGATGTACGTGACGGTTGCGGATACAGGCAGCTTCACCGCTGCCGCGCAGCTCCTGGGCAGCACCACGGCGCAAGCGTCGCGGGCTGTCTCCGACCTGGAAACGCATCTGCGCAGTCGCTTGCTCAACCGGTCCACGCGACGTGTCGCGTTGACCGAAGCGGGTGCCCGCTATCTTGAGCAATGCCGGGAAATACTGGATCGCGTCGACATAGCGGAGGCGCAGGCGGGCGATGCGAAGGCGCTGCCCAAAGGTGTGTTGCGGCTTCACGCGCCGTCCGCTTTCGGCCAGTACTACGTGATTCCAGCGCTCGCGAAGTACTGCGAGAAGTATCCGGATGTGCGTGTCGACCTCACGCTTTCCCAGTACGCGCCGGACATTCTGGAGGGCGGCTTCGACGTGTCGTTGCACGTGACGCACTCCCCGTTGCCTGACTCGGCGATGGTCGCGGCCCAGTTATGTAGCGTGCCAACGGTGCTTTGCGCGGCACCGTCTTATCTGGTCAATACCGGCTCGCCGGAAACCGTCGCCGATCTGCGCATGCACAGCTGCCTGCAACTGCTGACCTCATTCTTCGCGTCGGACAAGTGGGTTTTTAGCTCAGAGCGAGGAACGGAGGTGTTCCATGTGCCACCGGCGAAGTTGCGCGTAAGCTCCGCAGAGGCGCTGGCAATCGCGCTGCGAGAAGGCATGGGCATCGCACCGCTGCCCCTGTTGACGGCGCTCTCGTTTCTCAGGAGCGGCGAACTGGTGCGGGTGATGCCCACATATGAATTACAGAGCTCGACCGTTTATGCGCTCTATGCATCGCGCGAGTATCTGGACGCGAAAATCGCTACGTGGATTACGTTCTTGCGTGACCATATTGCGGCATCGTTGTTGGCAGGACAGTCCGCAACGAAGGTCGCTCCATTGAAGGGAATGGACGACCCGTGCAGCGGCTAACGGTTCCGGAGTAGGATAGGCATCGCTTAACTCAGTTCCCGCAAGCGCCCGATCCCTTTCTCCATTGAGCCCCTATATGAGCCAGACAATCTACGATATTCCTGTGAAATCCATCGACGGCGCGGCGCTTACGCTTGAGCCGTTCAAGGGCAAGGTGTTGCTGATCGTGAACGTAGCCTCCAAGTGCGGGCTCACGCCGCAATACGAAGCCCTGGAAAAACTCTATGAGGACAAGCGGGCCGAAGGCCTGGAAGTGCTGGGCTTTCCGGCGAACAACTTCAAGGGGCAGGAGCCAGGAAGCGACGCAGAGATCAAGGATTTTTGCAGCCTGACTTACGACGTGAAATTCCCGATGTTTTCGAAGGTATCAGTGGTCGGCGCCGACCAGCATCCGCTGTACCAGACGCTGACCAGCACGCAGCCGGATACTACCGGCGACGGCCCGTTTCGCGAGCGGCTCAAAGGCTACGGCATTGAGCCTAACCCGGCACCCGATGTGTTGTGGAACTTCGAGAAATTCGTGATTGGCAGGGACGGCCGCGTAGTGGGCCGTTTCTCGCCGGATGTCACGGCGGATGATCCGCGCCTGCTTGAGGCTATTCAAACGGCACTGTCGAACTAAGCGAAGCAGCGCTTCAGCAGCACCGCTGCGGCTGTGCGGTGAGAACGCCGGCAGGACCGGCAATCGCACTGCGCAGCGCGTGACAATCAGACGAATTGAGACGACACGCAACAAGCGCGATCCGTCGACCGTGTTCTCTTTAAGCGCGAATAGTGCTTGGCCTCGCTTCATCATTGCAAGCTCGCGGTCCACGAGTTGATTGCCATACAACGCGCGTTCCCGGGGCGCTTGCGTCGTCATCAAAGCGCCCCCGCCAAGGCGAGGAGCGCTCAACTTCGGTCAAGCGTTCGCCGCAGCAACCGACCTGCCGAGCGCCAGGTAATGAATCAACGCGATGATCGGAAATACACTCGCAACCGTCGCGGTCAGCGTCCATCCACCATGGTCATACAAGCTGCTGGCGAGCGCTGACCCGATCGCGCCGCCAATGAAGATGCTGGTCATATAAAGGGCATTCAGACGGTTCCGGCTGGCCGCATGTAACGCATAGATCTCGCGTTGGCCGAGCACCATGTTCATCTGCACGGCGAAGTCCAGTACAACGCCGGTCACGACGAGTCCGCCCACGCCCCACGCCGGATGAATCAGCGCGGGTGTGAACGCGAGCGCCCCGACCACAAGCGCAATCAGCGTAGCGCGGACCGTGTGCCCGGCGTCGGCAAGCCGCCCTGCCACAGGCGCGGATGTCGCGCCCATTGCGCCGACCAGCGCGAACACCGCGATCCCGTTCTGCGACAGGCCGTAATGACGTGTCAGCTCGATCGGCACTGCGGTCCAGAAGAGGCTGAACGTGCCAAACATCAGCCCTTGATACAGCGCGCGATGACGCAGTACCGGCAAGGTCACAACCAGCTCGCCAAGCGAATGGATCAACTGAAAGTAGGTCGCCTGATGCGAAGGCTGACGGCGCGGGATTGTCAATGCCAGGACTGCCGTCACGATCGCCATCAACACCGCCGCCGAGCCGAATACGGCGCGCCAGCCGAAATGACCGGCCACCACGCTTGAGATCGGACGTGACAACAATATGCCGAGCAGAAGCCCGCTCATGATGTTGCCGACCACGCGGCCACGCGATTCGTCGGGCGCGAGGTGCGCGGCCAGCGGGATCAGGATCTGCACGGCGACCGAGCTGAAACCGACCAGCAGCGAGACCGCCAGGAACGCGTTCGGCTGATGCGTGACGGCTGCCAGCGCCAGACTGAAGATCGAGACAATGGCTGTCGTGATCATCAGCTTGCGGTTCTCCAGCAAATCGCCGAGCGGAACCAGGAAGAAAAGTCCGAATGCATAGCCGATCTGCGTAAGCGAGACGATCAGGCTCGCCGTGCCGCTTGACATGTGAATGTCGGGCGCGATGAGCTCGGTGATCGGTTGCGCGTAGTAGAGGTTGGCGACGATCGCGCCGCAGCAGAACGCGAACAGAGCGATCATGCCCTGGGTTAGCTTGACTGTGCCGCCGTTCCGGTCGGCAGCAGGTGCGTTAGGCGTCATGCGATGGATCCTTCAGTGGTCAAATTTGGTTTGATGTTCGATGTTCGTCAGGCGGTTTTCCGAGCGAGAACGCCAAGGTCGGTCATGTGGATACCGAGCCGAAGCTGTGCGCGGCGCCGATGCCAGCGCAGTCGCCAGTGCCAGCGCTCATGCTGTGCTCCGCTCGAGCGCCGATCGCAACGCGTTGGAAAACACCGCCGGGGGTTGCGCTCCGCTGATCGCTTCGCCCGCGATGAACACGGTCGGCACCGAACGAATGCCTTGCTGTTGCGCGAGCTGCTGCGCTTCGCCGACCTTTGCAAGACCGCGGTCTTGCGTCAGGTAGTCCTCTGCCGCGGCAGCGTCGAAGCCGTTTTTCACGGCAATCTCGACCAATATGCTGAGCAGGCCAATATCGTGTCCTTCCGAGAAGTACGCGACGAATATCGACTGATAGAGCGCTTCGGTCTTGTGCGCGTCGCCGATACTCAACGCGTACTGCATCAACTGATGAGCGAGGCGTGTGTTAGGCGTTCTGCCGACCTTGTCATAGTTGAATTGCGCGCCGGCAGCCAGGCCTGTGGCCGCAACCTGCGCATCCATACCTTGGGAGCGTACCCAACTGCCGAACTTGGCCGTCCGATATTCGCGCCGGTCCATTCCGTGCGCGGGCATCGTCGGGTTCAATTCGAACGGCACATACTGGATTGAAACGGGCACCGGCAGGTTGGCTGCGCGAATTCCGGACGCAAGATTCAGGTGGCCGATCCAGCACCACGGACATATGAAGTCGTAGTTGACAGAGATTTCGATGGCTTGCACGGCGCGCTCCTGAAGAAGATTGCACACAGGATATCGATTGCAATTCGTTAGTAGAATACGTTCGCAGAGCAATCTCGCGTTGCGTGCCACGCAACGCTCGGGCAGCGGAGCCATCAAAGTGGACAAACTGGTTGCATTGACGACGTTGCTGGAAGTGGCTGAGGCCGGCGGTTTTTCCAAGGCCGCCCAGCGCCTGGGGGTGGCCACTTCCTCGGTTACACGCCTGATGGATGCGCTCGAAGCGTCGCTTGGCACCGCGCTACTGACGCGCACTACGCGGCGCGTCAGCCTCACCGACGCCGGCACCGCTTACGTCGAGCAAATCAGCAAGGTGCTGGACGACCTGGCTGAAGCCGACGACAGCATCTTCGACAGCGGCGCAGCGCCCGTTGGCGCGCTGCGCATCTCCGTGCCTACGGCATATAGCCGGCTGTGCCTGGCGCCGCACCTTGCCACCTTCCTGAGCGAGTATCCCCGTGTGGTCCTCGACGTGGTGGTCGCCGACCACTATGTCGATCTGGCCGCAGAGCGGATCGATGTCGCGATTCGAATCGGCTTGCCCTCACGCGATGAAAACCTGGTCGTCAGGAAGCTGGCTGACAACAAGCGTTTTGTCGTGGCGAGCCATGAGTATCTGGAGCGGCACGGCACGCCTGCTGAACCGCGGGCGCTGACTAATCACGAATGCTTGCGCTTCGCGTATGGCGGACCCCATCGCGCTACGAGGCAGGTGTGGACGTTTCGCCATGGAGCCACGGAAGAACGGGTCGAAGTGCGCGGCCACCTGATTGCCAATAACCCTGACGTGCTGTTCGAAGCCGTTCTCGCGGGCAGGGGCATTGCACTGATGCCAGAGTGGCTGGTGGCGCCGGAGATCGGTGCCGGCCATCTGCTGCGCCTCTTTGAAAACATCGACGTCAATCCGCATGCGGGCGATTCGGTGATCTACGCGGCTTACCTGCCGAATCGCCGCCATTCGAGCAAGGTCCGCACCTTCGTGCAGTTCCTCGCTGTACGCGTGCGAACGCCTACGGTGGAATGATCGGCGGCCAGATGCTGCACGCTGCTTAAAGCCAATGCTAGTGACTTGTCGAGCTTTCGATGTCCGACACAATACAGTTACGCCCGCCCAGCTTGGCGCTGTAAAGCAGCTTGTCGGCGCGTAGCAGAAGGGCGTCGAGCGTCTCCCGCCCGGTTTGCGAAGCGAGCGAGATCCCGAAGCTCAATGTGACTGTAAAGCGGACACCATCCAGTTCCAGCGCCGTGGACGCTAGCCGCCGCCGCAGTTCGTTGGCGGCACCAACGGCTTCGCTGGCGTCATCGACTTTTGTCAGCACAGCGAACTCCTCGCCGCCGAGGCGTGCCACGATGTCCGGCTTATGCCATATCTCGCTGCATAGTCTTCCAATCGTCTGCAGCGCCAGATCGCCGGCGGCGTGGCCCAGGGTGTCGTTGATCTGCTTGAAGCGGTCCGCGTCGAACATGATGAGGACCTGCTTGGCTTCGGACGAAGTGCGCCTGCTTAGCGAAGCGGTCGCCTTGCGTTCGAACGCGCGGCGGTTGAGCAAGCGCGTCAGGAAGTCGGTGTCGGCAACGGTCTCGAGTTCGCGCAGCAGGATATTGCGCTCGTGCTCCAGCCGCATTTTTTCGATGCTGTTTTCCTTCAGCACGAGGATCGCGTGAAACAGGCTGCGGATCTCAAGCCGGTGTTCACCGTGAGGGATGGGCGTCTCGAGCTTTCCATCGGCGATTGCCATGATGATGTCCGCGGCTTCAATAAACGGCTGGACGAATCGCCGCTTGAAGTACACGGACGCAATCAGCAACAGGTAGAGAACGCCCGCGGTACCCATTGCGCTTGCAACCAGCAACATCAGCGAATCATTACGATGCCCTTTGACTTCTTTGTCCGCCAGATCCAGCACGTAGTCGCGAAATTGCACGATCGGCCTCATGGTCGGCACATACTCTGCGGCCAATCCGGCAGCCGTGAGATTGGCTCCTTCCGGCCGCCTTGCCATGTCGCGGACGTGCGCCATATAGCTCAGGCCAGTGTCGTAATAGACGCTGGTGAGGCGCTGATAGGTGCTTGCGCTGATCGGTGTGTGTTCTACTCGGGCAGCTATCAGGCTGCGCAATTCGTCTATACGTCCTTTAGCGCGTTCTTGCGCGAATAATTCGGTTTCACTCAAGGGCCGGCGAGCGGTCAGCGCGGCAGTGAAGGTCGACCCTAGAAGCCCCGCCTGTTCACGAAGTTCAGCGGTCAACCGAGCGGTCAAGACGCAATTCAGTGCGTTGGGGTCCCCGCGCACAATGCCCGCTGCGCTGGCATTTGCCAGCGGCCCGAAGTTGGGAATGACGGCGATCATCTGGTTGACCGCGCTTAGGACGGCATCATGGTCACGTTGTTCTATGGGCTGGGCGATGAGGCCGTCGACTTGCTTGCGGGCCGCGACAAGCCGTGTTTGTACTGCATCGACCGACGCGCGTTCAACCGCGCAGTCGGGACACGCCTGACTTGTGATCAGTGAGCGCAACACGGCCAAGCGCCGGTCGCTTTCGGCGCGCGCATTGATTAAGGGCAGTCGCAGCGATGGTGCACTCCGGGCGTCTGCGCCTAGCGCGCCGTTGGCGGGGCCGCGTTCCGCCGACACGCTTTCCATGGCGAGCAATGCGGCGCGAAAGCGGTCCAATGATTGAACCCCATTCTCCGCCAATGAATAGGCGCGTGATTGATGCAGGAGCAAAGGCGCGGCAAGGCTCAAGACCAGAACGCAAAGAGCGGCTGTTGTCAGCTTGAGTCGCTTGGCAAGCAAGATCCGGGTTGATGGCATTTTTGTTGATTCGCAGCAGGTCGCTTGCCTAACATTCTTAAAACAGGGCGACTTATTGCAGCCGGTGATTCAACATACCGCAGCCCGCCGGAATCGTCTACTCGGACAAAACACGATCGTTAGACCGTTTTCTTTCAAAATTACCGGCGAGCGATCTAGTCGGAACCTTGGAACTGTTGTCGGGGAGAATTCAATCGCAGATGATTTCCCTTGGTTCGCGACACATTGGCTGCTCTATTCAGAGGCGCGGGCATGCGTTCCATTTGCTGTCTTGCCAGGTCGGGCGCGCTCGCGTCACTCATGGCCCGCCCCAAGCTCAGCTTCCGTCCGATTTAACAAATCCATGCGAGAGTACAGCGTGCTGCTGTCACTCATTTCTTTTCCGTGTAGCCTAAGCCGCTGTTACCCAAGTCGCTGTTACGTCATCGAAACGCGATATTCTTGTCTCCACCCAGCCCGCTCCTCGACAAAGGATCCGCAGCAATGAGCTACATCCACTTCATCGGTGGCGAAAAAGGAGGCGTCGGCAAATCGCTCGTCGCCCGCGTATTAGCCCAGTATTTTGTTGATCGGAGCATCCCGTTCACGGGTTTCGACACCGACAAATCGCACGGCGCGTTATTGCGCTTCTATGCGGATTTTGCTGCACCGGCCGTGCTTGATCGTCACGATAGCCTGGACCCCATCATTGAACATGCGCTTGAGGATCCTCAGCGGCGCATCCTGGTTGATCTTGCTGCGCAGACGCAGCAGTCTCTCGGGAAATGGCTCGACGACGCGGATGTTATTGGTCTCTCGCAAGAGCATGGGCTGACGCTGACCTGGTGGCACGTCATGGACGCCGGGCGCGATTCGGTCGACCTGCTGCGGCAGTGGCTCGATCAGTTCGGCGGACGGATCAAGCTGGTCATCGTCCTGAATGAGGTTCGCGGGGATCGCTTCGAGATTCTGGAAGCGTCAGGGGAACTCGCCCGGGCCGAAGCGCTGGGCGCCAGTGTGATCAGCCTGAGGCGCTTGCCCGATACCACGATGCAGAAAATCGATCAGCATGGTGTCAGTTTTTGGGCTGCCGTGAATCACCCGGATCGAGCAGCTTCCGGGCTTGGTTTGCTGGAGCGACAGCGCGTCAAGGTGTGGTTGAATCGTGCTTATGGAGAGATGGGCAGTCTGGCGTTGTAGTAGGAAGATCGGCTGGGGATGAGGAGTTGCCCGGCCGCCAAATAATAGATAGTGATACAAACTAAATTGGACGAAAACCGGCCCGGAAAATCCTGTTGAACTAGCCGTGCCAATACCCGCAAAAATCTACGCTGCTGGCGCTTTCTTCCGGCCGGAACCGGAAGAAAGCGATCATAGGCTACAAGCCAATGAAACGCCTCAAGCCTGAGCTGCCGCCAGCGCAGCGTTCAGCGTCTTGCTGGGACGCATCACCGACTCCAGCTTCTCGAAGTCAGGCTTGTAATAGCCGCCAATGTCCGCCGCCTCACCCTGAACCGCTGACAACTCATCCACGATGGTCTTCTCGTCCGCCGTCAGTCGCTTCGCCAACGGCGCGAACTGAGCGGCCAAGGCTGCATCTTCCGTTTGCGCTGCCAGTTCCTGGGCCCAGTACATCGCGAGATAGAACTGGCTACCGCGGTTGTCCAGTTGTCCAGTCTTGGGCGACGGGTTCTTGTTGTTCTCCAGCAGTTGTCCCGTGGCGGCATCCAGCGTCTTAGCCAGGACCTTGGCCCGCGTATTGCCGGTCTTGATGCCCAAATCCTCCAGCGACACCGCCAGCGCCAGGAATTCACCCAGCGAATCCCAGCGCAAATGGTTCTCTTCAACCAGTTGCTTGACGTGCTTCGGAGCAGAACCGCCCGCGCCGGTTTCGTACATGCCGCCGCCAGCCATCAACGGAACAATGGAAAGCATCTTGGCGCTGGTACCCAGCTCCATGATCGGGAAAAGGTCGGTCAGGTAGTCACGCAGGATGTTGCCCGTGACAGAGATCGTGTCCAGCCCTCGGATGACACGCTCCAGCGTGTAACGCATCGCGCGCACTTGCGACATGATCTGGATGTCCAGGCCCTTGGTGTCGTGATCCTTCAAGTACGTCTCGACCTTCTTGATCACTTCGGCTTCGTGCGGACGGTACGGGTCCAGCCAGAAAATAGCCGGCATGCCCGAGTTGCGGGCACGCGTGACGGCCAGCTTCACCCAGTCGCGGATCGGCGCATCCTTGACCTGGCACATGCGCCAGATGTCGCCTTCTTCCACGTTTTGCGTCAGCAGCACTTCACCCGTGGCGATGTCGACAATGCGCGCTTCGCCCGCTTCCAACACTTCGAAGGTCTTGTCGTGCGAGCCGTATTCCTCGGCCTGCTGCGCCATCAGCCCGACGTTGGGCACCGTGCCCATCGTGACCGGGTCGAAGTTGCCGTTGGTCTTGCAGAAGTTGATGATTTCCTGATAGATCCGCGCAAACGTGCTTTCAGGAATCACGGCCTTCGTGTCCTTCGGACGGCCGTCGGCGCCCCACATCTTGCCGCCAATGCGAATCATGGCCGGCATCGATGCATCCACGATGATGTCGTTGGGCGCATGCAGGTTCGAGATGCCCTTGGCGGAATCCACCATCGCCAGTTCCGGACGATGCTCGTGGCACGCATGCATGTCGCGGATGATCTCTTCGCGCTTGGAAGTCGGCAGGCTTTCCAGCTTGTCGTACAGGTTGACGAGGCCGTTGTTGACGTTCACGCCCAGTTCGTCGAACAGCTTGCCGTGCTTCTCAAAGGCTTCCTTGTAGAAGATCTTCACGGCATGACCGAAGACGATGGGGTGCGAGACCTTCATCATCGTGGCCTTCACGTGCAACGAGAACATCACGCCGGTCTTGCGCGCGTCTTCCATCTGTTCTTCGTAGAAGTCACACAGCGCCTTCTTGCTCATGAACATGCTGTCGATGATCTCGCCGTCCAGCAACGACACCTTCGGCTTGAGCACAATGGTCTTGCCGCTTTGCGTAAGCAGTTCCATCTTCACGTCGCGAGCCTTGTCCACGGTCATGGACTTTTCGCCGTGATAGAAGTCGCCATGCTTCATGTGCGCCACGTGGGTGCGCGAAGCCATGCTCCACTCGCCCATGCTGTGCGGGTTCTTGCGAGCGTAGTTCTTGACGGCGGCAGGCGCGCGGCGGTCCGAGTTACCTTCACGCAGCACCGGGTTGACGGCGCTGCCCAGGCACTTGGAATAACGCTGGCGGATCGCCTTCTCAGCGTCGGTCTTCGGTTCCTCAGGGAAATCCGGGATCTTGTAGCCCTTGCCCTGCAGTTCCTTGATCGCGCCGATCAACTGGTGCTGGGATGCGCTGATGTTGGGTAGCTTGATGATGTTGGTTTCGGGCAGCAGCGTCAGGCGGCCCAGTTCGGCCAGGTTGTCCGGCACCCGTTGCTCTTCGGTCAGGAATTCCGGGAACTCGCCCAGGATGCGGCCGGCGACCGAGATGTCGCTGGTGGTGACGCGGATTCCTGCCGGCGCGGTGAACGTCCGGATGATGGGCAGGAAGGAGCTCGTCGCCAGCAGCGGGGCCTCGTCGGTGAGGGTGTAGATGATGGTAGGTTGCTCGGTACTCATCGCTTATCTCAAGAAAAATGGGTTGGGGGCGCCGCCGGCTGCGTCAACGACCGGGGTTAACCATCGAATTTTGCCTGATTTTGCTTTCAAGAGGGCTGAACCGGCCCGCCGTTTCGCGCCGCAACCCTCAAATCGAGGGTTTTCGATGCTGTCGCGAAGGGCGGTGGGGCGTTTCGGGGCACCCCGCTGATCCGCTTAAGCGCCTAAATCTAAAGACTAAATTGCTACGCCGATTGCTTGGGCCGCCGCTTGCGACCGCATTACACCGCTAACAGCGGCATTCGCGATTAAATCGGCGAAAATCTTGAGCGTCGCCTTAATACCGGCTCCGCTCGGCCGGAAAATGCCCGGCGCCGACGCGATCAGGACCATTCGCTTGGCCGCGTCAGCGGGGGCGCCGTCAACTCATCCGGGCCAAGGTAATGGCTCGTTCGGGACACGCGCTCACGCATAAACCGCATGCCCGGCACGCATCGGCGTTCGGCGTGTATGCGACCTTCATGCCGTGCACCCGGAGCTTGAATTTCTGCATCGTCCCCAAGCGCTGATAGTCGGCGGTGTCGATCCGGCGGATGTCGAAAACATTCTCGGGACACACGACTGCGCAATCGGCCTTGCCCTCGCACCGGTTGAAGTTCACAACGGGCACGATCACGCCCGGTGCCTGCTTGCATGCGGATGCCGGCGTATTGCTCATACCGCATCCTCTTGCGGCTTGCCGCGGCCGCGGCCGCAGCGCATGCCCTTCTGAAACTTCTCCCGCTCCTCCGGTGTCATCTGTTCCCACCGGCGCCACTGCCGCCCCCCACGCCAGCCGCCATGGCCCCGGAATCCGCCGAACAAGATCCGGCTCAGGATCAAGAGGCCCAGCGCATGGGCAAAATCGATCGCGCGCGCGCCGACGAACAGCGCAGGGACCACCCAGTTCCATAAGGTCATCACCATCCATCCGAGCACCGCAATGCCCACGATCACCAGCAGCGCCTTGCCGAGGAACCTCAGTCTGAATCTCATCTACCTTCTCCTTTAAATATCCAGTTCGTCATAGACGGCTTGCAAGCGGGCGCGCAGATGCAGCACCGCATAACGCTTGCGCGCCAGCAGCGTGTTCAAAGCCACGCCGCTCTCCGAAGCCAATTCCTTGAAGCTGCGTCCCTCGATCTCGTGGGCCACGAAAATCTCGCGCTGGCTTTCCGGCAGTTCGTCGAGCGCGTGTTGCAGGGCCGCCAAGAGCACCGACCGGGCATAGGCGGCTTCCGGCCCGGCATCGTGTGCAGGCAGCGCCAGATCCAGCCGGTATTCGTCGTCGACGGCATCAGCGTGATCGCTGGTCGCGCTGGTCCCGGCCATCTCGCTCAGCGGCTGCTCTTTCTTCTTTCGGAAGCGGTCGATGATGCGGTTACGCGCCACGCGAAACAGCCAGGCGCTGACTTGTTCAATCGGTTCGGGAAGCCGGTACGCCTGCACGAACTCGTGGAGTACGTCCTGCAGGATGTCTTCGGCGTCGCTTGGATCACGCACGCGACGCCGGATGAAGTTCCCGAGTTTCGTCCGCTCACGCAAGACGGTTGCGGTGATGTCGCTATCTCTATCGATCATCGGGTTCGTGGGCGGCGGCTGTTCCATACAGGTGAAGACGTTTCACGATCGGGAATATTGTGGGCGGCAGGAAAAATTCCGGCGTCAGGTCCAGCGGACGCGCAGGCTGAGCGCTCGCGACGCGAAACGACAGGAGACCACGATTTTGTCCGCTGCGGTGGAATAGGGTGTTTGAGACGGCAGCAGGCGAATTGAATCGCCGCGCCGAAGCTCTTCATGAGCGATAGAGGCGAGGCCGGCACCGGCCGCTCAGCGCCCGCTCGATGTGACGCTGACGTAATCCAGGCAGATGAAACCGCTAGGCGGCGTAGTCACCGTCAGTCGCGACCGAAAGCGCGCGCCAGCGATCGAGCTCGGCTTGCATGCCGGCGAGTTTTGCGTCCGCTGCATTGACGGCAATCGATCCGGCGGCAAAACGCATCGGCGGTTCGGCCTCGTTTGCCAGATCAACTAGTGCTTGTGCGAGCTTCACAGGATCGCCCGGTTGCTGGCCACTGCGTTGTTCGAAGGACAAGCGCAACCGCTCGCGCCGGTCATCGTAGTCGGCCACCAATTTTTTCCCAAACCGAAGCGATTCGCTGGTGAGGAAGTCGGTACGGAAAGGACCGGGCTCGACAATCGTCACGAAGAGACCGAACGGTGCAACTTCCTTCGCCAGGGACTCGGAGAAACCTTCGAGCGCAAACTTGCTGGCGCAGTAAAGCGAGCCCACTTCCGCACCGAGGATACCGGCAAGCGACGAGATGTTGAAGATGCGTCCGTGCCGAGCGGAGCGCATGACGGGCAGTGCAGCCCACGTCACGTTGAAAACGCCGAACAGGTTGGTGGCGAACTGGGCTTGCACGTCCTCGATCGTGTTCTCTTCGAAGAATCCCAGATGGCCGTATCCCGCGTTGTTCACGAGTACGTCGACACCGCCGAATCGCGACACGGCGGCTTCAACCGCTGCGTGCGCCTGGGGTGCGTCCGTCACGTCCAGCGCGATGTTAAGCAGTTGGTCGTTGTCCTGCCCCAGGCTCTTGACGATATCTTCGCGCTTGCGCCCCGTGGCGACGACCCGATCTCCTGCCCGGATCGCGGCCTTGGCAATAAGCGCTCCAAGGCCGCGGCTTGCGCCTGTGATAAACCATGTTTTCTGCATCATTGGCTCCTTGCTGATCAAGCCTCATGGAACCATGATGCGATGCTTGCGCGATAGACCGATCCTCGCGCGTTCTTGCCTGAACGTGCAAAACAGGGTCGTTGACCAGTCAGGTCTTTTGCGGGTCGTGAGATAAAGCTCGCTCTTTCTAAGCGCAATTGGCTTATTCGTCGAGTTCGCTTGTGCAACCGATTAGCCTGGAGGGATTGGCGAGAAAGTCTTCAATGGTGCCCTCGTCTTCGAACAGCATCTTGAGGACGCAGGCTTCGTCATCGGTCAGAACTGCTTCGACCAACTCGCCGTCGCGGCCGATGGTGTCGCAGTCTTCAAGGGTCAACTCGGCTATGACGGCAGAGGACAGTGTGACGGGCCATTTTTCACTGAACGCGACGGTGACCACTTTTCGCGATTCATCGTAGTCTCTGATCTCGACGCTGATGTAGGACATGGTGTCGATCTCTCCAGTGAACGTACCCAGGATGGCTCGCGCTGCAACCCGGCACGAAACGCTACGGAACCAAGTTTAGCAACACACGCTCGTTTATGGGCAATGTCTTTGATGGAGTTTGCGCGCGAATTGCCAGTGAGTGAATGTGCTTTTTAAATGCCACTTTTTCGCGAGCGCAGGCCCTAGCTTTTGTCCAGGGAAGACCGTAATAAGTCATCTGATTGCCGTTTCATTGAACCGGTAAAGTTGGAACGCTTGATGCATAGCAAAGTGGCTAGCCCTTTTCATTCGACAATTTTGCTGCCCAACCGGAGCGTGCCCATGTCATCTGAAACGTTCGAACTTGCCACTCGCTTTTCGCATATCCGGCCACAAGACACCCCTTATGAAGATCAGGGGTTGCGCGATTTTTTTCTTTATCGTGATTTAGGCATCGCAGAAGCGACTGGCGGCAAGGTGATCGCGCAACTCGTGAAAGCCAATAATGCACCAGAGCAAGGCACGGGATGGCACCGTCATGAGGCTGAATTCCACATTGTGATCATGCTCAAGGGCTGGGCGCGCTTCATGTACGGCGACAAAGAGACACTGGTCGCGACCGGCGACTGCGTGCATCAGGCACCGGGGATCGTGCATTACCTCTTCGATTATTCCGAGGACATGGAGTATCTGGAGATAGTCGGGCCTGCCAACTTCACTACCATCGACGCAAAGGGGCCATGCGAGGTTCCCGCTTTCACGCCGTGGCAGAGCCGGCAACCTGCTTGAAATGCGGCTGAGGCGGCGTTCTCGACCAGCATATCAAGGCCCTTCGGACTGCACATTCACATCCATGCGTGGTGCGACAGGGCGTGTGAGCGGCGCCAATGATTGCAAAGGCTGCGCACGCGCGTTGATGACAATCGGGCTTGGCTCGTTGTCGTGGATCATTGCGCGCACGCGCGGATAGATATGGCGCTCCCAACGCTTGCCATTGAACACGCCATAGTGGCCGACACCTGTTTGCACATGGTGGGTCTTCATGTAGGGGCGCAATTTGTTGCACAGTTCCTGCGCGGCAAGCGTCTGGCCGACCGCGCAGATATCGTCGCGCTCGCCTTCAACGGTGAGCAGCGCGGTCCGCCGGATCAATGACGGATCAACGTGGCGCCCGCGTACTTCCAGTTCATGCAGCGGCAATGCGTGCTGTTGAAAGATGGTGTCGACGGTCTCGAGATAAAACTCGGCCGTTAAATCCATGGTCGCGAAGTATTCTTCATAGAATACGCGGATGGCCTCGGCCTTCGCGGGGTCGCCCTTGGCGCGCTGATACACCATGTCTTCGAACGCGTCGAAATGACGTGTCGGATTCATCGACATGAATGCCATCAGTTGGGTGTGGCCGGGATAAACGCGCCGGCCTGCGCCCGCAAAACCCCACGGCACGGCACTGATCAGGTTCCGCTCGAACCATTCAAGCGGTTTGCTCTTCGCCAGCACGTTCACCGAAGTCGGATTGATACGCGTGTCGATAGGCCCGGCCATCAGCGTCATGCTGGCGGGTTGCAGCGGATGATCGTCTGCGGCCATCAGCGACACCGCCGCGAGAGTGGCAACGGTCGGCTGGCAGACCGCCAGCACGTGGGTGTTGGGTCCTAGCGCGACGATAAAGTCAATCACATGCTGGACGTATTCATCAAAGCCAAAGCGGCCCTGCGCCAGCGAGACGTCGCGAGGGTTGATCCAGTCGGTGATGTAGACGTCGTGGTCAGGCAGCAGGGTGCGCACCGTGCCGCGCAGGAGCGTGGCGAAGTGGCCGGACATGGGTGCGATCACCAGCACCCGTGGCTGTTTAGGTCCGCCTTCCTTCGCAAAATGCAGCAACGAACAGAATGGCGTGGCGAACGTGATCTCCTCGGCCACGAGTACGCTCTTGCCGTCCATCTCCACCGAGTCGATAGCGAATGGGCGCCGGCTATGCGTGAGTGCTGACAGTCCCAGCAGATCGCATGTGGCTCGCAGTGACCGGCCTTGAGGTGTATCGGCGAGAAACGGCCACGCATCGAGCGCGTGATGGACCAGTGCCGCGCCGTGGCGCATTGGCAGCGTAAGGTCTGCCATTGCCTGATAGCCGGAGTATGCGAATGGGTTCATCGCCTTTCGCTTGAGCGCGTATTGTCGAGTCGTACAAAACAACGCAATACATATGCCAACGTGCAGCGTCGGCATGAGGGCGGTTAAAAGTGGCACATCCCTTGCAGCATTCCTGAACGCGCACTGGACATGCCGTCTTTTGGTGCGTGTCTGCACTGCGCCGCGAATTTGGGCGCGCGTGTTTCGCCTGAACCGCCGAGGAGCATCAGATGACGAAAGCAACGCTCACTATCAGCAGCAAAAATTATTCGTCGTGGTCGCTGCGAGGCTGGCTGCTCACCAAGTTCAGCGGGCTGCCGTTCGAAGAGTTCGTGATGCCCATGGACGATCCCGGCGCGCGCGCCGAATTGCTGCTGCTCTCGCCATCCATTCTCGTTCCGTGTCTGGTCCATGATGGCATCAAGGTATGGGACACACTCGCGATTGCGGAATACCTGAACGAAGTGCGCCCGAAAGCCGGATTGCTGCCTGCTGACCGGCGCTTGCGCGCGCACTGTCGTTCTATTTGCGGAGAAATGCATTCAGGCTTCGCTTCGTTGCGCTCGGCGTTGCCCATGAATATCAAAGCGCACTTTCCGAACTTCACGATCTGGGCACGCGCGCAGACGGATATCGAACGAGTGACGGCGATTTGGATCGAATGCCTCAAGCAATACGAAGGCCCCTATTTGTTCGGCAGCTTGAGCGCTGCCGATGCGATGTTCGCACCGGTCGTTACGCGCTTTGTTACTTACGACGTCAAGCTCGAGCCGGAGATTGTCGAGTATGCGCAGCGCATTCTCGCCTTGCCGGAGATGCAGCAGTGGATAGCGGATGCGCAGGAGGAGGTCGAGGAGATCGACGAGCTGGATGCCGAGTTTTAAGGCCGCTCGCAACAAGCGAACACCCCTGCGACCTATAAGTAAAAGGAATCGCCACATCAGATATTTTCACTAGACGGGTATCGCTGGATTGAACAGACTCTGTCTCCAATCGCTTCGGCTAGTACGCGAAGCCTGATTGCCTCACATAAGAAGCGCCTGAAGGCGCAACACTGGAGGAGACAATGTTCCATCGACCCAAAGTCAGCCGGTCAATCCTCGCGCTCATGTGCGCGATGTCGTTCATCATGTATCTGGATCGTGTGAATCTGTCGGCTGCCGCCGGCCTGATTCGCGATGACCTGCATCTGACCAACACTGACGTCGGCCTCGTCTTCGCTGCCTTCGCCTACACCTACGCGATCTGTCAGGTAATCGGCGGCTGGTTAAGCGACCGCTTCGGTGCGAAAACCACCCTGATCATCTGCGCGTCTATCTGGATCGTCGCGACCGTTGCTACCGGTTTCGCAGGTGGGGTCGTCACTTTGTTCTGCGCACGGATGTTGTTGGGCGTCGGGGAGGGCGCAGCGCTGCCTGCGCAAGCGCGCGCATTGACGAACTGGTTTCCGGCTGAGAAGCGCGGGTTCGTGCAAGGGCTCACGCACTCTTTCTCACGCCTGGGCAACGCCCTGACGCCGCCGCTGATTGCCTTGCTCGTGGCATTCGCATCATGGCGCGCGTCGTTCATCCTGGTCGGCGTGCTGACTGCGATCTGGGTCTGCGTCTATGCATGGTATTTCACCGATAACCCGCGCAAGCATCGGCACATGAGCGCGGAAGAATCCCTCGGCTTGCCGCCCGAAGGCAAGGTCGTGATTGAAAAGACTCATGCGCCGGTTCCGTGGCGGCGGCTGCTCAAGCGCATCGGCCCGACCATGATTGTCTACTTCTGCTATGGCTGGACCGGCTGGTTGTTCTTCACATGGTTACCCACGTTTTTCATGCATGGACGTGGCCTCGACCTGAAAAACTCCGCGCTATTTTCGGCGGGAGTATTCCTCTCTGGTGTGCTCGGCAATACCGCGGGCGGCGTGCTGAGCGACCGCATATTGAAACGCACGGGCAACGTGGTGGCGGCGCGGCGTAATGTCATCATTGGCGCGTTTCTTGGTGCGCTCGTATTCCTCGCACCGGTGCTGTTCGTGAAGTCGCTGCCGGTCATGGCTGCGTCCATGAGCCTGTCGTTCTTCTTTCTGGAGATGACTATCGGACCCATCTGGGCGGTGCCGATGGACATTACGCCCAAGCACGTCGGCATTGCGAGCGGCCTGGTGAATGCGGGCTCCGCGGTAGCGGGTATCTTCTCGCCGATCGTATTTGGCTTTGTGGTGGATCACACGGGAAACTGGACGTTGCCGTTCGCTGGTTCAGTCGGCCTGCTTGCTATCGGCATGGTGATGACGTTCTTCATGCGTCCGGATATAGCGCTGGATAAAAGTGCCGATAGCGACGATGAAACCCGCCACGGACTCAAGCTGGCGGACCGCCTTGGTCACTGAGCGAGCGCTGCGCCCCCCCGGATCACATCGATCACGAGTTGAGTCGCCGGCCTGATCCGGCGGTTTTTTCGAAGAATCAGCCCATACGGTGCGAGCCTTCCACGCAATGGCGTTGGCAGTGAAGTCATGGTTTTCAGCGCAACGTAGTACTGCGCGACCGAACTTGGTAGTACCGCCAGCATGTCGGAGTCGCGCAAGAGCGATAGCGTGGTGAGGATCGACGAGGTCTCCACAGTACTGATGGGCGGCGCAACGCGCGACTCGCGAAAGGTCTGGTCGATGATCTGGCGCATCGGGCTCGGATGCGGCTGCACGATCCAGGCATAGTGCGCCAGCTCTGCAAGCTTGGGCCGCGCGCTGGCTCTCGCGGCAGGATGATCCGGCCGCGCGACAATCGATAAAGCCTCCTCCGCCAAGGTTTCGAAACTCAAATCAAGTGCGGGAAAACCATCGGGAATCCGCCCGATCACAATGTCGAGCTGGTCTTGCTGCAACGCTTGCACGAGCACGTCGCTTGTATCGATCTGCACGGAGATCTGCAAGCGAGGGTGCGCTTCTTTCAACGACACAATGGCTTGCGTCAGCAGTTCGGGCGCGGGTGCCATCACGGCGCCGACGCGCACCTTGCCGATATCGCCGGCCTCGATCGCGGCCAGCTCCTCGCGCAGTTCGTCGAGGTCTTCAAACACCACGCGTGCGTAACGCATGACAGCTTCGCCGAAGATGGTCGGCTCCATGCCGCGCGCATGCCGCAAGAATAGCGACACGCCAACGGTGTCCTCCAGCTCCTGCAGCGCTTTGGTCGCGGCGGGCTGAGTCATCGCGAGTTCGTCGGCGGCCCGGCGAAGCGATCCGGTTTCCGAGAGCGCCACCATGAGTTGCAGGTGGCGCAGGCGCAAGCGTTTGCGGATTGTGGATGCGGGCGCGATCATGGGAGCGATAACTCCAGGGAATGGGGTGATGCGATTAATTCAATAGTCAGTTATCGCGTAGTTTCGCACACTACGGGTATCCAACGACACGCACAAAAACCCTCGGCATAACGAGCCGGGAAAGAGCCGGGAACGCGCCGGGAACGAGCCGCGTGCAACAAAAACTCAGGAGACAAATCAATGATCGCGACCCGCGATACAGCGCTCGACAGCGCGATTGGCAAGGCGCGTTCGCGGCTGTTGCCATTTCTGGTGCTGATGTACGTGCTGGCCTTCATCGACCGTGCCAACGTGGGGTTTGCGAAGAGCGTCCTGCAGGCTGACACGGGCCTGAGCGACGCGGCATTCGCGTTCGGCGCGGGGGTCTTCTTCATCGGTTACGCCATCTTCGAAGTGCCCAGCAACCTTCTCATGTACCGCTTCGGCGCGCGCGTCTGGATGAGCCGCATCATGGTCACGTGGGGCATTGTCTCTGCATGTACGGCGCTGGTTCACGATGCAACGAGCTTCTATGCGCTGCGGGTCCTGCTCGGGATAGCGGAGGCGGGCTTCTTCCCCGGCATCATCCTGTTTCTTTCAAACTGGTTTCCGGCCAAGACCCGCTCGCAAACCATGGGCGCGTTCTACTTCGGCTTTCCGCTTGCCCTGCTGCTCGGCAGTCCGGTGTCAGGGCTCTTGCTCGATACGTCAAATCCGTTCGGGCTGCATCCGTGGCAATGGCTGTTCGTGGTCGAAGGCGTGGCGGCTTCGGTGGTGGGTGTTATCGCTTACTTCTACCTGACCGATCGCCCTATCGATGCACGCTGGCTCAGCGACGCGCAACGCGATGCATTGAGCACTGCGTTGCGCGCCGAGGACGAACGCAAGCTTGCGCATGGACCGTCCTCGGTGCTCGCCGCCTTGCGCGACAAGCGTGTGCTCTTCTTCAGCTTCATCTACTTCACGGTGCAGATCAGCGTCTATGGCGTGGTCTTCTATTTGCCGACGCGTATTGCCGGGCTGACCGGCGGCCACGTGGGGACGAAGGTCGGCTTGATCACGGCCATTCCATGGATCGCGGCGATTGCCGGGACTTTCGTGGTCACTCGCATTGCTGATCGCGTGGGACATCATCGGACGTTTGCCGCCGCCATGCTCACGCTCGCGGCGCTCGGGATTGCGGCCTCGGCCATGACCGCTTCGCTCACGCTGGCCGTGATTGCGTTCTGCGTTGCCGCAATTGGATTCGTCTCAGTGCAACCGCTCTTCTGGACCTTGCCGACAGGCTATCTCGGCGGCGCTGCTGCCGCGGGCGGCATTGCTCTTGTCAATTCGATCGGCAACCTGGGCGGCTTCGTTGCTCCGAACCTTAAAGGACTGGCTGAGCGAGTGGTCGGCTCGCCGGAGGCGGGGATGCTGTCGCTTGCGGTGGTCGGGCTCATTGGCGCGGCCTTGCTGCTCGCTTTCAAGTCCGCTTCGGCGCAGTCCACCGGTTCGATCGATTCCGCAGCACCGCTTGGCAAAAAACGGCCGAGCCATTAAGTCATTAGGTCATTAGCTTCTTCGAGGAGAGTCAGACCATGAAAATCAAGCATATCCGCACGCGCGTCTTTGAATGGAAAGGCAAGGTCGTGCCGCCGCAAGCGCACTTCTGCACCAACGCCGTGGACATTCTTTACGAGCGTGGTGACGCGATGGGTTCGTTCCGCTTCCACGGCTGGCTCGTGGTGGAAGTGGAGTGCGATGACGGTACCATCGGCATTGGCAACTGCGCGCTCGCGCCGCGCATTGCCAAGCAGATCGTCGATGAATACCTTGCCCCGATCGCCATTGGCGAAGACCCGTTCGACAACGAATACATCTGGCAGAAGATGTATCGGCGCACGCACGCGTGGGGTCGCAAGGGGATCGGCATGGCCGCGATCTCGGCGGTGGACATTGCGCTGTGGGACATCATGGGCAAGGCGGTGAAGAAGCCGGTGTTCAAGCTGCTGGGCGGGCGCACGAAGGAAAAGATCTGGTGTTACGCGTCGAAGCTTTATAACAATGACGACCGCGATGTGTTTCTGGCCGAAGCGCAAGGTTATCTGGACCAGGGTTTCACGGCGATGAAGATGCGCTTCGGCTATGGTCCGAAGGATGGACCCAAGGGCATGGCGAAAAACCTGGAGCAAGTTCGGCTGCTGCGCGAACTGGCGGGTGACGACATCGACATCATGGTCGAATGCTACATGGGCTGGACGCTCGAATACGCGCGCCGCATGTTGCCGCGCCTGGCGGAATTCAATCCGCGCTGGATCGAGGAGCCGGTGATTGGCGACGACGTCGAGGGGTATCAGGAACTGAAGAAGATGAACATCATTCCTGTGTCCGGCGGCGAACACGAATTCACGAGCTATGGTTTCAAGGACCTGCTGGAACGCCGCGCGGTGGACGTGATCCAGTACGACACCAATCGCGTGGGCGGCATCACGGCCGCGCGCAAGATCAACGCCATGGCGGAAGCGTGGTCAGTACCGGTGATCCCGCACGCGGGCCAGATGCATAACTATCACCTGACCATGTCGAGCACGGCGAGCCCCATGTCCGAGTTCTTCCCTGTATTTGACGTTGAAGTCGGCAACGAATTGTTCTACTACATCTTCGAGGGCGAGCCGCAACCGGAAAATGGTTTCCTGCAACTCTCCGACGAGACGCCCGGACTCGGCATTACCCTGAGCGACAAGTATCTCGACGACTTCAACATCATCGAGTGACCGGCAGCCTTTGACGCTGATCGTCACCATAAAGACCAGGAGACAGCCATGCAAAGCCGTATCGAAGCGCGTGACCCGCCACGCGCAATGGCGCAGGCGGAGAGGGCGACCAGTGTGCGCTGGCGCATCTTCGGCGTGGTGTTTCTCATCACGCTGATCAACCTGGTTGACCGGATCTCGCTGTCCATTGCCATGCCGACTATCGCAAAGGAGTTCGCTCTTTCGCCGGCCATGCAAGGGCTGATCCTTTCCAGTTTCTTCTGGTCGTATGCGCTGCTGCAGATTCCCGGCGGTTGGCTCATCGACCGCTTCGGGCCACGTCGCGTGGTGGCGGCCGCTACCCTGCTGTGGGGTGTGTTCCAGACCTTGCTCGGGGTAGCGTCAGGCGGTCTCTCGATGCTGTTGCTGCGAGTCGGGCTGGGCGCCGCTGAAGCGCCGCTCTTCCCGGCCGGCAGCAAGCTCAACGCGCTGTGGCTCTCGCGTCATGAGCGGGCGCGTGGCGCGGTGCTGATGGATGCCGGCTCGCCGCTCGGCGCAGCCATAGGCGGCCTCGCGATCTCGAACCTGATCCTGGTATTCGGCTCGTGGCGCATGGCGTTCATCGCGGCGGGGTTGGTGACGATCGGTTGCGGCTGGCTCGCATGGCACTATCTCCGCGATGATCCGGCCAAGCATCCCGGCGTGAACGCCACCGAACTCGATCACATCAGCGGCGGTGCTGTTCCCTTTGCGAAGGTCGCGTTCAGCGCCGCCGATGAACTGCCGTTTCCGGTACGCTCGGCTGTGGCCATGTGCGTCGGACGCCTGAGCTGGGCGATGATCTTCTTCGGACTGCTCACGTGGGGACCGAGCTATCTCTCCCAAGCGCGGGGGCTGAGTCTTCAGCAAATCGGCACGTCGACGTTCTTCATCTTCCTGTCGGGCGCGCTGGGCTCGCTCTCGGGTGGCTTTCTCTGTGATGCGCTGTGCACTCGCGGCTGGACACGCGGCAAGGTAGTGAAGGGCATGATCGCGCTGTCGGGTCTGACGACGCTCGGCGTGCTTGCTGCGTTGCCTTCGATCTCGTCGGCACTGGAGGCAGTCGTGGTGTTGTGCGCGGCCGCGTTTTTCCTGATGTGGGGTAGTCTCTACTGGAGCCTGCCGTCGCTGCTCGCCAGTCCCCGGCGGGTTGGCCTGCTGGGCGCGTTGATGAATTGCGCGGGGAGCGTAGGCGGTATCTCCATTCCGCTGATCACCGGCTTCATCCTGCAGCGAACGGGTTCGTTCGACATCGTCCTGCAGTTCTACAGCGCGTGTGCGCTGGTTTATATCATCGGCTCGGTCGCTATCGATCTGCGCCGCACTCATTGAACATACGGTGAAACGCATGACACCTCGTATTGCAGTATTGCTTGGCGACCCCGCCGGAATCGGCCCCGAACTGATCGCGCGTTTGCTCGCCAAACCCGAGAACCGGGCGCGGGCCGACTTGCTGATCATTGGCGACCGGCGTGAACTTGAGACCGGCATGGAGATCGCGGGGCAGCGCTTTGAATACAGCGTCGTCGACCAAGAACATGCTGCCGCAACGGGCACCGGTACGCCGTCGCTGATCGACTTTCGTCTGCCCGACGACACTCCGTACGAACGCGCTGTCTCTACTGAACGCGGCGGCCGTTATAGCCTCGAAGCATTCAAGCAGGCGCTGGCGCTGACGAAAGCGAACCGCACGCAGGGCATGTTATTCGCGCCGGTCAACAAGACCTCGCTGCACATGGCTGCCATGCAGACTGGCGACGAGATGGAGTGGTTCGCGCAGCAGTTGGGCTACACCGGCGCCTTTTGCGAGTTCAACGTGCTCGACGAGCTGTGGACCTCGCGCGTGACCTCGCACATGGCGTTGAAGGACGTGAGCGCGAAGCTCTCGGCCGAGCGGGTCATCAACGCGGTGCGGCTGATTCATGACGGTCTCAAGCGTGCGGGCAACCCGGCACCGCGCATTGCTGTGTGCGGCTTTAATCCCCATAACGGCGACAACGGTGCGTTCGGCCGCGAGGAGATCGACGTGATCGCGCCGGCCGTGGATGAAGCGCGCAAGCTTGGGTTTGATGCTCAAGGACCATTCCCGGCCGACACGATCTTTGTGCGTGCCCGGGACCAGAAAGCGTTCGACGGCGTTGTCACCATGTACCACGACCAAGGCCAGATCGCGATGAAATTGATGGGCTTCTGGCGCGGCGTCACGGTGCATGGCGGCCTGCCGGTGCCGATCGCGACCCCGGCGCACGGCACGGCTTTCGATATCCACGGCAAGGGCCGCGCGGACGTAGGCGCCACGCAGAAGGCGTTCGATATCGTCACGCAGATGGCGCTCGCACGCATGGGCTGACGACGATGCCCACGTCCGATGATGTGATGCGCGAGCGCTTCCTGCAAAGCGGCGACAACGCCGACTTGCCGATCGTCGATGCGCATCATCACTTCTGGGATCTGCAGCGCAACTATCATCCGTGGCTGCGCGATCTCCCGCGTCTTCCGTTTCGCTACGGTGACTACGAAGTGATCTGCCGCGACTTCCTGCCGGACGATTATTTCGCGCTGGCCGCACCGCATCGCGTCGTGAAGACGGTCATGATGGAAGGCGAGTGGGACCCGCGCGATCCGCTTGGCGAAGCGCGCTGGGCGACTACGCTCAATGCGCGCTGCGGGTTTCCGGATGCGATGTCCGGGCAGGTCTGGCTCGACCGTGATGACGTGGCTGAGGTGCTGAATGAGTATCAGTCGATGCCGCTGGTCCGAAGTGTGCGGCACAAGCCTGCGGCGGTGGCGCGTAGCGAGCATACGGCGACGTTCGCCGCGCCCGGGTCGATGCGCTGCAAACGATGGCGCGCCGGGTATGCGCTGCTCGAGGCAAAGGGGCTCATGTTCGAACTTCAGACGCCCTTTTGGCACTTCGTTGAAGCGGTGGAACTCGCGCGGGATTTCCCCGGCGTCACGATCATCGTGAACCATACGGGGTTGCCTGCGGATCGGAGCGTTGAAGGTCTGCAAGCGTGGCGGACCGCACTTGCAGAGCTCGCTACATGCGCCAACGTCAGGCTCAAGATATCGGGGCTCGGCGAGAGAAGCGTGCCCTGGAGTGTCGAACGGAATGGTCCGATAGTACGGGACGCGATTGAGATCTTCGGCGTCGAACGATGTATGTTCGCGAGCAACTTCCCTGTGGACAGCGTGGTGGTGAAGTTGGACACGCTGTTCGGCGGCTTCAAATCAATAGTTGCAGACTTGAAGCCGTTGCAGCGCTTGGCGCTATTTCACGACAACGCTACCAAGTTGTACAGGCTATGAAGTTCTCAGCACCGCTAGCCATGTTGCATGAAAAGCGCGTTCCATAACGCGGACAATCAACGACACGATGACCGGGTTCCGGTCGAGATAGGTGTCGATATTCCCGATGTGTCCGTCATAGGGATAGTCGAGCGGCAGTTCGTACGCCGCATGCGCCACACGCCGTGCAGACGACAAAACCCCTAGATGCAACGCAGCGCAGTCAGCGTAGTCTTCACCGCCTCATCCCAAGGCGTATGCGGCTCCTCACCCAGGGTAGCCAGCAACGAAGCATTCTCCATGCGGATGGGCTCCTTCCACAAATAGCGCATCTCCCGCATCTCACGGAACATCTCGGAGAAGGGCGCCATCAGCGGAAGCACCCACCAGGGGAACGAGCGCACCTTGACTTTGGGCTGGTCGACCGAGCGTTTGATTGCACCGATCATTTGCGTGCCATCGGCGTCCCAGTGGCCCAGCATGTGAAAGGTCGCGAAAACGGGCAGCCGTTGCTCCTGTTCGATCAGGCGCACCATCGTGCGTGCTACGTCGGGCACATAAGCCCATTGATGTCCTATGCCGGTCTTGCCCGGATAGAACATGGCGCGAACGGGTTTGCCCGGTTTGACGATGCCCCCGGAAAACCAGCTATTGCCGGTGCTGCCGGGTCCGAAAAAATCGCCTGCCCGCACGACAAGGCTACGGACCCCATCCGAGCTAGCCGCTTGCAGGCGTCGCTCCAGCTCGGCGCGGATGGCACCCTTATGCGTGAGCGGTTCTTGAGACGACGATTCGCGCAATACAGGAAACGCGTTCGGGCCATAGTTGTAGACCGTGCCGGGCAACACAATCCTTGCACCCGAAGCGCGCGCCGCGGCAATGGTGTTGTCGATCATGGGCAACACCAGCCGTCCCCAGTCACGATATCCCGGTGGATTGACGGCGTGCAGAATAAGCTGCACGCCGTCCGCGGCAGCGACAACAGCCTGTCGATTCATCGCGTCGCCCTTGCGCCATTCGAATCGGTCGTCGCGGTTGGCTAGCGAAGCGGGGTCACGATGCAACGCGCGTACCTTCCAGCCACGCGCAGCAAGTTGCCGCGCCACTTCACCACCTATGCCGCCGGTAGCCCCCAGAACCAGTGCGGTGCGAGCATCTGTCATCTTTGCCTCCTGATGTAATGATGATTATTCTTGCGCACGCGCCAGTTAAATGGAATTATCGATGCCAATAGAGCTGATATACATTTTTGTATGCCTGAGACTGAACCCAGTTGGGACCTTTACCGAACGTTCCTTGGTGTCATGCGCGAGGGTTCGCTCTCGGGAGCGGCACGTGCGCTAGGACTGACGCAGCCTACGGTAGGGCGTCATGTGGATGCGCTCGAACAAGTCATGGGCTATGCACTGTTTATCCGTACCCAACAGGGCCTTAGCCCTACGCAGGAAGCGCTGGCGCTCAAGCCGTTTGCCGAAGCGCTGGAATCGAATAGTGCTGCACTGTTGCGGGCCGCGTCGAGTCAGGGCGTGGGAGTTCGCGGCACTATCCGTATTACTGCCAGCGATGTGATTAGCGTGGAAGTGCTCCCGCCTGTCATTACCGCGCTGCACGCCGCTTACCCTGAACTGGTCATCGAACTGATGCCGTCCAACCGGCTTGAAGATCTGTTGCAGCGCGAAGCGGATATAGCAGTGCGGATGCAGAGGCCAAGCCAGGGCGTATTGATTGCGCGCCGGATTGGCGATGTCGAGCTTGGGCTCTATGCGCACCAGCGTTATCTGGAACGACGCGGTAAGCCGGCGAGTATCGGCGACCTGGCTGACCATGCGCTCATAGGCTTCGACAAGGAAACCGCTTTTATCCGCAGCATGAAGACCCAGCTACCGGAGCTGCGCCGGGAGCTGATGGCGTTACGCACTGACAGCGACCTCGCTTCGCTTGCGATGCTACGAGCAGGTTTTGGTATTGGGATGTGTCAGGTGGGGCTTGCTCGCCGCGACCCTGATCTGATCCGTCTTTTCTCCGGAAAGATATCGCTTCGACTGGACACCTGGCTTGCCATGCATGAAGACCTGCGCGACAACCCCAGTTGTAAGGTCGCGTTCGCAGCCTTGGCTGAAGGACTGGATCGATATGTTCAGGGGGCCTAGAGGAACATCACATTTCCTGGGCTGCGAACTTTTCCTTAATCGCCAGCCGAGTCAGCCGACAGTTTCCAACTCACGCTCGGCTCGCTTAGCGTCGGCAGAATGCGGCGCCGCACGATATCCGCCCGCCGTCGCGCCAAGCGTATTCAAGCGAAGGGCGGATTGACCTAGTAACAAGCCGCAATAGGACCAGAACATCAGCATGGTCGATTGCCACATGAAGTCATCGGTCAGATTCTTGGCGAGCATGCCCAGGATCAGCGCAATGCCTGCGCGATACACCTGCGGATAAATCAGGCGCACCGCGAAAAACTGATAGGCGAGGCAACCCAAAGCTGCAAGCTGGAGGATCAGCCCGACAACCCCAACCTGAAGCAGGGTATTGAGAAAGAGATTGTGCGCATGCGTGCGCACATTACCGTCCAGCTTGACCAGATCGTCTGGAATAAGGCTTGCGTAAGCCAATGAGGGCAAAGGTTTGCCAAAGCCAATGCCTATCCAAGGGTGCTTGGTGACCTGGCTTCCATAGAATGCCCAGATTCTTGGCCGCGCATCCGAGCTCATTGCCCGGTTCATGCCGCTGACTACCCGCAGCCGCTCGATCAACGTTGCGGGCCAGGGCGCCGGCGCGCTTTCCATAGCTGCAAGTTGTGGGTCAGTGATCTCAAGGGTATCCGGGGCGCGTGCAACAACACGTAGTATGCCCGGGGGCGTACTGGACCCTTGCACGACGGGAGCGGCCACGCTGCTGAAGGCCGGGCCCATTACCCGGAGTTTGTTGCTGAATCCCACAGCGACCAGCGTCACCACAAGCAACGCGCCCAGCGCGGTCCATGCCCGTACACGCTCGCGTGACGAACGAGGCCATAGCAGCACCACCGCAACCAGTGCTAGCGCAATCCAGAAGAAGCGGTTCAACGTGGCGCCACCGATCACTACGCAAAACAGGACGCCCGTCAGCCCACGTATTTTCGTTTCGGTCTTGGCGGCCATGGTCGCAAAGAGGGGAATGGCCATTAGCGCAATCGTGCTCGAATGACCGACGCGGGCGTAGAAATGCATCAACCCCGGCTTGGCGGCGCCTGGGTCAAGATAGTGGAAGTAGACGACACTCATCACGGCCAGGATGAGGGATGTGGCCCACGCGACGTTCTGCAACAGGCGCTGCTGCTTGAGCGGTGACTGCCCAACGATCCAGAAGGCGTAGAACGCCGCTAGCGGATAAGCCACTTCGTCAAGCCAAGCATGCAAGGTCGCGTCTGGATTGACTGACCAGGTTGCAGAGGTCAAGGTCCAAAGCGACCAAATGCCAAGCGCGATTAGCAAGGAAGATGCAGGGAATGCGCGACCGGTGGAATTTGTTAGCAGAGACTTAATAGCAAACGAAGCGACAATTGCTATAAGAACGCCAATGCCAATGTATTTGATGGCTGTCATATGGTCGAACATCCCCACGAACAACAGCACTGCGCATACAGCGGACAGGGCTTCCCCGGCCCGAGACTGCAATCTCAGGTTAATCATTGCGATTCCGGAGTTTGATAAACGATCAGGTGGCGGCGAATTGTACGATAAGCGCCAATTTTCTGGGCTGATTGCGATACGGCGTAATTGAATGATGTTGCCGTAAAGACTGACCCTGATTGCGCAATGGGTTCTCTTTTTTCAGGTCGAGCCAAGGGAAACTTGAACGATCGTTTAGGGAAAGCGCAAGGAGCAAGCGTGGCAAGTTCAATGGCGCACGAGTCGCTAAGAGAGCCAGAGGTAATTGCGCAAAGAATCAAGCTGCTTAGCCAGCCGCACATCTCTCCTTTGACCCGTTATACGGAAACGCTCTCTCAACGAACCAGTGAAGTACCGTATTTCGACCCGCTCGACGGGGGATGCCAAGCCAAGGTTCTAGTGCTTCTGGAGTCGCCGGCGAAACTTGCATCTCGACCACGATTCGTCTCGCGGGACAATCCCGTGCCTGCGCAACGCAACCTTAAGCGGTTCCTTCACGACGCAGGGCTACCGCATCGCCATAGCGTGTTGTGGAACGTCTACCCGTGGCTACCGGAGCCGACGCATGGCGAGCGTCGTCCTTTGACGCGTCACGACATTGATCGTGGGATCGGCGAATTGCCCGCGTTGCTCGGACTATTGCCCGAGTTGCGCGTCATCGTGCTGGCCGGGCGAACCTCTCAGCGCGTATTGCCCAAGCTCGAACGTTTGGCGTCGCCTTGCCTGATCCTCACCATGCCTCATCCGAGTCCGCTTGCCGTGTGCGTGTCGCCGGATGTCGAAGCAAAAATCGTAAAGACGCTCACGCAGGCCGCACAAGTGGCTGCACAACCATAGCGCGCTAGACCCCTATGCTGCGCTGATTGCGTGTTTTCCTTTGCACAGGCATAGAAGAGACGCACCAATCTCAGCGCACACGAGCGGTAGTCGATGTCCTCATGCAACGTGAATCGTTTCTGAGCATCGGCGTTAGGGCCTTGAAACGCACCGAGGCATCTGGGAGGTCCAGTGTCGATTTCAATTCAACGCCTGCCACGGTGACGTACAGAATTGCGCGGCGAACTCCGCGCCACCAACGAGACGCTTTCGATCGCCACCCCTCGTTGATGAACAGTCTGCTTTGCCGCCGTGGCCTGCATCACCATCATCCTCATCCGTGCAATGTGACTGCGTGAGGCTGCGCAAGTCACGATCTCCACCCGGATCACACCAAATCCAAGGAACATTTCTGTATCACTTTTAAAACAACCTACGAATCGCCCTTGCCGTCACGATTTGACGGCAGGAAAACTCCGATCCGAAGGGCGTCTCGTGGTGTCGAATGGGCCTCCAGCAAGGCCTTCGGAAGACGAAATCGTTTGCGCGAATAATCGGACGGATAGCGCCGGTTCGATCATGCGCCGTTCAAGACTGAATCAAAAACGTTCCTCGCCCCACTGTGCGCTGCTGCATATTCGAGGACGCTCCATGATGGCATTGGGTTTTGCACCTGTTGGCACGATCCTCGCTTTATGTGTGGTGCAGCACTAGCCAAGGTCGAAATTCAAAATCAGGCAAACGACTTTGGACAGATCTGCTTACGGGGCCGGTCACTACATGTCTTCGATGGATGCCGTCAGATGCATCACGAAACGCGGAGTGGACCGGAATAAAAAAAGTAAGGCGCACAGCGCAAACGAGAGAACAAAAATCATGTTGACCCTTCAATCAGACCTGCACGGCAATCATCTGTTAGGCGCGCTTCCGGCGCACGAATGGCAAGCGCTTACGCCCCACCTGGAACTCGTTCAGCTTCGGACAGGGCAATTGCTTTGCGATTCAGGACAACGCATTCATCACGTGTATTTCCCGACGACTGCCATCATCTCTTTGCTTCATTCGATGGAAGACGGCAGCTCGGCGGAAATAGCCGCCATCGGTCGTGAAGGCATGACCGGCGTTCCTATCCTGACCGGCGGCGATACCATGCCGACCCGCGTCCAGGTTCAATGCCCGGGCTTCGCTTATCGCATGAGCGCGAGCGCTTTGCGCGAGCAGTTCAATCGCTCGGATTTCCTGCGCCGCCTGATGCTCCTGTATATGCAAGCCCTCTTGACGCAAGTCGCGCAGACCGCAGCATGTAACCGTCACCACTCGCTGAGCAAGCAACTGTGCCGTTGGTTGCTGATCGAGATTGACCGTACGCCGTCGAATGAATTTCAGGTGACGCAGCAGATGATTGCCGACATGTTGGGTGTGCGTCGCGAAGGGGTCACGGAAGCGGCAGGAAAGCTCCATGACGCCGGCCTGATCCATCACAGCCGCGGTTGTATCAAGGTGCTCGATCGCGCTGGTCTGGAAGCCCGTGCATGCGAATGCTATGGCATCGTCAAGCGCGAGTTCGACCGGATGCTGCCGCGTGTGCGTCAGACCGAGGAAGTCTGCTAAGGCGCTGTTGCGCTGACTTGGAAGTCGAGTCTGATCAAGCAAGCCGCCCGGTGGATCGAGGATCCTCTGCGCACGCTGGTCACTCACGTGCGTTGGTGCGCAAGCACACGAGCCGGAATTGACAGCGATGCGCCCATCCCTTCTTCGACCAAACTATCGTTTAGTAGACTAGCCCTCGACAGCGGGTTCGTTATGGCGAGAGTTCATCAGCCGGGTGCTGGAATTCTCGGCAGTATTCAGCTCCTCGAGGCTCAAGTGTTTGGTTTCCGGTGCCAGCCACACGGAGATGATCAGTCCCAGCGAGGCGATCACGAAAAAGAACCAAAGCGCCGCGCTAATGCCCCACCACGCCACGAAGTTAGGAAAG
>Ga0302220_10000378_pt1 | contig 38387 bp, 32 predicted proteins | sample II_Palsa_E1_3_FD_194572 | JGI IMG/M metagenome (GOLD analysis project Ga0302220, IMG submission 194572) | Peat permafrost microbial communities from Stordalen Mire near Abisko, Sweden - II_Palsa_E1_3 | ecosystem: Environmental > Terrestrial > Soil > Palsa > Peat permafrost | place: Sweden...
GGTATTGCGTGAACACACCACGATAAGTTGCGCGGCCACCGCTTTTCTGCGAGGACTCGGCCGTTCGCGACTGCCGGTGATCGACCCACTGCCGTCATTCGCGCCGCCGTGAGAGCAACGGGGGTTTCCGGGGTCCAGTGGACATTCGCTCGTGCGGGTCGACTGCCGCTTACGGGAGGACTTTCCGAACACTGTTAGGCGGACCATAGAAAAAAAATCGAACTCGACCCGAGAACACTGCGTTAATGCGCACGGCTTTACCACATCTTTCGTCTGTCGGATATTCGCGTTCGACGCGTGGCAGGTTTTGAGTCGCCCTGTGGCGAGGCATCTCGTTGTGCTCTGGGCACAACTTCGGGGAAACGTGCACCGACGCGGGTCCGTTAGCAGGGGATTATTGCGGGCTCATCAAAGCGCGCCGCATCTCGTCGTTTGGCCGGAACTTACGGTTTCGACAAAACTGGTCACGCTGCCCGGCGATTCACGCCAAATGCATCGCGCATCGGGACACCCGAGTTTTCTCGGCCCGGAAGTCGCTCTACCTGCCTCGTCTTCTGGCATTTGTGCCGGCGAACATGAGGAGAGTAGAGATGCGACTGAACAAAATTCCGACCACAGTGGTCACCGGCTTTCTCGGTGCCGGCAAGACTACGCTGGTCAATCATCTTCTCGAACATGCGCGACCGGCACGCGTGGGCATTGTCGTCAACGAATTCGGCGAAGTCGGCATCGACGGCGACCTGATCGTCGCCGATGAAGACGCGCTGGTGGAGATCAATAACGGCTGCGTATGCTGTACCGTCCGTAAAGACCTTGTTAAGAGCGTGTCTGAACTACTGGCACGCGCGGGCGAACCGCTAGAGCGGCTGGTCGTTGAAACCTCGGGGCTGGCCGACCCAGCTCCCGTACTGCAGACATTTCTTGCCGACCCGGATGTGCGGGAACGCGTTGAGCTGGAGTCGGTGGTCGCCGTTGTGGACGCGCATCATTTCCATGAGCAACTCCACGATGAGATTGCCCGTGAGCAGGTCGTGTTCGCGGACCACATCATCATCAACAAGATGGATCTCGTTAGTGCTGAGGAGGTGACGGGGCTCATCGCACGTATCCGCACGCTCAATCCCACCGCAGCGATCGACATTGCGCGTCACGGCGCGGTTGACGTTAAAGCAGTCTTCGGCATCAGGCACTTCTCGCTGGATACGTTGCTCTCGGTCGAGCCCGATCTTCTCGACGAAGACGCGCATGACCATGAACACGACAACTCCATTGCGTCGCATTCGTTCATCATTCCGCGGCCATTGGACGCCATGCGCTTTAATCGCTGGGCCAATCAGCTTGTGCAAACCCACGGGCAACAACTCCTGCGCATGAAGGGCGTCCTGAACCTGCACGAAGAGCGTCGCCGCCTGCATTTCCATAGTGTTCATATGTTGCTCGACTCGAGCTTCGGAAAAGCGTGGGCGCAAGATGAACCGCGCGACGGCAAGTTCGTGATGATTGGGCGCGATCTCGACATGCCGGCCATGCGCGAGGGCCTGCTCGGTTGCATGACCTGAGTGCCCCATCTTTCTCCCCCCTTTTACCCACCTCAGGAGTACGAAGATGAAAAAGTCAGAAGCCTACACCGTCAGCATTGGTGTGCTCGCAGTGGTCGATACATGGCTCACCGCGACCGTCTTTCCCGTGCCCGTGTGGGTCACGTTTATCGCCTGGGCGTCGTTCTTCGTGTTAGGCGCGGGGCGCGCCGGTTTCGTCAAAAGCGTGGCGTCGAATCTGGCCGGCGCCGTGATCAGCTCGCTCACCCTGCTAGGCATCGCAACAACCAGCGGCAGCGCACTAGCGGTTGCGGTTCTGGTCGGTATCGGCAGTGCTGCGATGGTACAGGCGTCGAAGATCAAGCTGCTGGATGTGCTGCCCGCCATCGTCTGGGGCTTCGCCTCGACGGTGGGAACAACGGTGGCGACAGGTAAGCCCATCACTACATGGGGGCTGAGCAATCCTGGCCTCGTTGCCGCCGCAGCGCTCGTGACGGGTGCCGCATTCGGGTTCGTGTCAGAAGTGCTGGGCGACGCGCTTGCATTCAAGCGTGAGCACAAACTCGGATAAGGCATACGCCGCCTGGCTTCCAATAATCGCTAACTTTCTGGAGTAAGCCGTGAAACTACAGCACCACCTCGGGGGCGTCGAGAATCTGGGCCCCGTCAGTGTCGAAACGCGTGTCTTTGTGGAGCCGTGGGAGCGTCGTATCTTTGGCATTCACACAGCGATGATGGCCGAGAGCAATCACCTCGGCGATGCATTACCGGCTTACCCAATCAAGGAACTGCCGACTGCTTTCAAAAGCACGTGGACATGGGCGTCTTTGCGCACCGGCGCTGAAGACATGCAGCCCTTCGAGTACTTCAAGTACCGCTACTACGAGAAATGGCTGATGGGCATCTCGCAGTTCTTCGTGGATCAGGGGTACATCACCGCCGATGAGCTGGCCGAACGCGCTTCACTGTATCGGGCAGATCCCCAGGCTCCTATGCCCGATAGCCCCAGTGCTCCGATCAAGGAGCAGATCGATGCGTATCTCGAGAAAGGAGATTCCGGTTATCGCGAACGGCGTACCAAGGCGCGCTTCTCGAACGGACAAACAATACGGGTCGCCGATCCTGAAGCGGTCGATCACACCCGTCTGCCGGGCTATCTGCGCTGCAAGACCGGCAAGGTGGTGGAGGTCTATCCCGGTACGTTCTCGTACTTCGTTTCAACCGGTGTAGACGGAATCGGTGAGCCGATGGTGGTGTACCGGGTCGCATTCGACGCCGCCGACATCTGGGGCGAGGGCAAGAGCGAGCGCCACACCACGATCTACGCAGACCTGTACGAAGCCTATCTTCAGGCCAGCCTCTAACCAGCGCAAGAAGGAATCGTCATGACTCAACTGTTTCAGTATGAAGATGACCGCGAGGTTTCGAGCGCGGCTAAAGTGCGCGCACTCGAAGCATTGTTGATCGAAAAAGGTGTGATCGGCAGTGACGCGGTCGATGCAGTGCTGCAGCATTTCGAAACCGTCGCTGGTCCGTTCAACGGCGCAAAGATTGTCGCCCGGGCATGGGTAGACCCGGCGTTCAAGCAGCGCCTGGTTGAGGATACGCCGAAGGCAATCGCCGAGCTGGACCTGTCAGCCGGCATGGCCGGTGCGGAGGGAGAGCATATGGCAGCCGTTGCAAACGGGGACGGCGTACACAACCTGATCATCTGCACGTTGTGCTCATGCTATCCGTGGCCGGTGCTTGGCTTGCCGCCTTACTGGTACAAGGATCCGGTATTTCGAGCACGTGGTGTGCGCGAGCCGAGAGCGGTGCTACGCGAATTTGGCGTCGAGGTACCGGCGGAAACCGCGGTCAAGGTGTGGGATAGCAGTGCGCAGATCCGCTGGTTCGTTGTGCCTGAACGTCCCGCGAACACCGACCGCCTGAGCGAGCAGGAACTGGCTGCGCTTGTGACGCCTGAGTCGATGATGGGTGTCGCGCTGGTCGCGTCTCCCGCTGCCGCGTAAGGTCAACCATGTTTACGCGCTTCGAAGAATATGCGGCAGCGTCGATGCTCGGCGCCGATGATTCTCCGCCCCGGCTGGACGGCAAGCTGTTCTTTTCCAATCGCTGGGAAAGAGATGTGTTCGGCCTAGCGCTGTCGCTTTCAAAAGCAGGTTACTTCGAGTGGGAAGACTTTCGCCAATGCCTGATTACGGCAATCGCGCGCTGGGAATCCGCGCCGTGCGAAGGTCAGCCGCGCTGGGATTACTACGAGCGTTTTCTCGAGGCACTGCTGGATGTGGTCGGGTCGAGGGGCGTCCTTTCGCGTGACGAGCTCGCGCACGTAATGGTCGCCAGACGCCCAGCCACAGCGACGCACACGGCCGCCAGACCTCTGCACTCGAAAAACCATTGAACTTGAGTCTTGATCAAACCAGGAGAAGGGCATGGAAACGCTTAACGCCGTGATGACGTGCTTCAAATCACCTGCACGTCAGAAGATTGGCGCGATGTATGTCGCGCTTGCACTCATCAACGTTCTTGCATGGGCATGGGCTTGGATCGTATTGAGGGCTTCACCGTCGCTGATCGGTACCGCCTTTATCGCCTACAGTTTCGGCTTGCGCCACGCAATGGACGCAGACCATATCGCCGCTATCGACAACGTGACGCGCAAATTGATGAACGACGGAAAACGCCCCGTGACGGTCGGCTTTTTCTTCGCGTTTGGCCATTCGCTGACCGTGGTAGTCGGCGCGGTTGCGGTTGCGTTTACAACCAAAGCTCTGGCACATCATTTTGATTCATTCAAAGAGACGGGTGAGGTGCTCGGCACCGTTGTATCTGCGGCTTTTCTGATCATGATCGGCGCCATGAATATCGTGCTGCTGTCAGGTCTGTTCCGCGCGTTCGGACGCATGCGTCGCGGCCAGCGTCATGACGGCGACCTTCGCATGACGCACTTCGAAGGCAATCTGCTGGCGCGTCTGTTCAAGCCGCTCTTTCGTCTTGTCGGTTCGAGCTGGCTGATGCTGCCGCTGGGTATCCTGTTCGGGCTCGGCTTCGAAACGGCCACCGAAATGGCATTGTTCGGCACTTCGGCCGCACAGGCTTCGGCCGGCTTCTCGATCTGGACTATCCTGGTGTTTCCATGTCTGTTCGCAGCCGGCATGGTAACCATCGACACCACCGACGGCATCCTGATGCTGGGCGCCTATGGCTGGGCATTCGTCAAGCCCATGCGCAAGCTTTACTACAATCTGACGATTACACTGATTTCCACGGTCGTTGCGCTGATGATCGGCAGCATCGAGGCGCTTGGACTGCTGGGCGACCGGTTGAGCCTGACCGGACCGTTCTGGCAGGCCATTGGTCGTCTCAACGACAATTTCGGCTTGCTAGGATACGGCATTGTCGCGGTGTTCGTGATCGGCTGGCTGGCGTCTGCGCTGCTTTATAAAATGAAGGGGTACGATCGTGAAACCGCCTCGGCCTGATCCGGGCGCAAACCAGCCGCAATAATGCCGTTGGATCTCCGTGAGCTTGACGACCTGAGTGCGTGAACTCGATGAAGCAGATCAAAATAGGCATGATTGTCTTTCCAGGCTTCCAGTTGCTGGATGTTGCCGGGCCTAAAGACGCGTTTGCAGAAGTCAAGGTATTGAGCGGCGGCGAATGCCAATATGAAATGCTCACCGTGGGCACTACGCGCGGCAGTGTGCAGTCCTCAAGTGGGCTGACTGTCGTACCGGATCGTACGATCTTCGACCTGTGCCCGCACTTCGATACTGTGCTGGTGCCCGGCGGCCTGGGCATTTTCGAAACCTTTGACGACCCGGCTCTCAGTGATTGGCTCAAGGAACAATTCAAACATGCCCGGCGCGTGTCCGCCATTTGCAACGGCCTGTTCGCGCTCGGATCTGCGGGATTGCTGAACGAGCGCACGGTGACCACGCACTGGATGGATGTGCCGCGTCTGGCTGCCACGTTTCCGCGCGCACGGATCGAGCCGGATCACATCTACGTGAAGGACGGCAGCATCTACACCACGGCGGGCGTGACGGCAGGGATCGATCTTTCCTTGGTGATGATCGAGGAAGATTTTGGCAGGAAAATGGCGCTGGACGTCGCCAAGTATCTGATCGTGTATCTGCGAAGAGCAGGTGGACAATCGCAGTTCAGCCCGTTGCTCGAATCGCAGGCCGCGCCTGATTCGCAAATGTTGGCGATCCAGCAATATATGCTGGACCACCTTGCCGCCGAGCACACGCTCGCTTCGTTGGCGGAGCGGGCGCATATGAGCCCGCGCAACATGACGCGTCTGTTCACGAAGGAATGCGGCCTGAGTCCGACTGCATTCCTGAACAACGCGCGTATCGATGCCGCAAGGCGTTATCTGGAAAGCACGGATCTTCCGCTGCGCCACATTGCCCGACAGTGCGGGTTCGATGGTACGGACGCACTGCGACGCACGTTCCAACGGCGACTGAAAATTAATCCGGCTGACTATCGCAGCCGCTTCCGTTCGGCCGATTCGCCAGATCGTACGCAGGACGTTGTCGCCGAGGCGCGGTAGAAACTACCAACGCACTCGATTTGATCCCTGGAACATGATACGAGAGGCTGCACATTTAATGAGGTCAGGTTCCGGGCAGCCGGGCGAGCGACTGATATCTGTACGCCCGATGCATTCAGACGGTCAAGAAGACCCATAGTCCAATGTCCGAATCTTGCCGATCGTAGCGTGAGTGCAATTGACAGCACCCAAACCTCAGCAATCGTCGGAACCGCGACCATGTCAATGGCCGCTTCCCCGGCTTGAAAAGACCCTTGAACGTCCATATCGAAACATCGGCCAACGACCGCTTCTGGCCGGTCTCTGCCTTTGCCAGCTAGCCATCGAAATGGATCACGGCGGGGTCGTGCTCACCCCCAGAATACTCATTAGAGTTTTCGCGCTTCGCTGTCCCTGGTCCTCGTAGTTAGTATTAAAAACCACGTGCGTCAGTTCGACCGCTTTTGAAATCTCGATGATCTGACTCGCCATTGAATCGAGTTCATCGTCGTTGTACTCGTAGTTGAATCTCGACGACGATGCAACCGCGCCTTTGATATTCCACGTGTCCTGATTGCGTCCATGCATGCGAATCAACGCCAGCCGCGGATGCGTTGTTTCCCAAATGGCGGGGATGCTGTTACTCGACCCTTGCGGTTCATCCACCACCACATTCACCAGTCCACGCTCACGTTCCATGGCCAGCGTGGAATCCCGGCGCTTTGCATCGAACCAGGTCTGGTTGCGAAACTCGACCGCCATGGTGTAGCCGTCCATTGCGCCCATGACGTCCGCGCAGTGCTCGACATGCCGAATGCCGTGGGGGTTGCAGATCACCCACGGCGCAAACTGGAAATGCACCGCGCCGAGCTTGCCGGCAAGACGAAGCGGCTCAACGGCTTCGAAGTAGCGGCACCACAATTCCTGCTGCAACTCGCCCGGCAAATCCTTGTAATACAGGCTCGTCTTGCCGTTCTGCGGCAGGAGCGGCTGGATGTCCGGCGCAAACATGTCGCGTGCGGTCTGATGCCCCGTGAACAAGCGGAACGCCTTGATGTTGAACACAAACCCGGGCGGTGTCCGCTCAGCCCACAACACCGAATTCGCAGCATTAGGCATGGCGTAATAGCTGGAATCGACCTCCACCAAAGGGAACACGGACGCGTAATAACGCAACCGGGCCTCCGCGCTCGAACAACCGGGCGGATAAAAACGCTTGCACTTGATCAGCGTGGGATCGGTCCACGAAGCCGTGCCAACCAGGATGGTCACCGCACATTCTCCCTACCGTTTTCACACCATTCACCGGTCATAATTTCCTCTCTGCTTTCCTCCCCGTGTTTTAAAAGGGGCAGTTCAGGCTCGATCAAATTCAAGGTAAAGTACTGTACATCCATACAGTTAAATTTACCATGTCAGCCTTGCTCAAGAACGTCGAAGACATCCACCCCGCCTTGTGGCGCGGGTCGCAGCTCGCGCGCTCGCAGGGGCAAACGGTCGACACGGGTTATGCCATGCTGTCGGCCGAACTGCCGGGCGGCGGCTGGCCGCTGGGAACGCTGATCGAGCTGCTGGTGCAGCAGCCGGGCGTGGGTGAAGTCAGGCTGTTACGCCCGGCGCTCGCCGCCGTGAGCAAACGCCCTATCGCTTTTGTGCAACCGCCTCATAGTCCAAATGCTCTCGCTTTCGCGTATCTGGGTGTGCCGCTCGACAAGCTGCTCCAGGTGCGCGCATCGAAACTGGCTGACGCATTGTGGTCAGCCGAACAAATTCTCAAGACGGGCAGTTGCGGCGCCCTCGTCTTCTGGCAGCAATACGCGCGCACGGAATCGCTGCGGCGCCTGCACATGGCCGCGCAATCCTCTGAAACGCTGTTCCTGATGGTGCGCCCGCTCGCGAGCGCGGCGGACTCGTCACCGGCCACGTTGAGGCTGTGCGTGCGGCCGGCCGGTGACGGTATTGCTGTCGACATCATCAAGCGCAAAGGCCCGATTCGCGCCGAAAGACTGTCCGTCACCCTGCAACCCTCTCCCGTCCTGCTGAGTCCCCATGCCCGTGTACGTCGGCATACATCTACCCCGGTTGTCGCTGGAAGTGTTCCGTCCACGCTGGTCGCGTAAGCCTGAAAACGGCTGCGTCGTCCTCGACCGCGACACGGTCTTTATCGCAGACCGGGGCGCTCGCGAGGCCGGCGTGTGCGTGGGCATGAAACGCGGCGGCGTCCTCACGCTCTCGCCCGACACCCTCATGTTCGAGCGCGAGCTGAGCCGGGAAAACGACTTGATGCGCGAGGCAGCTTTTTCGTTGATGAAATTCTCACCCATGGTCGCGCTCTGCGATGAGGAAACCATTGTTATCGACGTCACGGCGAGCTTGCGGCTCTTCGGCGGCATCGTGCGGCTGTGTCATCAGATGCGGGACATTGTCGATGCCATCGGCGTGACGGCGCGCCTGAGCACGGCGCCGACCGGCCAGGGCGCGTGGCTGCTGGCCAAAAGCACCTACAGCATTCACCAAGGCAAGCGGCGCGTGCTGAAGATGGCATCGCTTGAACGCAAGCTTGGAACGCTGCCGTTCCAAGCCGCACCGGAAGTGCGGGCTTTCATGGACTGGTTCACGGGGCTAGGCTGCAAGACGCTGAACGACATCCGCCGTCTGCCGCGTGCCGGGCTTAAAAAACGCTGCGGCGTCGCGCTGCTGGATTCGCTCGATCGCGCTTATGGACTCGCGCCCGAGTTGTACGAATGGCTGGCTGTGCCGCCGGCTTTCAGCGCGCGCATCGAGCTGCCCGATCGTATCGAGCATGCGGAAGCCATGTTGTTTTCCGCGCGCCGGTTGATCGTGCAACTGTGCGGCTGGCTGAGCGCGCAGCAACTGGCGCTCACGCACGCCACGCTCACGCTGGAACACGAGCGCGGCCGCGACGCCATCGACCCCACCGTTATCCAGATCGCCCTCGCCGAACCCACCTGGCACGAAGAACATCTGCTGCGCTTGTTCAAGGAGCGGCTTGGCCGCACGGAACTCGTGGCTCCGGTGATCGCCATGCGCCTGAGCGCGGCAAAAATACAGCCCGCCGAACCGCCTACCGAGACGCTTTTTCCCGAACCCGGCGGCTCGCCTGAAGACCACAATCGGTTGCTCGAATTGCTGGTGGCGCGACTGGGCGCCGAGAACGTGCTGCGCGCTGCGCCTTCATCGGATTACCGGCCTGAACAAGCGAACCGATGGATCTCCGTCACCGACACCACCCATCCTCAAAAGCTTGAAGCCGTGCCGTCCGATCTGCCGCGCCCGGCGTGGCTGCTTGAAACGCCGCTGCAACTGATGATGAAAAGCCATCGGCCGTTCTATGGGTCGTCGCTGAAACTGGTGTCGCCGGCTGAGCGCATCGAAGCGGGATGGTTCGACGGTAATTTGACAAGCCGCGATTATTTCGTCGCGCAAGCCAGCGATCAAAGTTGCTACTGGATTTATCGCGAGCGACCCGGTAGCGCGGAGGCCGAAGACCCGCGCTGGTTTCTCCACGGTCTGTTTGGATGATGCATCGTGGATACAACCTTCTCCATGCTGCCCGCGTATGCGGAGCTTTTCGCGTTTTCCAACTTCACGTTCCTTCACGGGGCATCGCGTGGAGAGGAGCTGGTCGCGCGGGCGGCGCAACTCGGTTATGCCGGCCTGGCGATTACCGATGAGTGCTCGCTCGCGGGTGTCGTACGCGCGCATGTGGAGGCAAAGAGCCTGAATTTTCCGCTTGTGATCGGCTCGTATTTCAAGCTCGTCAACGCGGATCTTTCGCCGGCCTTCGGACTCATTTTGCTGGCGACGAACCGCAATGGATACGGCAATTTGTCCGAGCTCATCACCATTGCCCGCATGCGATCGAAAAAAGGCGCGTACCTGCTCACGCCGAACGATCTGGCACGGCCCGATAAAGAGTTCGCGCATCTGCGCGGCATGCCGGATTGCCTCGCGATCCTGGTGCCCGATTTCCCCGCCAAGCAGGCTGCGCTCGATGCCCAGATCGAATGGCTCGACACCACGTTTCCTCAACGCGCGTGGGTCGGGTTGACGCTGCACCAGCGCGCACTCGATGACATGCACCGGGGGACCGTCGAGCATGTGGCCGCGTTTCATAAGGTGCCCGTGGTGGCGACCGGCAACGTGGTGATGCATGTGCGCTCGCGCAAGCCGCTGCAGGACACCATGACGGCAATTCGTATCGGCAAGCCGGTGTCGGAATGTGGTTACGACCTCGCTCCGAACGCCGAACAACATCTGCGCTCCAGGTTGCGGCTCGCTAATCTCTATCCGGAATACACGCTTGGTGAAACGCTCAACGTGCTCAGGCGCTGCACGTTTTCACTCGATGATTTGCGTTACGACTATCCAGACGAGATCGTGCCGGCCGGTTATACCCACGCCGCTTATTTGCGGCAGGAAACCTATATTGGCGCGAACCGGCGTTTTCCGCTCGGCGTTCCGCACAAGGTACAGGCGCAGATAGAACACGAACTCGAGTTGATCGAGCATATGAAATACGAGGCGTATTTCCTGACGGTCTATGATCTCGTGCGCTTTGCCCGCGCCGAAAACATTCTTTGCCAAGGACGTGGTTCCGCGGCGAACTCCGCCGTGTGTTATTGCCTCGGCGTGACCGAGGTGGACCCGGCGCGCAGCAACATGCTGTTCGAGCGGTTCATCAGTAAAGAGCGCGGCGAGCCGCCGGATATTGATGTCGACTTCGAGCATCAGCGGCGCGAGGAAGTGATCCAGTACATCTATCGAAAGTATGGGCGTGATCGCACCGCGATTGCGGCGGCGGTGTCGACATATCGGCCGCGTGGTGCATTGCGTGAAACAGGCAAGGCGCTGGGGGTCGATCCGCAGATTGTGGATCGCGTCGCGAAGTCGCATCAGTGGTTCGATACCAGTCATGACCTGCTGCAGCGTTTCACTGAATCCGGGCTTGATCCGGAGAATCCGTTGATTCAGTCGTGGGCTTCGCTGGCCGCGCAATTGCTGAATTTTCCGAGGCATCTGTCCCAGCATTCCGGCGGTTTTGTGATCAGCCGGGAGAAACTCACGCGGCTGGTTCCTATCGAAAATGCGGCTATGGTGGATCGCAGCGTGATCCAGTGGGACAAGGATGATCTGGAAGCGCTGGGGCTTTTAAAAGTCGATGTGCTCGCGCTCGGCATGTTGTCAGCCATTCGACGCACGCTCGATCTCGTCTCGGAGAAACGCGGTGAGCGCCTCGAGATGCAGGACATCCCACCCGACGATAAAGCGACCTATGACATGATCTCGCAGGCCGACACTATCGGCGTGTTTCAGATCGAGTCGCGTGCGCAGATGTCGATGTTGCCGCGACTGCGGCCGAAGGAGTTTTACGATCTGGTGATCGAGGTTGCGATCGTACGGCCCGGTCCGATTCAGGGTGGTGCCGTGCATCCGTATTTGCGGCGGCGTCAGGGTTTGGAAGCGGTTAAATATCCTAGCGAGGGGTTGAAGGTCGCACTGGAACGAACCTTGGGCGTGCCGATCTTTCAGGAACAGGTCATGCAGATCGCGATGATCGCAGCCGGGTTCACAGCGGGTGAAGCCGATGCATTGCGGCGGGCAATGGCCGCGTGGAAACGCAAAGGCGGTCTGGGGAAATATTATGACCGGATTGTGAACGGCATGGTTGAGCGCGGTTATGAAAAGGCCTTTGCAGAAGCTATTTTCGAACAGATCAAGGGCTTCGGTGAATATGGTTTTCCTGAGAGCCATGCAGCGAGTTTTGCGCTGCTTGTGTATGTCAGCAGTTGGTTGAAGCGACATGAACCGGCAGCGTTTCTCGCTGCCATGCTGAACTCGCAACCGATGGGTTTCTACTCCCCTTCGCAACTCGTGCAGGATGCGAAGCGCCATGGCGTGGTGGTGTTTCCCGCTGACGTGACGGTGAGCGGCTGGGATTCGGTGCTTGAATATCCGGATGCATATCGGGGCGATGACAGCAGGCCTGCTGTGCGGCTGGGGTTATCGCTGCTTCGCGGGATGCGCGATGGTGCGGCTGAGCGTATTGAAACGGCCCGTAGTGTGCGTCAGTTCGAGAACGTGGGGGACCTCGCGCAACGGGCGCAACTTGATCGGCATGATCTGCAGGCGCTGGCTGCTGCCAACGCGTTGACTTCGCTCGCCGGTAATCGACGGGAAGCGTTATGGCAGTCCGTGGCCGCAGTGCCCGACAAGGACCTGCTCAACGATGCACGCGTGGAAGATGTCACGCCGCTGCTCGGTGCGCCTTCTGAGGCCGACGATATTGTCAGCGACTACAAGACTACCGGTCTATCACTCGGACGTCATCCGCTTGAACTGTTGCGTCCGGCGTTGCTTGAGCACCGGTTGATGTCGGCTGCTACGTTGCGCAATTACAGGGACGGCCGGTTGGCACGCGGTTGTGGACTCGTGACTGTGCGCCAACGGCCTGGAACGGCGAAGGGTGTGATGTTCGTTACGATTGAAGATGAGACCGGTAACGTCAACGTCATCGTATGGCCCAGTCTGCTGGAGAAGCAGCGCCGCGAGGCGCTCGGTTCGACATTGCTGGCGGTGTACGGTACGTGGCAATGCGAGGGTGAGGTTCGACATCTCGTCGCGCAGCGATTGGTGGATATGTCGTATCTGCTGGGTGGATTGACGAGCGTGAGCAGGGACTTTCATTGACATTTTTTGATCTTCTTTGATTATCAGCACTCCATCAAATTGCTTAGGCGCAAGCCGGGAACGTTCTTATTCAACGTCTTGCGTGAAACGCACTATATTAGAGGCTGGTTTTAGTCACTGAAGGAGTTCGAGTATGAAAATCCGCACGTATCGCCGCACAGTTGCAGGCATCGCAATTGCAATGTTGTTACCCTTTTCAGTCGCTCACGCGCAGCTTGGCAGTTTGTTGAAGGGTGGCGGATCCGACGGGTCATCGTCCAGCGGGCTCAGTAGCCTGGGGAGCATGAGCGGTATGACTAGCGGGTTGAGCGGGTCATCGCTGACATCGGGTAGTACCAGCAATGTTGCAGGCGTGCTGCAGTTCTGCATCAAGAACAACTATCTCAGTGGGAATGGGGCTTCGTCGGTTAAAGACTCGCTGATGAGCAAGCTGGGTGGGACATCGGCTGCGTCGTCGGATAGTGGGTATACCGCAGGGGCCGCAGGTCTTTTGAAAAGTGGTGATGGGAAGTCAGTGGATTTGAGTGGGGGTGGGTTGAAGCAGCAGGTCACGAAGCAGGTTTGTGACAAGATTCTTTCGCAAGGGAAGTCGTTGGTGGGCGGGTGATTTGGTTCTTTAATACTGCTCTGGCAACTTGACGAGTTGTCTGGGTTGTCCGTTATTTTTCAACCCCGGTGGGTCCTTCATTCCGGTTGGGCCTGTCGGAGTCGGCGCGATGCATCGCCCTCTTTAGTTCCGACTTCAGTTTCGATTCTAGTCCGGATGCACACCCCCCGATGCACACCCCACTACCCACGTTTGAGACCGGTATGCGTCGTCCTTGATCGAGTGACGGAATCATCGCTGGTCGAGCAATCAGACCACTACTCGATCCTTGTCGTGGAACTGCTGCATCCAGTACACGCCCGCAAGCGGACTCCACACCAGAAGTGAAACATCATTCATCGCCGCACCGGTCTGCGGATTGGCATGGCCGGATGCTCGCTTCAACAGGTCGCGGCGGGGGAGTTGAATGGTCATCTTCTACTCCTTGGGAATTGGAATGAACAATGGTTGGCGTGACGTGCCAATCAGTGACATCAGCGACATCAGCGACATCAGCGATGTGCGCGACTCGCGGCCCGCTGAGGTTGAAACGTGCTGTTGGAATGCATTGCGGATAAACGCGATGAGAAACTAAACGACATGAATGACACTTGCTAAGTGACTGATAGTTACTAATGAGTCATAGTGCGGTTTTTGACGCACTGTGCAGGGCCACCCAATAACGGTCCTGCACGGCGCGAATCGGGTGTTCGGGACCGACTGCGTGGCCTTCGATCGCGGCTGTGAGCCGGAGCCGTCCTGCGTGCTGTGTTGGCGTTCGACTGAACGTCTTTCGACCATTAAATGACCAGGGTGCAGCGCCTATGAGATCGTCCAGCGAGAATCTCTCTAGCGGTATCAGCGTATTTGCTGCTGTCGTCGATGCGGGAACGTTCGCAGCCGCCTCCGAATTGATGGGTATGTCGCCACCCGGAGTTAGCCGTGCAATCGCTCGGCTCGAAAGGCGGCTGAAAACACGGCTCTTCAATCGGACGACCCGTGCCGTTTCCCTTACTGAAGAGGGCCGGCGGTTCTATGAGCAGGTCATGCCGCACTTGAGGGGAATGGAGGAAGCGGCCGCAGCCGCGGCAGGAGGCGCCGCGACAGTGCGCGGGAAGCTGCGAATCAATCTTGATCCAGTGTTTTCTCGAATCATTCTGGGCACCAAGCTCGACGAATTCATGGATGCGCATCCCGAACTTGAACTCGAGTTCATCGCGAGAGATCAGCTGGGCGACCTCATCATGGACGGCTTCGATCTGGCATTGCGATTTGGCGAACCTCGCTCATCCAGTCTCATAGCGCGAAAGCTCCTTGACACCGCGATTGTCACTGTCGCTTCGCCCTTGTACCTCGCTCGCCGGGGACGCCCAGCGGAGCCTCAGGAGCTGGGTCACAAGGTGCACAGGTGTCTCGAATTCCGGAACCCGGAGACCGGAAAGCCATATCCGTGGGAATTTCATCGCAAGCGCAAAAAGCTTGTTGTCGAAACGAATGGACGGCTTACGGTGAATGATCCGAGCGCACTCCTCAACGCGTGTCTGGCTGGCTCCGGCATCGCGCAGATGCTTCTGCTCGGAGCCGAGCACCTGATCCGCGAGGAACGGCTCGTCAACCTGTTCCCAGACTGGCCGGATGAGCGCTTCCCGCTCTATGCTTACCATCCGTCGCGGCACCAGATGCCGGCCAAGACAAGGGTATTTCTTGACTTTATCGTGGCCTTGACGAGGACGAGTTAGCAAGTCAGAACAGGTCTGTCGTCGAGAATCCGTGCGAATCAGAACGATGCTGACGTTCGCCCCACCGTCGCATCTCTACAAGCCGCGTGGCCTCGTCGGCGAGCCCGTCAAACGCTTCAGCCGACACGCTTTCGGAATGATGCGCGACCGCGATTCAGATGCGACCACAAAGGGACGCTCGACCGGACTGTCTACATCGTCGACAATTGATTTTTCATTCGCAGACGGAATCGCACCCATGTTGAGAGGAGAAGTATTCGTCACGTTTCTATGCGTGGCTTTGTTCTCAGGCAGCGCAGCTTCGGAACAACCGCAGAGGCCACCAGGACCGGTAATGATGGTCCATTTCGATTACTACCCCAAGGACCGCGCGCGAATTCGCGTTCTGGAACGCCGGCTAGAAAGTGCGATAAAGCATGCGGGCGTTGGCGAACTTGGAGAGACCGAATATCACATCGACGGCAATGATGGCTATTTGTATATGTACGGTCCCAATCCCGATCGACTGTATGGGGTGACGGGTCCAATCCTGAAATCGTCCAGACTGATGACCGGCGCCGAAGTGACGAAGCACTATGGTCCCCGCGCGGAAACGTTCGCGATACACCCAGACGGCATCCGGTAACGACTGACCCTTCAGACTCTCAACGTGAAACACATTTCGACATCGCGTATTGAGCCTTCCCAGCACCAATCGGTCATGACCGTCCGCTAACGAGGATGGATTCCGGTCACGCGCGCCTCGGCTGAACGGCGTGGCGCAGCTGCCAAGCGCAGACGAAAGCCGCTCGCTGCGACGCACATCGTTGCGGTGCGAACGAGCGCGCGCGGCACGGTGATTGCTGCGATTGTGATCAAGCAGGCGGTGGTCGTCTGCGCCTATATTCCAGTCCAATCAAGGAGGGACGGATCATGAACAAAGCAACTAGCACGTTAATCGCGGCCGTCGCCGCACTCACGCTGTCGGGCGGGGCTTATGCACAGGCGGGCGGAGGCTCGAACGGCGGCAGTTCGTCGGGCAGCACGGCCAGCCCCGCGAACCAGGTGAACCAGATGAACGGTGCAACCGGCGGCTACGGCACGCCAGGCGTCAGCAACTCAGACAGCGGCATGGCCAAGGCGCCGAACTCAGGCCTTCCGAGCAGCACGAACAGCACCTCGACGTCCGGCACCAGCGCTCCCCCGAGTAACAACACCCTGGCGACCCCGAGCGTAGTGTCGCCGGCCGCCAGCCATTAACCGCTGCAAAGATGACAACCCGCCGCGAATAAGCGCAAAGCGTGCAAGCGGTTCGATCGCATGGGGCGCATGAGTAGATGCGGCCGGCGCCCCAGTTTCGCTTGCTAGCAAGCGGCGGTTCGCTAGCGAATACGACTAACCCACACACGGTCCATGCTGTCGAGCGTCACGGATAGTAGAAACTTCGCGACGAAACATTCTCATGGATGCGCAGGTGCGCAAGAGACCGTGAGCAATTCAAGCCTTGGCGAAAAGAAACAACGACAGGTTTGGCTTATGTCGTAACAGACTACCCTCACGAAATCTACAAATCCGAAGTTCAAGTCCCTCATTCGCCACCCGTCGTAAGACAGGCCGCCGCCCCAAGGACAGCGGTCTTTTTTCTCCCTGAACACTTCCTGGCGGCGGCTTTCGGCACGCCGACTGGTGCATGCCCATAGGGCCACCGGATACCAGCGACTGGCGATACCGATCAGCAACTGTCAGAAAGCGCTAACGCGATTGGCCTAGCCCGCCATGTAGCACCAGATAGGCATCAGATAGGCATCAGATTGCCGAATTCGACCTAACGTTGAAGATCGCTTTGCGGAAGATCGACGGACGAAGTGAATCGAATTCTACTGATCGACGGCCGTCAGCGACCCGTCAGGAGCGTGTGCTCAATCTCGCCTCGCAGGTTTCGCGATAACGGCCACCTGGGCGCCATGCCACAGCATCGCCAGGTGGCCGTGACATCGGACGGATCATCCATGCATCAGGTCTGCTGGCGGGGCGTCGCAGCGCTAATCGCAAGCGGGGTGAAGTCTAAGAAACGCAGCTGTGGCGTCGCGGGCACGTGCCGCGGCTTCGCGTGAATTCGGACGCTCGGCGACGCCGAGCAGCAGACTGAGCATCAAATTGCCCCACAGCAACCCTCCGAACTGTTCGGCAAGTTCGGCAGGACGGCCATTGAGCTGTCCGGCCACCTGTGCCTGCGCCATGATTTGACGCACGGCGGCACGACTCGTCTCGCGCCCTATCGAGTCGAGCGCCTGCGCCACCTCAGGAGCATGGACCGCCTCGGCGATCGCCAGTCGGAATACTGCAACGACCGTTGGATCGGTTATCTCGCGGACAAGCTGCGTCCCGAGGGAAGTCAATACGCGCGCGAGGGTCTCGCGATCTTGCGGCACAGGCAAGTCAGTGGATACCTGCAGTCGCGTGGCCCGCGCGCTGATGCATGCGACCAGCATTTCCTTCTTGTTGCCCACCAGCGCGTATAGCTCGCGTTTCGAAACGCGAGCGCGCGTGGCGATCTCAAGCGTGCTGGCCGCGGCGTAGCCACTCTTCATGAACGCCGCGAAAGCTGCATCAAGAATGCGCGCGCGCACCTCGGTTTCGTCGCGGCCTTCCTGGCGCTCCTTTGACAGCGATGCCGTGGTCATCTCGCCTCTCTTGACAGTCGGTACCGCATAGTACCATACTGGGGTCACCAGATGGTACTTATAAGTACCAGACTTGCCGGAGGACATCATGCGCAAGCCAAGGATCCTCGTGAGCGGTGCGACCGGGGAGATGGCCAAGGCGATAGATCAGGTCGTGCCGATGCCGCGCCGGTTATTCATGAAAGCCGCCAGATGGGCGGCTTGCCGACCGATCTGATCAGCGGCGTTCGCTACTGCATTGACGATGACAAATGCAGGGCTTTTGAGCCAAGCGCACCGACCGCCGATGCGCTTGATTCGTGGCTCACACAGAGCGCGGCGTTGTGATCGCGGAGCGACGCACGCTGCGCGCTCAAGTTCTCGAAGTCAATCGCGGGCATTCGAACCAAAGGAGAGACTCATGCAGCCGCAACTCTATTTTTTCGTGAACGTCGCCTTCAGCCTGATCGCGTGGGGGATCGTCGCGAAGCGATACATCTGGCCAAAACTCCGGCTCCTGGGACGGGCCGAAGCGCTGCGGCCTCTTCTCGTCCTGCACAGCTTCCGCTTCCTTGGATTGGCATTCCTCGTTCCAGGCGTCGTGTCGCCCGCGCTGCCGTCTGTCTTTGCGCATTCCGCCACATACGGAGACCTCATTGCAGCGACACTCGCGATGCTCTCGCTCGTATTGCTGCCAGGCGGGGCTGGCGTTGTCATCGCATGGGTCTTCAACCTCTGGGGCTCAGCCGATATCCTGAACGCGTTCTACCAGGCTAATGCTGCCGGGCTCATGGCGGGGCAGTTGGGCGCCGCCTACTTCCTTCCGACGCTCGTCGTCCCGCTGCTGCTGATTACGCACGGCCTCATCTTCCGGATTCTTCTGCAACATCAAAGTCAGTCCGGAATGCGGGAGGCCGACAGGCTGGCGAAAGGCTATCAAGCGGAGGGCCCGTGATCGACGCAACACCCTCCACAGAGCCTCAATCGGTCTGATGGAAGTTCAGTTTTCAGTCGATGCTCAAACCGTCAGGGCCGACCAGATGATCAGTAATCCGAATGCCATGATAGAGCCGCTTTCTGCCCATTTCAGCCAGGTGGGGCGGCGCAGGAAACGTCCCTCGAAAATAGTCTCGATAACCTGCGCTTGAATTTCGATACCCGGCACCAGACAGTTCGCAAAGATCTCGTTTTCCCTAATACGTAATTCATAAAATCGGTCGATATCTAGAATGAGCCTAAAACAATTAAAGAGAGGAGCACCGTGGCGGAGCCCGTGGAAAAGCTGCACATCCATGTCTTGGACGCAATGCCAGCGACCAGGCAAGCGGACGAGCGTCCCCCGGTATCGATTGAGGACTCCAATCCGGCGTCTACCCCCGTTGTGCTACTCGTCGACGACGAACCGAGTGTCTTGTCTGCTCTCAAGCGTTTGCTCAGGCCGACTCGTTACCTGACACTCACGGCGGAAAGCGGCGCGGCAGCGCTGGAGCTGCTCGCGTCGGCCAAGGTTGATCTGATCGTCTCGGACATGCGAATGCCCTATATGAGCGGAGCCGAATTCCTCGCTCACGCCCAAGCGCTCTATCCGGATACGATGCGCATTCTGTTGACCGGCTATTCAGAAATTGAATCGGTTGTCCGCGCTATCAACGAAGGCGGCGTCTATCGATATCTGAACAAGCCATGGGACGACCAGGACTTGCTCCTGACAATCGCGCAGGCACTCGAGCAACGCAGACTCCTTAAGGAAACCCAGCGACTGACCGCGCTGGCACACAAACAGAACGACGATCTGCGGCGTTTCAATGCCGAACTCGAGACGCAAGTACTCTCTCGCACAGAGGAAATCCGTCAGACCGTCATGTTTCTCGAAGATGCACAACGCGATCTAAAGCGCAATTTCTCAACGATGGTGCAGGTCTGCGCAAGCATGATCGAACTGCGTTGCGGTGTACTCGGTGGCCAATCACTGCGTATAGGTGAAGTGGGACGGCGTCTGGCGCTGTCGTTCAATATGAGCGACTTGCAAGCGCAGGATGTGTTCTTTGCCGGTCTGCTGCATGGCATCGGCAAGTTGTCGCTGCCTGACGAACTGCTGCGAAAATCGCTCGATCGTCTTTCGCCCGAAGAGATCCAGTTCTTCTATCAGCATCCGCTACGCGCGCAAATGGTTTTGACACCGGTCGCGCAGTTGGACCACGTCGCGCACATTATTCGGCACCAGTACGAGCGCTTCAATGGTCGAGGCACGCCGGACGGTTTATCAGGCTCGGACATTCCGTTCGGATCGCGAATTTTGGCCGTCGCCCGCGATTTCGAGGGTCTGCGCAGCGGCGCAATTGTGAAGCAAGCCATCTCGCTCGAGCAGGCGATCGTGATGCTCAAGTCGCAGGCTGGAACGCGCTACGATCCGCAGATTGTCGATCGCTTCGTGGAGTTGGTGAAGGACCCGCTCGCGTTGAGTTCGGAGACCTCAGTCGTGCAGATCGACGTATTGCACCTCCGGGAAGGCATGCGTCTCGCCGACGACCTGCGCACGAGCCGAGGTGTGCTGCTGCTCGCCAAAGACGGTGTGGTTTCCGCTCATCAGATCGAGCAGGTAAGACGCTTCCAGGCACAGGAAGGGACGCCATTCACGATTCTGATTCACGCGGCCGTACTGGCTCAATCCGAGCCCGCGAACCCATGACCGCATCAGCATAAAGCAGCGCTTGCCAGATGGCGCCGCGCAATTTTGTGCGACCCCAGGGCTTATCCGGAAGCATCGCAGCATCGAGTCAGCTCAAAGAGAGACATAGATGAACGTCATTCATAGTCCCTGCGCGCAGGTAGCCGAACTTGACGAGCCGATGCGCACGCGCAAAGAGCTCGTGCGCGAACTGACGGTGCAGCGGGACCGCCTGACAACCGCGCTGGAGAGCATGCCACAGGGTATTTGCATGGTGGACGAGACGGGTCGGCTCACCATCTGCAATAGACATTTCCTCGAGATGCTTCAGCTTCCGGCCAACGCTTTCGACGACGGCAAGACCTATGTCGATGTCTTGTCCGGCAGCCCGGTATTCGGGGAACATATTGAATGCCCGGTGCGCCCTTACGCTGCTGAATATTTCGCGATGGTCTGGTCGAACGGTCCCGCGAATGTGCAACAGCAATGGTTCGACGATCGCGTCATGTCGATTACGCATCAGCCGTTGGCCACGGGCGGTTTCATTGAAACGTTCGACGACGTCACCGAACTACGCCGCGCCGACGCGCGCATTGCGCATATGGCAATGCACGATGCGCTGACCGAGCTGCCAAACCGGGCGCTGCTGCGGCAGCGGATCGAAGAGACTTTGCTGCACGGCGACCCTGCGGGTTTTGCGCTGCTGTACGTCGATCTGGACCGTTTCAAGAACGTGAACGACACCCTCGGGCACCCGATCGGCGATGCCCTGTTGCAACAGGTCGCGGCACGGCTCACGCAGCAGTTGCCGACCAGTGCCCTGGTCGCGAGGATCGGCGGCGACGAATTTGCAGTGCTGATGCGAAGCGACACCGGGCGCGGGCAGATCGCGATGCTTGCCGAGCGGCTAATTTGCGGTGTTAGTGATCCCTACACCATCGAAGGACATGACATCGTGATCGGCACCAGCGTTGGCATCGCGATCGCTCCGGAGCACGGTGACGACTGGGCAGCGCTCGCGAAGCACGCGGATCTCGCGCTGTACGAGGCGAAGTCAGCCGGGCGCGGATGCTACCGCTTCTTCGAAGCCAAGCTGGAGCATTCGATGCAGGCGCATAGAGCACTCGCACTCGAACTGCACCAGGCGATAGGCCGGCATGAATTTGAGCTGTGCTACCAGCCGCTCATCAATCTGCACCCGCAGCGCATCAATGGCTTTGAAGCGCTGTTGCGATGGCGTAATCCGAAGCGGGGTATCGTCGGAGCAGGCGAATTCGTGCCGCTGGCAGAAGAACTGAGTCTCATCGTACCGATCGGCGAGTGGGTGCTCCGCCATGCCTGCTGGCGAGCAACGCGCTGGCCGGAGCCTCTGCGCGTATCGGTGAATCTTTCCGCAGCCCAGTTTCAAGGCGATGGTCTTGTAGACACTGTTGCATCGGCCTTAAGGGAGTCGGGTCTCGCGCCGCATCGGCTCGAACTGGAGATCACGGAGTCGATGTTGCTCGACAACACGGAAGCAGTGCTGGCCGTGCTGCATCGGCTTCGACGGATCGGTGTCAGCATATCGATGGACGATTTTGGCACGGGCTACTCGTCACTGAGCTATGTGACGATGTTTCCGTTTGACCGCATCAAGATCGACCAGTCTTTCACGAAAGGAATCGATGAACGTCCTGAAGCGGGAGCCGTCATCCGGGCGGTGACGGGCTTGTGCGCGAGCCTAGGAATCGTCAGCACGGCGGAAGGGGTAGAAACGATTGCGCAACTCGACTTCTTGTCCCGTGCCGGATGCGACGAGGCACAGGGATATCTTTTCAGCCGCCCGCGCCCGGAACAAGAAATCGCACGCTTCCTCGCCTCGTGGGAGCCTGGCGAATCGCGCCGTGCACCGATTCTATCGGAGGCGGGTACAGACCCGCACGCAGAGCAGGACGACCTGTCGTGACCTCGCGCTCATCGCCCCGGATTCGCCCTCAGTCGACGAATCCGGCTGCGCGTCTCTCTCCCGTGTTCCATGCGTTGCATGCACTTACGGCGACACGCGCACCCGACGAGTTATTCGATACCTTGATTCGTGCCGTGATGGAGAATTCGGAGGTGTCAACGGCCTTTTTGCTGTTGGCAGAGGGCGGAACGTTGGAAATAATCGCACAAGGAAAGGTGAAAAACCAGCGCGTGAACGTGCGCACGAATCGTCAAGGCACGTCATTCTCCGAACTACCAGAATCCATAGTCGCTAACGTACAACGCGAGCGCGTCCAGGTTGTTCTCGCTGACGCGGCGGAGGTCAGCCCCTTTTCCAACGACCCCTATCTGATGAAGCAGCATGTCCGGTCGGTTGCTTGCTTGCCCATGATCGGGCGAGGCGATTTCCTCGGGCTTGTCTATCTGGAAAACGATCTTCAGCCCGGCGTGTTCACGCAAGAGCGCGTCACGCTCCTGAACTTGCTGGTCGCGCAGGCGGCTATCTCGCTGGAGAACACCCGGTACTGCGAACACCTGACAAAAGAAAATGAGCGCATGAATGCGGTACACGGCGAACTGGTGTTCCAGCGCAATTTGCTGCGGACGTTAGCTGAAACGTTCCCGCACCGCATCTATGCCAAGGATACCGAAACGCGCTTCATTTTCGGAAATATGGCTGTAGCGCAAGGCATGGGGGTGAGCAGCCCCGATGATTTGCTTGGAAAAACGGACTTCGGCTTTTATCCGGAGGCATGCGCCGCTCGTTACCATCGAGAAGAACGAGCGATCATGCAATCCGGCCAACCGTTGATGCATCGGGAAGAAGAAGTGAACTATCTGTTGACCAATGACGTGGCGTGGATGTTGACGACAAAGGTCCCTCTTCGGGATGACGACGGAAAAGTGGTCGGCATTGTCGGCGTCAACTACGACATCACCGAACGCAAGAGAACGGAGATGGAACTGGTCTCGCGCAATGCTCAACTGCTGGAACTTAACGCCAAGCTTTCTCGAGCTCAGGCGCAACTCGTGCAATCCGAGAAGCTGGCTTCTATTGGTCAGCTTGCTGCGGGCGTTGCGCATGAAATCAACAACCCGGTTGGGTTCATTTTCTCGAATTTCACCACCCTGGATGGATACCTGGAGAACCTGTTGACTATGCTCACTGCCTATGAAGAGGCGGAGCATTTCATTGAATCCCAAGCAATGAAAGACAGGTTGAGAGCGCTGGGTGAGACCGTTGACCTGCCATTCCTAAAGGAGGACATACCGGTGTTGATGACCGAGACCAAGGATGGAATCGCAAGAGTACGAAAAATCGTGCAAGCGTTGACCGAATTTTCACGCGTGGGCGGCAATGTAGAGTGGCGATTCGCGAATCTGCACCAGGGTATCGATGCCACATTGAACATCATCAATAGCGAGATCAAATACAAGGCAGATGTGATCAAGGAATACGGACAGATACCAGAGATTGAGTGCCTGCCGTCCGAAATCAACCAGGTAATCATGAACCTGCTCGTTAATGCAGCCCATTCGATAGGGGAAGATAGAGGCAAGATTACTATCCGTACGAGCGTAATGCGCGAGACCGTATCAATCGAAATTTCGGATAACGGTTGTGGCATTGAGAAGGAGAGCCTGTCACGCATCTTTGACCCGTTTTACACCACGAAACCAGTGGGTAAAGGAACCGGACTTGGGTTGTCGTTATCGTATGGCATTGTACAAAAGCATCGCGGAACCTTGGAAGTCGAAAGCGAAGTCAAGCAAGGTACGACTTTCCGACTGACTCTGCCAGTCAAACAAGGGCGCCTTCAAACGGGAATAGCCGACGCGTGAGGCCATAGAGCCGGGGGCGGCCTCTCGTCAGGTTATGCGCATTTGTCGGCGAGACACCATCACGCATCGCTTGTTGTTCGCGCGATATTGCCCGACTCGCCCGCTGGCCAGACAACAGGAAAAAGCGGATGTTCCATCACCGCGCCTTCGCTCAGCGTCTCCCCAAGACCCGGAAACTCAGGCGAGGTACGCCAACGCCGTGGCGCATGCCGAACGTCATCGCCAATAAACCGAATCGAGAAAGCGCGCCGCCGTGTCGGCCCGCTCACACCACCAGACGCATGCAGCGTCAGCATGTTAAAGCACACCATATCACCGGGCTCAAGCGCCCACCCAATGATCGGATACGCCCCCCGATCACCCTCAATATCCGGCAGATCCACCAAGCTGCCCTCAGGAAACCATTTAGCCTGATTGTCCATGAACGTACGCGGCATTAGCCACGGTCCGAGATGCGAGCCCGCAACAAACTCCAGCCGTGACTCCTGAGAAACAGGATCGACCGGAATCCACATGCTGACGTTGTCGCGGCCGGTGATGTTGTAATAGGGCTGGTCCTGATGCCATGGCGTACGCTGCCGGGTATTCGGCTCCTTCACCAGCAGATGATCGTGGTAAAGCCGTATCGTCTCGCTCCCCAACAACGCCGCCGCAACTTCGGGTGCTGCCGAATGAAAAATAAATTGGCGATATGCTTCGTTATCCTGCCAATTGCAGAAGTCTTCGAAGAACCAGCCCGGATCGTCGGGACGGCTCGCGACCTTCGCGCGCGGACTGGGTGCCTGCAGGTTGCTATCGATACCCTCGCGCAGCAGCGCCACTTCTTCCTGTGTGAATATCTGGCGGATGCAAACCGCGCCATCGCGGTGAAAGTCTTCCATCAATTGCGGCGTGACGGCCCGCGCAAGACGGGCGGTTACGGTCTCCAACATATCTGACTCCCTGCAAGAAAGAATGGGCTGAATCCTGACGCTCAATCGCCGTAAATGTCGAAATTGAAGTACTTCGCAGCGACCTGTTGATACACACCGTCATGACGTATCGAGTTTGCCGGAAACACGCCATGTGCTGCAGTCAGTCGAACTGTTGATCTGATGGTGTGCCGGGACTTCGCGAATGGTTTGCAGGCCGGCTGTGCGCCGGCGAACTAGTCCAAAGGCGGAACGATTCCCTCGACCAGCGTCTTGCGCAGGCGCGCGCTACGGCGTTCGAGGTCCGCTATCTGGCGCTCGATGGAGGCCAGCCGTTTGCGCTGCGCATCGGTGGTTTCGGAACACGAACTCGCGCCTTCGATCATGCGCATGCAGTCAGGAAAAGCGCGGATATCAGCCAGGCTGAAACCCGTCGCTATCATGCGCTGGATCTGCCTGACCTGCGTGACAGCCGCACTCGGAAACGCCCGGTAGCCATTGCTGGCGCGGATGGATGTGAGCAGGCCGTGTTCATCGTAGTGACGGATCGAGCGCACGCTTGCACCGGTCTCGCGGGCGAGCTCGCCAATGGTCAGCAAGTCTTGCGTAATGGCTTGGGTCATGAAAAAGAATAACACTTTTTGCTTGACCCTCACATCAGTGTAAGGGTTGAGACTGGGTATCTCAACGACCCTGGAGTACTGTTCATGCCCCGCCGCATTCTTCGTTACGCACTCTACGCCCTGCTCGCCATGGGTGCCGTATTTGCAGCGTCACCCGCCGCAATCGCCGATACAAAAAGCTATACCGTCACCGCGCCGGACGGCGTCACGCTGACTGTCCAGGAATCGGGAAGCGCAGATGGACCCGCCATCGTTCTCATTCACGGACTGCTCGGCAGCCACCTGAATTGGGACGCGCAATTGAAAAGCCGCGAGCTTCAGCGGTACCGCATCATTACCTATGACATGCGCGGCCACGGCCTGTCGGCGAAGCCAACGGACGCCAATGCCTATAGCGACGGGCGGCGTTGGGCGGATGATCTCGCAACGGTCATCGAGTCGTCGCACGCGCGCAAACCGGTTCTTATCGGGTGGTCGCTGGGCGGAGCTGTCATTTCGAACTACCTGGCAGCATATGGGGATAGCCGCATTGCCGGCGCGGTGTATGTCGACGGCGTAATCGAGTTGAAGCCGGACCAGATAGTGGCTCATCCGGAGGTGTACCGAGACATGAACTCACCAGACTTGAAGACCCACCTCGATGCCGAGCGCGCTTTCCTTAGCCTGTGCTTCCACACGCAGCCCGACAGGTCCATGTTCGAGCGTCTGCTCGCCAATGCCGCCATGGCCTCGTGGGACATGCAGAGCGCGGTTCAGTCGATGACCGTCCCCGCATCCGAGGGTTTGAGCCGCGCCCGGGTACCTGTTTTGTTGATCTATGGCGCGCGCGATGCGCTTGTGAAGGTCAAGCCCGCGATTGCCCGTGCGTCGGAACTGGATCCGCGGATACAGACCAAGCTGTACGCTAATTCGGGTCACGCGCCGTTCATCGAAGAGCCGGATCGCTTTAATCGCGACCTGTCCGCTTTCGTCGATGCCACTTCGCCGCGTTGAGTGGACAAGCGCAAAAAGTGGCATCCATTGCGCAGACAAAAAACGGCGCGCACCATCGAGTGCGCGCCGTTGGTTCGGAAGTGTCGTGCCCGGCAGCAAACCGGGCGGCCCACATCAGAATATGTTGCGAAAGCCGACCGCGACGCCGGTCTGGTTGTTGCGTCCCGGGAAGTCTGCCTGCGCCGCGCCGGTGCCGCGGATGAAATCGACCGTGCCATACACTTCTGTCCGCTTGGACAGTGAGTATTCGGCAAGCAGCACGCCTGAGTAACGCACGCCGCGGCTAAGCGTTGTCCCGTCCGCATCCAGCGCATTGCGTGAGTGATCGTAGTAGGCCGCCGCGGTCAGCAGCAACGGCGGGGTGACCTGCCACGTGGCGCCCGTGTAGAAACCATCGTCGATGCGGTTGGTGTTCGTCACAGGCGCCGCGAAATTGGCCGCCGGTGAGTTTGCAGCCGACATGAAGATGTCGACCATGCCGGTATTGTCCTGCGAATGCAGCCAGCCCGCGAAGGCCTTGACCGTGCTGAATGCATAGACCGCGCTCACGTTGACAACGTTGAACTTGTTGTTGTGCACGTCGCTGTTCTGCTGGAAGCCCGCATCAAGAGACAAGCCGGCGAACGTGTAGGACGCCGTCAAGCCGTACATGTTGCTCGCGCCGGTGCTGCCGGCCACGTTGCCGAAGCCGTACATGGCTTCCACGTTCACGCCGCCGAACTGGCCGTTGTACTTGACGGAGTTGTTCTGCCGCAGGCCGTAGCCGAGTGCGCCGGGCAACCAGCCGTCCTGATCGTAGTTACCCACGGTCAACGGGTCGTACACGTTCCCTAACTGGTCGAACAGCGGCGTGTTCTGTCGACCCAAGGTGACGGTGCCATATTGATTACTCGACAGCCCGACATAAGCCATCCGGTTGAAGAGCGTATTCGCGCTCGCAAACTGGCCGTTCCAGAGGTTGAAGCCGTCCTCGAGCCGGAACACCGCAGACAGACCGCCGCCCAGATCCTCAGATCCCTTCAAGCCCCATCGGCTGCCGGTGATCGGGCCGACGCCCATCGATACCTGGCTGTCGTTGCTCGCATTGGCGTTGGTGAGATAGCGGACGCTCGTGTCGACGATGCCGTACAGCGTGACCGAGCTTTGCGCGAAAGCGGATTGGGCAGCAATGGCGATCAGTGCGCCGCCGATTGCGCCAATTGCGCTGGTAGTTTTCTTCACAGAGTGTCTCCCCTATTGATTTGCTGGGCAAACTACGGGCGTATGTAACGCAGGTAGCTCATGCGCGATTTTTGATCGCAAGCGGGATAATATTTCCTTCAAATTAAATCGGGATCTGTTTTCGATTGTTGTGTCTCCCGTTCACAACATTGGATTGACTTCCGCGTCGCGGGATAGTCCATAAAATCTGGGTTGGTTAACAATTATTGAAACGCTGTTAAATACCGTTTCGCCCAGCAGGCATCGAATCGCCAATAGGCGCCTGACGCATCGCAGCATCAATGGACGTGGGTCCCGAAGGCACTCTTTCTGGTCGGGGCTAAGATGAGCGTTTAGCGCAACGTGTATCGGCCGCCCGAATCTTTATGCATCGGAGCCGCTCGTAAGACGCATCAGCCAATAATCAGTTTTAATCCGGCTGGCAGCGACTCTCCGAATACGCGCCCGGTGTCTGCGTTATCGAGCGTCACGACCTCGCGAACCATGTCGGCCCACGCCGGCGGTGCATTGACGGCTTCGAGTCGTCGCACGACAGTTTCGCGGATCGACTCCTGCAAATCCCTTGAACGGTCGCCCGTCATGCGGGCGATTTGCGCGGCGGCAAACATGGCCGGCTCAACCTTTTTCCAGTCCAGTGCGAGGATTGCGTCCAGCCATCGGGTCGCCACGTCCGCCGGGACAACACCATGCACGCTGCCATAGAACGGCCGACGTGCACCGATGCGTCCAATCGCCCACCAGCCCTGGTGATTTTCCGAGGGCCGCTGTAGCCGAACCAGAAGCTGTTCCGCGATGCTGATCTTGCGATCGACAGTGATGCGTTCAAGCGACGCAGAAAGGCGCAGCATGTCCGCGTAGCCTACCTTCGCGGGATCGAAAGGCAGCTTATGTCGCTTCGTGCCCGCAGCAGCCTGAAGCCAGGCCATTGCATCGAGCACCTGAAGCTGTGCATCCTCATGCAAGCCGCCTGCCGCGCGACGCCAGAGCGTCCACCATTCCGACCACACCTGGCCCTCGTTGACGTACTGAATGCCGTCGTCGAACAGCGACCAAAGCTGTTCGATGCGCCATTCATCGAGCGGATAGCCAAATCCCGGCCGCACGCAATAGCCGGCCAGATTCAACCATAGGCGTTCGTGATCCGCTGAACGCCGCCGCCGGCCGGCGCGTTCCCAGAGCGCCCCGAACAGTTCGCGAAGCAGTGCGCTCTCCCAACTCTGACGCGGCCCCAGAAGCAGTTCAAGTCCTGCACGCAGGCGCTTCACTTCCTTAGGATCGACGTTCGCCGAGCGGACGCCGAACGTGCGGTCGATGAGTTCAATGGCCTTGTCGAGCGACGGATTTCGGATAGCCGCAGAAACGTCGTGTTCAGCATCGTCACGTCGCAACTGGAACTCGAGCAGCCATCGTTGCGAAGCATCGTCGGTTGCGATGCAGTGCATCTCCAGCCGGCCGAGTTCCGTCAGCGACGTCGTGAGTCTGACGGGCCGCTCACGAGGCCCGCTTGCATCCTGCTGCTGTACCACCGTTGCGACCGGCGGCAAGCGGACGAAGTCGCCCGTCGTGACGTCGACAAGCTCGCCGGGCTGCCAGGCCGTGTCGGCGACGGTCGAGACCAGATGGAAGCGCACCGGATGCCCGATCCGCAACGCAAACACGCGATCCTCGAGATGCACCTCGTGGCCTTCTTCGGTTCCACGTGGCAACAGGCACACGCCCCGCGACGCCTGCGCGTCGTCATCGAGGACGAGAAAGTAGCTGCGTGGCGAGCCGCCGCCAATACGCGGTGCATGTCCCGCGCGGGCCAGGCCGTAAGCGACCGCGCCACGCGCAACAGCGACGTCGGGATGGTCGTTTTCCAACACATGCAGAGGCTGCTGGCGCCACGTGCCGAGCGCACTCGCCAGACGCCCGGAGAGCGCTTTGGCACGGAAGACGCCGCCGTTGAGCAACAAGGTATCGGGCATCGGCGTTTGCGCCACATCCGATGCGCCCAATGCATCGCGCGACTGCGCTTCGAGCCTTTTCAGAAACGCTGCGATGTGCCGCGTGATTGCCGGATCGGCCGCATAAGGCAAGCCGAACTCGACGAGCGCTGCCCGCGAACGGCGAGGCAATTCGTCCGGGCTGCCCGTTGGAAGGAACCCTTCCACGATGATCTGCTCGACTTCCTCCCGGCTCAACTCCGTCGTGCGCGCGCCGCCGACAAGCCGGGCTCCCGCACCCAGCAGCGTGATCGCAACGGAGTCGGGCGGCTGTGCGCCAAGCAGTTGTTCCTTCGCGGCGCGGCATCTTTCTACGAGCTGGGACAGGCTCGCCGCCGACAGTCGCGTTTGCTCCTTGGCCAAACGCGTCTCGACCAGATGCGCCAGCGCGAGATCCATGTTGTCGCCGCCGAGCATCAAATGATTGCCGACGCCGATGCGGGTCAGTTGCGGCTCGCCGTCCTCGACATGCACCTTGATGAGTGTGAGATCCGTCGTGCCGCCGCCCACATCGCAGACCAGCACGAGGCGTGTCTGCGAGAGTTCGGCGCCGAGTGTCGCGCGATGATGGAACAGCCAATCGTAGAAAACGGCCTGGGGCTCTTCAAGCAGGCGCAGTGCCGGGAGCTTCGCGATACGCGCGGCCTCCAGCGTGAGCGCGCGCGCGCCGTCATCGAACGATGCAGGAACGGTAAGCACCACGTCCTGATCTTCGAGCGGCGCGTGCGGAAAACGACGGTTCCACGCGGCACGCACGTGAGCCAGATAGCTGGCGCTCGCGGTTACCGGCGAGACCTTGCCGACGTCATCGTCCGCGCCCCACGGCAGAATTGGCGCGAGACGGTCGACCGACGCATGCGAGAGCCAGCTTTTCGCGCTGGTCACGAGCCGTCCCGGCACCTGCGCGCCCAGCGTGCGGGCGAGATGTCCAATCACGGCCGGTGGCGTCTCGGGCTTGTCAGCCTCGCTCCACGGTAATTGCAGATCGCCGGGCGCAAGCTCGCCCGGCGCCGGGTGATAGCGCACGGACGGCAACAACTCGCGCGCGCCGACCTCGCCAAGACCCACGAGCTGATCGATATCAAAGATGCGGATCTCGTCAGTACCCGCCTCGACGTACGCAACGACCGTATTGCTCGTGCCGAGATCGATGCCGACGATGGTTTGCTTCATCGAACTCAGGCGTTCGCGCTGCCGCGCACATCGAATTCGACTTTCCAGCGCTCGTTCGTGCCGCGCGGCACGGCTTCGAGTTCCAGTGTGCCGGCTTCAGTGATCCGTGCATGCAGCTTCACTGCGACGACTTCGCCGGGCGTGCGTCCTTCGGTTGGCAGCGTGGCGTGGATTTCCTCCAGCTCTTGCAACTCGTCGGGCGACCAGTAGTCGAGCATCGTGCCAACCTGATCTTGCCGACGTACCGACGAACCGAAGAAGCGGAAGTGCACGGGCTCGCCGACCACGAGGCCGAATTCCTGAGGCGGCAGGGCCGCGTCCGTGCCCTCTTCCATACCGAAGGGCGCAAGGCACAACGCCTGGATAGGCGGTTCCATGCCGGGCACGGCCGGCATGGCCGACTCGATCGCAATGTAGTAGGCGCGGGCCGTACCGCCGCGAATGCGCACGCCTTTGCCCCGTTTCACGTAGCCGTAGTACGCCGCGCCGCGCGCGACCGCGAGGTCGAGATCGGCACCGCCCAAAAGACGCGCAGGCGCCGCGCCTTCCGCTGCGAGCCAGCCGTTGAGGCCATCGAGAATTCGCTCGACGAGCAGCATCGACTTGAACACGCCGCCGTTGAACAGGACCGCCGTGGGATGCAGGAAGCTCGCGTTCTCGGCCGGCATGTGCTGCAGTCCGTCGAGCTCCGCGAGCGCCGCCACCTGTCGGCCGAGGAATGCGGCGAGGTGCCGCGTGATGCCCGCATCCTGCGCGTACGGAAGGCCGAGTTGCGTCAAGCCGCCGCGCGTTCGGGTCACCGGCCGCGCCGATGCATCGACTTGCGGGAAGAAGCCGTCGAGAATCGTCTGCGTGAGTTCGGCGCGGGTCAGTTCGGTGCGGATCGAGCCGCCAATCAGTTTCGATCCGCGGCTCGGTACGACCAGCGGCACGGTATCGGTACTGCGGTCAGTCAGCAGCGTTTCCTTGGCTGCCCGGCACGCATAGGTGAGCGCACGCAACTGCCACGGGTCGGCCTGGGTGCCCTGGGCAGCCAACTTGCGCGCGACCACGTGAGCCAGCGCCAAGTCCATGTTGTCGCCGCCCAGCAGGATGTGTTCGCCGACCGCGACACGATGCAACTCAAGATTGCCTTCGCGTTCGATCACCGCGATCAACGACAAGTCGGTCGTGCCGCCGCCCACGTCCACAACCAGGATGATGTCGCCGACCTTCACTTGCTTGCGCCAGGCGCCGCTGCTTTTCTGGATCCAGCTATAGAGCGCGGCTTGCGGTTCCTCCAGCAGCGTCATGCGGGCGTAGCCAGCCGCCTGCGCTGCCTCGGCCGTCAATTCTCTTGCGGCCGGATCGAAGGAAGCAGGAATGGTGACCGTGACTTCCTGCTTGCTGAACGGTGCATCGGGATGCGCGTGGTCCCATGCTTCACGCAAATGCGTGAGATAGCGAACCGAGCTTTCAAGCGGCGAGACGCGCGTCACTTCAGGCGGCGCGTCGCTTGGCAAGATCGCCGCGCGACGGTCCACACCAGGATGACAGAGCCAGCTCTTGGCGCTCGACACGAGACGAATTGGCGTCCCTGCGCCTCGGCTGCGTGCCATTTCACCGACTGCGAAATCGCGTTCGGCAGTCCATGGCAAGGCCAGGTCACCGGGCGTCAGTTCGCTCGGATGGGGCAGGTAGAGAAACGAGGGCAGCAGCTCGGGCGCTTCGATCGCCCCCGGTGCGGTGAGCTGCGTGATCTGCAGGACGCCTTGCACGGTTTTCTCGCCGTCACTGGCGAAAAGGTCAACATACGACAGAGCGCAGTGGGTGGTGCCCAGATCGATGCCGATTGAATAGCGCGCCTCGGTCATAGTTCCACCTCGGCCTGTGCGATCACGGTCGCGTCATGTGTCTTCGTCAACATCGGGAGTCTGACCTCCTCCACTCGCCAGCCGCGGTGACTGACGTTGCCGCTGAATGGCGGCTTGCCCACCACGTTGCCTGTCAGCCGGATTGCGGTTGCGTCGAAGCCGTCGGCGAGCGTTACGCGGCTGCCTTCGGCCTCCTCGCGCACCGGCCGAATCGTGAAATGCTCGCGCAGCGTCGCGCGGCAACCGTCGTGCACCAGCCTGGCGGCCGCGCCGATGTCCGCATCGGAATAGCCTGCAATGTCCTCTTCGACGAAGTCGATGAAACGCGCGCCACGCTGGAGAAGCCCCAGAAGCTGAAGCGCTGCCTCCGGGCTTGTCTCCTTGATCGTGGGTGCGGCCGCTGTTGCGGGCTGGGGCGCCGTGACTGGCGCCGCCGCTACTGCCCCGTCACGCAGCCGACGCACTTGGGCGGCAAATTCGCGGTCCCCCAGGACCGCGAAAAAGGTGCCGACGGCCAAGGAAAGTCTGCTGAGAAAAGACATATTCGATTCGGTCATACAAAATTGCTCCTGTAGGCTCGCTTGAACAACGAGCTATCCTGCCGGCCGCAAAACCAGGCTCGTTGAAAGCCTTGAAGGGCGAGTGCCGGCACTTAATTCGTGAGCCCGATTCAGGGCTGAAACCCGTATTTTGCCTTGATGTGGCCGAGAGCCGTTCAATATGCGAACGATGGTGGTCTATTGTCGCGATTGCATTGCTGCGCGCCGCCTGAAGAGCCCTACGGGGCGGGATCCGTTGCGTGCGTAAGCCCGCCACGCTGCGGCTTCGCTCGCTGAAGGCAAACTGTCGACCAACGTCCGTTTTGCGGCTAGTCGGCGTCGAAATCGTCCGCTGCCTTACGATTCCGGCGCTCTTCGTTGGCACGGCGAGCGCGCACACGCTGGCGCCACAGGACAGTAATGACCTCTCCCGTAGTCGCGCCAGCGGGAATTTCGTTGCGGATGAGATTCGGCACCATCGGCAAGCCCAGGCGCTGCCTGCGCAGAGCCCGGGCTATGGCCGTGCGGCACTCCTGCCCGTGGCAATCCCATTCGTCACGCATTTTTCCGCAGTAACGGCACTCGTTCATGGCAAATAGTTTAACTGTAATCTCTGATAGCCTCCCGGCCGCGGGGCAAACCACCCCGTACTTTGCCAGGCTTTGTGGCTGGCCGTGGCCAGTCAGGAGTCCGCAGGCAGTCAGTGACGCCATCACGCGCCAGGCCTTCGCATAACGGATTTAAAACGGATCTACAAACGCCTATTCGCGTCGACTGCTACTCACCATGTCGGGAAGATCCCGGCTCGCGTTAGTTAAAGTATTTGCGTCCGTTGCCGATATTCAATCTAAGCACTGCCCCCGTTCAATTCGCCTTGTCTTTGCGATTTTCCGCTTCAGAGTCGACACCATGGTCATGCCGTTGGCTCTTTCGCGATGCAGGTTCCTGCGGTCAGCTTTCAGGTGCGTCTAAAGTGCCGACTGAAGCCGGGTCGTTTCATCCCGCAACCAAAAAGTAAACCTCAAGTGCGACGAATTGAGCTTGCCTCCCTGCTATCTGCCTTAGTCAGCGTCATTCTCATGTCGTTGTACGGTTGTCACCAGCAAGACCACACCTCTTCGAACACGACCGTTCCGACCCCGACCACCATCACTGCGTTGATATGGGCGCCAGACTGGCCGGAAGAGATGCTTCAGATCGCCGCCGAATTCGGCAAGCTCAATCCGGACATACGCGTGAATGTGCAGTTCATGATCGGCAATTCGGTCGAGGAAAATATCAAGCCCCGGATCGCCTCTGGCAACTTGCCGGATCTGGTCAGTGTCAACCCGAACGCCTACGCGGCCGAATTGGCCGATCAAGGAATCCTGGCGGACGTCGGCGGGACATCGGCATGGAAAAACATGCTCGACCCTCTCAAGGGCGACTGGACCAGTCGCCAGTCCAAAAAATTCGGCATCTCCGGCGGAGTGGCCACGACGCTGATTTACTACAACCAGGACATGTTCGCGAAGGCGGGGATCACGCAACTGCCCACCAATTTCCAGGAGTTCCTGGTAGTTTGCGATAAGCTCAAACGTGCGGGTTTTACACCTGTCATGTGGAACGGCGGCTTCCCGAACATGCTCGGCAACGGTCCCTTCAGTTTCGGCTTTGCCAACAATGTGGTGGCACGGGAGCCGGATTGGAAAAGGAAAATCTCTGACGGCACGCTGGATTTGAACACGCCACAGGTAGCCGATATCTTTGCCAAGATTCTACTGATTGCAGACCGTGGATATGTACAAGAGGGGTTCATGGCGACGGACTACGACCAAGGCATACGTCTGTTCAAGGAAGGCAAGGTTGCGATGGCTTTTCACGGCAGTTGGGCAGCCGGCCTTTTCCTGCACGGCAACCCCTTCGAGGTTGGGGTGTTCATTCCGCCCTGGAACGCGCCGGGCAAGCGGGTGGTGCCTGTGATTGGCAGCGAAACAGGGTTCGCCGTGTGTGAGACGCCCAACAAAGTCGCGGCGACGCGCTTTCTCGAGTTCATCGCCGGGAAGGGGTTCTCCATTCTCCAAAGAAAACGCCAGAACATTCCGCCATTCAAGCAGGTCGACGAAACAATGGTGAGCAACCCGAAGATTGCCGACTATACGAATAGGGTCAGTCGCTTCTCCGTGACCGCCAGCCCGTATTATTCGGTTTTACCCTCCAATTCGATCGAGCGGCTGCATCAGTTGATGCAGGATGTGCTGTTCAAGAAAATCACGCCCAGGCAGGCGGCAAAACGCCTGGATGAATCTGTCAAGAACGAAGCAAAGATGCACTACAAATGAGCTCAATCATGGGTTCGCTGCGAAGCGTTTTCGAATACCTCTCGCTGGATCTGCTGCGCCGGGTCGAAATTCGTTACCGGCTGATCTCCGCATTCATTCTGCTTTCGCTGCTACCCATACTTCTTTCGGGATACTTATCGTATGTGGAATCAACCGCAGCGATCAGGGAGAAAGCGGAAATATTTTCGAAAGAAGTGGTCAAGCAGCTATCCAAGAACGTCCTGCTACGGATGGAGCAGGTCGAGACGGAAAGCAGCTTCCTCGTGCTCTCTGATCGGGTTCAAAGCGCGCTGACGAAGGTCGCAAACGGCAATGCGACGGAGCAGAGCGAGGCGCGCCGGGATATGACCCGGCTGCTCCTGGAGCATTACGGATCGATCGATTTCATCAACCAGAAATATCTGCTCGACAAAAACAACCGCATCATGGACACCCAGGCCTTCGCGCAATTGACCCAGGGTGTGACGCACCTGGTCATGCAGGCTCCCGCTCATAATGGACACCCCTACTGGGGCAGTTACGACAACGGCGTTGGACAACAAAACCTGGGGATGGTCCGAGCCATCATCAGCAAGAGCAACAATCAGCAGATCGGCAATCTGGTTCTGGTGATTCGTCCCGAATATTTCTCGACAATTTTCAATGACGTCGCCTTGGGGAGCGGAACGCAAATCTACGTTCTCGATGCCAATAGCAACAAGCTGATTGTCCGTGCCGACGACACCCCCACGAACACCGGCGAGACGGTCGAACCTGGCCTGATCGATAAAATCGCGCACAACGAGCCATACGGCAAGCCGAGTGGTTTCGTCGCCTTCGAGGACAAGCGCCGCGCGCGCTACTTTGCCGCGTACTCCAGGATTCCCGGTACCACATGGTTTGTGGTCAGCACCATTCCGGAAGCGAAGTTGACGGCACAGGCACAGTCGGTGCGCAACCAGATCGTACTGGTCGGGATCTTGGGCTTCCTGCTTTCGATCTTCCTCGCCTACTTCATTTCCCACAGCATTTCGGCGCCGCTCAAGGAGCTGGTGCGAAAGATGCACGATACAGGCAACGATGCCGGAGCGCAGGCAGACGACGGTGCGCAAGCACTCAACAATGCTCACGGTGAGGACGAGTTAGGCAGACTGGCGCAGCGCTTTGAAAGAATGCGCGAGGCGATCAAGCAGAAGATCCAGAAGATCAACGAGATCAACGCGTCCCTTGAGCAGACCGTCATTGAGCGCACGGCCGAACTCGTTACCAAGGAGCATGAGTCGCGGACCTTGATCGAGAATTCTCCGGACACGATTACCCGCTACGACCGTGACCTCCACCGCATTTATGCCAACCCCGCATTCTGTACCTCGGCGGGTTGCAGCCTCGGCGAATCGCTCGGCAAACGGCCCTCAGAGATCCCCGGCGGCGCGAATGCATTGATCTACGAGATGAAGATTCTAGACGTCATTTCAAACGGGGAAAGTTCGCAGTTCGAACTGAAATGGGTCAGCAGGGACGGACAGGAACAGTGCACCCATATCCGCCTGACTCCGGAGATTGACCGGTCAGGCCAGGTGAGCTCGGTGCTGGCCGTGGGTCGTGATTTATCGGACCGGATGGCATTCGAAGCGACAATCTGGAAACAAGCCAATTTCGATGCGCTGACCCGCCTTCCGAATCGTCAGATGTTCCATGACCGTCTGGACCATGAAGCCAGACTGTCGCGTCGTTCCGGAAAGTGCATGGCCTTGATGCTGATCGACCTGGATCGCTTTAAAGAGGTCAATGACTCCCTGGGGCACGACACAGGAGACATCCTGTTGATCGAGGCCGCCAGGCGCATCACGTCGAGCGTGCGGGAATCGGACACTGTTGCGCGTCTCGGCGGTGACGAGTTCACTGTCATTCTGCCCAACCTGGACGACACCGAAAGCATTGACCGGATCGCACAGGCTATCATCGACAAGTTAGCTGAACCCTTCATGCTCGGCCCGGACGAGGCTTTCATATCTGCCAGCGTCGGCGTGACAATTTACCCCAACGACACCATCGAACTTGATGTCCTTTTCAAGAATGCCGACCAGGCCATGTATGCGGCCAAGAACGCGGGGCGCAATCGTTTCAGCTACTTCACGCCCGACCTGCAAGTGGCGGCAGAAAAGCGCCGGCGTCTCACGAGCGATCTACGCGCCGCGCTGCCTGGCGAGCAGTTCCAGATCTATTACCAGCCCATCGTTGACCTGGCGACTGGAGAAATCTACAAAGCCGAGGCATTGATCCGCTGGCAGCACCCCGAACGCGGCACGATCAGCCCGCTGGATTTCATTCCATTGGCCGAAGACACCGGGCTCATCGTTCCGATCGGAGACTGGATGTTCAGACACGCCGTGCAACAGGCCCGGCAATGGCGCAGCCGATTCCATCCGTCTTTCCAGATCAGCGTCAACGTGTCACCGGTGCAGATTCGCCAAGACAGTCTCTTGTGTGTCCAATGGCCCGAGTATCTGATTCAGGAAGGAATGCCGGGGGAGTGTGTTGCGATTGAAATAACC
>Ga0302220_10000379_pt1 | contig 38329 bp, 24 predicted proteins | sample II_Palsa_E1_3_FD_194572 | JGI IMG/M metagenome (GOLD analysis project Ga0302220, IMG submission 194572) | Peat permafrost microbial communities from Stordalen Mire near Abisko, Sweden - II_Palsa_E1_3 | ecosystem: Environmental > Terrestrial > Soil > Palsa > Peat permafrost | place: Sweden...
CCTGGACGCGATGGCAGAGGCTGTTGTGCAAAGGACCAGATCGCCTGAGGCGCAGGCAGACACTCTTGCGAGTCCCGCTTTACGCGAGAGTTCGCGCTACGGGGAATATGTTCGCAACACAGTGGCGCGCTACGAGGAGCTTCAGGAGTTCACCTCAGGGCTAAGCCTCAGCGTGTAGCGCATCGTCTGCGCGTATTGCCTCTGGCACATAGGCGCCTCGCTTCAGGGTAGAGACTGAGATCGAGGTCGAGCATAGATTGGCGCTGGAGGAATTCAAAGCAACAGATCGCTCATCAGACTCCGGATATACTAGCCACCGTCAGGCAGGTAAATTCGAACGTTCACAAGAGAAGGGTTACATCATGAAACCGGTTTTACGCCATATCGCCAATTTGTGGACACTGATGCAGCATCCTTCGGCCAAAGACGAATGGACGCTGGATGAGAAGCTGCAGGCGATGAAGGACGCAGGCTTCGACGGTGTCTGCTGGGCAGGCAGCCAGGAGTTGCATGATGGAGCCAGACGGCTCGGTCTGATCTTCGTGGGAGGGATGGCCTCCGGACAGGAATCGGAGTTTCCGAAAATCCTTGAGGATTTGGAGAGCTTTGGCGCGCATCACGTCAACGTGCAACTGGCAGCCGACGATGTACTGACGCCCGAAGCCCTGCGCCTGACGCTCACGCTGATGAAAGAAGGCAAGCGCCTGGGACTGGAGCCTGCGATCGAGTCGCATCGCGGCACCGCTACGGAGACGCCGGAGAAGACGTACGCCCTGGCCGACGCGTATCAGCAGGAGACAGGAGAGCTGCTTCCGATCTCGTGGGATTTTTCGCACTTTGCGGTCGTCAAACATATGGTGCCCGGCAACTTCAACGAACGTCTGCTGGTGCGGCCAGACCTGATTCAACGCGCACAGCAGTTCCACTTCCGGCCGTTCAACGGCCATCATGTCCAGGTGCCGATCACCGATGGCCATGGCAACCTGACCCAGGAGTTCCTCGACTGGCTTCCGTTCGCTGAAGCTCTGCTGAAGTGCTGGCTGGAAGGAAATGCCGACTCCGGTCGCGAGATCTTCATCTGCCCGGAACTCGGCCCGATCGAGGGCGGCTATAAACTCTCCATCTTCCCGAACAGCTGGGAAGACGCAAAGGTGCTGCGCGTCGAGATCGACAAACTCTGGAAGCGACTCACCGCCTGAACGAGGACCGACGTCATACGGTTCTGGGTGGTTTTGCGTACCGGTACTTTGCGGGGGAACAACCGAGCACACTTTTGAAGACGCGATGAAACTGCGGGTAGCTGCCGAAGCCGGCTTCGAGCGCTGCGCCGAGCATCGTCTGACGCTGGCCGGTTCCATAGATTTCGAGATATCGCTGGACCCTCAGGCGGTTGCGGAACTCCACCATCGCAAACCCCGTCTGCTCTTTGAAGAGACGGCTCAGACGTGCCGCACTCAGGCCGGCATGATGCGCCAGCTCATCCAGACCCAACTCGGTTGAACCGTCACGAATAAGACGCGCGGCCCGTTCGACTGCGGGATGGACATCACACACAATGACCTCCGCAGCTCGTTCGAAGCATTGCCATGCATGCAGCAGGGCATAGCTAAGCCCGGCGTTGAGGAGGCCTGGATGGTCCCTTGCCGCGGCAAGCTCGGCTAACAACTCTTCCATGCGTCCGAGATCCTGCTGCGCCAGACGACGGCAGCAGGTCTCCGCAGGCTCATCCTGCAACAGCACCCGAGCGGCAGGATCGACTGCCGTGCGTTTGACGAGCTTGTGCCTGAAGACGGCGATCCACATCTCGAAGTCCTGGGTGTAGCTGATCAGCACATGTTCCTGCGCGGGAAAGAGCCAGAGCAGATCGCCGGGCCTGATCTGGTACCTCCGATTACCAAGCAGATAAGTCCCCGAACCCCGCGTGACAAGGTTCAGTTCGAGTTCGGCGTGGTGGTGTCTTGTATTGGAAGTCGTCGGGTTGTGATAACGCCAGACGTTTCCATGCAGCGCGGCCGGGAGGTGGAGGTGTTCTCGCATGTCGACAAAAAACGATAACAAGTCGCGAGCAAAATGAGAAGCCCATCGTTATATCGCACTCGTACTATTCGCCCCATGATCAGGACCGCCGCCGAAGAGTAGCGCGAATTATCGCGGTTAACGTACTTCATCAACAACCGCTATCTCTGAGCAACGGTTAACGGAAACGATATCTGGAGGCCATATGAAGCGATTGATTTTATTCTTTACCCTGGTGATCAGTGTTGTCGCACTCAGCGTAGCCGCATCAGGCCAGGAGTTCCGCGCCACCATCACCGGTCGAATCACAGACGTGACCGGAGCGGTGGTTCCGAACACACAGATCACCATTACCGATCAGGATACGGGTGTAAAGACCCCAACGACCTCGAATGGAGAGGGACAGTATACCGTTCCGTTCCTGCAGCCGGGCAGGTACTCCATCTCCGCAACTGCGCCGGGGTTTTCGACGTACACCCGAAGCGATGTGACGCTGCAGGCAGGAGATAGAACCGCAATCGACATTCCCCTTACCGTGGGGTCGGAGACAATGCAGGTCAACGTATCGGCGGATGCATCCCTGCTGCAAACGCAGACCGCAACCGCTGGGCAGGTGCTGACCCCGGAAGAGGTTGAAAATCTCCCCGACAACGGCCGCTCCCCCCTTGGTCTGGCGAAGACGGAATACGCTGTCATACCGAAGCAGAAGAACTCCGTGGTACAGGCGCGACCCTTCGACAATTCTGCGGCCAGTGACTTTTCTCTCGGCGGTGGCGCCTCGCAGTCGAATGAGTACCTTCTGAATGGCGTTCCGAATATGCAAAACTCGAGCCGCCTGCCGGGTTTCAGCCCTCTTCAGGACTCGGTAGCGGAGGTTCGTGTCGACGTCTTTCAAGCGGACGCGAGCTACGGCGATACCTCGAACGGTACGGTCAATCTGATCACGAAGTCAGGAGGCAACCAGTTTCATGGAACGCTCTCCGAGTTCAATCAGTTCTCCGCGATCGATGCTCCGCTGCGGTGGTTTGCTGCGCCAGGCGTTAAGCAGTTCGCCACACGCCAGAATCAATATGGCGGCACAATCGGCGGTCCGATCTGGATTCCGAAGGTCTTCAATGGCCGCGACAAGCTGTTCTTCTTCTATGCCTACGAGGGCTTCAAAGGATCGCAGCCGAATGTAGCTGTCACCACTGTTCCGACGGCCGCTGAGCGCGGAGGCGATTTCTCCGCGTTGCTGGCGCTCGGTTCGTCCTATCAGCTTTACAACCCGAATACCGCCACGCTCTCGGGTACCTCTGTCGTCCGTACGGCGATTCCGGGCAATGTTTTCTCCAATGCCGGACTCACGATCAATCCGGTGGCACAGGCGTATCTGCAGTACTTCCCGCTACCGAATGTTACGGGAAATGCAGATGGAGAGAACAATTACTCTGCCAACCTTCCCGTAACGTACAACTACAGTTCGAACTCAGGCCGTATCGACTACAGCATCAACGACGCCAATAAAATTTTCTTCGAGACTCATCGCAGCCAGTACATCAATCTCACCGGGAGAATCTTTCCCAATATCTCAACCGGATCCGAGACCTATACCGTACATCAGGGAGGAGTGCTGGATTACGTTCGCACTTTTTCTCCCAAGTATACGCTGGACACCCGCGTGGGTCTGACTCGAACTTATACCAATGGCACGCTGCTCAACAACGGTTTCAATGCAGGCTCGCTTGGATTTCCGGGATACCTCGACCAACCGGGCTCGCCTCAATCTATGCCTGTCATCTCGTTCTCGGATGCAGGAACGACGTACCAGCAACTGAGCTCCAATCCAAGCGCAGAGACTGCATTCGACACGATATCGTTGTTTTCCGCGCTTACCGCAGCCCGAGGGAAGCACACCTTCAAGGCCGGTATCGACTTCCGGCAGAACAAGAACAACGTCGTTAACGTGGGCAACTCGTCGAATCTGATCGTCAACGGAGCGAACGTAACCAGTGGCGCGACTTCGGGCAGCTTCACCTTTGGAAACACCTTTGTCAGCCACGGTACAGGCCTTCCGACTCCGACCTTCGGTGGTTCACTCGCATCCTTCCTCCTGGGCCTTCCAACCGGTGGCTCTTTCAACATCAATCCTGAAGCGACTTACAACAGCATTTACTTTGCTGGCTTCCTGCAGGACGACTGGAGAGTGACACCAACCCTCACCATGAATGTCGGACTCCGTCTGGAGAGCGAGAGCTCGATCAACGAGTCGAACAACAAGGCCTCATGGTTCGACCCGACCGTTGCCAACTCAGTCTCCGGGCCTGCTTCCGTAGCCTACGCGGCCCATCCCATCCCGGAATTGCCCACGTCGTCCTTCAGCGCAAACGGTGGTTTGGTGTTTGCTTCGTCGGCGCGGCGCGTGGAATATTTCACTCCTTCGGTCTATCTCAATCCGCGTATCGGAATCTCGTTCACTCCGCCGGCATTCCACGACAGGATGGTGGCTCATGCAGGCTATGCTCTTCTCTACAGTCCCTACAACGACTACTACACGCCACAGAACTACGGCTTCTCCTCGACGGTCTCCTACGTACCGACCAACAACAACTACCTGACGTCAGCTGCCAATCTGAGCAATCCATTTCCCGGGACAAATCCGATCCTGCAGCCCACCGGCTCCAGCCTTGGAGCAAACACCTACCTGGGACAGGCGATCAGTATCCGCGCCCCGAATGTGAAAGGACCTTATGTTGAGCGCTGGAATCTTGACGTGCAGTATCAGATAACCCCGAACACGATGTTCCAGGTCGGATATATCGGAGCGCACGGGGTCAACAGTACCTACACGAACTCGCTCAGTTCAGTTGGCCAACTACCCTTCCTCAGCCGCTCCCCAGCACAGGATCCTGTCACTCAGGCAAACCTGCAGGGGAACGCGACCAATCCATTTTTTGGCGCGCCGGGCGAGACCGGAACACTGGCAACCTCGACCAGCATCTCGAAGTTTGCGCTGCTGCAAACACTCCCTCAGTACAGCAGCGTGTCGCAACAACTGGTTCCGGGTGCCGGAACGCTCTTCCATGAATTGGCCGTGCGCCTCCAGAAGCGCACCTCGCACGGTCTCACGGTGGACTTCAACTATCAGTGGTCCCATAACCTCACCACCTCTCAGCTCAATCCTGGCGGACCTCTCGTCTATGGAGAGAATGCCTCAGACTTCCCCAATCATGTCTCGGTCGCGGGCAGCTATCTCCTTCCATTTGGCAAAGGCCATCCTCTGTTGAATCACTCCAGCAACCTGGTAAACGCTCTGGTTGGAGGATTCACGGTAAACACCATCTATACCTATCTTTCGGGCGCGGCCCTTGGGTGGGGCGGTCCTGGAGGAAGTGGCGCACCCTATTTTGCCAATGGAACTCAATGGGACAGTCGCCTGAAGATCATGCCACGGAATACGGCCGCGAATGGAGCGATCAACACGGCTCTCTTCGCTCCGACCTCACAGCAGCCCAACACCTACAACATCCGGACCTTCCCACTTTATTTTGGCCGTCAGGATGCCACCAACAATCTGAATGCATCGATCCTGAAGGACTTCAGTCTGGGCGACAGGGTCAAACTACAGTACCGGTTCGAATCCTACAACGTACTCAATCACACCAGCTTTGGAGCACCTAATGTCACTCCGTCGAGTTCGAGCAGAGGCACCATCAGCAGCGTATCGAGCGTGCCGCGTGTCATCCAGCAGGGATTGCGAGTGGTGTTCTAATCGCCAACCGATTCGGGCAGGTCTTCAATCAAGTGAACAGTCCGGAACGCAGGATATGTTTCGACAAAATGCTGCTACGGCTTTTTCATCTCCCCTGCACCGGGCTTTGCGTCCCCATATTCGACGGGGCCCGCGGAGGTCTCGATACCAGAGTTCCTGATGACATCCTGTGCTTCAACAGGCCATCTGCCATCTGTGACGAGACGGTCATCCAGAATCAGATTATTTTGATAGTTGTTCCACAGACCGCCGACTTTGGTTCCGTCGTGCCAGTTACTGACGGCGGTATTATCGGGTGAGATACGAAGCGGATAGGCGCTATGAACGGTATTCACGTTCAACCATTCGCCGTCTTTATCCTCGATTACATTCCTGCGAACTGTAATGTAACGCGAGCCTTCGTCGAGGTAGATTCCAATCATCGCGCTGTTGTCGAAGATATAGTTCTCAGTAATCAACGTTCCAGGACTCGCTGAGAGATTGTAGATTGCCCCGCCATCGTGGAAGAACTGTTTGGCGCTATGAACACGGTTGCTGGCCACCACGACGTCGCGATGAGTGGTTGGCGTATCGTAGACCAGGTTTTCCCTGAAATCGTACCCATGCATGCGCACTCGATAATTGGGATTCCCACCTGGGTCATGCATGCCCCACCCATAGCCGACATCGATCGCATCATAAGGCACATCGGAGATGTCGTTGTGCAGAATGACCGCGCCTGCATCGTAGGTGCTGAGGATGGCGGATTCATCGCGATATTCCCTGCTCACGGAGCGGATGCGATTGTTCCAGACGATAAGCTGGCGATTGATCTGTCGAGGGTCTTTCGGATGATGCGCGTCCCTCCGCACACCTCCAGCCAGAATGGCCCCTCCGGCTAAGTCCGTAAAGACGTTGCGAGTGATTGTAATGTCGCTGGTTCCGAGACCGACTCCGGTCAGGTTGGCATCCGCATCGTTGCCGATGCCCAACGCATACTGGCCGAGATGTGCGAAGACGTCATCCTCAAATGTGATTTGCTGAGCCGCTGCCACCTGAATCGACGCAGGCATCTGGCTCCAGGTATTGCGAACCGTCTCGAAGGCCGGGCAGCCAAATTTGCAATCCACAAGCGGGTTCGCCGGGTAAGCGGCTGCGCGGCCGGTCAGGAAGGAACCACTCTGCTGGCTGGCATAGCCTTCTTCTGTTCCAGGGCCGAGCCATGTCGTATGCGAGAAGCGGATGTGACTAAAGGAAAGCTCCTGAACCGGCTCATCCAGGCTGTTGCCGATCGCCATCAGCACCGTCAGGTGTGGGAGTTCCACATGCACCTGATTGATATCAGAACCCGACGGCGGCCGCAGATATAACTTCCCCTTCACCGAATCGAGATACCACTGACCTGGCTTCGAGACAAACGCGAGCGAATTACTTATATATAGATGTGAGAGTTCCGGATGATAGGGGCTGCTCATGCTGTCATAACCCCAGACGTTGTTATTCCACGCTGGCTGCTTCATCACCAGCGTGCGGCCGGCAACCTTTTCCACGGGCGAAAAACGATCCGTGAAAAATCCCGTCGACTCGACTTCCAGCCTGGCCTGATCCGTCAGCCCGGCAAGATAATCGTACTTAGCATCCCTGACAGTGATTCCCTCGGCTGTGAATTCCACGTCGGCGCGTGGGACTTCGATTGAGCCGCGACTGGCGAGCTTACCATCTACCCATAGGTCGCGAGAGTTCGCTCCCACTGGAACATCGGCGACGTAGATCTGCTTCTCTTTATCGAAGAGCTTCCATCCGGTTACCGCATTCGCGCCAGAGATAACGGGCTTCGCTCCCTGTGCTGCCGTCCACGAAACATGATGACCATTGCGTCCACCGTCGAGAACGGTAAAAAGAAGCGGAACGGTCAGCCGATACATACCGTCCGCAAGCTCTACGTTCACATCATGGTCGAAGTTCACCTTCCGCACCGCCTGCTGCGCACGTTGAAGAGACCGAAAAGGCTTCTCTCTCGTTCCCGCAGCAAGGTCATCCCCCGCAGGTGAAACAGCGATGACGAGAGCATCTTTGGCTGGCTTTGGAGCGGCCAGCAGGAAAAGTGGAGAAACACCAGGCATGATGAACGCGCCAAGGATGCAAGCGATCTTCAGTCTCTTCGTTATGTTCGTCATTTCACCTCGCCTGCTTTATTTGTTGCAAACTTCTTACCAGCATTTTTTCTCCCGAGTAGTGAACCGACCGAACCTCAGATCCGGACTTCGAGATAAAGACAACACGATACTCACGCTTCTTCACAAGCTCCGGAAAAACTCCCTGGCGGGCAGAGATCGTGAGTTCTCGTCTCTCTTCTGTCCATCTGAGGTGAACCAAGGCAAAAGCACCCTTCTCATAGTCGTAACCATCGCCCGCATCCTCATAGAGGATGAACTCCGCGTTCGCTCCGCAGTAGATACGGATCTCATAAGCAGCATCCGGCACCTCGTCCACATACTGCATCATCTGCGTCATCGGGAGGATCGAACCCGCGCGCACATATAGCGGGATCGTCTCGAGCGGTGCGTCGGCTGTCACCATCTGTCCGCCTTCGTAGAGCGCGTCGTCCCAAAAATTAAACCAGGAGCAACCCTCGGGCAGGTATACAGTACGAGCTTTGACGCTGGTTGCAATCGGCTGTGAGGCAACACCGTAGTACATGGGATTCGTAACAGGACAGACCAGCAGCGCGGGGCCGAAGAGATACTGATCCGTAATGGTATGGGTGTTCCGGTCGTCGGGAAAATCCAGCCCGACTGCACGCATCAGCGTATAGCTCGTGAGCGTGACCTGCGCGGCGAGCGAATAGATATACGGGATAAGCTGATAGCGAAGCCTGATGTACTTCGCGATGATGTCGTAGAAGAAGCTGCCTTCCTCGCCGAAGCACCAGATCTCGCGTGCCGAATCTGTACCGTGCGAGCGGAACATTGGCAGGAACACACCATATTGAACCCAACGCGTATAGAGCTCGTGGAATCCCAGGTCCCTGCAGCCGGTGTCGCTCGGGTCGGGTTCGAGAGCGTTCATGTCCGTCAACCCACGGCAGCCGTCCCGGTAGTCTCCTCGCCAAAACCAGAGCTTAGGATTGTTGTCGATGAAAAAGCCGCCGATATCGACCGTCCAGTAAGGCTCACCAGTCGCGCAGAAGTTAAGACCCTCGGGAATGCAGCGGCGCAGTATCTCCCATGTGGCGCAGATGTCGCCGTTCCAGGTAACCGTGCCATAGCGATGCTGGCCGGCATAAGAGGATCGAGTGAGATTGATCACACGCTTTGCAGGATTAGTACTGCGTTGTCCATCGTAGATGCCCTGTGAGTGGAGAAGAGAGTATGCGTTGATCTCGCCAGCATCCAGATACTGCTTCGACTGCTGCGTGTTAATAGCAAGCCGGGTATGCGGCTCGGGCTTTACCGCACCTGACCAATCAGCCTCGAATGGCTCGGTGCAGTCGCACCACCACGCATCGACGCCATGCGTAAAAAGTCCCCGCGCAGCTTGTTCCCAATAGCACTCACGCGCCTCAGGCAGAAAAGCGTTGTAGGTCGATTGATTCCCGAGCATGAGGTCGCGCTCCAGAAGCTCTCGTTGATCCGCGCAGTTTCCTGTCATGATCGGCCAGATGGAGACCATCAATCGTGCATCCATCGCATGTAGCTGGTCGATGAATGCGGCTGGGTCGGGAAACCGAATCGGGTCGAACGACTTCTGCCCCCAGCCAGAGCCATTGGGCCACGACTTCCAGTCGAGCACGATGACATCGAGAGGAATGCGACGGCGTCGATACTCGCGCACCACCTCCACGATCTCGCGAGCATTTACATAACGCTCCTTCGATTGCACATAGCCAAATGCCCACTTCGGGAGCATGGGAGCCTTGCCAGTCAGTTCGTGATAGCTCCTGGTCAGGTCGTCGTACTCTGCTCCCTGAATCACGTAGTAATCCAGCTCATCGACGACATCGGCCCACCAGTACGAGCCCAGCGCGTCGTCGTGGAAGGTCATCAGCGAACAGCAATCGAGCAACACCGCATAGCCTCGTGTCGAGACAAAATAAGGCACGACAGCCTTCATGTTCTGCTGGTAGAGCTCACGCGCTTTGCCGCGCAGATTACCATAACCCTCCTCATGCGAGCCGAGGCCGAAGAGCGCCTCCTCTTCGGCAAAGACGAACTCCAGTTTGGCCTCGAAGGCATGCCGATCGAAGACCGTCTCATACTTCGCTGCATTGGCGCGAGCGCCGTCGATACTCTGGCCGGCCTCGATCAGAGCCTGTTTGCTGAAGACGTTGCGTTGCACCTCTTTCGGACGCAGCCACTTTCCTCCAGACTCCGGCTCTCGCATCAAGAGCTTGCCGGCTGCGTCCAGAAAGCGAATAGCGCCGGATTTCTTGCTCACAAGAACCATCAGCGCTGGCGTGGAGACAGTGAACACATCCGCATCTTCATCGAGACAATAGTCGGTATAACTTTTCTGCGATTTGACGATCAGGCTTTGCCGGGTCTGAAACGGTCTGCCTTCTGTGTAGGTCACACGGGCAATCGCCTCGGCGATGAAGGCGATGCGAAATCGTCTCTTATCCGAGACGAAGACGACGGCGTCGTTATTGCTTTCGAGAGTAAACATAGTCTGCACCCAGGTCACCTAATCGCTACTGCTGACAATCGCAGCGGTTGCCCGGCGCTGCTCCAGTTCCTGACGAATGCGCGGTTCGAGTCTCTCATAGCGGTGATAGAAGAACAGCGGCATCATCGCAAGCGCATAGCAGAGGGCAGGAAGCCAGACGAAACCTAATTCAATTCCAAACAACGAGCGCGCTGTCTGCTCTACATTCGGCACGTAAGAATAGCGGGACAGTATCCACGCCGGAAGCGCACCGCCCAGGCCGCTGCCAGCCTTGAGACAGAATGAGGCTCCAATTGCAGTAAGGAGTCCCGCAGCACGTACTCCACTCTTCCATTCCCCGTAATCCACGCTCTCCGAAAGAACAGAAAACGGCATCGCCATGGCGACCCCGCTCGCAAGAAATCCGACAACCCATCCGCTCAGAACCATCGGCACCGATCTGCTTCCCGTTCCCCAGTAAAGGATGATCTGCCCTGCCACCGATCCGACCAGCCCAAGAAGCCAGACGTTTCGCTTCGAGGTACGGCTGCAAAAAAACGGCAGGAACAGAATGGTTCCGAGAGAGACGACATCAAGGCTGTTCGCCACGGAGACCAGATCTTTACGATGCAGAACGTACTGGAAAAAATACGGCGCTGCGGAGATGCGAGCGATGAACGCTATCCAGAAGAAGAGACTGCTTGTCGCGATAATAATCCACGGCCCGTTACTCTTTAGCGCGCTGAGGCTCTCTTTGAGAGAGATGTGACTCTTGCGCTCGACGACCACCTCCTCCAGATTCCGGAAGGCAATCAGGTAGAGAAGAATCGTTCCAACGGCGTATATGGGCATCACCAGCATGAAGCCTTTGCGATCATTGCCGTGGCCGAGTAGTGTAACCAGCTTGAGAACAGTCAGATTGACGAACAGAACGCCCAGCTTGGAACCGAACATACGAAAACTGGTCAGGGTCACACGCTCGTGCCGGTCGGTTGTCAGAGCGGAAAGAATCGACGTGACCGGGGTGTTGATTCCGGTGTAGAGAATGCTGCAGATGACATAAGTAGAAGCTGCATAAGCAATCTTCGCTGTATGTCCCAGATTCGGCGTCGCGAACGTCAGTACGCCGAAGATCGCGAACGGCACGCAGAGCCGGAGAAACCATGGGCGGCTCTTGCCATAGCGGCTCTTCGTCCTGTCGAAGACGATGCCCCAGATCGGAGCATCGAAAGCATCGATACAACGAGCACCCAGCAGAATATAACCCGCCTCGGCTGCAGAGATGCCGTAGACGTCTGTATAGAACTTAAGCAGATAGAAAGAGATAACGCAGAAGACGAGCTGTCCAGCCACCTCGCTCGCGGTATAGCTGAGGCGCTTCGTGAGGACTGCGTTCTTCGGACGCGACCGCAAAGCAACGTCTGAGTCCTGCATACTTACCACGCTCTCGCGTGATCGCTGTTGCCCCATCGACACCCTCGACCAACACATCTTTCGGCCAGTATGCCGATTCTATCCTCTGGAGTTCAGCTCTTCCCAAAGGTCACATGAGCGCCAGCGATCGTCTGCGATTCGTGATGAGCTTATGCTTCCTTCTTCTTGTCGGGGAACGGACCATACTTCTCGGCCGTGTCGCCGGCGTGATCGTAGATATTCTTGCCATCCCTGAGGAAAGGAGTACCGATGGCCCAGGGTTTCCCGTCCGGACGCAGAATCGGCGCTGCGCTGTACTGCGGAAGATGAATGCGCCGCATGCGATCCGTTCTGTTCGGGCCGCTGCGATGGAAGACGAAGCTGTCGAAGGCTACAATACTTCCCGCAGGCACAATGACAGGATCGCCAGGATCGTCGCCGGTATAACCGATCAGGTCGTTCGTACCTTCTTCTTTGGAGTGATCGATAATCCTGTCGCGCGTACCTGCGCGCGAGTGCGGGAGCAGATAAACAGTTCCGTTCTCTTCACTGACATCGTCGAGCGTGCACCAGCAGGTGACGTATGGCTTGTGGTTCGTGTCTGGGTCGTACCACTTCACATAACCGCTGTCCTGATGCCAGGAGAACTTCATCCCCTGCTCGGCGCCCTTCACCACCCACTGCTCATGAAAGAGATAGGCATCCGGACCCACCGTGGCTTTTGCAACCTCAGCCATCACATCGCTGAAGATGAACTGCCAAAGCCTGTTGCTCAGCCGGTAGCGATTGTTGATGAAGTAGCGTTTACCGCGGTGGCTAAGATTCTCTGTCTGTACACCCTTGGCGTCCATAATCGAGTCGTAGTAGCCAAGATAGTAGGAACATTCCTCGCGCAGCATATTTAACATGTCGGAAGGAATCACGCCCGGCAGAATCATGTAGCCTTCGGTCCGGTAAAGTTCGCGCTGCTCTTCGGAGATCGTGATCATAAGGCGAATATTACGAGTGCGATACAACGATCGGCTTCTCATTTTACTCACAACTTGTTATCGTTTTTTGTCGACGGGAAGGCACACCCAAGCCTCCACCTTCGCTGCGGCGACAGATAACGTAACGCGAATCTTATAGCAAGCCAGTTGGATACAGCAGCAGAGCCATCACGTCTCGCTACAGCCAGGCATCGAACATTGCCCTAATTTCCTGATGGAGCGGTTATCGGAGTTGAGTTGCCGCAAGGCGGTTTTTCACCGGCTGGCAGGTGGATTTTAAGCCAGGAACGCACAATATCATCCTCCTGAATAATATGTTGGCCGAGCCGACGGTAGCTTTCGAACTGAGACTCGGTAAAGAACTGATTGAGGGTGGTGTCATTAGGAAAAGCGGCGTGTTGACGGCGATAGTTCAGTACATCAGCAGGTTCGTCGCCAGTCAGTGAAGATTTTATATAGAGAATGTGGCCAGGCTTGCCGGGATCTTCAGGATAGATGATGGTCCCGAAGATAGCGTGGGTGGCGTTAGCTGGATAGTCACGAAAAGAGTTGAGCCCATGGGGATGTTTGGGAGAAACCTGAGTACTGGATATTTCACCGGTGATGCCAGCAGTCTCCGCTTTTGAGACCTCGGCGCTAATGTTGAAGTTAGTTGAAGGAGACGTAGCAGGGGCAGCGGGAGGTGGTTTAGGTCCGCTCGGATCAAGGTCATCGAGTATGATTTCGACGCCAAAATCGAGACGAACTTTTCGGATCGCCATTCCAATTCCCTCAAAGGTGAGGTGACCGTCGGCCTCGCTGTCGCAAACAACAATTGTGCGACAACGACGCCGGATGAGCTCATACAAGCCCATATTGTCGAAATGGCCGCCGTCGGTCAGGTAGATGTATGCGTCGGTATCGTCGGCGTGACCTGAGAGCTCATCGAAGAGGCGAAGCGGGCCGAAGCGCGGTGCGGATGGTAGATTCGCGGTATCGGCCGCGTACATGACCCGGCGGCGCGTATTGCGTAGCCACCATCCCAGGCGGACGTTGAAGACGGTCATGAGGAAGGCAATAGCGGGGCTGGTGTGATAACCCATGTTAGGACTGGCCGCGGCTCCGGAGATAGCCACCGCAGTCGCGAGTGAGACGCCCCCCTCATCGGTATAGACGTATTCCGCCGTCGGAACAAAACCGTTGAACTGAATCTCATCATCTTTTCCCGCCGTCCAGCCGACATTGAATCCGGAGAAGAGTGGCGTGAAGGCGAAGGAGGCGGCTTTGCGCTCCTGATAGGCGAGGTCTTCTCCGGTCGTCAGGTTGATGGAGGTGCAGATGACAGGAAAGGGGCCAGCATAGTTTCCCTCTACACCGGCGTTGACCATGCCAGGAAGGTTGCTCCAGTCGGTCGGCAAAAGCGAGGCCATCGTTAGCTGCCGGTCACTATTAGAGAATCCCGTGAATCGATTTGGACGGCGATCCGGATTGGAGGCACCGGCGTAGCATCGGGCGAGTCGATCGCGATAGAAAGGGTGCATCGAGAAATCGTTGATGTTGATGCGGAAGCCAAAGAGAACAAAAAATACCAGCGCCACACAGCAGGAAATACAAACAATGCTCAGGCGGGCTGGTTCGATGTAAGGGGAAGGACTACGGATAATGATCCAATTGGTCAACCTGGCAACAAGGATCATCAGCCCCACGATGAAGACGGGCGGCGCGACAGCTGCAACGATCTCAAGCGACGAAGAAGTTTTTGCATTATTATCCTGCTCGTCTGTATTGCCCTTGGTTTGCGCGGAGTGACCAGCCAGCACGCCGCCGATCGTCGTCGCAAGCCAGCTACCCCAAACGGCATATTTTGCAACTGCCATATTGGCAATTTTGTCGAAGAGCCAGGGACCAAAAAGAGAAAACCCTGTGAGTAAGAACCAGGTGGCTGCGAGAAGGAAACTCGCGGCTCGGAGGCGAGCGGCCCACTCCCGGTGCTCGTCACGCATGCAATCTCCAATGAGACCGATGCCAAGTTCAAGTGTGACGAACGGGATCACAAAGAGGAGGGGAGGAAGTATGACGACACCAAGCGATGAGATCAGCTCGGGAGGCGGCGCAAATGCCGCGATAAAGAAAAGGATGCGGATGCTGAATAGTAAGAGCCATGCAAAGCAGAGACCGATCACAAAGAGAGCGATACGACCGAGGATCGGTACTTTTTCTGCGGCTACGCCCAGCAGAAACAGCAGGCAGGCGTTACCAATGACAAAAGCAACGAGCGTGAAAAAGTATGGAGTTTGGTGTGTGGTCCATGCGCGAAGCGACGAAAGACAGAAGAACGATATCTGCACTGGTCTGGACAGAAAAAAGTGTGGGCGATCCGTCTTCCAGTGTTCGTGAAGGCGAGAGACAGGTGCGGCCGATTGGCTGTCGGCATCGATTTTAAAAGAGCTGGCGGTGGGGCTGGTGGTGTCCTCGAAATAAGCCGAGTAGTGAAGATGGGACGGGGAGGCAGCGGGCGGCGCAAAATCAGGGTTGATGACGGGCTTAGGTTGGTAACAATAGCTGAATTCATTTGGGATGCTGGAACGATAGGCAGCCGGCGAAACGATCAGGGCGGCAGTAAAGAGGACAAAAATACAAAGGAAAATACGATAGCTTACAGGATTAGCGTCAGCGGGCTTGCCACAACCCCGAAGCCATTTACAAAAAGCCACGCCGGGGATCACCAGACATAGCAGTGCGCTCACGAAGAGGACGATATCGAGCGCAAGGTACGGTGAAGTCTTATGATTCTGAGCGATGACCCAATAAGTCATCGGGATATGAGGCAGCAAAAGGACAAAGACAAAAGCGGAGAGTAAGACCGCAAAATTCAGTGCAGTGTTCCGTAACCACACAGCAAGAATGGTCCACGTATCCAGGCCCGTTAGACCCTCGCGGGGAGCCAGGTAGTTCGTATACCGGCGCAGCCAGCGAAGAGGTTCGGAGATAACGGTTGCGTAGTGAGAACTGGCGAAGGGCGGTGAGTCCGGAAAGTCGGGCCCCGACGGCCCGTTTGGAACAGGGTGTAAAAAATCCTGAATATCGTCAAGTGCCGAAGGAGGAGGAGGCTTCTCAACACTCTGGAATAACTCCTCATGAAAGACGGCATGTGGAGAAAGGGCACGGTTACGGACCCAGGTCGCAAGAAACTGATGGATGTAACCACCCCCGGAGACGCTGGAGAGATAGTTGAATCTGGAGAGCAGGCGATGCTGCGCGAGACCCTGCAGAATACCGAGATTAAAGGTAGCACTCCGTATACCGCCGCCTGAAAGACAGAGGCCGATAGCGGCTTTAGTTCCTGCATTTGTGTAGGCATCTTCAGGAGCCTTCCAGCAACCCTGCGACTCCAGCTCGCGCTCCAGAAGCCATTTGCTGGGGGTGTACTCAGAGATGACGGCCAGCTTGGCCTGCTCGCGAGGATCCTTCTGGAGCAGCAATGACAAACTTTCGCTGTTCAACGAGTTCGAATCTCCGAGCTGCGGATAGATCCGGAGAACCTCTTTTCGAACGTCGAAGGGACGAGCGATTCCACTTTCAATCAGATCGCAAAGAACCTCGGCAAGTCTTTGGCAGTAGCTTTGATTGGTGTCCATTATCTAAAGTCTCCGGATTACTCAGTAAATCTCTGGAAGCGGTAACGTAAAGTTCCACACACGGTAGTAGATTGGCGATGAAAATTCGTCGGAGCAATAGCCTATTCCCATAACCGAGCCTCAACATGTCTCACATTCCTCTGGATTGCAACCGCAAAAGGGAGTCGAACTTCACCACTTCGAGAGCCCAAATGTTGAACGAGGGGTTCTAATTGCTTTCGAAGAAAGGTGCCTACAGAGACGCGAAGAGCTTCGTCAGATCCAAACGCCATCGTTGGCTTCAGCACGGCTATGGTAGTTGCCACAATCGGCAATTGCACAGACCACACACCGCATTTTTTATCTTTGCTCTGTACATAAAACGAACGCTCCGCAGCCGGACTAATCTGCGTGGACCACCGCGCTTAAATTGGGTTTGCGGCATCGACCAAAGCTGCCGCAGATGAATCGGAATGAAGTATTCTCCGCGAAGGCGATGACAAAGAAGAACTGTCAGGCACAGATCGATACGCAGGTTGGGCATCGTCCGAGTGTGTGTCTGATTTGGGTGATGCGGAGGCGCTCGATCCCAGGCTAACCAACAGGCAGGCAAAACCAAGCCAGAAACGCGTACAACTCATTATTCCTCCAGATCTGGAATTGCTCCGTACTGATCAAGGATTAAAGCTGGCCCGGTATTTTTGGAATGCCTGAAACCTTAGCACATATGCTGAAGAGAAGTAATCAACAAATTTCCACGCTTGTTCCTCTATGCGAAGTATTCAGAGGTCCTCAACCGGGACATCTGATCCTCGATTTAAAGACGGTCATTCGGGCCTTGGGGAGACCCGACTTCTGTCGTTGATCGCAGCACCGGAAGCTCTGGATTCGTAATCTTTATCGAAACCAGCAATCGGATAATTCAGTCCAGGAGAGCCTTTTAGAAATCGACGATCACGAAGGTGATATCGTCGGCCTGCCCTGGGCGTGAGTCTGCCACGGACCAGGCGAGTACGCTCCGCAGCAACGCCTCCGCGAATGTTTCTGCCGAAAGATTCTGTTTGAGTGCAAAAAAATGGGGCAACACTGCATCGCCAAAACTCTCGCCCCTTCCGTTCTCAGCCTCGGTGAGTCCGTCGCTGTAAATGAGAAGGCGGTCTCCCTTCGCGAAGTGAAACGTATTGTCGTCGTAAGGTTCTTCACGGCGTACACCAAGCAGTAGTCCGGCGGAGTTCAAAGGATCGAGCCTCTGCTCGCCGCGCCGCCAAAGCAGCGGAGGGGGTTGACCGCCAGCCGTGTATCTTGCAAGGTTGCCCTCTTGATTGAGTTCAACATATATTGCGCTTGCAAGCTGTCCAGGCGCCTCCTTGCACAAAGTGCGGTTCAACTCCTGAACGGTCTTTGCCGGGCTCTGTCCGCGCTCCACTTCATTAAATACGGCGACCTTGACCATGGATGCGACGAGTGCAGCCGCCACACCGTGCCCCATGACGTCGGCAAGAATGATGCCAAGAGAATTCGGCAAGACCCGGGGAAATCCGTAGAAGTCACCAGCTACTCCAGACATAGGTGCATAGCGCGCTGCTACGGTCCAGGGGCTGATAGTTGGCATCGACGCGGGAAGGATTGCGGCCTGTATCTTACAGGCCGCTCTCATCTCATCGGTCAATGAAATCCACTCAGCCTCGTTCGCAGCTACTCGTTTGGAGACGACATAGCCCAGGCACGCCATCAGGACGAGGAATCCAAATGGCTCAGTCGATAAGCGCCGCCCGGTGAGTCTCAGTGCGGAGAGGCGGTCAAAGGAGAATGTCAGGAAGAAGATAAGCAAACCACTGAAGATGACAAGCCGCCCCTTAATTGGTGGGGAGCGATATCCAGCCAGACGATCGATCAACAGCGCCAGAGGAACCAGGATAACCAGAGCGATTCCGGGCGATGGAATCGTTCTTGCACGCTCATGCGTGACCATCAGGAAAAACACACTGAGCAGGAGGAACGTATAGATCCACAACAACCACTTGGATGACAGGCGCCACCCCTGCCCATAAAACTCCTGGAAGAGCAACAGCGCAGGTATGCTCGCCGCGAGACCGATCGCTCGTCCCACAATAACCAGGATGAGTTCAGCGCTTCCGTCCCACTGCGGAATGAGGATGCTGCCACAGACGAGGGCCAACCCATAGGGCGCAGCGAACAAGCCAAACCAGAGCAGAATCCGTTCTCGCAGAACGGCGCTCGAGAAGTGAGCGCACAAAGAGAGTACGCCGACTGTGAAGATCGAACTGCCTGTCATTACCAACAACAGGTTGTCATACGAAGACATGAATGAGCCCCCTTCCGCGTGCAGCGATAACAGGAATCTGCGCTGGCCCTGCGTTCAATTGACTCCAGCCGGAGCTCGAAGTAAATGGAACGGGATATTGAGTCTTCCCGTCTCTCGACCCTCTACTTAATAGCCATGGGCTGCGCGCATGGTTATGTACGCAGCCCTTGTCCTGGGGATGGTCCGACTTTAGATGACTTCGAGCTTCTCCGACGGGATCTTCATGGCTGTAGCCTTGTCGATGTTCAGGTGCGCCTTTAGCATCTCGCTGGGTACGCGCCTGAGCCACTGGTTCAGCGAAACATCCATGAACTCCTCAGAGGCAAAGGTTTCGAGAAACACCAAATCGGTGTCTCCTGTGTTTTCGATGTAGTGCGGCGCATTCGACGGAACGTACCCTACGTCATTGGCGTTGAAGTCCATGGTGCGCGCGTTGTCGACTGGAAAGAATACCGTCATGCGGCCTTTGCCGGCGATCCAGAACTGCCACTCTGAAGCGTTGGGGTGCCAGTGAAGTTCCCGCAGACCGCCGGGCTTGAGCGTGACCAGAGCGGCAGCGATGTGCTTCGATACCGGGAAGTTCCGCGAGTCCACAACCCGTACCGATCCGCCTTTGCCCTCCCGGGTTGGCGCCATCGACTTCATATGGAAGGTGTACTGGTATTTGGATGCGACCTGTTCGCCCCCAATTTCAGCTTTATCCTGCTCAAGTGAACCGGGCACCGTGCCGGGGAAAATATAGAGGGGCGCGCCGGGCGTATTGTCGAAGACGCTCGCCTGAAGGCCCGTGTTCTTCGCGAGAACCTCGGGCGGGGTATGAGCGACCCACTCGGAGAGAAGCATCGTGCCATCTTCCGAGAAGTTTCCCTGATTGAAGACCAGAAGGAACTCCGTACCATCCGGACCAAGACCCTGAATCGAATGCGGAAAACCGGCGGGAAAGATCCAAAGATCTCCTTCGCTCACATCCCCGATAAACATCGTCCCATCGGGATTCATCACGGTGACGCGTGCATTTCCGTAGAGCACGTACGCCCATTCATCGGCGGTATGCCAATGCATCTCACGGTAGCCTCCTGCAATCAGGCGCATATTGACACCTGCGATATCCCGTGAAGAAGGCAATTCGCGTTGTGTGATCTGATGCGTCCACCCGCCCTCTTCGACACGCTTCTTCACCAGATCGAAGGAGTACCAGAGGGGTACAAGGTCGCCGTGGTCGGTCGGCGGAGGAGTGTTCGAGTTCGGATTCATAGCGAGAAGGCCGCGGTTCTCCTGCCCCGGATCGCTTGACGAGTGGTCATGCTCTGCTTTCTGCGTGCTCGCCTTCTCCTGAGCATTCGCAGTCAGACCGGCGAATGCAACGGTTGCGATAGCCGCCGAGCTCAGGCCAAAAAAACTGCGCCTTGAGGGGTGGTCAAGTAGGGAATTTTTCTCTTCGTGATCGCTCATGTCTTAACCTTTCTTTTTAGGAATTAGATCGGACTCTGTTTGCCGAAGTAGGTGACGTGCCAGATGGAGCGTGAGTTGTCGCAGGTGGCGAACATACCGCCGTCGGCGTGGCCGTTGTGCATGGGGATGCGGCTGACTTCGTAGTCGGCACGGTAGACAGAAGTCGTTCCAGGAGCCGTGTTCGGCGGCGAAGGCGCAGCCATTATACCGCCTGGGAACTCACTGTGGTGAGATAGAAACCCACTGGAGCGAGGCTATATGGGGCAGGACTGTACTCAAGGGCGTCGGCGCGATGGAACTCCCTGGTGGATGTCGGGGTCGTCCGTTGGGAGCGGAGCCCACGGAGACGAGGAATGTGCTAGCGGCCTTTGGTGAAGCGCATACGCCGCGCCCTGGCTCTCGGGGTTGTAATCCCACTTCACAGCCATTCCGGTCCAGAAATTTTCTACATGCTTGAAGAGTCGACTGTGCCGACAATTGGATGGGCACGTCAAATGTCGATGACATCGCTTCCGTTTATGACGGCGTGAAACCTGCTTTACGCAATAGCTCTGCAACTCCTGGAATGTCTGTCAACGTAAGTGAGCTTGCCAGGTCATCGGATCGGAGTCAACCGCCGGCGCCACCGCCCTCTGAGGAGGTGCAGAAGATGTTTACAGCCACTGCAAAGTACATGCGTTCAAGCCGAAGCCGTACGAAGTGGACATACTCGAAAAAAGAGGGCACCTTCAGCAGCCAACAGTGCGCGAGCAGGGTCGCTCCCGTGGCCTATGGAACGCGGTACTCGCCACTCAGGCGCAGGCACCTCGGTTATCTCCGAAATTCGTCGCTGTTTACACCCGAGCCCAATTTTAGCTATTGCTGATTGCAACGTTTTGGATCAGGCTTCTGCACAAGTTCGTTCAGGTAAAGCTCCAGATAGCTGTATCCGGACTTTGGATCCAGCTTCTGCCCGTCTGTCGCGTCGTGCGGATTGAGATGATGCGTCTGTTCCCAGGCGTCAGGGATTCCGTCCCCGTCGCCATCCGGGGCAGCCTTCTGCTCGATGGATTGCGGGAGTCCGCCGACCTCTTTTTCGTCAGCGATCAGATGGCCTTTGATCCCGAAGGAAAGCAGATCATTTAAAAGTCTTGTGTCGATTGAGTCGCGACAAAGCGTGTCTCCCGCGTGGGCTACGACTTCGCTTACGGCCTTTTCTGCAGGATCGACATGCACGGGCACGTCGGGGTTGGCGAATGGAGCCGGCATGATGTCTGCGGTGGCGTGTTCGAAGTCTTCCTGAGTGACTGGTCGGCCATCGAGTTTGCCGTTGAGGTTGAGATCCACGAAGTTGCCGGTCTGGTAGATGTGGTCTGTCTTCGTGAACTCTCCGATGAAGGAGTCGGATGAGTCGGGCCCCTTGATGAAGTAGTTGCCGACAAGGTCGGCGTAGTGATCCGTGGCGGAGTGGCCGCCTACATAGCCGACAACTCCCCAGTTATAAACGACGTTGTTGACATACTGGATGTGGCCCTTCCCTTTTGGGTTGCGACTTTTGTTGTGTATCCAGAGATTGTGGCTGAGCGAGATAAAGTCGCTCTCGCAGAGACAGCCGAAGCGCTGCGGGACAATGCCTTCGCCGATGATGGAGTTCTGAATGCTGGAATAGCTGTTTCCATTGGTCTGAATATTGTCCCAGCGCCCCCATTCGATGGAAAGGTGGTCGAGCATTACATGGCTGGCGTCGGCGAGGTTGAGGGAGCTGACTTTAGGAGACTCGGCGATTCCGCCACGAAAACGCATGTAGCGGATGATGATGTTGGTGCTGCCCGACATGGAGACCTTGGCGCCGGTTACGGTGATGCCGTCTCCTGGAGCGCTCTGACCCGCGATCGTCAGGTTGCTGCCGAGATCCATGTTCGACTTGAGAAGGATGACGCCATTCACTCTGAAGACGATGGTGGCGTCAGACTGACGCGCTGCTTCGCGGAAGGAGCCCGGGCCGTCGTCCTGCAAGTTGGTCACGGCGATGACGGGTTTGCCACGTCCGCCGGTGGCTGTAGCTCCGTAGCCTTCAGCGCCCGAGAAGGCGAGTGTCTGAGCATGCAGAAATGGAGAGTATGCGTTGAGAATCGCCATTGTCAGCAGGGCTGTTCGGACGAACTGTGTGCTATCCATCGAGATTCTCTCTTGTGTTTAGGCGCGCGCGAGCGTTGCACCGAGCAGGCCAATGATGATGCCGTATAGTCTGGCTTCGATCTGAAGCGACGCGAGAGTCTTTGTCGGATCGAGCGATAGTTCGAGGATATTCGCGGAACCTCCGGGAACATTTCTGCCCTTGCCGCGAAAGGTGACAGGGTCGAGGAGACGAGTCTTTCCTGAACGCAGATCGACTCGCGGCGGGATGGGTGCAGTGTTGACGAAGAGATAGTCGTCGAGTAAATAATCCTGTTCGATAGGCCACCAGTTTTCGGGGTTACGCAGTACAAGCTCGGAAGAGGTTCCGTCTGTGTAATGAACGGCGACGATGCAGTGAGTCATGCGACTGGTCTGGGGAAAGGTTGTCCCGGCCAACAGGAGATAAATGCCCGTAGCGTGTCCTGAAAGTGGGATATCGACAGAGCTTTTGTCTTGTTGCCAGAGTGAGAGGAAGAGGCAGTTTGCTTCGCTGCGCACAATTGGTGTGCGAAATGGGATGCCTCCCGAGGTATTCAGTACGCCGCCTGCGGAGCGAAGTCCGGAGTCGTCGATCGTTGGTTTGAGATCAAAGGCGGCCCATGCGCCAATTCCCTGCTCCGGGATTGCCAGCGAACAGTAGGGCGAACGCGGGGCGGTATAAGAGCGCTGGAAGATGTCGGTGATCTTGTGCTGCAGTTTGCCTGAGAGATCGATCGGCTCCATGCGCGATCCAGAGATGATCCGAGCTCTCGAAAGATCTGGATCCTTCGTCTCGAATGAGATGGGCATCCACCATTGGCAGTCCTCGCGTTGCATATGAATGAAGAGCGTATGAAAACCAGGACGTGAGACATGACCATTGTTGAGAGCGCCTTGCGGGTCGTCGATTTGAGAGGAGTGAACACCTGACGGCAACATAAGTGCTTCGCCGGATTTATAAGTGCGTTGCTCTGGCGGATGCGGGACGGTTCCTCCCTGCCATCTCACTTCAACCTTCCAGTGCGAGGCAGTGGGAGCCTGAACGGAAAGAATGGGAGTGGCTACAGCTTCCGTGTCGAAGTGCGTCTTTGTAACGACACCGTTGACTACGACAGATGGCTTGCCGGTACGAAGTGCTGGAAGGAGAAGCGTGAGTGCGACAGGCCTTCCGAAGCGAGATGTGATCTCGAAACTGTCGTGAATTCCATCTCTTCGCCACGCTATATCTATATCGGGGTGATGCAGCGACGCGTGATCCCAGTCGCTGGGGAAGCCGGGACGGATTGTAAGAATGTTGTGAAGGAGATCAGGCTTCAGACCGAAGAGGCCCTCGACAAGCGCTCGCGAGGTAATGCCAATGGGATCGCCGAAGTCACGCTGCGACTCCTGACGATGGACATCGAGCTCTGAACTCATATGGAAGTTTCCTGGACAGAGGCCCTGAAACATACTGTCCAGCAGGTTGCCTTTGAATAGCTGGAAGGCTTCTTCCGATCGTCCGCATTGCCACAAGGCGAGAGCAGTGTGCATATTCTCTGCCAGAACCAGCAGGGTAAGCGACCAAAGATAAGGCAGCCAGTCGGAGCATGAAAGCATGAACCAGTTGCCCTCAGGAACTCCAGGACCGTGGACAGGAATCCGCTTCAGTGCTGCCAGACGCTCAGCGGCCATCTGCCAGGTCTGACGTGGAGTGGGAACTTCAGAGTCGATGGTGTGGTAGATTGTCCAAACGGCGGGCGAAGTATAGACGGTCTGAGAGCCGAGGATGTCTTTGGACTCGCCGAAGGTGCCCTGTTCGGGTAACCAGAGAAGTTGCTGCATGCCCTCGAGAATGAGGGCAGCTTCCTGTTCAAAGCCTGTAGCTTCTTCGCCGAGAAGGTGTGCGATCGCTGCTGCAGAACGATTCGCATAGTAGTTGTATGCAGTGGAATGAGCGGCTCCGCCGCCGTTGTATTGCAGATTGTCGCTTGCCCAAATGCAGGCATAAGCCTCGTATAACGGCAGCTTTTTATCACCGGCGATGTATTCGCGGCGAAACATACGGCGTTCCCATTCGAGATGACGAACAAACGCAGGCCATATCTCTCGAGCGAAATCGAGATCTCCCGTCCAGAGAAGATGACGCAACAGCACGTCAAAGAAGACGAGGTTCATATCGTAGTGATTACGAGAGAGGTCACCGCTACTGTGAAGTATGTTTTCGGATCGTGCGAGATGTGATCTAGGGTCGGGCGAGCCGGTTGCGGGTGATTCTATGGAAGCGAGTGGCGAGACATCCTGGCGCGCGATCCAGTGGCGCAGATGCTGTCGGAGACGCTCATGATAGCCAAGCGAGTTAAGAGCGTAAGGGCCACGCCAGCCAGCGAGCGGGACACGCCAGGCGACGGCTCCGTGCATGACACATTGCGCGGCAGAATCCCAGATGGCGTCGGCTGCGATAGTTAATGCACAGACGGAGGCATCGATGTATGGATCGGGTGTCACAGCTTTAAGTGTTGTAGCTGTTGCGTAGAGCTGCTTGCTGCGTGCTGCAAATAATGTGGAAGGGCTAGTGAGAGATAGCTGCGCGGCGTCTTTTTCCAGACGGTGAATACTGATGTACAGTGGCGCCGTAGTGAGTGGAGACGAACCGATCAGCAAAGGATGCAGCACCTCTGCTGTTGAAGAACGGTTGAGCCGTGGCCATCCGCTATGCCATGCCGAGGCATCGCCTATTCGTAGTTCTGCATTGTCAGGAAAGACGAAGAGCAAATTCGCTGCAGGACTCTGGAGGCTGGCAGTAGTGTAGTTATCTGCTGGATTGGCAGCTCCCATAGAGTTGGGATGATTTATTTCGTAGTTATTATTGATACATTCTTCAGGTCTCAGGTGAAAGAAGATACCTACCGGTTCTGATTCACAACCTATATCACCTCCGCGCTTACCCTTGCGACCACTGACTCCACCGAAGGCCCAAAAAAGAGATACCCCAGCGGGCGTGTTGTGGGTCTGCACTCGAACATGAAGACCAGAGCCTTCGGCTGCGGTGAAGACCTCGAGGTTGAGCGTGCCTTTATCCAGCAGAGGGTCACGGAGTTCGTACAGCATTCGCCCAGGACGGTAGCGGGCTATGACTTCCTCAACCTGGAAAAGCCACTTTGAGCTTGTGGGCGTAGAGATGCCGATGCGAAGATTTCCGCCGTGACCGGGCAGGTAGAGGGAGAACTCGGGAAGGTCGCCGGCATCGACGCGAAATGCATTGTTGGGACCATAAAGCGGACGGTTGAAGAACTCTTTTCCGTTCCGGATGAGGAAGTCGCTGCCGTCAGGCGTATAGCGCAGGGGACGTGCGGTGTTGCTCACCAGAAGAGGACGGACGCCGCCCGCGATCTCCTCTGGTGAGGATGCTGCAGATTGCGGCGCCTTTGAAGTCGCCTGCCCGAAAACATCGGAGCCATAAGCTGCAGCGACGGCACTGGCCGCAGAGCGGGCTATGAACTGACGGCGGGACCAGCAATCAGAGAAACTCATTGCAGATAGGTTCCAATCATAAATGCACGGAGCCTGATGCTTAAAGCAGCAGGCTCCGTGCTGTGGAGTCAAAGAATAGTTAGAAGTTGATCTTGCCCGCGAACTGCCAGTCGCGAGAGCCATTGTTCTGTTTGCTGACCGTACCGAAGGAGCTCAGGCTCGACAGAGATGTCCCCAGACCACCGAACTGCGTATGATTTGTCGTGTTCAGGACATCCGCCTGGAAGGTGAACTTCACCCGTTCCCAGATTGGAAACTCGCGCTTGATTCCACTGTCGAGATCATAGTTGCCGATGTTGTACAGATTGTAGGGCGCGTCGCGCGTAACGTTCCCGAAGTTGTATCCGTTATTTCCTGGAGTTGCGATAAAAGCAGTCGCATCGATGAACGAAACCTTATTCACCGTCGTCGCTGTCACTCCCTTTCCATATCCACCGTTGATCCGCACCGGCCCTGTATGGTTAGTGTTATAGCTCGGATAGCACGTACCCGGCGTCTGGCAGCTGACACCTGAGAACGACAGCGGACCGCCCGAGATCTTCGTAAAGATAAACGAGAGCTTCCATCCGCCGGCTACCGCGCGAACCAGAGCATTGCCTCCTCCGAGCTGGTCGTGAGCGCCAAACGGCAGAGAGTAGACGCCAAAGATACTCAGGCTGTTTGGAATCGAGCTGGCGCTCACAGAGCGGTCGACGCGGTTGGCCTGGGACCATCCAAAACCACCGTCGATCACGTTGGCCGGAATTGGATATCCACTGCGTGAACCTGCGATGTCGTCAATCGTCTTCGCATAGGTGTAGTTCAGGGTAAAGTTCAGCCCATGCCACTGCCGTTGCGAAAGAGTGATCTGCATCGCGTTATAGTTGCTGTTTCCCACATCACCCCAGGTATCGGTCACACCAGAATACTGCGGGAACGGTTTCAGCATTTGCCCGAGCGTTGCTGATGGACCACCATAGTTGTTATACGGCACGGTGATGCCGGGAATAATTGCCTGCGCTTCCTGCAGGTAGGTCTTTCCTGTTGCAGCATCCGTAGCCGATGGCTGCTGCTGCAGCCTGGTGCCCAGCACCTGATATTGAGGCGCAAGCTGATTGTTGTAATAACCACGCAGACCGGCCACCAGAAAGTGCGACTGATTTCCTGCATAGTCGACGCTGAGCGTGAGGTTCTGGGTCAGAAGATGCTGGATACCGAAGTTCCAGCTCTCCGAGTATGGAGGACGGCCGGACAGATAGGGATCGGCATAATTGACTCCGGCTGCAGTCACAGACGTTCCGTTTACCGTATAGTTTCCTGCGTTTGCTATCGCAGTAGGACTGATCGCCGACGAATACGCAGGAATGCTTGTATTGCTTATGCCGTTAAGGTTCTGATTCAGATAGAAAGCCGGTTGGCCGTGCTGGCCTGAGTCAGCAAATGCCGGACTGGCTGTCAGTCCAATCTGGCCCGTGCCGTTGTAGTTGCCGGCGTTCGATCCGCCTACGCCTCCGCTGTGCGTATACATGATAGTGAAGGCGCCGCGCACCATATCGTGCGAAGTTGCCTGATAGGCAAAGCCGACACGCGGCCCCAGATTCTTGTACCAGGTATTCACGGTCGTACTGCAGTTGCAGGTTCCGTTGCCATGGCCCATATAGAACATCGCGCCAGGGGTTCCGGTAGCCGGATTGATCAAAGTAGGACTAAAGCCAGACTGCCGGTTCTGCGCCTCTTTGAAGGGCGTATACAGATCCCAGCGTAGCCCAAGATTCAGCGTCAATCTCTTTGTGACCTTGAAGTCGTCCTGCACATACGGCGAAAAGGCTTTGTAGCGAGCGCCCAGGGTGGAGAAGTTCTGGATATAGAGAGACGTCGAATCCACGGCTCCCATCAAAAAGCTTGCATATGACAGTCCGCTTGTTGTGATAAGAGTACCTGCCGAGTTATAACCTGCCGTCGTCGTATTGACGTACTTAAACGTTACCGGCTCCGATGCGCTATCGGCGACAGACTGGTTGAACTGCAGCCACTGATAGGTACCGCCGAAGGTGATCGAATGCCGTCCCTTCACCCACTGGAACTCATCCCCCAGAGTGTACGTGTTCACAGCCTCGTGATATCCGGTTGGTGCAGAAAATCCAGATGGTCCGTCTACACCACCCGAGAAAGAAGCTCCCGGAAATGTCGTCGAAGCCTGCCCTGTCGGCAGATTTCCAATCCCCAGGCTTGTTGCCGTAACGGAGCCGCCGTCCGTCGCGTTCTGGATCGGAGCCCAGAACCGAGTAAGGCCATAGCGAAGCTGATTGACCGCGTGAGGCGAAAACGTATACGTATGTTTGATGATGTCCGTGGTCGTCGACTCCGTTACGATCGTGCCATTCGTGTAAGGAAATGGAAGAACCGACGTAGCGCCATAGTCGTACGGCGGTATCTGCTTCACGCCAGAGGTCGAGATCAAAGCAATCTGCTGTTTATCGCTCAGCGTGTAATCGATACGGCCGGTAAAGCCCCACACATCCAGACCGGTGATACGTCCGGCAAGATAGTTGTTCGTCAGATTCGCGTTTGCCACCGGAGGCAGATACTTCTGCATTGCCTGAGCGATGGGAGATATCTCACTGGCAGGAATGACGTTCGGCGTCGGAAGACCATTCTTTATACCCATAAATTGACTGGCACAAGGCTTGCCTCCGTTCATCTGTGTACAGGACGCGACAGTCGTCGGGTCGTAAATGTTGTATGTGGGGTTGGCCGCCGCATACGCGGTGAAGTCGCCACTCTGCGCCGCGGGTGTGGGGATCGTCTGGTAGGTTGGGTTCGTGGTCCCCCGATAGCGAAACTTGTCATAGTTGCCAAAGAAGAAGAGCTTGTTGTGCAGAATTGGTCCGCCCAGCGAAACCGAGAGCTCATTCTGGTGCTCAGGCGTCTTCTTTGTTGGATAACCTGAAGCTCCATTCGGCAAAATTACCGGCGTCCAGGGCTGAAAGTAACCCCATGTATCAAATGCCGTGTTGCGAATAAAGAAGTTCACATTGCCGTGAAAGGTGTTGGTTCCCTGTTTGATCGAGTAATTCTCGACACCCAGCCCCTGATACTGTGCTGAACTGCCGCTTGTCTGCACCTGAAACTGGTCTACGGCCTCGATCGCAAGATTTTGATTGAGCTTACGGTTGTCGCCCTGTGAATCGACCGTGGTCTGCGGCACGCCTTCGATATACATCTCGTTCGAGTTTCCCGAGCCGGTTCCGTCGAAGATTCCTGACCGGCCGCCGCTCGACACACCCGGCATCAACTGGACAAAGCTTGTCGGATCACGCGGCCCACCCGAGGTGATCTGAAGAGGCAACTCCGAGTAGGTCTGGTTCTCCATGACACCGCCCAGAGTCGCATTCGTCGTCTGCAGTGCAGGCGGTGCCGTCGATACAGTCACCGTCTCCGTCGCGCTTCCCACGGACATTTTCGGGCTCAGGCCGACTGTCTGAAGCGCATCGACGCTCACGTTCTCCTGCTTATATGCCTCGAATCCCTTTGCCGTGATTGTTACGGTATAGACCCCCGGAAGCAGAGGCGACATCACGTAATATCCGGTTCCTGTCGACTGTCTGGCTACCGCAACCCCCGTGGAGTTCTCAACGGCAGTGATCGTTGCTCCCGGAATGACCGCGCCTGAAGAATCCGTGATCGTGCCGGAGATGGCTCCCTGACCGCTGATCTGTGCACCTGCTCTCGGCAGGCTCGCCAGCAGCGATACCAGAAATATCAGGAAGAAACATGCGTTGCGGATCTTTCGGAAAGCTGAATTCAAAAAAAACATGCGGCCTCTCAGCGTGAAATCAAAAATTGTTTTTATTTGCAAAACGCGCTCATCATAGGCAGCGGCAATATTGAAAGTCAATAGAAAAATAATTCTCCATTGTAGAAACATCGATATCACGATGATTGCGAGGCGAATCTCGATTACCGTGGCGTCACATCCTGTCAGGCCAGCATCATCAATTTAGGGTGTGGGATTCATGACTTCTGGTTCCACGACCTACATCACACCTTTGCATCCTGGTACAGGATGAACGGTGGCCACTCTACGAGCTGGCGAAGTTTCCCGGTCCCGCCAATATCAGGATGACCGAGCGTTACACCAGGCTGGACGTACCCTATATCACCAGAACTGGAACCACAGCGAAGGATGAGCTGGAACATGATGGACAAGAAGAAACGGGAGCAGGAAGAAGGCGATACAGCGAGCATCGCCTGAGCGATATTCGCTTATTGTTCGCGGCGACCAAAACACTAACTCTTTGTTCGCCGCTAAGTTGTTTAGGATGTCGCGGCAGAGACGGGATCGCCCCATCTCCTCGGATACGGGCTGCAACTCGGTGGACACCCTCATCCTTCTTCCCGGCCAGCAGATCGTCTGGATCTGGGGCTGACATGTTCCTGACGAGTGAAACTTCGATTAGGAGACCTGAGAGTATTGCGAGACTGGCATAAGGTTTTGGACTCCCTATGAAGTCGGCACTCAATTCGCACTTAGGTCACATGGTTCGTGCCGTTATGGGAAAGGAAGCTATCTGAATCAAGGTTAGGTGATGTCCAGAATGCTGGATGCAAGTAGCATCTGGATGTTGACGATGTCGAAGTCGTCTTGCCGAGGTGATCAGTGCCGAATGCTCCTGAACTTCTCTCTGCCGCTTTAAATCACCATAAAGCAGGCAAATTGTCAGAGGCAGCTCTTCTTTATCGAGAGATACTATCAGGCGAGCCACGACATGCTGATGCGCTGCATCTGCTGGGAGTCCTGTGTAACCAGGTTGGTGATGCTGACCTCGCCGTGGATTTGATCTCAAAGAGTATCGAGATCAATCCCAGGGTTACCGAATCTCACAATAATCTGGGGAATGCGCTCAAAAAACGCGGGGACGAGAAGGGGGCGGAGAGAAGTTACGATCGTGCCATAGAGCTCAATCCGCGCAATGCAGATGCCTATATGAATCTCGGCATCCTTTTGGAAGAGCAACGCAGGCTGGAGGAAGCGAGGAGCGCCTATCAGCGAGCTCTTCGTTCTGCTCCAGACACGTTGCGAGCCCAGTTGTCACTTGGCAATATCGCCGTGGCCATGGGGGACTTCAAACTTGGCGTCAAGCACATAAAGACAGCGGTCCGTTCCTCACCGAACCATGCTCCTGCACACTACGCACTAGGGAACGCTCAATTTATGTTGGGCCAAAGCGCTCTCGCGAAGGCCAGCTATATTCGCGCCATCAGGCTTGATCCCACTTCTCCGGATGCGTTCTATAACCTCGGTAATATTTACCTTGCCGAAAAGGACTACGCAGCTGCGATCGACAGTTATAAGCGGTCCATCACTCTAATGGAACCGCAGGCCGATGTGTACAGCAACATGGGAACAGCATATTCGGACTCGGAACAGCTCGAAGCCGCGACAGAATCTTTCCTTCGAGCGATAGAACTCAATCCTTCCTATGCTGAAGCACACTTCAATCTCGGGCGGGTATTGGCGAAACAAAAGGAGCATCGCAAAGCGATCGAAAGGTTCGATAAAGCCATTGGATTTAGACCAGATTATTCCAGGGCGTTTCATGGTCTTGGTAGTTCGAGACAAAGCCTGGGAGAACTCGAGCCTGCGATAGATGCCTACCGCAAGGCGCTCAGCTTCGAGCCACGATATACGGACGTCCTGATTAATCTAGGGGGTATCCTCACCCTGCAGGGTTCTCACGAGGGCACCATCTGCCTGAAGCAACTTGTCGAAGATAACCCGGCCTCCGCGGAAGCACATTGGAACCTGAGTACAGCGCTTCTTATGCATGGCGACTATATCCGCGGCTGGCGCGAGTATGAGTGGCGATGGCAGTGGGATAAATTTACGTCGCCGAGGAGGGGATTTGTAGAGCCACAATGGAAAGGGGAGCAGCTTGAGGGCAGGACAATTCTTCTCCACGCTGAGCAGGGATTTGGGGACACGCTCCAGTTTGTCCGGTATGTGCCGTTGGTTACGCAGCGTGGAGGTCGAGTCGTTCTCGAGGTCCAATCAGGTCTGCAGCGTCTTTTGCAGTATCTGCCAGGCATTGCAGCGTGCATTTCGAAGGACGATCCGCTGCCGGAGTTTCACTGCCATTGCCCGTTGATGAGCCTGCCATTTGTCTGCGGAACAACGATTGAGACCGTTCCTCCGTCCCCGCCCGACTTGTTGAGAGCGGCGGAGCGTGAGCCATCGATACGCGACACAAGTGAAGGTTGCCTGAGGGTGGGGCTGGTCTGGGCAGGGAATCCAGAGCACCAGAATGATGCGTTACGCTCAATGTCTCTCACCGACTTCCTGCCCCTGACTAAAGTGGGTACGGTATGTTTTGTCTCTCTACAAAAGGGGCCTGCTTCTCTGCAAACGGGCGATTGGCCATTTCATCTACCTGAGCCGTGCTCTGCCGTCAAAGACTTCGCCGATACAGCGGCCATCGTCGCAAACCTGGATCTGGTGATCACTGTCGATACTGCGATGGCGCATCTTGCGGGAGCCATGGGAAAGTCAGTGTGGATCCTGAACTCTCATATCCCTGATTGGAGATGGGGCCTCGATGTGGAGACCACGCCTTGGTACCCATCGGCTCGGCTTTTCCGCCGATCCTCTTCAGGGGGCTGGGAGGAGCTGATGGAGCATGTCGCTTCGGAGTTGGTGATGTTTCGGGATTCGCGAGTAAATCAATCCGACGTTCTGTGCGAATGTATGGCTTAGGCCATCCCGGTGATTCAGAGAGAATCGTTTGCGGACTGGCTGATGAAGCCTTTGGCTGACAGTCTGAAGATCTCTCTACTCCGCAGACCTCAAAACGTGACACTCGCAGGTGATGCGACTCTGAGGTCAATGCGGAAGTTTCAAATGGCTGGCAAATGTGGGCACCTGCGCATATGCGATATGGAGCCCCTCGGAGAAAGAAGCGACTTTCATGCCATGATGTTTGAAGAGATGCGCAAGAGATGGTGTCGAATAAAGTGATACGTGACCATTCCGAGGGCTGGCATACCACCAATTCAACCCCAGATTCTCAAACGACGCTGGTTGCACCAGAGTTGAGAATAAGATAGCGCCCTGGTCCCTGAGCATGCACACCATCGTCGCGATTGTATCTTTGGGAAAAGGCACATGCTCCATCACCTCAAAGCACGTGATTAGATCGAACTTTTCTGACGGCATCTCGTCGAAGCCTGAAAAGGGATCGTAGGTCTCCGCCGCAAACCCCTGATCGCGTAGTCGATCTGCCAGCAATCCGGTACCTCCGCCGAAGTCGAGGATTTGAATGGATAACTTTGAGTTCTGGAGCGAGCCGGCGATCAGTTTTGCGTTTCCAGCTGGACGCAGCTCAACGAAATCCGGATCGACAGTAACGTAAAGGTCGTTGTAAATATGCTGGCGAAAATCTTCCTTCGTCCAGAGATCAAAGGCATCCGTAAAGATGAAGTAGCAATGCTGGCACCTTCGGTAATACACCGGGCATCCCGAGATGGCCAGGCGGCGCCCCTGCGCTTCAATGCAGCTCTTGTGAAAATCGACTACACCGAAGAGCGGGCTTGGCCCTCGGCAGATCTTGCACTCGACTGGACGACACCGTGGCCCCAGGCCGTGTCGTCGCACCCAACAGCATCGACACCGACATGGTCGGCGGCCAGGTGCTTCTCGGCTGCCGCGTTCCCACCATCGTCGTCTCGCCCTTCTCCGTAGGAAACCCGGCCGCGCCGACCATTAACTCCGGTCTTTACGACCACACTTCGGTGCTCAAGCTCATCGAGTGGCGATACGGCCTTCCCACGCTCACCGCCCGCGACGCCTCCTCCAGCGAAATCGGCAACCTGGTCAACACTCTCAACTTCGGCTTGTCAAAAACCGCCGCACCGCCGCTTCCCATCATCACCCCGCCGATCCCCACCCCCTGCGGTCTCTTCGAACTCGGCAGCGAAATCGACAACGAGAGCTACGACTTCTTCAAGCTTCTCATCTCCGACCTCGTATCGGATTGGAGAGCAGCAGGCAAATCCATTCCTGCTCCGCCCGCGACCAGCCTCTTGAACACTATCGCGACCGACATCACATCGATCTTCTAACCGGCATTCCCAGGCTCTTTTCCTGCTTCGCCGAGTCCTCCCGTTGGTTGGCACAACATGTATCTCGCGACCAACGGGAGCACCACGCGAAGCCCAATACGCGTTACGCATATCCATCTGCCGGGAAGTTACCTTTTCGGCGACTTCGCTCTGATGTTTTCCAAAAGCGCCGTTTTCGCGCAATGTAACAAGACAGCTATCGCCTCGCTCTAGTGTTCCAGTTCGTACGTCATCGAGATGATCCCCGACTTGTATACGCGATGAGCCATCAATGTGATCCCCATTGGGGCATAGGGAGGAGACACCAAACGCGTACCATCACCGAGTATCACTGGAACAATAGTGTTGCTCCTGAATGATGAGTCTCCGGAGGTGATTCTTCAGTCAGCCAAGCTGCTCACTGCCCTCGATTCTTCTATTGGACCTTTTACGGCAACAGGCGAAAGCTGATCGGGTTCCCCGGCGAGAGCCAAGGCATTCTGGCCGTTCCACATCAGACAGGTGACAAAGCTCACCTGAACGCTCAAGGTCCCAACGGGGCGCATAGATGAGCCTCCGATGGCGGTTTTTCCTTCAGACGCGGTTGGGGATCATGCTGGACCATCAGTTGCAGCGATATGGACCCGAAACAAGCTTTACCCGATCCGAATCATCTGAATTATCTGTGACTACTATCTTGAAGGTTTCACCGCCCGGCGCGACACGGACCACAACGTGGCCATCCATACTCTTCATCTTTGCGCCCTGTGATCATCAAGACAATTTTCAATCGCGGCCGAAAGGCGATTGCGGCGCTGGCCCATCCTCCTGCTTCACGATGACGCCTTCACCCTTGAAGGGCCACTGCTTGTTGAGTAGCAGATCGTTTTCGCGGGTCGTTTTGGCCACGCGATCGATCTTCAGATTTTCGAAGAAATGCACGCCCGTCTTTCCTGCTGTCGCGAGGTCTATGTCACCGTCTCCGTCCAGATCTTCCACGACGAACTGAGTACCGCCTGCCGCCGTCCCATTCACTGAGATGGGATAGCGCCTGAACTGGCCCGTCTTGCGATCGATCTTGTAGTAGTACACCACCAGCGGATCATACGAGCCTGGGTCGTTGCCGGAATGGCCGCGGTAGCGTTTGCCGGTGATCAACTCATAGACGCCGTCTCCGTCGATATCCGCCAGTGCGAGAGAATGGATCTGCGAGTACGACTCGTCGATGGTGTGCTTGACCCAGTGACGGCTCGCGCCTTCGCCCTGCTGTTCGAGCCAGTAGAGTCCGTAGCTGTGTCCCTGGCCGTAGATGATGTCGGTCTTGCCATCGTTGTTGACGTCGTAGCCGATGATCGGGAATCCGACGTCGCCGAGTTGCCAATCGCCATGCCACTCCCACTTGTCATGCTCGGCATCGATGTTCTTGAACCATCCAAACGGGGTAAGGATGTCGGCTTTTCCATCGCCGTCCACATCGGCGATGCCGATGCCATGGCCGTCCTGCTCCCTGCCGCCGACATGATGCACCTTCGAGATGGGACCGGAGAAGTCGACCCAGATAATGCCGGAGTGGTTGTAGTGCGCGAGCGCGAGGTCAGGTTTGCCGTTCCCGGTGAGGTCGCCGGTTGCTCCGCCCTCGGTGTCGTAGCTGTCGGTGATGAAGTGGCGCTTCCACATGACTTCCGGCTTTCTGGGGTTCTCATACCACCACAGGCCATTCACCATCCAGCCAGTCGTGACGACATCGGGAGCGCCATCGTGATTGACGTCGAAGTTCCACTCTCCGCAATCGGAGACGAACTCTCCCAGGATGCCGACGGTGCGGAATTGATGACGCTTCCACTCCCCGCCCGCGGGTCCAGGATTCTCATACCAGTAGGCTCCGCTCACCAGGTCTGGACGTCCGTCGCCATTCATATCGATGGTAGTGATGCCTTCGGCATGATCGGTTCCCAGGCGATGCACCCGAAAAGTCACTTGCGGAACGCCGTACGGGCCGCTGCCGGGAGTGGTCTTGCGCGTGCTTTGCGCGCCTGCAATCCAGCTCAACGATGCAAAGATTGCCGCGACGACGAGAGCTGCGAATTTCATATTTCTGACCATATTCATGCTCCGGCAGTAGGTTGGGACTGCGGTTATTTGAGCGGATAGAGCTTCATATTCCTGAAGCAGAGTTCTGAACCTTCCGATTGGAAGAGGATCTTTCCTTCGGCGGGAAAGGGATCGGTGCCTTCATTGGCAAGCTTTCCATTGACGTACTGCTTCACGTCATTTCCGTGAACCACCAGCACCAATTGATTCCACTCGCCGTGGGGTTTTTCCAGATCGCCGATCGGGTCGCGAAACCCGACTACGTTTTGCGAAGGACCTTTCCCGGAGTGATCGATCTTCATCGCCCCGCCTGGAGGCCCTGTCACGCGCTTGCCATCGCGCCCGGTGAGCGCGGCTCCGTCAGTCATCCAGAAATCTCCAGTGCCTCCCTCGGTTATCTGGAACTCGATGGACCGCGGCCACGCCTTTTGGTCGCCTTGAATGTTGTAGAGTACGCCACTGTCACGAGCCTTGCCTTCTCGATCGCCATAGGTGCCTTCGCCCCACTTGAACTCCGCTTGCAGATAGAAGTAGTGATAGGGCTGCTTAGTGATGACATAGCCCATCTCCTTGCCCGAAACGTGGAGAACGCCGTTCTCCACCTGGAAGACATGGTCAGGATCGTAGTTCAGTCCTTTGCTCTTCAGGAACGTATCGAAGTTATTGAGGTCTTTGCCATTGAACAGAACGACAGCGGCCTTATGTGGCGGAATCGTCTGCGATAGCGCAGGCAACGAGACGCCGGCAACCATTAAGAGAGCAAGCGCCTTCACCACGACCGAGTCACTTCTTTTTTTACGATGCACCATTCGATCCTCGAGGACATTCCATCAGTTAGAGGTCGACGAAATTTCAGGACATACTGCACGGGTGGCCGATCGAAAGGGTGACCGGATCTATACGAGCTTCATCGCATTGGGATCCCAGTTCACTACAGTACCGCGTTCGTAGCTAAGGTTGCTTAGCAGGGCAGCTCCAGCGGCTCGGAAGCCGAACACAGCGTCTTCGACGATGGGTTGACGGCTGCGAACCGAGGCGAAGAAATTCTTGAAGTGATCGTAGCTGTCGCTATAGCCGGCGGGCGCCGCATAGGTTTCAAATCCAACCGCGGGCGCTCCTGAGGGGTGTGTGACGGGATAGTTCTCGCGGTACTCGGTGAGGATGCGCTTTTGCATAGCTTCGGTGAAGGTGCCGATGGTGTAGCCCGGTTCCGATGGACGCGGGACGCGGCTGACGCTGACCCTGTTGCCGGCAATCTCCATGGTGCCTTCTGAACCGGTGAAGATGAGGCCTTCACTCTCCTCACCTCCGTCGACAAAGTTCACGCGCAGACTGAGGTTGAAGCCTTCGCGATAGTCGAAGAGGCCGAGCATGACATCGGGCACATCACGGCCATCGTTCCAGAAGCGCAGGCCGCCGGTGGCCATAGCACGCGTGGGCCCGTTGGTTCCGGTGATGAAGTGGGTTCCGCTGAACAAATGGACAAACAGATCGCCGGCAACGCCGCTGCTGTAGGCCTTCCATTTGCGCCACTGGAAAAAGTGTTCGGCATTGAAGGGGATCTTGGACGCTGTGCCTTCGAAGCGCGGCCAATCGCAGGTTTCGGTCGAGGCATCGAGTGGAACCGTATAGTTCCATGCCCCCATCGCCGAGTTGCGATCCCAACGCGCCGTCACCATGTTGAGCTTGCCGATGGCGCCGGATGCGAGCAACTCCTTTGCTTTCGCATAAACGATCGAGCTTACGCGCTGGCTTCCGATTTGGATGATCCGATTAGTGGAGCGGGCGGCCTCGATCATCTCCGGGCCGTCGGTATAAAGATGAATCATCGGCTTTTCGCAATAGACGTCTTTGCCGGCCTTCATCGCATCGATGGCGGCGCGCTTATGCCAGTGATCGGGGGTGGCGATGATGACGGCATCGATATCTTTGCGCGCGAGGATCTCGTTGTAATCGCGCGTCGTAAAGATGTCGTTGCCCCACAGCTCCTTCGCGTGTTCGAGCCGACCGTCATAGCAGTCCGCCACGGCAACCAGCTTGACGTCTGGAACCTGCACCGCAACCTTCGTATCGGCCTGCCCCTGAATACCCGCGCCGATGAGTGCAAACCGAATTTGATCGTTTGCTCCGGTGGGTTTGGTGGGTTCGTTTTGAACCGCTGTCAGCGCATGCAACTTTGTTGCGACCAGCGTTTCGGCGGTTAGCGTTCCCGCCACCTTTAGAAAACTTCTGCGATTCAACTCGTACACATTGTCCTCACTGTGGAAGAGACTCGACGTCTGCCATCATAGATGGCTTTGACGATTCTGTGCGGGCTTGAAACTCTGAGCTGGGCTGGGAAATGTTGGAG
>Ga0302220_10000384_pt1 | contig 38149 bp, 33 predicted proteins | sample II_Palsa_E1_3_FD_194572 | JGI IMG/M metagenome (GOLD analysis project Ga0302220, IMG submission 194572) | Peat permafrost microbial communities from Stordalen Mire near Abisko, Sweden - II_Palsa_E1_3 | ecosystem: Environmental > Terrestrial > Soil > Palsa > Peat permafrost | place: Sweden...
CTGCGGCTTCCGTGAAACCGGCCGGAGCGTAGATTTTTATCTTGCCCGACTTGATATCGGCTTCGTCGACAATTCCGCGAATGCCGCCGTAGTGGTCCGCGTGGCTATGCGTGTAAATGACGTGAGTAATTGGCCGGTCACCGAGATGCGGTACCACCAGCTGCTTCCAGACAACCACCGAAGCGTCTTCGGTCATCAGTGGGTCAATCACAATCCAGCCGGTATCGCCACGGATAATACTCATTACCGACAGGTCATAACCGCGAACCTGCCATATCCCATCCACGACTTCAAAAAGGCCGTGATTCATATTCAGCTTGGCATTACGCCATAAGCTGGGATTAACTGAATCAGGTGCATTATTTTCCGGGCCGCCCGTAATAAAGGCGAATTGTCCTAGGTCCCAGGCAGCGCCGCCTTTTGAACTCGGAATAATGCCGGGATCGGGCAGTGTGGCAATGAGTCCGCGAGTGGCGTCCTGAAAATCTTGAGTATCGTTAAACGCTAGCTGATTGGCATAAACGGCGTTTGCATCACGGGTTGCCTTGGTGGGCGGCTTGCGCCAATACCGGTGGCTTTAGGGCTGGCTGGGTTTTGCGCCAGAGCTTCACCTACGACAGTGCCCAAGCCTGTGTCGATGCCAACTGTGGCCACGCCTTTAAGAAAATCGCGACGTTTAGTGGCGGAAGCCGGATTATTTTCGTCGGACATACATCTACCTCCAGGTTTTCCGGATAAGTCACAGGCGAATGCCTGAATGGGTGTATTGCGGACGCTAGGCCCTGCGGCGACCGTGCTTCATCGTATGCTAACGTTGCATAATCCGCAATGAGATTGAACTTCTAATTGTGTCAAATAACGTGATTAGTAGACTGAGTGTTTCATTTATAAAAAATAATATTATTAGATTCACTTTTTTGAATTCAATATGGCAGGCCGTTCTTGAACGAGGCGTGCCGCGGCGCACAGACCGTTGCGTCGCCAAAGGCGGAAACGGAACAGCCCCTGTCGCCCTTCTCCAGTCGTCAGGGTAATCCGACTCGTGCATAGGTTCGTGAGTGGTCATCGTCCTACGGCGTCTCACTCTTCGAGACGAAAAATCCCTACTCAATTAAGAATCCTCCTAGGTACTTAGGACTCGCCAATCCATAACATTGAGTTGCGCCTGATCGATAGGCCAATGGTTCGAAACAAAGACCGCCATTTCCCGGCGACGAACATTGGAGCGCCCAGGGGCAAATGGCGTGTCGTACTCAGCACGAATGCGCCGTTGATGTTTCGCAAGATCTTTTCTAACTTATTGGAGCAGCAAAATGAAATCATTCCTCCCCGCATTGGCTTTCGTAACGGGCGGTCTGTTGGGCGTTGCATCGCTCGGCGCCCACGCAGCTGACGGCACGATCACCTTCACCGGCACCGTATCCAACACCACGTGCTCGATCAATGGCGTGGCATCGGGTTCGCCGGCAGATCTGTCGGTCACGCTGCCGACGGTATCGGCTGGCACGCTTTCGACAGCAGGCTCCGTTGCCGGCACGTCAAGCCCGACCCAGATGGTCCTGGCATTGAGCGGCTGTACGGGTGGCGCAACCAAGGCGATCGCTAACTTCGAAAACGGCCCGACCGTTGACCAGACCACCGGCAATCTGGCTAACCAGACCGCCGTAGGCTCGGGCGGCGCTGGGAACGTCGAGGTCCGACTGCTGAACGCATCGCTTCTGCCGATCAACATCACGACCGGTACGAACAACGGTATCGCCACTAACGGCACGACGATCACCAGCGGCGTCGGCAATCTGAAGTACTTCGCGCAGTACTACTCGACTGGCACGGCCGCTCCCGGCGCAGTGAACACGTCGGTGCAATACACGATGCAGTACCAGTAAGCGGTAGACGAAGGCGTTCGTTCGAACGCCTTTTTAACGGTCATTTTTCAAGATTGTTTTTTAAAAGGTGAATGTGATGAAGCTGGGTCGAATAGCAGTGGGAATCGGTTTTGCCTGTGCGCTGCTGGCGGGCAACGCAGAGGCAAGCGTGACGATTGGAGGCACGCGTGTGGTGTATCCGCTTGACCAGCGCGAAGTTACCGTCAAGCTGGATAACGACAGCAAATTGCCTTCGCTGGTGCAGGTGTGGATGGACGATGGCCATCCGGACGCGAAGCCGGGCGATATCAAGGTGCCCTTTGTCATTACCCCGCCGATTTTCCGGATGGACGCGAACAAGTCCCAAACACTGCGTGTCATGTACAGCGGTGAAGCGTTACCCACGGATCGCGAATCGGTGTACTGGCTCAACGTGCTCGACATTCCGCCTAAGGCGGCGGGTATGACCGACGCCAACACGCTGCAGCTCGCGTATCGCACGCGCGTCAAGGTGTTCGTGCGCCCCGCGAAGCTGCCGGGCAAGCCCGAAGACGCGGCGGCCGAGTTGGGCTGGAAGATTGTCGCGGCGCCGGATGGAAAGGGTGAAGCACTCAGCGTATCGAATCCGACGCCGTACTACGTGTCGTGTAGCGAAGTCGATGTCGAGAGCGGTGGTCACACCTATCGGAACGAAAAGGGCGGCATGGTTGCGCCCCGCGCGACCGAGGTACTCCCCGTCGCACAGATGAGTGCAGTACCCGCAGGCGCGAAGGTGCACTACACCGCAATCAGCGATTACGGCGGCGCCATCACGGGCGACGCGACGCTGGACCAATAGACCGCAGCAGTAAGCCGGTCGGGCGGGTGCCTCCTGCCCAATTAAAGATCCTCCTGCACATAGCGTGCGTTGCGCAGGCAACGCACAGGGACAACGCACGCCTGTTCCAGGACTTTTGAAGTCGACCAGATCATGAAACTCTCACCTCGTCATCAACTGCATGCTCGCGCCAGCGCTGTACCTGGTCCGTTCGGCCTGAACCCGGTAACGGCAGTCGTCCTGTCTGTTTTCGCGGTGGTGGGCGGCGTCCAGTCGGCGTGCGTGAACGCATCTGAAACCGCTAACGCCGACATGGCCGTGTCGTTCGACACGACTTTCCTGCGCACCGATCAGAACCAGACCGTGGATGTCTCGCGTTTTGCGCGCGGCAACTCGGTGTCCCCGGGCGTGTATGCAGTCGACGTCTGGGTGAACGACATCCGGGTGTCGCGCGAGGATGTGCGTTTCGTGGCGGGGCGCGAAGGCCATGGCGCGCACCCGTGTTTCAGTCGCAAGATGCTGGAAGGTTTCGGGGTCGATTTCGCCAAGGTCGGCGTGGATACCGGCGTGAAGGCGGGCGCTGAAACGACGGGTGAGGCCACGGCCACCAAACCGACTGGCGACACCACCGATGCAAATGAATGCATTGACCTGAGCGCCGCGGTTCCCGATGCGACTATCGACTTCGACTTCCCGGAACAGAAGCTGACGCTGACGGTACCGCAAAAGTACATGCGCAACGCGGCACGGGGCTATGTGCCACCGGAGATGTGGCAACAGGGGGTGAACGCGGGCTTTCTGAGCTACGACGCGAATACCTATCGTACCGACGGCGCAGGTATCAATTCGACGCAGAGCTATCTGGGGCTCAACGCGGGCGTGAATATTGGCGGTTGGCATTTCCGCCATCAGTCGTCAATTACCTCGACGTCCGGGCAAGGCACGCAGTTCGACAACATCGCGACTTATGTCCAGCACGATGTGACCAAACTCAAGTCACAGATGACGCTGGGCGATGCCAATACGACCGGCGATGTATTTGACAGCGTGGCGTTTCGCGGTGTGCAGATCGCCACCGACGACCGCATGCTGCCCGAATCGCTGCGCGGCTATGCACCGGTCGTGCGCGGTACGGCGCAATCGAACGCGCGGGTGACGATCCGGCAGAACGGTCAGGTGATCTATGAAACGAACGTGTCGCCGGGGCCGTTCGAGATCAAGGACCTGTACGCCACGGGATACGGCGGTAACCTCGACGTGACCGTGACGGAAGCCGACGGCCGCACCGAAAGCTTTACGGTGCCCTACGCTTCGGTAGCGCAATCGCTGCGGCCGGGCACGACACGCTTTTCGGTGACCGCAGGGCAGTTACGTAACGATTCCCTTGAAACGAAGCCGGCCTTTGCGCAGTTCACGATGCAGCGCGGTCTCACCAACTCGGTGACCGGCTATGGCGGCGCGGTAGTCGGCAACGGCTATGTGGCGGCGGATGTGGGCGCGGCCCTCAACACGAAATACGGTGCCTTCTCAGCCGACGTGACAGGCGCGCAGACGCAGGTGCCCGGACAGGACGCGATGCGCGGCACCAGCTTGCGCATTGGCTATAGTAAGTTTATCGACGCGACCGATACCAACATCTCGGTGGCCGCCTACCGCTATTCGACTGCTGGCTTCCTGAACCTGTCGGATGCGGCATCGGTGCGCGATCGGGCGATGCACGGCGGCGATATCAACTCGGTGTATCGCCAGCGCAACCGTCTGCAACTGACGGTCAACCAGAACTTCAAGGATCACGGCACCGTGTACCTGAGCGCTTCGTCGCAGCAGTACTGGAATCATGGCGGCAGCGATACGTTTTATCAGGCTGGCTACACCAACAGTTTCAAATATGGCACTTACAGCCTCACGGCTGGCCGCACGCGTGCCTCGGACGGCTCGATGTCGAATCAGTTTATGGTCAGCACGACGATTCCGCTCGGCCACAGCCAGCACGCGCCGTTGCTGTCGACCAACCTGTCCAGCACCGGCGGTGCTGCGAATATGCAGGCCAACGTCAGTGGATCGCTGGGCGATAACAACCAGTACTCGTACAACGCGTATGGCACGTATAACGGCGCCAGCAGCGGCAGCACGGGCAATGCGGGGGTGAGCGGTGCTTACCGTGCACCGTACGCGCAGATGACGGCATCGGCGAGCACGGGTTCGGGTTCGAGCCAGGTGTCGGCCGGTGTTAGCGGGTCGATCGTTGCCCATCCGGGCGGCGTGACTTTCTGCAGACGGTGGGCGATACGTTCGGCATCGTCGATGCGCAGGGCGCGGCCGGCGCGAGTGTATCGAGTGCGCCGGGTGTCAAGGTCAACAGCCACGGCTACGCAGTCGTGCCGTACCTGACGCCGTACGGCATGAACACGGTCGATATCGATCCGAAGGGCACGTCGACCGATGTCGAGTTCGAGTCGACTTCGGAACAGGCGGTACCGCGTTTGGGGTCGGTGGTGATGCTGAAGTACAAGACGGTGACCGGACGGGCGGCGTTGATTCGCGCGCCGCGGCTGGGTGACAAAGCGCTGCCGTTTGGAGTGGATGTGGTGGATGGCAACGGTAAGACCGTTGGCGTGGTCGCGCAGGACAGCCGGATTTTCGCGCGCGGGCTGGAAGACAAGGGCTCGTTGTTTGTGAAGTGGGGCGCGGCGGCGGCTGACGAGTGCCGGATCGATTATGTTTTGCCGAAGTCGACAGGGAAAGCAGGCGCTGCGTATTTGTCAGTGGAGGGGCATTGCGTCCCCAGTAATAATTTGGCTGATGTGAAGACGAATTCCATCGGTGCTCAGGCCTTGAACGGGAACGGTGAATGAGATGTCCAGATCAAATTTGACAATGAAGCTTCGTGCAGAGGATTCTCACGATGAGTCGCGAGTGAGGCCAGTCTTCAATTATTTTTTTCGCTGGTGTCAGGCCCGGCTCATCGTGGGTCTAGCCGTCATTATTTTTGCCGGGTTTACCGTGCCAGCGCATGCGGCTATCACGTGCTCACTGCCGGCCATGGTAACCCCCAACTTCGGTAGCATTTCCGCGCCGGCTGGTGCCGCTATCGGTTCGACATTGGCCACTCTGCCGCCTTTTCAGACCAATATTTCCTGCCAGTTCGATACCAAAGTTCCCGTTGTCACATCGGCGACAGAGCAAGTGGTATTGAACCCTTATGCTGGCAGCCTCGCGCAAGGGTTCACGGATGTCTATCAAATTACTACTATCCCGTGGTTGGGACTGCGGTATACCGTCAACGCGCCAGCTTGCAATGTGAAAAACGTGGCGCTTGGGGCGAATCTAACTTTCAATTGTCCCATTAACGGGACAGTAAGCGGGCCGTCTGTCCCGCTCGATAGTGCTATGACTGTGACGGTGAGCCTGGTGATCACGAAGGCGGTTGCCGCGGGAACGAGCAGTTTCAATAGTGGCCCGATGATTTATGTTGACGTAAATGACGTTGCCAGTAGCAAAGCGCTTCTCCACAACGTTTCTTTATATTATTCGACGGGTACGGTCACCCGAGCAACCTGCTCGGTTACTCAAGCAAATGTTGCGGTTTCCTTGCCCACCGTGAACACTAAGGCGTTTGGCGGCGTAGGTTCTGTGGCTGCCTCCCAGCCGTTTGCGCTGAAGTTTTCATGTGCAAGTGGTTCGAAGCTCTCGATGGTGCTCACTGACAACGTCAACCCATCGAATGTCAGCAACGCACTGCAGCTCACGGCAGAGTCGACAGCAAAGGGAGTCGGCATTCAAGTGCTGAATCCGTCCGGTTCGCCCGTTTCATTCGGTCCGGACTCCGCTGCACCTGGCGGGACCAATCAGTGGTCGATCGGCAACGCGCCGGACGGCCCGCTCACAGTTCCTCTGACTGCGCGGTACATCAGCACGGGCAACGTCTCTGCAGGATCGGTCAAGGCTCTGGCCACGTTCACCATGTCCTATCAATAATTTCCCAAAAGGGTGGCAATCAGCCGCCCTTTTGCGTATGCACCAAAGTGGCTTGCCGCCGCGCCGTAGCCCGCGTGCGAGCCCATTTCCTGCCTCACGTCTCCATGACGTGTATCATTCGTTCCCTGCGCCGTCCTGCGCTGGCAATTCCCGCATTTTTCTAACGCTCGTTCGTAACGTGGTTATGACGCGGCGGAATTGTCATTGGAAGGGGGTGACCACACACCGCCTCCCGCAGCCCGACGCCGCCGCGCCAGACGTGGCAGACCAGAGGCCACAAGCTTCTGAACACAGCCCGAACCTCTATACGTGACCGCCAGACCCGATGTCAGTCTCCGAACTCAAACGCCGCCGCACGTTCGCGGTCATTTCCCACCCGGACGCGGGCAAGACCACGCTGACTGAAAAGCTGCTGCTGTTCTCGGGCGCGATCCAGATCGCCGGTACCGTGAAGGGCCGAAAGAGTAATCGCTACGCGACCTCGGATTGGATGGAGATCGAAAAGCAGCGGGGCATCTCGGTGGCCAGCTCGGTGATGCAGTTCGAGTACGGCGACGCCGTCATCAATCTGCTCGACACCCCGGGCCACGAAGACTTCTCGGAAGATACCTACCGTGTGCTGACCGCGGTCGACGCCGCCGTCATGGTGATCGACGGCGCGAACGGCGTCGAAGCGCAAACGCTGAAGCTGCTCGAAGTGTGCCGTAGCCGCAAGACGCCGATCGTCACCTTCATCAACAAGCTCGACCGCGAAGTGCGCGAGCCGCTCGAACTGCTCGATGAAATCGAACAGCATCTGGGCGTGGCGGCGATTCCTTTCACCTGGCCGATCGGCATGGGCAAGGAATTCCAGGGTGTCTACGACATCCAGCACGATCAGGTGCGCTTGTTCCGCGCCGGACAGGATAAGGCGGGCGGCGAGGTTGAAACGCTGCACGCGCTCAGCGACGAAGAAGGCGAACGCCGCTTCGGCCATGGCTGGGTCAAGGCGAAAGAAGAAATCGACCTGATCACCGGTGCAACGCCTGATTTTGACCGCGAGCAATTCCTTGCCGGCCAGCAATCGCCGGTACTGTTCGGCTCGGCCATCAATAACTTCGGCGTGAAGGAAATTCTCGACGCGCTGGTCGAGCTGGCGCCGCCGCCGTCGGCGCGCATGGCGGTGCAGCGGTCTGTGGAACCGGACGAGCCGAAGTTCACCGGCGTGGTGTTCAAGGTACAGGCCAATATGGATCTGGCGCACCGCGACCGCGTGGCGTTCATCCGGGTCTGCTCCGGGCATTTCGAACGCGGCATGGCGTTGAAGGTGACGCGGTCGAACAAGACGTTCCGTGCCAACAACGTGGTGACGTTCCTGTCGCAACGCCGCGAGACCGTGAGCGAGGCGTATCCGGGCGACATCATCGGTATTCCGAATCATGGGACTTTGAGCCTGGGCGATACGCTGACCGAAGGTGAGACGCTGCAGTTTGTCGGTCTACCGTTCTTCGCCCCCGAAATCTTCCAGACGGTGGAAGTGGTGGATCCGATGCGTGCGAAGCAGCTCGGCGAAGCGTTGAAGCAGCTCGGCGAAGAGGGCGCGATTCAGGTGTTCCGGCCGGTGGTCGGCGGCCTGATGGTTCTCGGCGCCGTGGGGCAACTGCAGTTCGAAGTGGTGTCGCACCGGTTGTCGACCGAGTACAAAGTCGACGTGCGGATGGCGCCGGCCCGTTACCGTATGTCGCGTTGGGTGACGTGCGACGACGCGGCTGAACTGCGTCGCTTTACCGATGCATACTCGGCACGGATCGCATTCGATGCATCCAATGCACCGACTTATCTGGCGTCGCACATCTCCGAGATCGAAGTTGCGCAGAAAGCGTGGCCGAAGATCGTGTTCAATGAATTACGCGAACATTCGGGCGCGCCGTTCAAGAAGGCGATGTAAGTAGCGCGTTTGCTGTGACACGTCGAAGAAGCGAATTAACGGCCCTCATGCGGGCCGTTAATCTTAAATAAAGGCCCGTGCTTGGGCCTTTATGCGTTAACGGACATGCAAATTTATGTGGATCCGCTCAAAGACCGCACCGATCGCGCTTGCGTATGCGACGAAGGCAGTGGGCGACGTCAGGGCGTTGGTGATGCAGCGAGTCTGCATGACGGTCAGTAGACCGATTGGCATAGTCCAGCTACGCGGGCTATCCGAAGCGGAATCTGTCCTTTATAATTAGGACTGCCGTCGAAACAGCGACGGTCCAGGTTTGGAAGCCTGACGACAGAAACCGCACTATCTGCGCGAGCAGATTCGTGCGTCTGCCTCTGCGCGCGTGTTTTCAATGGGCGGGCCGTGGCGAGGGAGCCGCGAGGCTCGCCGGTTTGTTTCTGTCCCGGTCTTCCAACCTCGTTACGTGCCCGCTCACCCCGTCTGTTCGCGAGTGTCGGGCGATTTCGAGTACCAGCCGGGAAATCGCGCCATGAATAAACTCACCATCTCCCCCGTGCATCCGCAGGTCATGCGCATCGGGCGTGCCGCAGCGGAAGCCAGCAAGCGCTGTGCGGATCAGTTTGCCGACCTGCGCGCCCTGGCAAGGCTGCTAACGAAGGCGGTTGAAATGGACCCGGCCGGGTCGGATGATCACCGAAAGGTGGCCGCCGTGATGGTTCGTCTGAGCGACGAATATGCGGGCTATGCGCGAGGGGATGCGAATATGTTCGCGGCCGCGCTTTTGTCCGCGCAGGAAAACGAGGCTGCGGGCGAGCCCGCCGAACGCGCGCGCACGGCCATGCCACGCAAGACCGCATCGGCCAAACGGGTCAGTGCTTCGTCGTCGTAGGCGGTATGACGATCGCGACGTCGGGAAACGACTCAGCACGTTGCTGGTGTTCGCGACGTATTTCCTGTTTCAAGACTTGACCATTTCGCAAACCCTCGAACAACTCTGCGTCGAGTTTGGCATCGGCTTCAGCGTTGCTGGCAATTTCGTCGAACGTGAAGAGCAGTTTCGCCCGCGTGGCCGGAGACGAATTGCATTGCTCAATGGCCCGCGCAAGCGCGGCGAGCTTGGCAAACTGTTCGACGTTTCGCTGGGCTACTTGCACCGCTCTCTCGAGGATGCCATCGATCAGTTGATCGTTGGGAGGTAGTTCAAGCGCTGTTGGAGTACGAGCTTTGTGCTGGGTCATGATTCGGCTTCCTTAGACAGGGTTCTGCGCGTCCCGAGAATGAATCAGGCTATCAAACCCCGCCACCGGTATTTCGACGGCAGCGTAAGTATAGAGCATCGAGTACACGCGGTCTTTTTACGCATCGCAAAAGTGCCAGCTTGGGTCCACACATTATCGGTGTGAGCCCTCACCCCATCTTCAAAACCTCTTCCCGCATCCAGCTGGCGAACGCCTGCACATGCTCAAGCGCCGCATGCCGTTGCGCCATGTCGAGCCAGTAGCCATAGGGCCCGCTGACCTCGATCTCCGAGATCCGCGCGAGACTCCCATCCGCGAGTTCCTCGACGATCATGTTGCGATCGACCACCGCCAGCCCTGCGCCTTTGCGCGCCGCATGAATCGCCTGCTCCAGATTCGAGAACTCAATGCCGTTTTCAGCGTAACGCGCCGGCAGACCCGCCGTCGCGAGCCAGTTCGGCCACAGATCGAGCCGTGCCTCGTTGTGCAGCACATGCAGCGCGGGCATGTGTTCGAGCACCGCCTCGAGCGGACGCCCAAGCAGATGCGGCGCACCGACCAGCGTGTGCCGCTCGATCATCAGCAATTCGGAATGCGCATCGGGCAGCGCCTCGCGGCCGAAACGGATATTGCAGTGGCAATCCTCGGTCGGCTCGGTCCGGATCGACAATTCGACATCCGGCAACTCCACCGCCAGCGAGCCGAGCCGCGGTGAGAACCACTGGGTGGCGAAGGTGGGCGGCACGGACAGCACGAGGCGTCGCCGTCCTTTGGCGGTAGTGACCGTACGCGTGCCACGCTCGATCGTATCGAACGCCTCCGACACGCACGGTAGCAACTGCAAACCCGCCGCCGTCAAACGGATGCCCTTGTGGTCGCGCTCGAAGAGTTTCGCGCCGAGCGACTCCTCCAGAATCTTGATCTGCCTGCTTACCGCGCCCTGCGTCACGCACAACGCGCTCGCCGCGCGGTTGAAGCTCAAATGACGCGCGGTCTCTTCGAAGAAGCGCAACGCAATCAGCGATGGCAAGCGCCGCATAACTTCACCTTCTGTCTTTTCTGGTCGTCCGGTGCACGCCGGGCTGGCGCGTTCCTGCCGTCCGCAATAGTTGTCATCGTTTTGCGATCGCCGCCGGCGGCTTGTCTCCAGTACGCCATGCGGTAATCGTTGTGCAATCAGCGGGTGCGCTGGCTCGTTGCCGGGACTGCCTGCCGCCTCGCCGCATCTTTCTGCCTATGGAGCTCGACCGATGCCGCGTGACTACGCGTTGTCGCCAACACGCGTCATGGCGTGGATTGTCGCATTTCGGAGCGCGTTTTGAGCGGGCGCAGGCAATAAAAATCGCTCGACTGGGAACAGGTCAACGAGGCCTGCCGTGCCAACAGGTTTTCCCGGCCGGACTGCCGCGCAACGGGCTGACATCGCCTATCCTGAGGGGAACGCGCGTCCCTCTTTCACGCGTCCCTTTTCGATGCGCGGAGCGCCCCGTGACCGTTCGCAATCTCGATGCCCTGTTTCGACCGAAATCCGTCGCTGTGATCGGCGCTTCGCGGCGGCCGCGCAGCACCGGCGCCATGGTGTGGGCGAGCGTGCTCGGGGGTGGCTTCGACGGTCCGCTCTGGCCGGTGAACCCGAAATACGATGCGCTCGACGGTCACCCAGCCGTGGCGGACGCGGGCGACCTGCCCGAGGCGCCCTCCGTCGCGCTGATCTGCACGCCCCCTGCGACATGGCCCGGCATCGTCCACAAGCTCGGCGGCCTCGGCACGCGCGCGGCGATCATCGTCGGGGAAGTGCATAGCGATGAAGACCGCCTCGCGCTCAGACACGCGCTTTCGGCGGCGCGGCCGAATCTGCTGCGGATCGTCGGCCCGGGAAGTCTGGGGGTGGTCTCACCCGCGCTGCGCGCACATCTGGGGGCGCCGTCCCGCCTCGTCAAGGCGGGCGGGGTGGCGTGGGTGTCGCAGTCGAATGCACTGACGAACGCGGTGCTCGGCTGGGCGTATGCGCGTGGTCTGGGTTTTTCGCATGCAGTGGCCCTTGGCGGCGAGGCAGATGTGGATGCGGGCGACGTGCTCGACTATCTGGCAAGCGATCCGGGCACACGCGCGATCCTGCTCGAACTCGATACGGTCCGCGCAGCCCGCAAATTCATGTCGGCCGCGCGCGCGGCGGCGCGCAACAAGCCGGTCCTGGCACTGCGCTCGGGCCGGGCCGATCCCGCTGATGGGCTATACACGGCGGCGTTCCGGCGCGCCGGCATGGTGCGCGTCGACTCGCTCGACGACCTGCTCGACGAAATCGAGACCCTAGGCGTGGGCCGCGTCGCGGCCGGGGCGACGGCGACGGTGATCACCAGCGACCGCGGGGTGGCTACGTTAGCGTGTGATGCATTCGCAGCAGCAGGTGACACGCTAGCGCAGTGGCCTCCAGAGGCCACGGACGCGGTCGCCAAGGTGCTGCCGCGCGCCGTCGCTGGCAACCCGCTGCTCCTTGGTGACGACGCGCGGGCAGAGGATTTCGGCAGCGCGTTACGCGTGCTGGCGGAACATCGGGCAACCGGCACGGCGTTCGTGGTTCACGCGTCGACGCACAACGCACCGGTCGGCGAGGTCGCCCAGGCGCTGATCGCGAATCAACGGTTTGCGTATCGCGGGCTACTGGCGTGCTTCTTCGGGGGGGTGGACGCCGCGACGCGTGACGCGTTGCACGCCCAGGGCATTCCGGTCCACACGACACCGCAGCGGCTCGCGCGGGCCTTCGCCCGTCTGGTTGATTACCGCTTGGGGCGCGAGTTGCTGATGCAGACGCCGGAGGGGCTGCCGGCGCAGATCCCTGCCGAGATCGACGCGGCCCAGGCACAGGCGCGTGCGGTTTTGGCAGCGGGCGAGAACACGCTCACGGAAGAACAGGCGGCGAGTCTGCTTGCGCGTTTCGGGTTGAGCGTCGAGCCACGCGAGGCGACCCAGGACATGATCGTCGACATCGACGTCGAACTGCACGACGACGACAACTTCGGCCCGGTGTTCCGCTTTACGACGCCGTCGGCCGATGGTGTGTCGGCGCCGCTGCGGGTCTTCGGCCTGCCGCCGCTCAATCCCATTCTGGCGCGCGATATGGTGACCCGTTCGCCATACGCCCGCGCCGCCGCACCCGAACCGGTGTTGACCGCTTTTACGGCGCTCTCGCAAGCGGTGTGCGATGTGCGGGAGATCGTCGGCTTAACGCTTGCGTTGCGCGTGTTTCGCGGGCACACCGCGGTCGTTGCGCCCTGTATCCGTCTCGGTGCTAAACGCAGCCGGCTGGCGATCATGCCGTATCCGCGCCGCTACGAAGAAACGCTCGACTGGCACGGTCTGCGCATCACGGTGCGGCCCATCCGTCCGGAAGACGAAGCCGCTCATCATGACTTTGTCGAAGCCATGACGCCCGACGACCTGCGTCTGCGATTTTTCGGCGCGGTGGGCAGCTTCGATCATTCGCAGCTCGCGCGCATGACGCAGATCGACTATGACCGGGAAATGGCGTTGATCGCAACGGTCCCGTGCGACGAGGGTTTCACGCGGACGCTGGGCGTGGTGCGCGCGGTCGCGGATCCCGATAACGAAACCGCGGAGTTCGCGGTGGCGATACGTTCGGATCAGAAGGGGCGGCAACTCGGCAGGCTGCTGATGGAGAAGATCATCGCGTACGCTCGCACGCGCGGCACGCACTGGCTAGTAGGCGAAGCGTTGCGCGAGAACGGGCCGATGATCGCGCTCGCCAAACAATGCGGTTTCACGGTCACGCCAACCGAAGATCCCATGGTGGTGGGTTTCAGGATGGCGCTGCATGAGGCGCCGGAGGCATAGCGCGGCGTGTGCACGTCATGCACCTGGCGCGTCGATCCGCCCTGCGTGCGTTGACAACCCGTGCTTAAGCTCAGAGGCGACCCGCGCGAACACATCGTCCCAGTTGCCGCGCTGCGACTGGTTGAACAGACGCAGGCTGGGGTACCACGGGCTGTCATCGCGATCGCGCAGCCAGCGCCAGCAACCCGCGAAGCGGTTGAGGAGCCATACCGGCTTGCCCATGGCCGCCGCGAGATGCGCGACCGAGGTGTCGACGGAGATCACGAGGTCGAGGTTCTCGATCAGCGCTGCGGTATCCGCAAAGTCGGTGATCTCGTCCGTCCAGTCTGTCAGGCCTGCTTTGCTTGCTGAGTCGGGACGCTTCGCCGGGTCGTCTGTCTTTTGCAGGCTGATCCAGCGTACGTTCGACAACCCCAGCAATGGTTCGATTTGCCTAAACGAAAGGCTGCGAAGTCCGTCCGCGCTGAAGCTTGAATGACCCCCGGCCCACACCAGACCCACGCGCGGCTGCTCCGGCGCCGGCAATGCGGCCAGTTTCGCGCGCCACCACGTCGCGCGTTCGGCCTCGGCATACAGGTACGGAACGGCGACCGGGATGGTGTCCAACCGGGTGCCGAACGCCATCGGCAGCGACATTAACGGGCAGGCCCAGTCCCAATCTTCCGCGTCGACGGTTGCAGAGTCGAGCAGGACGAGACCCGGCCAGCGCGAACACAACGACTGTTCGTACAGCCGCCGCAAGGGCGGTGGGCAGAAATAGCCTACTCGCGAGAAGCGTTTGAGCACCAACGGCAGGTAACGCACAAACTGCAGGCTGTCGCCAAAACCTTGCTCGTGGATGACGATCAGGCTCGTTTCCTTGGCGGCAGCGCCGTCAGCACGGCTCACTGCGTGCGGATCTTCGCCTTTCCACTGCTGCAGTGACTCGGGCTGTACAGGTGCCGGCTGGTGCTCATTGTCACCCTTGAAACTGGCCCATCGGTTTTCGAAATAAGGCCACGCTTCCTCATAACGCCCCACGGTCAACAGGATGTGGCCGAGATTGCTGCGTGCCTCGAGATTGCCCGGCGCAAGGGCGATGGCGTGCCGGTAGTGCCGCTCTGCCTCGTCGAATGCCCCGAGTGCCTTGGTGACGGTGCCCAGATTGTTGTGGGCGGCCGAGTGATCCGAATCTAGTTCAAGCGTCCTGCGGTAGCTGACGGCCGCCTCAGTGAGGCGATCCTGCTGCTGCAGCGCGTACCCTAGGTTGTAGTACAGCACCGGCCAATCGGGCTGTAGCGCCAAACCCCGTTGCGCGCTTTGAGCGGCGGCGGAGAAGGCGCGCACTCTGCTCTGTATGACGCATAGCGTGTTGTAGAACAACGGATGGGCTTGAGCCTCGATGGCACGCTCGACCCAATGCCGGGCCGATTCGATCTCGTCTGACGCGAGCGCTACCAGTCCACGCAGGTGCAAGGCGTCCGGATGGTTCGTCTGCCGGGCAAGAAGCTGATCGAGCAGCGTCTGCGCTGTACTGAGCTGGCCGGTGTGATACGCCTCATGGGCCTTGGCGTACCAGCTCGGAATGTCCTCGGACGAGGACGCCGGAAGGGTTGACGTGGTCCGTGAGACGCGTCGCCCGTCCTGCAGCACAAATCGCTGCTGCAACGCCGTAGCGACGCGCGTGAGCACATCGTCCCAGTTGCCCCGCTGCGTCTGAGTGAACAGACGCACGGTGGGGCACCACGGGCTGTCGTCCCGGTCGCGCAACCAGCGCCAGCAGCCGGCGAAACGGTTGAACAGCCACACCGGCTTGCCCATCGCCGCGGCGAGATGTGCCACTGAGGTATCGACGGCGATCACCAGGTCGAGGTTCTCGATCAGGGCGGCGGTGTCCGCGAAGTCCGTAATTTCATCCATCCAGTCCGTCAGCTTTGCTTGACTGGCGGCGTCAGTGCGCTTCGCCGGGTCGTCGGTCTTCTGCAAACTGATCCAGCGGATATGTGGCAACGCGAGCAGCGGCGCGATTTGCGCGGGCGTCAGGCTTCGCACTTTGTCTTCCATCATGCCTGAATGGCCGCCTGCCCAGACCACGCCGACGCGCGGCAGGTCGGGGTTGGGCAATGCCGCGAGTCTGGCGCGCCATGAGGCGGCGCGGGCGGGGTCGGGGTACAGATAGGGCCTCGCGGCCGGGATGTTGTCGAGGCGGGTGCCAAATGCCATGGGTAGCGACATCATAGGGCAGTGCCAGTCCCAGTCGTCGAAGCCGGAGAGTCCGTCATCAAGCAGGACGAGGCCCGGCCAGCAGGAACAAAGCGACTCTTCGTACAGGCGGCGTAAGGACGGCGGGCAAATGTAGCCTACCTGCGAAAAGCGCTCGAGCGCCAACGGCAGATAGCGGACAAACTGCAGACTGTCGCCATGACCTTGCTCGGGAATGACCAGCAAACGCGCTCCGCGTGCGCGGCTGTCTTCCGCGCGAATGGCCGACTCTGGACATTCGCCCCGCCATTGCGGCAACGGGACTTGCGGGCGTGCTGCTGAAGAGGGACAGCCGTCGGCGGTCACAAAATTGGCCCAGCGGTCTTCATGCCAGGGCCACGCTTCTTCATAACGCCCCGTAGCCAGCAGGACTGGACCGAGATGCCCGCGAGCGCTGAGGTAGCCGGGTGCAAGCGCGACGGCGTGCCGCAGGTGCCGCTCGGCCTCGTCTAGTGCGCCCAGATCCTTGGCAACCACGCCCAGGTTGGCACGCGCCTGCACATTGTCGGGTTCGAGTTCGAGCAGCTTGCGATAGCTGACGGCTGCTTCCTCGAGGAACCCCTGCACGAACAACGTTCCTGCTTCGTAGTAGCGCAGCTTGATCGAGTCGGGCTGGAGCGCGAGACCTTGCCGGGCGGTTTGCAGCGCGCTGCCGTACGCCTTCTGCTTGATTTGAATCACGCAAAGCGTCGTGTAGAAGTCTGCATGAGGATGGATCTCGATCGCACGCTCAAGCCAGCTTTGCGCGGCTTCGAACTGGTTCGAGTCGAGCGCTAAAAGTCCACGCAAGTAAAGGGCACCGGGCCGCCCTGGGTCTTGCTCGAGGATCCGCTCAACGGCGGCTTGCGCCGTGGCGATATCGCCCACTTGGCGCGCTTTCTCAGCCTCGTGATACCAGCTTTGAATGTCGTGAGAGGGGGCATTGGATGGGGTCGGCATGATGGGCGAGGCAGTGTGCGTTGCGCGGTCAGTCCGATGGCTGTGCACGATGAAAACGACGCGGCACTGTTAGAAGAGGATGCGAGACCGGCGCTCTGCGAGGGGAGCGGCACACGCGAGGATGCGTGCGTTCTATCGGGCGTCAATTGTCCGCGCGGCGAACCCATCAGTCTGTAGGACCGTTCCGAAGAGACGGGTGGCTGCTTCCCAAGCGACTGTCTCGCATGTCGGTTTCCCATGTCACGCCTTTGAGAATCCTCCGAGTGTTTGCCGCGCTCGATTCCGATATATTTTTTTGCTTCATTCAGCGATGCCAATTCCGTGCCATGGGCCGCTGAGCAAATCAAAAATGTCTCGACCGATATTCAAATGGATAACCTCGCCGTCTCCGGTCGGTTCATCAAATCGTTACTGTTCGCGTTTTTCCTGAGCGCTGTAATCATTTTCGTCCTGCAACTGACCAATCTCATCGACCCGGATCACCTTGTGGGTCGCGAAGGGGTCGCATGGCTGATCGCTACCATCATCTGCGTCGCCGAGCCGCTCCTGCGTCACCAAGGCGTCCTGAAGGGAGCCATCGAAAGCCGGATTGGGAGTTCACCAAAGCGAGCGCGCTCGGCCGTCTGATTGGCGCGCCGGCAGGTTGCCTGTTTGCCTGGGCCATTACGATCGTTGGGTCTTAAGCCGCGCCTTTGTGCGGAGTTGCAAAATATCGTCAAGGATTCCATATTAAATTAAGGTTGGGTCAACGGCTTGTGCGGAAAGCCGTTAAACACACGACCGCAGCCAGGTCGCCCCTTCAACTATGGCTTTTTCGGGAAATACAGACGATGAACAAGCAGATCACCATTGCCACCCTCGCAGGGCTGTTTTCGCTCGGCGCGTTCGCCCAGGCATCGGCACCCGTCGCAGCACCCGCGCAGGAGCAGACCGCTGCTCCGGCCGACGCAGCGTCCACGGCGAAGCATCACCACAAGCATCACAAACACCACAAGCACCACGCGTCGGCAGCGACCGAGGCGTCCGCTCCGGCTATGAAGCCTTAAGTCTTGAGCTGGTCCGCGTCCGCGCTTCGCCAGTCGGGAAAGGCTATGTGTCCGTGCGCTCCCTCTTGCTGGCGGCTTCTGCTGCTCTGCGCAACGCTGACAACGCTCGCGGGTTGCGTGAGTACTCATCGTGCGGTGGCTTCGAACGAGGCCACCGCGGCGCAAGCGTCTTCCGCTTCGACGGCGGCAGATGCCTTGGTGCCTGTCGAAGCGGGCTTTTACCGCGCCAGCGCTGGCGACACGTTGGTGAGCATTGCGAAGTCGTTCAGGCGCGCTCCGGCGGCGGTTGCACGCTGGAACAAGATGTCGACGAGCGATGCGGTTTCGGTCGGGCAGGTACTGCGTGTTGCGCCGCCGGAGCGTGCCGCGGCTAAGTCACCAGCGGCTCCAACGGCCAAACCGGCGGCAAGCGCGAAAGCCAATCCCGCGTCTGCTTCTGCGTCGGCTGAGGCAAGCCGCTTCAAATGGCCGGTTGCCGGCCCCGTCACGGCGAAGTTCCTCACAGGGCGCTCCAACGGCGTCGAGCTGGGCGGCCGCGTGGGCGAACCGGTCAAGGCTGCCGCAGGCGGCCGGGTGGTCTACGCTGGAACACGCATCAAGCCTTATGGCCGTTTGATTGTCATCAAGCACGACGGACATTTCGTGACGGTCTACGGCACCATCCGAAAGCTGCTGGTCGAGGAAGGCACTGTCGTCACGCAAGGACAGACCATCGCCGAGATGGGCGCCGACGCCAGCGGCAGTGGCTCCCTCAAGTTTGAAGTCCGCAAGGATGGCAAGCCGGTCGATCCGTCGATCTATCTACCTAAGCGTCCCGGCTAACCACTCGTGTCTGGCGTCGGCGCAAGAGCGCCGAGCACTTGCGTCATCACCTGATCGTCGCGCGCCACGGCGGCGCTGCTGACGTCAAATCATCAGGCACATTTGTTTGAAAAAATATTGTTTTTATCGAAACCTTGGAATTCTGTTGTCCTTAGCGTTGTTGGCGGGATGTATGCAGCGGCCCGGCATAACCGGGCAGGCCAGCTACGACGTGCCACGCAAGGAAGAATCAAGGACTGTCGCGGCGACGAGGCCGTTTGGCACCCAGGACTCGCCGCTCTTACCGAGACCGTCGGAACAGGAACAGCCACGGCCGCAGACCGGGACCGCATCGTCCCAGGACGAGGGTGCGGACGCATCCTTCTTCGGGCAATCCGGGTTAGCGTCCTACTATGGCAACAAGTTTCAGGGCCGCCGCACCGCAAGCGGTGAGCGCTACGACTTGCACGCGCTGACCGCAGCACACAGGACGTTGCCGCTAGGTTCCTATGTGCGCGTAACCGCGGTGTCGAGCGCGCGCTCGGTGATCGTGCGGATCAACGACCGTGGACCGTATACGCACGGCCGGGTGATCGACCTGTCCTATGCCGCGGCGGCGGCGCTCGATCTGCCACGCACCGGCATCCTGCTTGTCAGAATCGAGACTGTGACGAAGCAGGAAGCCGGTGCGTAGTGCTGGTCGGCGCGGCTATTTGCTGCGGTTGCGGTGAAACGGCACGCGCTCAGGCCGCCAGCTTGGCCGCTGCTTCATCCACCTGGCCGCGCGTCACGGACAACTCTTCGAGCCACGCATCCGCGTAGAGGGCGCCGGTCTCACGTTCGAGTCGCGCAATCGTCGCCGCGCAGCGAATGGCGTCCTTCGGCGTCGCGATGAAGTCCTTCACCGAGTGACCCGCCTTGAACGCGTCGAACAGCGGCACGCGGATATCGTCGGGCAATGCGCGCGTCCATTGGTACGGCTTGCCGTTGTAGGTGAACGACGGCGGTAGCACACGCTCCTTCTTCGCGGCCGGGATCAGACCATATGTGCGAGCGGCTTCGCCGATCTGCTCCGGCGAAAACAGCTCGTCAGGGCTGATGTCGAACTGCTGGATATAGGCTTCCATGGCTTGCATCGCCGCGGCGCGATCGTCGCGCTTTTGCTGGGCGCGGGCCACGATGTCGCGCAGTTCGTCAGCTTCCTCGATAGTGATCGTGAAGCTCGCCTGCTTCTGCTGCAGTTCGGAAAAACGCTGGAATTCGGAATCGGTCAGAAGTTTCGCCATGAGGTATCGATAGCGCACGCAGGACGATGCCCACGTCGCGACATTTTTGAGGGGGTCGCCATTCTAAACCATGCGAGCGCCGGGACTGCTAGCCGCTCCCCTCGCGAAACATCGACAACGCCGCGACGGTCTCCCGTAGCAGCACGGTCACCGCGTCGAGCGTCGGCGCGACGTATTCGTCGATGCGCCGTAAATACGGACATGTCAGCGCCGCGATTGCCTGGCCGGACGGTCCGAGAAGCGGGAAGGTCAGATCCGTGACGCCGAAAATCTGCTGACTGTCTTTCTGCGAAAATCCTGCCGTCCGAATCTGCTCGCAGGTTTGTTCGAGCGCGTTGCGGTCGATCGTGACCTCGCCCTTCACCTTGGTATGTTCGGCAAGCATGTGAGCGCGTTGCTCGGTGGTTTGAAAAGCCAGCATGACGCGGCCTGAGCCGGTGTCGATCAGCCCGACCCGCGAGCCGAGCCGCACGGCCATCCCCCACGTGCCAGGACCGTCGACCTGGGCAATTACCAGCAGATTGCCACGGTCGTAGACCGCCAGGTGGCACGACTGCTCCGCGCGGTCCGAGAATCGCTGCATCAACGGCAGGGCTTCGTAGATCAGCCGGTTCATCGGCGGGTGGCGATGCGCCAGCGCATACAGCTTCAGACTCAGCGAGTAACGGTCGCCCGCCGCCGAGCGCACGACATATTGCCGCGCGACCAGACGTTCGAGCATCCGGTACATCTCGCTCGCATTGCGCCCTAGCAGCTTGGTGATTTCGGCGCGCGTCAGTCCGTCTTTCTGCTCGGCGAGCAGTTCGAGGATATCGAGGCCCTTGTCCAGCGCGGGGGCGCGGTAACGGTCGGCGTCGTCTCTTTCTTCCGCTTCCATCATGAGTGGTTCCCCTCGGGAGGTCTCATTGCATTGTTATCCGGCGCGTGAGTGTAGAGCGTAGTTGACCACAGGTGGCCAGGGAAAGTCCGGACGGATGGTGCAGTGCACAGTCCTTGACTTAAAAAGATCCGCATATGAATAATACGTTCATTGGTGAATGAACGCACACCAATATTCATAAGAAAGCGCAGGACGATGTGCCGGTCTCCAGCCAGGAGACGGTTCAGGTAGTTCAACAACGCATGGGATAGGAGTAAGCGCTGGCGCGCTAACCCCCGATCGATACAGGAGACAGAGATGACGTTCGCAAAAGGGCCGCATGCGGCCCGCCGTTTCATTCAGGGCGCTTTATCCGTCGGGGTCGCCGCCGCATGTGTGGTTGGCCTCGTGACGAGCGGCGCCGCCCGCGCCGCCGACACCGGCAAGATCGGCCTCGATTTGCCGCTGCTGACGTCGCCGTTCTGGCAGTCGTACAACAACTATCTGCCGGTGTATGCGAAGGAGATGGGGCTCGACATCCTGGCGCCTGTCAATTCGAACAACGATCCTGCCCAGCAGATCACCGACATGAACAACATCCTCAACCTGGGGGCGAGGGGCATTGTCGTGGGGCCGCTGGATTCAGCCGCGATCAGCCGCGCGCTCGACTCCGCCTCCGGCAAAAACGTGCCGGTAGTGGCGGTGGACGTTGCGCCGACGCAAGGCAAGGTCGCCATGGTGGTGCGTGCCGACAATCACGCGTACGGCGAGATGGCCTGCAAGTACATCGGCGAACATGTGAAAGCCGGCAAGGTTGTGCAGATCATGGGCGATCTGGCGTCGGTGAATGGGCGCGACCGTTCGGAAGCGTTCCGTGCGTGTCTGAAGAAATACCCGGCGCTGTCGCTGCTGGAAATTCCGGCCGCCTGGAAGGGCGATGTGGCCGCGACGGCTCTCGACAGTCTGTTGACGGCCAATCCGGACGTGAAGGCGATCTACATGCAGGCAGGCGGGGTCTATCTGTCGCCGACGCTGCAGACGCTGCGCCGCAAGCAGATGCTGTTTCCGGTGGGTGACGCGAAACACGTTGTGATCGTCAGCAACGACGGCATTCCGCAGGAATTCGACGCGATCCGCAAGGGCGAGATCGACGCCACCGTGTCGCAGCCTGCCGACCTGTACGCGAAATACGGCCTGTACTACATCAAAGCCGCGCTCGCCGGACAGACCTTCAAGCCGGGCCCGACCGATCACGGCAGCACGATCATCCAGATCTCGCCGGGCATGCTGGAGGACCAGTTGCCTGCGCCGCTCGTGACGAAGGCGAATGTCGACGACAAGAATCTGTGGGGCAACACGGTCAAATGAGCGAGCCCATGCACACGCCTGGCGTTGCGGCAGCGGTTGTTTCGCCCGGACTGCCTCCGGTCGTTGAAGCGCAGGACGTCACCAAGCGCTTCGGCTCCTACGCCGCACTGAAAGACGTGAGCATCCGCGTGATGCCCGGCGAGTCGCATGCACTCGTCGGGCGTAACGGGGCCGGCAAATCGACGCTGGTGTCGATTCTCACCGGCCTGCGCATGCCGGATACCGGCGAGGTGCGCTTCGGCGGCGCGCCCGCGCCGTCGATCGCAGACCGTGACGCGTGGCGTGAACGCGTGGCCTGCGTCTATCAGCATTCGACCATCATCCGCGATCTCACCGTCGCGGAGAATCTGTTCATCAACCGTCAGCCTGAATGGCGCGGCGTGATCGACTGGCGCGCCATGTGCCGCGATGCGCGCGAATTGCTCGATCACTGGAAGATCGACGTGCGCGAGGATGCACGCGCCGGCGATCTGAGCGTCGAGGCGCGTCAGCTCGTGGAGATCGCGCGGGCGCTGTCGTATGGTGCGCGCTTCATCATTCTCGACGAACCGACCGCCCAACTCGACGGCGACGAAATCAAGCGGCTGTTTCGCCGCATCACTGAGTTGCAGCGCGAAGGCGTCACGTTTCTGTTTATCTCGCACCATTTGCAGGAGGTGTACGAGATCTGCCAGGCCGTGACGGTGTTGCGCGATGCGCGGCATATCGTTAGCGCGCCGGTTTCTGCCTTGCCGCGCGAGCAGTTGATCGAAGCGATGACCGGCGAACGCGGTGGCCTCGCCGTCGCCGACGCGGCCGCACGCGCCCCGCTGCCGGCTGATACGAAAGTCGCGCTGGAAGTCGCCGGTCTCGGCGGCGCGGACTATGAAGACGTGTCGTTCACGGTGAAGCGCGGCGAAGTCATCGGCCTGACTGGCGCGACCAGCAGCGGCCGTACCAGCGTGGCGGAAGCCATCGCTGGTCTGCGCTCGCCGAAGCGCGGCGACATTCGCGTGGCCGGCAAATCGCTGCCGCGTGGCGATGTGCCCGCGGCGCTGGCGGCCGGCATCGGCTGTGTACCGAAGGACCGGCATCACGAAGGGCTGGTGCTGACGCAATCGGTCGCGGAAAACGCGTCCATGACGATCACGCGTTTGCTCGGCAAGTTCGGCCTCACGCAACCGGCGAAGAAAAACGCATTCGGCCAGAAGATGATCGACGCGCTCGGCATCGTGGCGCCGGGGCCGGAGCACGTCGTGTCGGGACTGTCCGGCGGCAACCAGCAAAAAGTGGTGATGGCGCGCGCGTTGGCGACGGACCCCAACGTGCTCGTCCTGATCGACCCGACTGCGGGCGTCGACGTCAAATCGAAAGAGGCGCTGCTGTCCGTGGTGGACCGCGTGCGCGAAGAAGGCAAAGCGGTGCTGGTGGTCTCCGGTGAACTGGATGACCTGCGCACCTGTGACCGCGTGCTGGTCATGTTCCGTGGCCGCGTCGCGGCCGAATTTCCCGCGGGTTGGCAGGACCACGACCTGATCGCATCCGTTGAAGGAGTTAGTCTCCATGAAGAATAGTGTGCCAAGCCCTGCATTCGCCGCGGCCCAAGGACAGGCTGGCGCGCAGGCTGCGCGCGGCCGCCGGGTGCGGATCGAATTCGCCCGGCTGCGCGACCTCGCGCTCGTGCCTGCGCTCGCCCTGTTGATTGTGATCGGCGCGTTTGTGAGCCCGAGCTTTCTGACCAAGGCGAACCTGATCAGCGTGCTCGGTGCGTCCGCGGCGCTCGCGCTGGTGGTGCTCGCCGAATCGCTGATCGTGTTGACCGGCAAGTTCGATCTGTCGCTCGAGTCGACGGTGGGGATCGCGCCTGCGGTCGGCGCCATGCTGGTGATGCCGGCCGCGTCCGCCGGTTTTGGCTGGCAATGGCCGGCTGCGGCGGGCTTGCTGGCAATCCTCGTGGTCGGCGCGGTGATTGGTTTCATCAACGGCTTCCTGGTGGTTCGGCTCCGGCTGAACGCCTTCATTGTCACGCTTGCCATGCTGATTGTGCTGCGCGGCATGCTGGTGGGCGCAACCAAGGGCGGCACGCTGTTCGACATGCCGTCGTCGTTCTTCACGCTTGCCACTACCATTGTGATGGGGCTACCGTTGTCGGTGTGGCTCGCAGCGGTGGCGTTCGCGGTGGCCGCTTTTATGCTGCGCTACCATCGTCTTGGGCGCGCGCTGTATGCGATCGGCGGTAATCCCGAGGCGGCGCGCGCCGCTGGGATTCGCGTCGAACGCATCACATGGGGCGTATTCGTGCTCGGCAGCGTTTTGGCGTCGATTGGCGGCCTGATCGTCACCGGCTACGTTGGCGCGATCAATGCCAATCAGGGCAATGGCATGATCTTCACGGTGTTCGCGGCAGCGGTGATCGGCGGCATTTCGCTCGACGGCGGCAAGGGTACGATGCTCGGCGCGCTGTCCGGTGTGCTGCTGCTCGGTGTGGTGCAGAATCTGTTGACGTTGGCGCAGGTGCCGTCGTTCTGGATTCAGGCGATCTACGGCGCGATCATCCTCGGTTCGCTGATGGTGGCACGCCTCGCGAGCGGCGAAGGCCAGAATTGATAGCGGGTACCGCGCGATCTATTACGGAGACCTATCTTGAGTAGTCCATTGCATACCGATGGCCGCCTGATCCTGCTAAGCCCGCAGGACAACTGCCTGATTGCCGGGGCGCGGCTCGAAGCCGGCACCGAGGTCGAGATTGAAGGTGAGCGCGTCACGCTCAGCAAGGCGATCGACCTTGGCCACAAGGTCGCGCGCGGCCCGTTGGCAAAAGACGACAAAGTGCTGCGCTATGGCGCGGTGATCGGCCATGTGACGGGACCCGTCGCACGGGGCGAGCATTTGCACACCCACAACCTCGAAAGCGACTACCTGCCCACGTATACCCACGATGCAGGCCACGAATTCGTGCATCATTGACGCGTGATACCGCGGTGGAACGATCATGACTGACACTTCCGAAGCAACCATCCTCTCATCTGCCGGCTCGCAGCCGGCGCTGCAAGGTTATCTGCGCAGCGACGGCCGCAAGGGCATCCGCAATGTGGTTGCGGTCGCGTACCTCGTCGAATGCGCGCATCACGTCGCCCGCGAGATTGTTACGCAGTTTCGCGAGCCGCTCGACGCGTTCGACGATCCCAATGCGCAACGCGAGCCGCCCGTGCATCTGATCGGCTTCCCTGGCTGCTATCCGAACAGCTACGCGGAGAAAATGCTCGAACAACTCACCACGCATCCCAATGTGGGCGCGGTGCTGTTCGTGTCGTTGGGCTGCGAGAGCATGAACAAGCACTATCTGGTGGACGTGGTGCGTGCAAGCGGGCGGCCCGTCGAGGTGCTCACAATCCAGGAAAAGGGCGGCACGCGCAGCACGATTCAGTACGGCATGGACTGGGTACGCGACGCGCGCAAGCAACTGGCGGCGCAGCAGCGCGTGCCGATGGGCCTCGACGAACTGGTGATCGGCACGATCTGCGGCGGCTCGGACGGCACCAGCGGTATCACCGCGAATCCGGCGGTGGGACGTGCGTTCGATCATCTGATCGACGCCGGCGCAACCTGCATCTTCGAAGAAACGGGCGAGCTGGTCGGCTGCGAGTTTCATATGAAAACGCGTGCGGCGCGGCCGGCACTCGGCGACGAAATCGTCGCGTGCGTGGCCAAGGCGGCGCGCTATTACTCGATTCTCGGTCACGGCAGTTTTGCGGTGGGCAATGCTGACGGCGGCCTGACCACGCAGGAAGAAAAGTCGCTCGGCGCGTATGCAAAGAGCGGGGCGTCGCCGATTGTCGGCATCATCAAACCGGGCGATGTGCCGCCGACCGGCGGGCTGTATCTGCTCGACGTCGTGCCCGATGGCGAGCCGCGCTTCGGCTTTCCGAATATCAGCGATAACGCGGAAATCGGCGAGCTGATCGCTTGCGGCGCGCACGTGATCCTGTTCACGACCGGACGCGGCTCGGTGGTGGGCTCGGCGATTTCGCCGGTCATCAAGGTATGTGCGAATCCGGCGACCTATCGTAATCTCGCCGGCGACATGGATGTCGATGCCGGCCGGATTCTCGAAGGGCGCGGCACGCTGGAAGAAGTGGGCCGCGAAGTGTTCGATCAGACTTTGGCGGTGGCGCAAGGCGCCGCGTCGAAGTCGGAGACGCTCGGGCATCAGGAGTTTATTCTTACGTATAAGACCTTCGAGCCGGTGGGGCCGTCGTGCCTGCCTTCGAGCGCGGCGCCGAAGCACCGGGTGGTCGAAGTCGCTTCGCATTGATCGAAGCTATGGTGTTAGGTGGCTCGATTACGCACGGCATGAGATGCGTCTGGGTCGCCATGACGCTGGCCGGCTAACTGACGCTGCGGGTCGCGCCAAGCGCCACGCAGCGCCAACGCGGCACGCCAGCCGCCACATGAACAATGCAACCCTATTGCATGGTCGACACAGGAGACTTCGGCATGACACAGGCGATTCGTTCAAAAGTCGCGCAACGCCGCATAATCGGCCGACGCGGGTTACAGGTCTCAGGACTCGGTCTGGGTACCGCACCGCTGGGCGGCTTGTACAGCGACCTGTCCGACGAACAAGCGTTGGCCACGGTGGCCGCCGCCTATGAAGCGGGCGTCCGCTTTTTCGACACGGCGCCGCACTACGGTCATACGAAAGCCGAGCATCGTTTGGGCGATGCACTGCGCCGCTATCCGCGTGACCGATATGTGCTGTCCACTAAAACCGGCCGGCACTTCGTGCCGCGCACCACGCCCTACGACGGCAGCGAAGGCTGGCAAGACCCGCTGCCGTTTCAGGCGATCTTCGACTACACGCACGACGGCATCCTGCGTTCGTTCGAGGACAGCCAGCAGCGGCTCGGCATCGTCGAGATCGACATTCTGCTGATCCACGACATCGGCCGTGTCACGCACGGGGAGAAAAACCCGCACTACTGGAAGCAACTGACCGAAGGCGGCGGTTTTCGCGCGCTCGACGAATTGCGTTCGGCGGGCGTGGTCAAAGCCGTGGGCCTAGGGGTTAACGAAGGGGCGGCGATTCTCGAGGTGATGGCCGACTTCGACATTGACTGCGCACTGCTGGCAGGCCGCTATACACTGCTGGAGCAGGCCACGCTCGACGACCTGTTGCCCGCGTGCGAAGCGAAGGGCGTAAGCCTCCTGTTGGGCGGCGCATTTAACTCGGGGATTCTTGCCCGCGGCGTGCAAGGTGACTTGAAGTTTAACTATGTTGCAGCGCCCAAAGAGGTGATCGAACGCGTGGCCCGGCTGGAAGCGGTATGCCGCGAGCACGACGTGCCGCTGGCGGCCGCCGCGTTGCAGTTCCCGTATGCCCACCCGGCTGTCGCAACGGTGCTGACCGGCGCCCGCAGTGTCGAAGAATTGCGCGAGAACGTCGCATCGTTCGAACGCCCGATTCCTGCGGAGTTATGGACGGCGTTGCGCGACAAAGGTCTGCTGGATCCGCGAGCGCCCGTGCCGAAGGATTGACGGACCATGCACATCGATGCCCACCAGCATTACTGGGACCCGGCTCGCGGCGATTACGGCTGGCTAACGCCGGACTTGGACCAGCTGTACCGGACCTTCGGGCCGGCCGATCTCGCACCCTTGCGCGAGCGCGCCGATGTGCAGCGTACGGTAGTGGTGCAGGCGGCGCCCACGGTTGAGGAAACGCGCTACCTGCTGGATCTCGCGCGGGACGATGCGTCGATTGCAGGCGTGGTCGGTTGGGTGCCGATGCTCGCGCGCGACGTCCCTGACTTGATCGCCGAGCTCGCACGCCATCCGAAATTCAAGGGCATTCGCCCGATGTTGCAAGACCTCCCCAACGACGACTGGATCGCCAATCCTGATCTCGCGCCTGCCGTCGAAGCGCTGATTGCGCACGACCTTGCGTTCGATGCGCTGATTTTTGCGCGCCACGTCGACGCCCTCGAAACCTTCGTCACGCGTTTTCCGACACTGCGCATCGTGATCGATCACGGCGCGAAGCCGCCGATCCGCGACGGTCGCAGCGGCTGGCAAAGGTGGGCTGACGGCATCACGCGTCTTGCGAGCCTGCCGCATGTGAATTGCAAGCTCTCGGGGCTGGCGACGGAAGCCGCGCCCGGCTGGACCGAAGCAACGTTGCAGCCCTATGTGGATCATCTGCTGCAGTCGTTCGGACCAGCGCGCCTGATGTGGGGCAGCGATTGGCCGGTGCTCAACCTGAATGGCGACTACCTGCTGTGGCATTCGGTGGCGAACACCTTGCTCGTCGGGCTGTCCGACATGGAGCGCGACGCGGTGTTCGGGGCGAACGCCGCCGCGTTCTACCGTCTGTGAGGTCCACGCAATCTTTCAAATTGATAATCAGCACACACCTGACGAGGCGCTGAAACGCCGCTAAAAGCGCGCTGTTGAGCGCACGTTGCAATACCCGGTATGACTCGACTGCCATTTCCATTTCAACTGGAGCCGTAGATGATACAAAGACTGGCCGGGAAGACGGCCGTGATTACTGCCGCCGGACAAGGTATCGGCCTCGCGACCGCTGAGCTGTTCGCACGCGAAGGCGCGCGCGTGATTGCGACCGATATCAAGATCGATTCGCTCGCCGGCAAGCCGGTCGAAGCGCGCAAGCTCGACGTGCGCGATGCCGCTGCGATCAACGCGCTCGCCGCTGAACTCGGCGCGATCGATGTGCTGTTCAACTGCGCCGGCTATGTGCACGCCGGCTCGATTCTCGAAGCGACGGAAGAAGATTGGGACTTCGCGTTCGATCTGAACGCGAAAGCGATGTACCGGACGATTCGCGCGTTTCTGCCCGCTATGCTGGAGAAGGGCGGCGGGTCGATCATCAACATGTCGTCCGCGGCTTCAAGCGTGAAGGGTGTGCCGAACCGCTTTGTTTACGGCGCATCGAAGGCTGCGGTGATCGGCTTGACGAAGGCCGTCGCTGCAGACTTCGTCGCTCGTGGTGTACGCTGTAACGCGATCTGCCCGGGCACGGTGGCTTCGCCGTCGCTCGAACAGCGGATTTCGGCGCAGGCCCAGGCGCAAGGTGCGAGCATCGACGCGGTGCAGGCGGCCTTTGTCGCCCGCCAGCCGATGGGCCGTGTCGGCAAGCCCGAAGAGATCGCGGCGCTGGCGCTGTATCTGGCCTCCGACGAGTCGGGGTTTACCACCGGCCACGCGCATGTGATCGACGGCGGCTGGTCGAACTGATCTGCAGGGCGTAGCCCACGCTTAATGCGTGGAAAAGGACTCGCCCGTTTTTTCACTGGACACTCTGGATAGAGGGAAGTGCAACGATGAAACTGCTTCGTTATGGACCGAAAGGTCAGGAAAAGCCCGGCTTGCTCGACGCACAAGGCAAGATTCGCGATCTGTCAGGCGTAGTGGGCGATATCGATGGCGCCACGCTGGGCGATGCCAGTCTCGCCAAACTGCGCGCGCTCGATCCGGCATCGCTACCGGTGGTCGAGGGCAATCCGCGCCTCGGGCCGGCTGTCGGCAAGATCGGCAAGTTCATCTGCATCGGCTTGAACTACGCGGACCACGCGGCGGAATCGAACCTGCCCGTGCCGACCGAGCCGGTGGTGTTCAACAAGTGGAATAGCGCGATCAGCGGCCCGAACGACGACGTTGAAATCCCGCGTGGCTCGAAGAAGACCGACTGGGAAGTCGAACTCGGCGTGGTGATCGGCAAGCCGGCCAAGTACATCGATGAAGCCAATGCACTCGATTACGTCGCCGGTTACTGCGTGATCAACGACGTCTCCGAGCGCGAATGGCAGATCGAACGCGGCGGCACGTGGGACAAGGGCAAGGGCTTCGACACCTTCGGCCCGATCGGCCCGTGGGTCGTGACGCGAGACGAAGTGGCCGATCCCCAGAACCTGAACCTGTGGCTCGAAGTGGACGGCCATCGCTATCAGAACGGCTCGACCAAGACGATGGTGTTCGGCGTTGCCAAGCTGGTGTCGTATCTGTCGACCTGCATGAGCCTGCAACCGGGCGACGTGATTTCGACCGGCACGCCGCCGGGCGTCGGCATGGGCGTGAAGCCGAATCCGATCTACCTTAAGCCGGGTCAGACGATCCGCCTCGGCATCGAAGGGCTGGGCGAGCAGCAGCAGAAGACTTACGCGGCGGAGTAACGCTGCGGAGCTTGCGGCGCTAATGGTTCCGTAAGCACTACGTTTGAACGAAGGTCGTTCCTGTTTTGTCGGGAACGACCTTTTTTGTTGTGCTGCGCGGATCCAAAGCTTTGCTCAGAATAGGCACGAGCCGCTAGTGGTCAGGGCTGCCCCCTTACCCTTAACTCGCCGGCACGCTCTCGCCGCCGTCACCGATCCTGTTGATGGTCCCTTGTGCGACAGCGACAAGCCGCTCGCGATCGCCGTCCATCACGAAGATATTGCATTGACAGGTCGCCTGGTGCCGTCCGGCATAGACGACTTGCGCTCGCGCGACCAGCGTGCCATTCATGGCGGGCCGCAAATAGTTGATCTTGTATTCGCCTGTGACGACCCGCGGTCCGAGCGCCAGCGCCCCGGCGAAGGTGAGCGCATTGTCGGCAAGGTAACTGATCACTCCCCCGTGGACGAAGCCGTGCTGTTGCCGCAGCTCGTCTCGAATCGGCAGGCATAGCGTCAGCTCGGTGGCGCTCGCGTGCATCAGTTGGGCGCCAAGCAGCATGCTGAACGGCTGGGCGTGGAGTGCGCCGCGCGCCCGGTCCAGTAGGTCGGTCATTGTTGAGTCCTTCGGGGCGATGCCCGTGGTGGCGTCCCTACCCACTCTAGGAAGCGTCAACGCGCCGCGTCAAGGTGAATCACAAAAATGATGCCTGCATTGTTGTGTAAAACGGAGGAAACGGAGCGATTGCATGACGAAAGCGCACGTAAGGCAGGTTTTGTCAGCCTTTTTCTCAAGAAAACGTTTGCGTTGCCGTAATCACGCCCGTAGTTCCCGTTTTTCATTGCAATTTAGGTGTTCAAGATGTTTAGCAAGATCAAGGTCGCATCCGGCCTGTTGTGTGTTCTGGCCGCTTTCTGCGTATTGCAACTGGTGACGGAGGGGTTGGGGTTCTGGTCGCTGACGCGTACTCATGATGACGTCGGCGATCTGTCGAACGTGGCGCTCAAGCAGGTCGATGCAGTAAATCAAACCACCCAGGCGCTGATGGACGCGCGCATCAACCTGTCGCGCGCAGGCACGCGGATGGTGAAGGGCGGCGCCGAGCCGGCCGACATCGTCCAGCACGCCCGCGATCAATTGTCCGCGGCGGACCAGTCCTTCGCTGCGTTTTCCAGTGCCCCCAAGACGAGCGACGAAAACAGCGCTCGTGCGGCCGCGCTTGCCGACCGTTATCAGAAACTGCATGCGGCGCTGGGCGAACTGGCGCAGGACCTGGACGCGGGCAATATCCAGGCTTTCCTCGATCAGCCGACCCAATCCTTCCAGGACGCTTATCTCGCCGAGTTCCATAACTTCGTGCAGTTTGGCGATGCCGCGAGCCGCGCTTCGCTCGATTCGATCGACAGTCGCCTTACGCTGTTCCGCACCGTGGGCATCGCGATCCTGTTGTTGCTGCTGGCCGGCACGGTAGCAGTCTACGTGGGGCTCAAGCGCGGCGTGGTCGCACCGCTCGAAGAGGCGGGCCGTCATTTCGACCGCATCGCGCAAGGGCGGCTTAACCAGCCTATTGCGTCGCGTGGCACGAACGAAATCGGCCGTCTGTTTTCAGGGCTGGCACGGATGCAGGCGAGCGTCGCGCGCACGGTGAAGACAGTGCGCGAATCGGCGGATTCGATACACCTGGGCGCGGACGAAATTGCCACGGGCAACGCGGACCTGTCGGCGCGCACGGAGAGTCAGGCTGCTTCGCTGGAAGAAACCGCCTCGAGCATGGAAGAGTTGACCGCGACTGTGCGCCAGAACGCCGATCACGCTCGCGAGGCGAATGCGCTGGCGCAGACCGCTTTGGACGCGACCTCGCGCGGCAGCGAAGTGGTCAACCAGGTGGTCGAGAAGATGCATGGGATCGCGCAAAGCTCGGACAAGATCGCGGAAATCATTTCGGTGATCGACGGCATCGCCTTCCAGACCAACATCCTCGCCCTGAACGCGGCCGTCGAAGCCGCGCGCGCGGGCGAGCAGGGGCGTGGTTTCGCGGTGGTGGCCGGCGAGGTGCGCGGGTTGGCGCAGCGCAGCGCGCAGTCGGCCAAGGAGATCAAGACGCTCATCAGCGAATCGGTCGCGGAGATCAAGGGCGGCTCGACGCTCGTCGAGCATGCAGGTGAGGCCATGCGCAACGTGTCGGCGTCGATCTCGCGCGTGACACAGATGATGACGGAGATCAGCGCGTCGTCGCTCGAACAGAGCACGGGCATCGAGCAGGTCAATCAGGCGGTGGTGCAGATGGACGAGATGACGCAGCAGAACGCGGCGCTCGTCGAAGAGGCTGCGGCTGCTGCTGCGTCTTTGCATCAGCAGACCCAGCAGTTGAAGGAGGCTGTCTCGGTGTTCGAGATTTCCGACGCGGTGTTGAGGACGCAGCAGTTTGGTGCGTTGCATCCTCATGAGCAGGAGTTTTCGCTGGGTGCGGGATCGGCTGCTTAGTTCACCTGCGAGCCGCTGCTTTTGCCCCGCCCACTGGCGGGGCCCCCACTTGCTATTTCGGCATTTAGGCCGGCAACGCCGCGTAAGCGGTGGCGAGATGGTAAGGCGTAGTCGACGGCATGTCGGCGCGCAACACTTCGCCCGCAGCCGTCTTGCACTCGTACCAGCCTTGGGGGTGCAGGAAACGCTGCTGGAAGCGCTCGATCTGTCCGGGCAATACAGCACGCGCGGCGGCGTCGTCGCGCGTGGCGAGTGCGCGCAGATATTCGCTTTGCGCCCAGATCCGCTGCGTCGCGTCTTTGACGCGGCCGGTTTCGTCCAGGGACGCACAGACCCCGCCCGTGACCGGATCGACGCCGTATTGCTGCGCGAACCCGAAGGCCCGCGAGAGTGCCTCGTCGAGACCCGATCCATCCAGCAGCGGGCCCGCCTGCTTGACCAGCCAGAACCATTCGAACTGATGGCCGGGCTCCAGACGATTGTCGTCCGCGCCCAACGGCAGTTCCGCGACGCAGCCGGTCGGCGCATGCACGAAGGTGCGTTCGATGGCATCGGCCAGCTTGCGCAGGGCGGCATCGAACGCGCTATCCTGGGTGGCGGCGCGCGCGGCGAGCCAGGCTTCGGTGAGGTGCATCATCGGGTTCTGCACCGGCATGCCGGTCACGGTCGAAAAATCCGCATCGAGCGCGGCATTGAACAGGCCGTGTTGCGCTGCAAAACGGTTTTCGATCAGTTCGGAAGTGCTGCGAACGATGTCCAGTGCATCGGGATTGCCCGAGCGCGCGCCATATTCCGCGCACGCGAAGACCAGGAACGCGTGTGTATAGAGGTCCTTCGTCGTATCGAGCGGCGCACCTTTTGCGTCGACGCTAAAGAACCATCCGCCGCGGTGCTTGTCCTGAAAGTAGTGCACGAGGGCATCGAACAGCACCTGGGCGTGGGCAGCGTCGCCTGCCTGGGAGAAGACGAACAACTGGCGGGCACACGCCATTGCGCGGTAGCGTTCGGCAGGCAGCGGAAGATGGTCTTCGGCGCTGACTGCCTCATAGGGCAGCTTCAGTGCCGTATTGAAGCCCGGCCCGCGCCAGATCGGCAGAACGATGCGCGTGAAATGATCGCGTAGCGAGGCGGCAAGGATGGTCGCGGAGGCGGGTGTGTTCATGCTATGCACTGCTTCAGTGAGATCGTGAAAAAGTAAGCGTCGGAGCCGGCAACGGCGGCGCGCGCGACCAAGCATAAAGCAAACCGTTGGCGATGGCACCTCGGCCGGCGCTACATGCGCTACCAAAAATTCGGATAAGGAGGAACAGATATGCTCGGGAATCTCGAACTCGTCTCGCGACTGGTGTTGGCCGCAGCGCTGGGCAGCGTTATCGGCGTCGAGCGTGAGCGCCTGTCGTGGGCCGCAGGGTTGCGCACGCACATGCTGGTATGCGTCGGCTCGGCGCTCATCATGATCGTATCGGCGTTCGGTTTTGCCGACGTGCTGGGTACCCAGAACGTCGTGCTCGACCCCTCGCGGATGGCCGCGCAGGTGGTCTCCGGCATCGGCTTTCTGGGCGCGGGCTCGATCCTGATGCGCGGCGAGATCGTCCGGGGGCTTACGACCGCGGCGAGCCTGTGGTCGGTGGCAGCGATCGGGCTGGCGGTGGGCGGTGGGATGTACACAGCGTCGATTGCGGCGACCATCATCATCCTGATCATCCTGGCGGGGATCAAGCCGCTCGAGCGGCGCTTCATCACGGTCAGGCAGCGGCGTCAGATGACGTTGCTGGTCGAACGCGGTTCGCTGACGTTTCATTCACTGCACGACGCGCTCGGCGCGGCGAGCCCGCGCGTCAAGCAGTTCGTGATGCAGCAGAGCGACGATGCGCCCGAATACGACGTGGTGATGATCACGCTGCACCGCGTCTCGACGACCGAATATGCGGCCATTCGCGACCGCTTGCGCCAATTACCCTGCGTGAAGGAATTCCGCGAAGACGATTCGACGTCTTAAATGGCCGATTGGCTTTAGCGGGCACGCGTGGCCATGAGACAATGCGGTCTCGAAAAAAACCAATGGCATCTTGTAGCGGTGTACGGCGCCCGGTGGCCGGCGACGACCGCTTCTTTCTCTATGGCAGATACCGCAACATCCACGCAGTCCCGTACGACCCGCGCCAGTTCGACGAAGCGGCGCGCGAACACCGTCTCCACCGAGACCGAAAAAAAACTGGCGCGCGCCGCCCGCTCGGCACAGCGCCTCGCCCAACTGAGCGATGCGTCGCGCGACGGCAGCACGCTCGATATGTTCCCCGATGATCCGACCCGCGCGACGCTGGAGGCGATGAATATCGACATCCGGCAAGGCACGCTGCATGGCTTTGAATTGCCGGACGTTGTGCTGGCGGCGGTCGGTGCGACGACTAGCCTGGATGCGGCGGCCAGCGCCTCGTCCGATACGAGAGCTGCGCGTCGCTCGCCGCGTGAGAAGGTCGAGCCAGCCTATGCGGCGGTGCCGCTGGACGGTTTTGAACGTTTCGAGCCGACGCAGAAGGATGAGCCTTCGATCCTGGTTGGCTTGAGTGGTCACGCGCGTGAAGCGGCGGAGGGTCCGGCGACGAAGGCCGATGTGCAAACCTCGTTGCCCGTTAGCCCAGGGCTCGTTTCGCCGTCGATGGCGGCGGCGAGTCTCGTACGCAGCGTGACCGCGCGGCGTCAGGTGGGTGATCCCTCAACTGAGCCGGTCACTACCGGCAAAACCGGCGACGTGCAGCCGCAGCGGTTTGCCGAGACCTTCGCCAAGGCCGCGACTGCTGCGCGAGAGGGCGCAGCGGTGAGCGGGGAAACGTCGGATGACGCGTCGGCTGCTTCTGCGACTGCACCCGTCAAGCCGTTGTTGGGCGATGGGGTGGGTGTGGCTAAGACGTCGGGGACGGGAAGTGTAGCCGAGGCGTCTGCAGGTGCAGCCATGCCTGCCACGGGTGTGGCTGGCATGGCGGGAGCCACGGCGACCTCAGGGACGGCAGGTCCGGCGGCCACGGCCGGTGCGGCTGCCACAGCTCGCGCGAACACGACATCTGGGGCATCCGCCTCGACTGCATCGACCCCATCGAGCGCCGCGACCGCGTCAAGCCCATCGACTGCGTCCTCAATGGCAGCGAAGGCCGAGGCCGCACGCTCCGCAACGCCTGCAAGCCCGGACGCGCAGTTTGCCGCGCCACTGCAAGACACCGCGCCCACGGTCCCCGAACTCGACCGTGCCCGGGCAACGGCCTTTGCCGATACCGTCGACGCACTTTACGGCGTGATCTCCGATCAGCGCCGCGCGGCGACCGATCACTCGCGCCGGATGAAATGGATGCTGTCTATCGTGGTTGGGGCGCTGCTTGCGACCGTCGCGATCGGCATGACACAGACCGTGCTGCTGATGCGTCTGACGCGCGAAACCACCGCGCAGCAGCACCGCATCGAACAGTTGATGCAGAACCAGCAGACGGCGATGATGAGTCTGCTCGACGCCCACCTGGCCGTGGCGAATGCGGCTGCCGCTGCACCCTCCGCCGCGCCGTCGGGTGCCTCCGCACCGGTTGTGGCGCCTCGCGCCCCTGCCGTGGCCGCCGCTGCGCCCACGAACAAGCACAAAGCGCACGCGCACGCCCACAAGCCCAAAGCCGCGCCTACCCACTGATCGACCGAGGCGGTCGGTCTCGAACGCGCGCCGGTTTCCCGGTCAACCGGCTGCTCCCCACATTTCGCGAAGTTCGACGCACCGCATCGGCTTGGTCCGGCGCGGTGCGCCGGCGCGCGCTTGTCGAGGTCTTTGAATAGCTTGCTCGTTGCACTGACGCAACGCAACATTGCATCCAAGCTATGCGACAAGGGACCACACCTAAAAAATGTTGCATCGCACTAGCTTTTGCATAGGGAAAACCCTATAATGCTTCTTAAGGGAAAACCCTAGCACCAAATTAACCGGGAGTCGCCATGAGCGTTATCTTTGCATTGTTCCAAAAGGTCAGCGACCTCTTCGCGTCGCCGCATCTTCCGATGGATTCGGACTACTCGTACGAAGCGCGTCACCGCGAAGCAGAGCGTCAGCGTCTCGCGCAATCTACGCTGTTCGGTATCAAGCTGAGCGACTAATTTGCTTGGCGCTGGCGCGGTCAGCCGCGTCAGTTGCGCGCCCTTGGGGCGCGCGATGCTGTATTTAAGCCACGATCTTGCCGTGGCTTTTGTTCGTAACGGTTCGGCGCGACCTTGCCGTGCTGAGCGCGGTGTGATTCTTCCCGCCGCTATTATTCAGTGCTTCAGGTGCGTCTATTTTCATGCCGCGGCCGGCTGATACCTATGACCCCTTAGAGCGTCTTCCGCAATCATCTAACGAATGCGGGCCGCCAATAACCGTTTCCGAATATTTCCTGGCCGAAATGAATGTAACAGGGGCTGACAGCTGTGGCCTATCTGGTCGCCCCCGCGGCCTTCGCTAAGCCACCATTAAGCTTGCGCTTTCCCTACGCGCAGGGGCGCTCATCGCTCCCCGATTTCTGAAACTTCCTCTTACAAGCGGTCACGTCTTTAAGTATTCAGGGTCGCTAAAGTCCTTCTCAAGCGCCGGTGCTGAACAGTGGATTCTGTGATCCGGTGCGGGCGACATCAAACTTGAAAGGGAGGTCCAATATGAAAACGTGGAATAAGACATCGCGTTCTATTCTCGCAACCCTCGTGGCCGGCAGCGCGTTGCTGACCGCAGGCAGCGCATTTGCCCAAGCAGACCGCATGGTCATCTCTGCGCCGGGTCCGGTTGTGACCTACGGTCAGCCGCAGATGATGCCGGTCGGCGTGCAAATTGACATCGGCTGGCACGGCGATCGTTATTGGGACGGTCACCGTTATTGGGCGCACGACGAGTGGATGCACCATCACCCGCACGATCAGGATCCGCGCCACCATGACGACCACCGTGAAAACCACTATTGATTGACGGAGTCGTAGCGACACGACGCGCCGTGAGATCTGGCGAGGCCGGTCTTCCCGAAAGGGAGACTGGCCTCGTTGTTTTGGGGCTCGCAAACATCGCGCTGCGCTATCCAGCTCGACCTGCGGCCCCAGTAGCGAAGCTGGGCGCGTCGGTATGTCCAGTGCGCCGGCTTCTTTCATTGGGATGACGCGCATTTGGCGCAGATGAAGGAAGCTTGCAAGCGGGCGATCAGCCGAGGCTAACGCCTGCGACGCACTTACTAAGCCGAAACAAAGTAACCGGACATGAATCACGCCGCGTAGCGAACTGACGGATGTTGAAACATGGATCGGACCAA
>Ga0302220_10000387_pt1 | contig 38049 bp, 38 predicted proteins | sample II_Palsa_E1_3_FD_194572 | JGI IMG/M metagenome (GOLD analysis project Ga0302220, IMG submission 194572) | Peat permafrost microbial communities from Stordalen Mire near Abisko, Sweden - II_Palsa_E1_3 | ecosystem: Environmental > Terrestrial > Soil > Palsa > Peat permafrost | place: Sweden...
CGCTGTGGACACTTAGGGTAGCGTGGTTAAAAGCGTTTTCTTTGCTTCGTTTCTTTGTCGCTAAGGACCAAGAAATGACGTGCCGCCACGCACAGTGGCTAACAGTGATAAAGAGAAAATCCGACTCATGCAGACCACTAACATTGAAAGCAGCAACCCGGCACTGATTCAGACCGCTAACCCCGGAACCTAGCACCCCAACCCCAACGGCCCCCCAAACCCGCACCGCCCAAACCCCGTCCACCGGTGCGAACACTACCTCAGGGGCCTTGAGGCTGCATCCCCCGCATCCTGCCGCCGCGCGCCGCGCCTCGACCTCGCACTCGCCGATGCGCCAAATTCGCTCAAAATTTGCGTTCGTGCCCGGCTCGCAAACACAAGAATCCCAAACCCGTTGGCTTCATACCAATAACCGCCATTTTCGAGCCCGTCGAGCGGCTGCTCCAGCGCGTTCGTAATACATTCGATGCACCGGCGATGCAACTCTTCCACCGCCGGATACGGCGGTTGTGCGCCACGAACGCTGCAAAGAAGCACATCAAGACCCGGCAGCACATGCGCATACAAGACCGGTTCATCCTGTGCGCGGGCGCGTGCAATCTTGGTGTCGAGTTGACCGAACGGCTTGAAATGCCTTAGCACGGCGAGGAAAGACTCATCGCCGTCGACCTTTGCGCGTCTACGCTTTTTCGGGAAGGACATAAAAATTCGCCTGAAAAAGAATTGCAAAAAACGCAGCGTCCTCATGCGGCCACTCCCGTCTGGCGGGCCGCTCGTTTGTCTGGACACGTCGATCTTTTATAGCACATCGAAGTGGTGGATTCACGGCGATTCAGTTTAGGACACCGCACGCCGGTCAGGCTCGACCGGCCTAGCGGTGGCGCACGAATCATGCCGATAACCCTGCTGCGGCTCGCATGGCATTCAGTCTCAATAATAGACCTACGAAACCCCGCTGCGATGAAAATTCACCAGAAAATTCAAACGCGTGTCATGAAGGCCACCAACCCCCGGATTGCGCCCAAAAACGAAAAAGCCCGCGACGGCCGTCACGGGCTTTTTTGAATCGCTGCTGCCTGAATTGCTGCTGCCTTAGAGGATCAGGTCAGATCCTCAGATTCACCCCTCAGGTCAGACCCGCGGCGAAGTCTTCAGCGAATCGCGGATCTCACGCAGCAACAGCACGTCTTCCGGCGTTACCGCGGGCGGTGGTACCGGCTCCTCGGCCTTGCGCAACTTGTTGATGAACTTGACCATCAGGAAAATGATGAACGCCAGGATGATGAAGTTGATCAGCACGGTAATGAACGAGCCATAACCGAACACGGCGACACCCGCCGTCTGCAAATCCTTGTACGAGTCGGGATTTCCCTTGAAAGTGGGCGGGATGTTGCCGAGCTTGACGAACATGTTGGAAAAATCAAGCCCGCCCGTGACCAGCCCCACGACCGGCATGATCAGATCCTTGACGATCGAATTGACGATGGTCGAAAACGCGCCGCCGATAATCACACCGACAGCCAGGTCCATCACGTTGCCCTTGAGGGCGAAGCTCTTGAACTCCTGAATCATGCTCATGCGTTGCTTCCTCCATTAAAGATCATAAGAATCGGCAGCAAGGGATGTGCCATTCGACGACGCCCGCAGTTCCAGTCGCCGTCCCGGCTTTGCTTTCTGTTCAGGCTCTCACCGTTTTTTAAACGGATAACGGCAATGATAGCTAATCGGTAGCATTTGCGTCCCGGGTTTTTTGACGTCATCGGCCGATCGGATAGGGTTCGGCGAAGGATTCTGCTCGTTCGCCCCGTCTTTCGCCTCCATCGCTCTGCTACGCTTTCTCGGGCGGCGCAGCGATCACGCGTCCCTGGGCGATCGCCTGGACGAACGCGGCGTGGTCGGCCACAGTCTGCCCGCCGTAGCTTTCGGCCCATCGGGCATAGGCTGCATCCAGGCGATCCGAGTTGCCGCAATAACCGGCTAACAACGCGGCATCGCCGGTGCGCGCATGAGCGCGCGCGAGCAGCAAGCCGAGGCACCAGGCGTAGAAATCGAAGGTCGCGCCGTGCAGCCAGTCGACCGGAATCGAGCCGCGGATGTTCTTCATCTGCCGGACGTAGAAGTCGCGGCCCGAAATGGTCGTCCAGCCGAGCAACGGGTCGGAGGAGCTTTGCAGCAGGCGCTGGCCGTGCACCACGCGCCGACCCTGATGGCTGAACGATTCAGCAAGCGGCGGCACGAACGGCGCGGCGGCCGGCACAATGCCTTCTTTAACCTGCATGAATAGCGGATCGGCATGCGCCCGTCCGAGCAGCAATAACAAATACGCCCGCGTTCCGACACTGCCCACGCCTACCACGCGATGCGCGACATCGACCACATCGTAGCGTTCGAGCATCGTCCGCCATTCGCCCGCGATCGTCTGCAAGTACCCGCGCAGCCCTTCAATAACGTGATTTTTCTGCGCTGCGTCAAGACGAGTGAGAATCGGTGGCTCATCGCGAAAACGCCAGCTTTTGCCATCCGGCTCGGCGACGCGTGCCAGCATCGTCGCGTGACTGCGCTTGGTCGAGCGTTCAACGGCCTTGGCAATGGTCGCCTTCTCCGCAGAGTCGAGCGTGACCGGCGCTTCGATATGCAACACGCTTGCGTAGGAGCGCATCTGCCACAGTTCGTAGGCGGGGACCTGGGCCAACGTCGACATCGTGGTCCGGTAGGCTGTGCAGGCAGAGCGCACGGCGCGCTCGCGGCCGGTGGCATCGACTCCGTTTTCGCGCGCCGCCACGTTGATGCTGGCGGTGAGCCGCTTCAGATCCCATTCCCACGGGGCGACCAGCGTTTCATCAAAGTCGTTCAGGTCGAAGACCACGTCCTGCCGAGGTGTGCGAAACAGGCCGAAATTGTTCAGATGCGCATCGCCATCGATCATCACGTGATGACCGATAGACGGCGTGTGCGCGAGATCCCAGGCCATCACGCTCGCCGCGCCGCGCAGGAACGCGAACGGCGACGCAGCCATGCGCGACATCCGCAGCGGGATCAGCCGCTCTTGCCGACCGGCGTTGTTGGCGAGTACCCGCGCCACGGCGTCCGGGCGGCCGTTTTCCGGCTGCCAGGCTCCGTGCGCATCGAAGGGGACGGAGTCGCGCAGCGAGCGGCCAAGCACACGGCTTTCCCCCGCGCTGCCGATGGACGTACCGGACAGCCTGCTCGGCGGACTCGCGGATGCAGCGGGTTGGGTGGGCAAAGCAGCTGTCCTCGGGTTAATCAATAACGTAAGGCGTGAGCGATTTCAGGAACGTTCCGGGCCGGATATGCAGGAAGCATGAGCACGATGCAGCGAGACGCAAGAGCACAATGCACGCCAGCAGTGATTTCGTACAGTCGCAGGTTACGCCAGCACAGGCCGCAGGTTTTTCATCGGCAGGAAGAGCGAGGCCGCGACATCAGGTCAACACCGCCTCCACAGCAGCACCCGAAAGCTGTCCGAAAAGGACGCTCCGCGATGGGCACGAAACCTGCTATTTCTTCTGCCCGTGGGCACCGAATGATGTTGCACTCATGCGCCAAGTATCTGTCGCTCGATCCCGGCCAACCATTCAACGAGTAACGACTAACGATTGACCCGCAACCCGCTAGCGGCTCGGCGGGTGAAGCATCATCACATACTGAGTGAATCACCCAATACCTGGACACACGCATACATGGCACACGATATCCGCATTGCCGAAGGTTCGCCGTTTCCCTTGGGCGCGACTTGGGACGGCGAGGGCGTCAACTTCGCCCTGTTCTCCGCGAACGCCACGAAAGTCGAACTGTGCCTCTTCGATGACCTCGGCGAGAAGGAACTCGAACGCATCGAATTGCCTGAATATACCGATGAAGTCTTCCACGTCTATCTGTTCGGTTTGAAACCGGGCGCGGTCTATGGGTATCGCGTGCATGGTCCTTATGAGCCGGAGAACGGGCATCGTTTCAATCCGAACAAATTGTTGCTCGACCCGTATGCGAAGGCGCATGTGGGCGAACTGAAGTGGGACCCGGCGGTGTTCGGCTACACGCTGAATGCGGACGGCGATGACCTCACGTTCGACGAACGCGACAGCGCGCCGTTCGTGCAAAAGTGCCAGGTCGTCGACCAGAGCTTTTCATGGGTCCATCCGACGCGCGTTCGCGTGCCTTGGGAACAGACCATCTTCTACGAAACCCACGTGCGCGGTTACACGAAACGCCACCCGGCTGTACCCGAGCATTTGCGCGGCACATTCGAGGGATTGGGTACGAAGGAAGTGATCGAACACATCAAGAGCCTGGGGGTGACATCGGTTGAACTGCTGCCCATCCAGGCTTTCGTGAACGACAGCCATCTCACCGACAAAGGTCTCACCAACTACTGGGGCTACAACACGATCGGCTTTTTCGCCGCCGATCCGCGTTTCTTTGCGCAAGGCCCGGGCGCGGTCGCGGAGCTCAAGCAGATGATCGACCGCTTCCACGAAGCCGGCCTCGAGATCATTCTCGACGTGGTCTACAACCACACCGCCGAAGGCAACGAGCGGGGGCCTACGTTGTCGTTCAAGGGTATCGACAACGCTTCGTACTACCGGTTGCCCGACGACAAGCGTTATTACATCAACGATACCGGCACCGGCAACACGCTCAACCTGTCGCATCCGCGCGTGCTGCAGATGGTCACGGACAGCCTGCGCTACTGGGTAACCGAGATGAACGTGGACGGTTTTCGCTTTGATCTTGCGACTATCCTCGGCCGCGAGCCCGACGGCTTCGACGAAGGCGGCGGGTTCCTCGACAGTTGCCGCCAGGATCCGATTCTCTCCAGCGTGAAGCTGATCGCCGAGCCGTGGGATTGCGGCCCCGGCGGGTATCAGGTCGGAGGTTTCCCTCCGGGCTGGGCCGAGTGGAACGACAAATTCCGCGATACCGTACGCGAGTTCTGGAAGGGCGAAGAGGGCGTGGCGGCGGAGTTGGCCACGCGTATCACCGGTTCCGGCGATCATTTCAACCATCGCGGCCGCCGTCCGTGGGCGAGCGTGAACTTCATCACCGCGCACGATGGTTTTACGCTGAACGACCTTGTCTCGTACAACGAGAAGCACAATGAGGCGAACGGCGAGGACAACAACGACGGCAGTTCCGATAACCGCTCGTGGAATTGCGGTGCGGAAGGCCCGACCGACGACCCTGAAATCCGCGCACTGCGTGAACGCCAGAAACGCAACATGCTGGCAACGCTGCTGTTCTCGCAAGGTACGCCGATGATCCTCGCCGGCGACGAATTCGGCCGCACGCAACAGGGCAACAACAACGCGTATTGCCAGGACGACGACATCAGTTGGGTCAACTGGGATATCGACGATGAAGGCCGCGCGCTGAACGACTTCGTGCGCAAGCTCACGACGTTGCGGCACACGTTGCCGGTGCTGCGTCGTGGACGTTTCCTGACGGGCGAATTCCACGAAGACCTGCAACTCTGCGACGTGAAATGGCTGAGCCCATCGGGCGAGGAACTGACGCCGGAACAGTGGGACGATCCGTCGATGCGCTGCTTCGGGCTCGTGATCGACGGCCGCGCGCAGGCTACAGGTATTCGCCGTCCGGCGTCGGACGCCACGCTGCTGATCGTGATCAATGCGCATCACGATGTGGTGGACCTGACGTTGCCCGAGATTCCCGGCAGCGATCAGTGGAGTTGCCTGATCGACACCAACGCGCCAATCCGCGAAGAGCTGGAAGACTTCGATTCGGGTGCGACCTACCAGGTAACCGGACGATCGCTGTTGCTGTTCGCGCTTCATGCACGCGGCGCGACCAAGCGGATTTTCAAGCGGCTGGAAGAAGCGCTTACCGACGAAGTCGAACCCGAAGGCGGTAACGCGGGGTAAGGGGACGTTATCTACGGCAGTGGTTTGTAACGGCTATCATGCGGGTCATGAACCTTGACCCGCTGTTTTGCTTACATAGCCCCTTACCGTTTTCATTCGCGTCGCAGCCTATCGTGCAGTGCATCCAGTCGACATGATCCTCGAGACACTCTTGCGTGTCGCGAACTGGGATCAACTCGAACGCATCTGGGAATTTATAGTGGGATTCTTCAAATTCCTGTGGGCGTTGCTGCGCTTTCTCGGCGGTGGGTGAAGCGGTATTGAGTTGAGCTGACGTTGAATTTGCCGCGCCAATAAAAAAGCTCCGAACGAATCGACCAGATTCGTTCGGAGCTTTTTAACATCCAGCGCAGCCCGCAGTCAGCAATCAGTTCAGGAGTTGTCCCAGTTGCCGGAATCGTTGCTGCCCAAGTCGACGCCGCCGCCGCCGTTGTCGCTCCAGTCGTTCGAGCCGTTGCCGAAGTCGAGACCGCCTCCGTTGTTGCCGTCGTTACCACGACGACGGCGCAATTCGTCGTCATCGACGGGTACTTCACGTTCGATCACGCGCTCGCGGTTCCCGCCGGACATCGCCTCACCTAGCAACACGCCCGTCAGCAATCCACCCATGCCGCCACCAAACCCGCCGCCTTGTTGCACGATGACCGGCGGCTGTTGTTGCGGATAAGGCGAATAGGGCGGCTGACCTTGCGGGCTACGCCCAAAGCGCTCCGCTTCCTGTGCATAGACCGACTGGCCGTCTGCGCTTGCCGGCGCCGCTGCCGCGCGCGGATCGGGCCGGCCTTCCGAACGTGCCCGCACGCTCTCGATCTGGTTCGCCAGATCTTCGATCGCGTAGGGCGGCACGGGATTTTTCGAATTGGACAGCGCTTCGACCATCTGGCGCAATTGCGTCTCGATGCCTTCGACCTCCTGAAGCATCGCTTCGTGACCCGGTTGAGTCGATAAACGCACGTCGAGCTTCAGCGAACGGACATCGTTAAGCAGCTCGGTGGCCCGCTTGAGCTGCGTGCGGCGATCGGCATCGGCCTGGCCGTCATCGTTCGAGCGCGCGCGTTTCAGACCCCAGCGCAAAACGAGCGCAATCCCGACGAACAGGACGGCGAGCAACACCCACATGCCCATCGACGGGCCGTGTTTCTCGGGAGCCGCCACGGCGCCTTGATTGAACGGATTGCGCGTAACCGAGGCGGACGTCGAGTTAGACGTATTAGTCGATGAATTGACCCGGTTCGCGTCCGAGCGGATACGCGCTTCCATGGCGTTGAAGCGCGAAGGATCGGTGAATTTAATGGCGGGATCGAGTGTGCGCGCTTGTTGAACCTGAGCGAGCGCGTCGGCGGAGCGGCCTTCGCGATCCAGGACCTGTGCGTACAAATAATGCGCCTTGGCGTTGTTCGGATGCGCCTGCAGCACTTCGTTCAGCTGCGAGTCGGCCTGGCTCCAGTTGCCTTGCGTCATCGACTGCTCGATCTGGCCGGCGGTTGGCACAGCAGCAAAAGCCGTTGCCGAAACCAGCATCAGCGATGCAACTACAGCCATCACATATTTTTTCATCTGCGGACCGGGGCGTTCGCACCCGTCTCCATTCCATGCGACATTTCGATGCAATACCCCAATGCTGCTCGCAGCGAACCGCGCGTTACCGCGCCGTTCGCTGCGCCTTCGACCGCGCGCAGCGCAGACTTGAGGTTGCCCTCATTGCTGGTTCACGCTGTCAGGCGTTCGCCCTGAAGGGCGCAATCCTTGATCCCGCTCTTGATCCTGCATCATTCACCGGCCAACGCGAAACCTCCGCGCCGGCTTTAGAACCAGGACCTGGCCGGCACTTTACTGCGTCGGCGTATTGATCTGCTTCTTGAGCGCTTCCAGGCGGTCTTCGACAGAAGGCCCACTCGTGAGTGCCGCAAGTTTGTCTTCGAGCGCCTTGCCACTCTTTTGATCAGCCGAGTTCAGCCGTGCGTCCGAGCGCGCATTCGATAGCTGGACCTTGTCTTCCAGCTTCTGAAAGTCTTCCGACAGGTTCTTGCCGCCAATACCGCCCAGCGCGGTCGCCGCGACATCTTTCGCCGTTGCAATTTGCTGCTTGGCCTGAAGAATGTTCGAACGCGAGTTGAGCTCGTTGCGGCGCTGGCGCATGTCGTTGATCTGCTGCTTCAAATGATCCACCGACGGCACCAGCGTCACCAGTTCGCCGGCCAGTGCATCGCGTTCTGTTTCGGCGTTTGCCTGCGCACCCAGGGCTTCGCGGGCAAGCGCTTCGTCGCCGCCCTGCAGCGCGCGCTTGGCGCCATCTTCGTATTTCTTCGCCTTCTCGGCAGCAACGTCGCGTTTGCTTTGTTGCGTGGCGACTTGCGCCTCGATTTCGATCAGCGAGTTCTCGGCCTTTGCAATGCTGTCGTCAAGTTCGCGCACGATTTGGCGAGCGTCCCGCGACGGGTCCTGCACGGTATCGGCGGCGTCGTTCAGCAAGCCCTTGACGGTGCGCGAGATGGAATCCAAAAGCGACATGAGTTTCCTCCTGGAAATGAAGTCGGCTGCCAGGCAGCAACGTTCGATGAACATTCTGTGAACGTTCGCCAACGTTTGATTAAGCGCGGCGCCCACGGCGTCACGCGACGGATAAATCGGGCCGGGCGCACGGATTGCAAGCTCGCCGATACACTTTGTTGCGAAGCGGGAAATCCGCACATCGAAGGCTGGTTTAGCCGCAGTGTACGAACGCTGTTTCGCATGCTTTCGTGCGCTCCGCGTCCAGATTTTGCCCGGGCTATTAAACCATGCAACGGCTTAAACCGGGCTTAACCGCTTTATCTTAACGGTACACCATGCGTTTGAATTAGCGAGCACCACTGCGGAAATTCACGTTTCTGAACGATTGAGAACGGATCAGCCATGTCGAAGATGCTTGTCGTTGCGTTTGCCGTTACAGCCGTCGTTTTCCTGATCCTCGATGCCATCTGGCTCGGCGTGATTTCGCGGAATTTGTATCAGCGGGAGATCGGGGATTTATTGCTGCCGAAACCCAATTTCGGGGCGGCGGCGGTTTTCTATGTGATCTACATCGCCGGACTAGTGTATTTCTGCGTTGTGCCGGGCTTCACCGGGCAGAGCGCCCTGCGTGGACTGGTGAACGGAGCGGTGTTCGGGATCGTCGCGTATGCCACGTATGACCTCACCAACCTCGCCACGCTCAAAGGCTGGAGCACGACACTTGTCTTCATAGACGTAGCGTGGGGAGCGGTAGCAAGCGCGATCGCTTCGGCCGTTGCGGTTGCTATTACCACGCGTGTGATTCCGCTCGACTGAGCAGCCGGCCGGCCTTGCCGGGCGGCCTTTCAGGAGCGCCCGGAAAACGACGCGTCTTCGTCCGATTCATCCGACGCGCCCAGGTCGTCCCCGGAATCGCAGGTTTGCGGCAGGACGTCGTCCGTTTCCGGATCAAGCGGAGTCAAAGATTTAGGCCCTTCAGCGGCCAATGTGCGTTTGCTGGCCACCTTGGCGACCTGTGCCGCATCCCGCGCCTCGCGTGCGGCTGCCCGTTCGGCAACTTGCCGCAGCGCGACATTCAGCGGGTCGGGAGTTTTCGGCGCACGCAACCGATCCACAAGACTTGCCGCCTTGACCTGTTCGCTGGTCGCGTTGAAGCTCAATATGGCGCGGCGCATGAGTTCGCTGACACTGACGCCGAGGGTGTCGGCTGTGCTGGTGATCGCAAGTTTCTGCGCGGGAGTGACAAAAACAACGATGCGTTCGCTGGGTTTGGTAGTCATTAGCGCCTCGCAAGCAGGGCAGGGCAAGTCCGAACGGCCGATATCCGACACGGGCAACGCCATTTGATGCGCTTTCGGCGTGCGCGGCGGTACGGCAAACCACGCAACCAACATTTCCATCATATCGGTTTGCCAACTTCTCGTGCGCGCGGACACACTCCCCGAAACGTGCTTCGGACGCTGCTCACATCAACTACTTGCAATATTGAGATAGTGGTGCTAATGCCGGCTCCGCAATAGCGTTTGTAGGGACGGTCTTAGGGAACATACCTGCCGCGGCAGCCTGTTACACGGGATTTACTTACAAAAAAATCGTGTCACTGCCGGTGCTCGGCGCTCGAATTCTTTAAAATGCGCTGTTATTCTGCGCGGGGCCGCCAGTGTTGCAGTTTTTCTTACAATGCGGTAACGGCCCATTCGCGGGAACGCGCAGCCAGTCCGGGGGCAACGGCACGCGACGCAGCAGTCTGGAGCGATTTCCATGGAAGTGCTTGTTTGAGCGCCGCCATGGTTCGATCAGGTTGCAGCGCTACACATCGGCTATACGGCGAAGCCGGCCACGGCTTTTGCTCACCCCAACATTTATCGTTACGCGGTTTCATGGCGTTGCGCACCGGGCGCCTTAGGGGCGCACCGTTCAATCCAAGTCATGCCAATCATCAAACGACCGAATTCCTCGAACGCTCCACGCGATGACCGGGATCAAGATGGTCCCAATCGTTACCGTCAACCTGCCGCCAAGTCTTCAGCCGGACCCTCGATCGCAGTGCGCATCGTGCTGTGGTTCGTCGGGCTGTTCGCCGTCGCGGCAATCATCGGCGCGCTGATCATTGGTTATGCGCTGGTCGTGATGGGGCCGAATCTGCCCTCGCTCGATGCAATCACGGACTATCAGCCGAAAGTGCCGTTGCGGATCTACACGGCGGATCACGTGCTGATCGGCGAATTCGGCGAGGAGCGGCGGCGGATTGCGCGCTTCGACGAGATTCCCGACCAGATGAAGAAGGCTGTCCTCGCGATCGAGGATTACCGCTTCTACGAGCACGGTGGCGTCGATTTCATTGGCATTGCGCGGGCGGGGTTGAGCGACATCATGCACGGCGGCGCGTCGCAAGGTGCCAGTACGATCACCATGCAGGTCGCGCGTAACTTCTTCCTCTCGAGCGAGAAGACCTACACGCGCAAGATCTACGAAATGCTGCTCGCGTACAAGATCGAGCGCGCGCTGACCAAGGACCAGATTCTCGAGTTGTACATGAACCAGATTTATCTGGGCGAGCGGTCGTATGGGTTTGCATCGGCGGCACGGGTGTATTTCGGCAAGGACCTCAAGGACCTCACGCTCGCCGAATGCGCGATGCTTGCGGGCTTGCCGAAAGCACCGTCGGCCTATAACCCGGTCGTCAATCCGAAGCGCGCGAAGATTCGTCAGCAATACATCCTGAAGCGCATGCTCGACCTGAATTTCATCACGCAAGCGCAATTCGACCAGGCCAGCGCCGAAGAAATACATGCGCGCGTATCGGGTACGGAATACAGCGTGCACGCCGAATACGTCGCGGAAATGGTGCGGCAGATGATGTACGCGCAATACCGCGATGAGACGTACACACGAGGCTTTTCGGTGACCACGACCATCGATTCCGCCGATCAGGAAGCGGCGTATGACGCCGTACGTAAGGGCGTGATGGATTACGAGCGGCGCCATGGGTATCGCGGGCCGGAAGGCTTCGTCAATCTGCCGACGAACCAGGACGACCGCGACGAAGCGATTGACGACGCGCTCGCCGATCATCCCGATAACGGCGATCTGATTGCGGGCGTGGTGACATCGGTGAATGCGAAGCAGGTGGTCGTGACGTTCGTCAACGCCGACCCGGCAACCATCACCGGCGACGGCTTGCGTTTTGTCGCAGCCGGTTTGCGCAGCAACGCATCGGCAGCGGTGCGGATCAAGCCGGGTTCTATCGTGCGCGTGGTGCAGGACGCGAAGGGCAACTGGAGTATCACGCAGTTGCCGCAAGTCGAGGGCGCGCTGGTGTCGCTCGTGCCGCAGGACGGCGCGATTCGCTCGCTGGTCGGTGGCTTCGACTACAACAAGAACAAGTTCAACCATGTCACGCAGGCGTGGCGTCAGCCAGGGTCGAGCTTCAAGCCGTTCATTTATTCGGCGTCGCTGGCAAAGGGTCTTGGACCGGCAACCATCATCAACGATGCGCCGCTGTATTTCCCGCCGACGTCGCCGGGCGGCCAGGCATGGGAACCGAAGGACGACGACCAGCCCGATGGCCCCATGTCCATGCGCACGGCCTTGCAGAAGTCGAAGAACCTCGTATCGATCCGGATCCTTTCGTACATAGGCACGAAGTACGCACAGGATTACGTCACGCAGAACTTCGGTTTCGATGTCGATAAAACACCGCCCTATCTGCCGCTCGCGCTCGGTGCGGGTCTCGTCACGCCACTGCAATTGGCGGGTGGATATTCGGTGTTCGCCAACGGCGGTTCGCGGATCAATCCGTATCTGATCGGTGAAGTAGCCGATGCACACGGCACGGTGATCTCTCGTGCCAATCCGCTGATTGCCGGCAGCAACGCGCCGCAAACGCTCGAGCCGCGTAACGCGTACGTCATGAATAGCTTGCTGCATTCGGTCGCGACCGGCGGCACGGGCGCCGGCACCAACGTGCTCAAGCGTAACGACCTGCAGGGCAAGACCGGCACGACCAACGACGCGAAGGACGGCTGGTTCGCGGGTTACCAGCATCAACTCGTGGCGATCGCGTGGATGGGATACGACCAGCCGAAGTCGCTCGGCAGTCGTGAGTTCGGTGCACAACTCGCGTTGCCGATCTGGGTGGAGTACATGCAACGCGCGCTCGCCAAGATCCCGCAGCAGCAAATGGTGATGCCTGATGGTTTGACGACCGTCGACGGCGAATTGTTTTTCGCCGATAAGACGCCGGGCAATGGTTTTGTCGCCAGCATCGGCGTGGATTCAGCGAATCCGCTTGAAGGTGCAAGCGACGCGGTGGGCGGTGTCGGCCCTGGCGGAATGACGCCTCCGAGCGTGCCACCGCCGAGCGTGAACCCGGCCGAGCGCCAGGAGATCATGGATCTCTTCAAGGGGCATTGATTGGCGTTTGCGTAGCCCGGTTTGATCGGCAATCAAAGCGGGCAGCGCAATGAATGCGTTCGACGACATGTGGTGGTGACCAGGCGCTGTGTAGGGTGTCGTGGCTTGCGCCAGGGTATCGGGAGGTTACCCATAAGCACACTTGTGTGTGCTTATGGGATGTAGGAAAAGACGGTCGTCTCAGTGTAAAAAAGCGCGCCGCAATCTTATTGCGGTGCGCTTTTTTGCTATTGCTGCGAGCTTACATTCCGAGCTTATTTACCGAGCGTAGACGCCGGCTTCACCACACATGTCGTCTCGATGCTCGATTGATCCGCGAACGTCAGCTTCAACGGGATCGTTGATCCAACCTTTACCGGCTTGGGTGCGTCTTCGAGCATCAGGTGATAACCGCTCGGGGCGAACGCGAGTGTGCCGTGCGCGGGCACCTCGGCGGATTCGACCATCGACATGGTCGATGTGCTGCCGTTACTCGTCGATTTATGCAGCATCGCCATGCCGAACGCGGGGGTCTCGGCGCCGGTGAGGGTAGCGGGTTTATCGCCGCCATTCGATACCACGAAGTAGCCCGATGACGGCAGGTTTGCCGGCATCGAACGGATCCAGCAATCGTGCACATCGAGCGTTGCGGCTTGTGCGCCGGACGCTGCGAGCGCGCATAAGGAGAGCAAACCGGCGTTGATAAGGGTGTTGGTTTTCATAGTCAGCTCACTTTACATTGAACAGGTAATGGCCTTGCGTGCGATGGCCGTCGTCGGCCACGGCGGTCCATTCCACTTGATAGGCGCCCGTCTTGAGATCGCCGAGCGCGACACTCATATGTTTCTTGTTGTTCGCATCGACAGCCGATTTCGCGCTGTTGACCTGCTTGCCCACTGCATCGATCACAGTCAGCGTGCTGAATGCCGGTTCGAGACCTTCCGTGAAGTCGATGGCTACTTCATGGGGTGCTTCGACCGTTGCGTCGGGAGCAGGTGTTTGCTGGGAGGGATGCGCATGCGCGAAAGCGAGTTGTGCGGTGGCGAGAAGCAGGGCGGCGAGGCCACCCTGCTTGATCATGATTGCGAGGGACGTGTTCATGCTGATCCTGTTTGATCTCGTTTGATTTCGCTTGATCCGGGCGACGCGAATGATGAATACCGGCCATTCAGCCGGCGGCAGTACGACGAAGAATCAGACGAAGACTGGAGGCGCACGAGGCTGTGCAGCGAAGACCGGCGCATACGGCGGGACGAGCTTAGCAGGGGTGTTATCGGGTAACGGTCCCGACGTAACACGCGCTTGATATGCGCTCGCGCAAGGCGCCGCCGCGGGTGAGTGCGCCGCGAGATTGCAGTAACCGCATGCGTCCCAATGACCCGCGGCTGAGTGCTGCGAGCGAATGGGCTTGTCAGCGCGCGTCTGCAAGGTCGGCGATGTCGCCGAGCAGAACGCGCTCAAAATTGTCTCGGGCTGCGCGCCAGAGGCAAGCGCTTGCGACACCGCCGGAGCGAGCGCGGTCATCAGGATCGCAAGCAATCCGATGAGGCTGCCAAACTTGCGGACGAGGCGACGGCGCATGAGGCTGACGTTGACTTCCAAAGCGATGGAGCCGTCGATTATGCCATGTGCAGATGGGGGAATTTGTGTGCTTGCGTTGCAACTGCTGCGACCTATTGCGGCACATGAGATCAGCCTGCAGGGCGCCGGGAAGGTACGCGGGGTACTACGCTTTAGGCATGCTAAAACAACATTCACAACATTCGGATCTGAAATGAAAAAAGCCCGGAGAACCGGGCTTTTGACTTTTAATCTTTGGTTGCGGGGGTAGGATTTGAACCTACGACCTTCGGGTTATGAGCCCGACGAGCTGCCAGACTGCTCCACCCCGCGAAAAAGATTATAGGGCAACGGTGATTGCAGTGCAACATGTTTGTCATGTTTCACTGCCAGATGACTTGATCGAGCAGAGCAGCTGCTGATGAGGGACGTCGATGCTGTTCGTGCTCAAGTGCTTCGAGACGCCGCAGTTAAATGCGCGACATTGCCTCACACAGATAGCGCATATGAAAACTCGGCCGCAAATCTCATTAGAGGGATTTGTGGCCGAGTGTTTCAACTACGCTTCGAGGCTGCTGAAACGTCGCTTAGAACCCAAACGCGAAGCCTGCGCCGCCGGTGCTTTCTTCGCCGGCCGTCGACCCGCCAACCGTGATGACCATGTTGGTGCCGAAGCGCTTCTGGAATCCGACCGCAATAGCGGCCTTGTTCCGATACACACCCGTGCCCGCCGCGAAGCGATTGTCCTTGTCGGCGATGGCTGCTGCGCTGCCTGCCATCATCGCCATTGCGCTGCTCATTGCACCGACGCTGTTTGCCCGAATGAGAAAGCTCCTAATTCAACGATTAGTGAAACATAAACAATAAATTAGTTAGCCAAACTAATTTTCACGCGTCTCCAATGTTAAGACAGATCAAGAAACTATAAGGCGTTGGGCGATAAGCGCATCGATTTCGCGTACCCGCCAAAATAAAGTGCGCGGGTCGTCGCAGAGCAGTTAAATGACGCGCTCACACAAGCCCCTTCGCCGAGGCATGTCACAATTTGTGTAATCCGCGTCCGGTGTCGATGATCTAAGATCGCGTCGCCCGGACTTGTTACTTGCCAGGAAATCATCGCTTATGAACATCGCTCAGGACCTTCAGACCATCGTCCATCAGGAACGGACGCTCGTCTTCCCGCAATTCGACTCCGACCGTGCGTGGCAGATCGGTTCGCAACTTCGCGAGATGGCGGTGGCGCGCGGCGCGCCGATGGCGATCGACGTGCGCACTTTCGGGCAGCCGCTATTTTTCGCTTTACTCGATGGCGCCACGCCCGACAACGTCCGATGGGCGCAGCGCAAGGCGCGCACGGTCGAGCATTTTCGCCGTAGTTCGTATGCAATCGGTTTGAGCTTGCAGCAGGCATCGGCAACACTCGCCGATAAATACAGTCTCCCCGCCGCCGAGTTCGCCTCGCACGGCGGCGCATTTCCGCTGACGGTCAAAGGCGCGGGCGTCATCGGTGTAGTGACGGTGTCGGGTTTGCCGCAACGCCAGGATCATGAGTTCGTGGTGGAAGCGCTGTGCGCGGTGCTCGGTCACGACGCAAGCGCGTTCGCGTTTGTATCGGATAAGGCGTAACCGATGCGCTCATCCCCCTACGTACTGCTCGCGGTTGCTATCGTTGCCGAAGTCGTGGCGACATCAGCCTTGCGGGCATCGGAAGGATTCTCGCGCCTGGTGCCGTCCGTCATTGTGGTGATCGGCTACGGCATCTCGTTCTATCTGCTCTCGCTCACGCTCAAGTCGCTGCCCGTTGGCATTGTGTATGCCGTGTGGTCAGGGACGGGCATCGTGCTGATCACGCTCGTGGCCGCGTTGCTGTTCAAGCAAATCCCCGATCTGCCCGCCGTGCTCGGCATGGGCCTGATCGTGGCGGGCGTGGTCGTGCTGAACGTGTTTTCGAAGGTCAGCCCGCACTAGTATTTGCAGGAGGGCGGGCGGGTCTTAGTTGCAGCGTATGACCATCGACCGGTTTTTCACATTCGCCGATACCACGTTGGTGATGCTGCCGCCCGACGGTCCGCCTTCCTCGTTGTCCTTCGATACGATCGTGTAACCGGTCGCACCGCATTTATCGCCGGCCAGGACGTAGCAGCTCGCCCATGTCGTGCTTGCATCGGCACCGCTGCAGTTGATGGCGTAACCGCTCTGGCCGTCGGGAAGATGGATCAGCGATGCATCCGTCGACGATGCACATCCGCCAAGGCTTAAAACGCCTGCGACCGCCATGGTGAGGCCAGTGGCCTGTAGAACCCGCGCCATGCAAGACGGGGAAGGGGTCGGCAAGCGCCGTGCAAATTTCTTCATCGTGTTCCTCTGGTGGCAAACGCCGGATAACGCCGTAGAAAGGGCAGAGCGCACGGACTTTGCTCTCGCACCCGCCTTTCCAACGTGTTTCCAAACTGTTTCGTACCTGTATTTTCCCACACACCGGAGAGCGCAGGAAAAAGCAGGCTTTTTGATCTAAATCAAATCCACCTCGATAAATGCCCCGCCGGCCAGGCCTCTGGCGCGCGCCTTGCATTACCTTTGCAAGCGCATCACCTTCTGACGCGCAGGGGCGCCGAAAACCCGGAAGAAAATGCAACAGGTTGCAACCGCTGAGAACTAATTGCCGGCGATCAAACCTTACAGAGGCGCGGGCAACACGCGACACTTATAAAACATTGGAGAGGAAACCATGGCAGAACGCGTTAGCGGCCCGTATCGCGGGTATTACATCAGCGCGTCGGCGCGCCTTACCCAGACTCCCGATCAAGTCGACGGAGAGCCGAACGCGCCCATCTACGTGGGCACGGTCAACGTTGCCGAAGGCGGTCCTGACAACGTCCGCCGCTTCGAAGCGCTGGTCGATGTCGGCGCTCAGCAGCACTTTGCGACCGAGGACGAAGCGCTTGTCAATGTGGAGAAGGCGGCGCGCGCCTATATCGACAGATTGCTGCAAAATACCTGATGCGCACGCTCAACATCCGTCACCCGGCGATGCGCTGCGTTGCCGAGGCGCTGCTCGATTTGTTCCCGAGCGGCGCGGATATCAGCGAGATTGGCACGGATCAAAAGCCGTGCCTGTTCGTGAGCTGGCGCACGAGTGGCATGGCAAGCCATCCGGGCAATATTGCGTGGGGCGTGCACTACCGGTTCGAGGCGGAAGCATTGAGTCTTTTCGATCTCGCCACCGAGCCGGCGCAGCAGCAATTTTGCGAACGGGTAAGGGACATGAGCCGGCATCTGAAGTTCGATTACGCCGATCCGGACGCGGTGTCGCTGCTGATAGTCGACGTACCCGCCGAACTGGTCCGATTCAGCATGGAAGAAGCCGGGTAGACCGCATCGAGGTGCCGCGAGTAGGATCGTGCGCTACCATTCCTTGTCATTCGAGGCCGCCATGAACATCCTTTTCCCCGCCGATTCGCCGGCATACCGCGACGAAAATCTCACGGTGGTATTTGCTGCGGTGGTCGATGGTGAGCGCGTTCCGTGCGCGATCTCGGTCGAGGCGCTGGAGGATCATTTTGGCGTGGAGAGCTGCGACAGCACCGGCTGGATACGTGCATTCGATGCTGCGCGCCCGAGGATCGAAGCAGTGGCGAGAGAGCATCTGCATATCAATAAGGGTGAGCCCGTGTTACTGAAGAGCGGCCATTTTCCGCCGGGAATGGCGAGCTGATAGCGGGCATTTAACGAGGCGGTCACATTCAACGCTGTTCAGTTTTGCATTGACTTGGCCGATGTCATCCGGAAAATGCGCTGGATGGCCGGCTCAAAACAACATCTTTCAAATCAGCCCTTACTGCGAACCCAAATTCTGGATGCGGCGCGCGTGATCGTCGTGCGTGAAGGTTTTGACGCATTATCGATGCGCAAGATCGCAGCGGTCGTCGGTTATTCGCCCGCTTCGTTGTACCTGCACTTCGCCAGCCGCGATGCCATCGCCCATGCGCTTTGCGCCGAGGGCCACGCGCAACTGCTCGAGTCCCTGCATGCGCATGATGATGTGGCCGAACCGGTTGAACGGCTGAAGGCCATGGCGCATGAATACGTCACGTTCGGGCAGACGCATCGCGAGGTGTATCGGCTGATTTTCATGCAGAATCCCGCTTATACCGATGCCGCTTTTAAAGACGCTGCATCGGCCGGCGAGACGGTGCTTTCCATGTTGACTCGGACGCTGGCGTTGGTTCATAACCCACCGGCCCGCGCCGAGACATTGTGGGCGGCGTTGCACGGTATCGTGTCGTTGGGCGTGACGGCTCCGACAGCTTTCACCGTGCCGACAGATACGCTTATAGATGAAACGCTCGACCTATATTTGCCCGCTGTCATCAAGAAGAAACCTGCTCGTCGACGGCCGTCTGCAAGCGCTGGTTGACATGCCTTCCGGTTCCATTTCCAGCTCCATTTCCACTCACCCGAATAGAAACCTGCATTGCATATGACTGAATCCATCGATGAAATTCGTATCGAACGCGCGCAGGGTATTGGCTTCATTGCGCTGAATCGTCCGAAGGCGTTGAACGCGCTGTCCACGCCCATGCTGCATGCCATTCATCGGGCGCTGAATGCCTGGCGCGACGACCCTCTGGTGCACGCGGTGGTTATCTACAGCCCGCATCCGCGCGCGTTCTGTGCGGGCGGCGATATCCGGTTTTTATATCAATCGGCGAAGGCGGGCGAACACGCGGTCATCGAAGAATTTTTCACCGATGAATACCGCCTGAATCACGCGATTTTCACGTATCCGAAGCCGTATATCGCGTTGTTGAACGGCGTGGTAATGGGCGGTGGAATGGGCATTTCGCAAGGCGCGCGGCATACGGGCGGCGTGCGCGTGGTCACCGGCTCGACAAAGATGGCGATGCCCGAGACGCGTATCGGTTTGTTTCCGGATGTAGGCGTGAGCTGGTTCCTCGCGCGCACGCCGGGTGCGATCGGGCGTTATCTCGCGGCGACGGGCGCGACAATCGATGCCGCCGATGCACTCTACGCCGGCCTCGCCGACGCCTACATGGACGACGACGCGCTGCCCGCGCTTATCGATACGCTGAAGGAGAAACCGTTCGCTACCGGCGCGGAGGTGGTGCGGTTTATCGAAACGCAGTCGCGCTCGCCGGGCGGGAAGGCGAGCGAACTGGAACGGGAGCGCGGTTTTATCGACAGGCATTTTGCTACGGGCAACGGCGCGGCCTGCCTGACGTCGCTGGAAAGCGTAACGGGCGGTGAGGAGAGCGAGTGGGCTGTCCGCACGGCGGCTGAGTTGCGCGAGCGTTCGCCGTTATCTGTCGATGTGTCGCTGGAATTGATTGACCGGGCCAAAACGTCAAGCATGGCCGAGACGTTGAGGCGCGACCTCGGGCTAACGCGCGCGACGTTCGATCATGGCGATGTCATGGAAGGAATCCGGGCGCGCATTGTCGACAAGGACAATCAGCCGGTGTGGAAAGTGGCGCGTATGGAAGACGTGACGCGTGATGCGGTCGTGCGGATGTACGACAGTCCGTGGGCTGAGCGCGACCATCCGCTGGCCGCGCTGGCGGATTAGTCCGCGTCGCTGTCGGCCATGAAGGCGCGCATGAAGACGAGCGCGCCCCAGCCCCACATCGCATTCGATGCAAAACCTTGTGCCAGCCGGGGCAGCATGTTGCCGCTCGGCCAGATGCCACGCAGCGGATCGACCAGGAACACGCTTACGGCCGTCAGCACGACGCCGCCGAACACCAGCGCGCCGATCCATGGCGCCGTGCGGTCGGGTGCGACGCGCAGCAGCCACGCCATCAGGATGCCGAAAACCGCGCTCCATAGCGCATTGACGATGAACTCGGGGATCCCCAGCGCCAGTGGCAGGAATGGAGCGGTGGAGTAGCCGCTTGAATCGATGACACCGGCCGCGTGCAGCATCGCAATTGTCGCTTCACGGAAAAACAGAGCGGCGAGAAAGCCCGCTACGAACGGCAGAATGACTTTTTGCATTGAAAACCACCGCTTGGGACGCTAGCCGCGGCTGCGCCAATATTTAAGGTGGCGTCATTATAGGGTCGGGTATGTCGCATTATGGTGCAATCGGGCGGGGCTTTGCGGTCGATGCAACGGGGTGCTAGCTAATGCGCTAATCGGGTTGCAGTTTCGCGGCAATGTTGCTTTGGATTGGCTTCGCTGGAGTTGTTGAGTAGCGTGCGCGGGGGGTATTGCGCCTGTGACGTGGTTCACTCCCTGCGTCAGGTTGCGGCGTGACATGTCTTGAGCGCCCGGAAGGCGAATTAGCGGTGAATCGATGGCGCGGGCGGGTTTCGCGGCTCATGCACGTCGCTGCGACAAGATTTGCCGCCACGGTTGTTATCCGGATTCCGCGGATTGGCTGTAGAGCGCGCTCGCCGGTGCTATTTTGCGATCGCGTCGCTGGCCGGATTGTTGCGCAGCATGCGGTTGCTGTTGGGCGGCAGAGCGGGACGCTTAGTTGGCATGTTGTCCGGGTTGGACGCATGCGCGCCTCCTGCGTTCGGGGCGCCCGGTGTGATCGGCGGTTTAGCCATCGACGCAGAATCGGCCGGCGCCGCGGTCTGGGCCTGCGCGCTTGTTTCCAATCCGATGCCGAGGACGGCCGTCACGAAGGCTAAGGCGGCGACAGTGCCGGGGAGCGTTTTAATCGCACGGGATTTCATGAGTTTCTCCGGGGCGGCGACGCTTTTCGATCAAATCCGGCAAGCGCTGCCATTTTGTTTTGTGACATCGGAGCGCGCGGAAGATTCGTTTTTTTGACGATTGTCGATTTTGTGGCCGGGCGCGTCTTATTTACTGCCGTCAACGTGAGCTGTGAAACGGCCTGAGGGGCTCTCGTCCCGACACCGATGTCGGGACGAAACGCAAAAAATACCGTGTGATATCGATTCCCAGCGCAGGCTGCTGATTAGACGGTAGAACCGACCATAAGCGTCCAGTCCGTGGCCTTTCGAGTGTTACGGTAAAATTACGCATTCCGCGCCCAAAAGGCGCCCAACGCCCACAATCTGCAGTTCTCCATGTCGACAGCTTTAAAACCCAGCCCGCGCCGCGTCAGCGTTGCTCCAATGATGGATTGGACTGACCGTCATTGCAGGTCATTCCACCGCATCTTGACGCGTCATACGTGGCTCTATACCGAAATGGTCACGACCGGCGCGCTGCTGCACGGCGACGTCGCTCGGCACCTCGCGTTCACGCCGGCCGAAGCGCCCGTCGCGTTGCAGTTGGGCGGCAGCGAACCGGCCGATCTCGCCCGTAGCGCTAAGCTCGGCGAGCAATGGGGTTATAACGAAATCAACCTGAATTGCGGCTGCCCGTCCGAGCGCGTGCAACGCGGTGCTTTTGGCGCGTGCCTGATGAACGAACCGCAACTGGTCGCGGACGGCGTGAAAGCCATGCGCGATGCGGTATCGATTCCGGTCACGGTCAAACATCGGATCGGTGTGGACGCGGTTGAGGACTACGCCTATGTGCGCGACTTCGTTGGCACGGTCGCCGATGCCGGCTGTGAAGTGTTTATCGTCCACGCACGCAATGCGATCATGAAGGGCTTGAGCCCGAAGGAGAATCGCGAGATTCCGCCGCTCAAGTATGAATATGCGTACCAGTTGAAGCGCGATTTTCCGCATCTGGAGATATCCATCAACGGTGGCATCAAGACGCTCGATGAAGTGGAAGAGCATCTGAAACATGTCGATGGCGTGATGCTCGGCCGCGAGGCTTATCACAACCCTTACGTGTTAGCAGGCGTCGATTCCCGCTTTTACGGCGCGGACACGCCCGTGTTGTCACGCGAGGAGGCTGAGGCCAGCTTCATCGACTACGCGCGTCAGGAAATGGCGCGTGGGACGTTCCTTGGCGGTATCACACGGCATGCGCTGGGCTTGTATCGAGGCGTGGCGGGAGCACGTGGCTGGCGTCGCGTGCTCTCGGATAGCCGCCGTCTCGCCACCGGCGACATGACCATTTTCGATGAAGCACGCACTCATCTGCGTGAAGCGGTCGAATTCATCGAATAAGGGGCTAGGCAAAGCGAATCTTTGTTCGTATAATCTCGTTTCTCGATTCGGCAAGCCGGTTCCTGGTGAGCTAGAGAGGCAGTAAGAAGTAACACAGTGGTGGCTGTAGCTCAGTTGGTAGAGTCCAGGATTGTGATTCCTGTTGTCGTGGGTTCGAGCCCCATCAGCCACCCCAAAAGATTCAAGCAAAAAGCCCGACTTTCACAAGTTGGGCTTTTTGCTTTTTGGAATCCACGTAACGCTTGATTAAGCCAATTTGGTCAAGGTCAACCGATATGCGACGTTAGTTCGAGTGCCGTTTTAGCCAAATCTGCATGTTGATTGGCTGGCATTTGAGAAGGTGTGCGGAGCATGAATAACGTACCCACAATCGATCACGACAACTCGCCGAGACGCCTTCCCGAAACAGCGTTCGTGCAGGCAGCGCGAAGTGTTACAGCACCCGCCGCCGCTCTGACGATCACTCAGGCGGTTAAAAATCGAGAGGCTTGATTTTCATACGTTTGGCATTGCGGGCGAGCACATCATCGAGTGTTGCCATAGCCTTTACTTTCGCATCCATCGCGGCAGCAAGGTGCAACGCGTCACCAGCACGCAGTCCCGTTGCGGCGTCCAAACTCAACACGGCAGCGCGGTGAAACGTAGATGGCTCGACCGGCAGCAACTGCAAATCGCTTGCGCAGAGGCGCTCGAACGCTTGCCATGCGGACGCCCCTTGCTCGGTGGTTATTTGCGCCGTCCGTTGCTTCATGCCGAGGGCGCTTGCAAATTCAGTTACACACCATGCGGCGGAGGTCAGTTCGTCGGTGCACGCCGCATACCACCGTGCAACAGCGGCGCTCATGGGTTCATTTACGCAAAGCGCCACCAACACAGACGTGTCTACATAAATCGCCATCAGTAACGCGCGCCGCGCCGCAACTCTTCGATGACAGGCTGGGATACTGGCATCGCCTCACGTGTTGTTTCAAGCTCCCGAGCGAAAGCGCTGCGGTCCCATTTAGAGGGGCGAATACTAAGGCCGCCGTCGATGGTCAAGTCAACCTGCACGTGGTCGCCTTCCTTCACGCCAATGCGGCGCACGTACTCGGCAGGAATGCGCAGTGCAAGGCTATTGCCCCATTTTGCAATTTGCAGGTTCATCTTCTACGGCCCCAATTGATATACGGTTACGTATATACATCATAGCACCGTATTCAGTGCATGCAGTCCCGCACGACCTGAGTTATCCCTTCCTTCCATGCCCGCTCACCTGCGCGCCCGCATCGCGGTGCAAGCTGAACAGATCCGCCACACCCAGCAATCCCACCGCCCCCACGATCAAAAACGCGATACTGAAATCGGCCGGTACGACCGTCTGCGCATCGTGACCATGCATCCATTCAGCCAGCCTCAAAGCGATTGCTCCCAGCGCGACGCCGATCCCCATCGTCAACTGGAACAGCGTGCTCGACAACGCCGACGCGCCGCTCATCTGCGCCTTCGGGACGTCGGCGAAACTGAGTGTGTTCAGCGCTGTGAACTGCAGCGAGCGCGACAATCCGCTCGCAAACAACACGGCGACGATGATCCAGGTCGGCGTCGTCGGCGATATCAAGCTCATCACCGCCAGCGACAAAGCCGCCAGGATCCCGTTCACGATCAGCACCGGACGAAAACCGAAGCGCCGCATGACGGGCGTGGTGACGAGTTTCATCGATAAATTGCCGGCGAAGACCGACAACGTCAGCAGCCCGGATTCGAACGCGTTCAGCCCGAAGCCGACCTGAAACATCAGCGGCAGCAGGAACGGCGCCGCGCTGATGGCGATGCGAAACAGCGAGCCGCCGCCCATCGCCACCCTGAAGGTTTTAATCCGCAGCGCGTGGAGATCGAGCACCGGCTCGGCCGCGCGCCGCACATGCCACCACGCGCTCACGCCCGCGAGCACTCCGACCGCGATCAGCCCGCTTGCGAGAACCCAAGGCGTGTCGTTGCGGCCAATGAGTTCCATTGCATAGAGCAGGGTCGTGCAGGCGAGGCCGCACAACACGAAACCCATGAAATCGAAGCGGCGGCTGGCGTGTTCGCGAGTGTTATCGAGGTAACGGAGCGCCACCACCAGGCCGATCACCCCGAGCGGCAAATTCAGATAAAAGATCCAGCGCCACGACGAATACGTGGTGATAAATCCGCCCAGCGGCGGCCCGATCACAGGCGCGACAAGACCGGGCCACGTGATGATCGAGATAGCGCGCATCAAGCCCTCTTTGGGCGTCGCGCGTAATACCGCGAGCCGTCCGACGGGGACCATCATCGCGCCGCCAATACCCTGCAGCACGCGCGCCGCCGTGAACGTGGGCAGCGTCGACGTCATGCCGCACAGCACGGACGCAACCGTGAACAGGCCGATTGCGCTGCCGAACACGGTGCGCAGGCCGAAGCGATCGGCGGCCCAGCCGCTAATGGGGATGAATACGGCAAGCGTCAGCAGATACGACGTAATGCCGAGGCTCAGGTCGACGGGATGAAGCCCGAAAGAGCGCGCCATCTGCGGCAGCGCCGTGGCGATGATCGTGCCGTCGAGGTTCTCCATGAAGAAAGTCGCCGCGACCAGCATCACGATGACGGAGGAGCCGCGTGGGTTCGCCGCGCCGGACGTGGTGCGGGTGAGGTCGGGGGCCTGCATCGAAGGTGTCTCTCTAGTTTGGATCTGAATGAACGCAGCGATATTGAAAAGCTAATGAAAGGCAGATTTCGCCGCGTGCCGACAGCTTATCGGACTGCGGCAGCGCCGTGGCGATGGGCATCGATGCAGCATGGCCGGGGCTATGGTAGCTTCGGCATTCGGCTAGCGCCGGTAAATTTCAACACGAACATGGGGAAGCAAACGATGGAGTATCGGAAACTCGGTGGAACGGATGTCAATGTCAGTCTGATCGGATTGGGCACGATGACCTGGGGCGAGCAGAACACGGAAGCCGATGCGCACGCACAGCTCGACGCCGCTCTTGATGCCGGCATCAACCTGGTCGACGCCGCCGAGATGTATCCGGTGCCGCCGCGCCCCGAGACGCAAGGGCGCACGGAGGCGTATATCGGCACGTGGCTGGCAGCGAACCCGGGTGCACGCGAGAAGATCGTGCTCGCGACCAAGATCGCGGGACCCGCGCGCCAGCCGCATAACCCGCGGCATATTCGCGGCGCGGGCAACCAGTTCGACCGGAAAAACCTGACCGAAGCCGTCAATACCAGCCTCGAACGGCTGCAGACGGATTACGTCGATTTGTACCAGCTTCACTGGCCCGACCGCAGCACGATGACGTTCGGACGCACGAATTATCCGTGGATCGAGGACGAATATACGGTGCCCATTGAAGAGACGCTGACGGTGCTCGGCGATCTCGTGAAAGCGGGCAAGATCCGCTACGTCGGGGTATCGAACGAAACCCCATGGGGTGTCGCGCAGTTCCTCCAGGCTGCCGACAAACTCGGCCTGCCGCGGATCGTGAGCATCCAGAATCCGTACAGCCTGGTGAACCGCACGTTCGAAACGGGACTTTCCGAGTTCACGCACAAGGAAGCCGTCGGCCTGCTGGCGTATTCGCCGTTGGCGTTCGGCTGGCTATCCGGGAAGTACGAGGCGGGCGCGCGCCCCGCCGGCGCCCGTATTACGCTGTTCGAGCGATTTGCCCGTTACAGCAAGCCCCATACGGTCAAGGCCGTCAGCGGCTACGTGGAGCTGGCGCGGCGTCACGGCCTGAGCCCGGCGCAACTCGCGCTCGCGTTCGTGAACAGCCGGCCGTTCACGACCAGCACGCTGATCGGCGCGACGTCGCTTGAACAATTGCACGAGAACATCGGCAGCGCGGACGTGAAATTGTCCGACGAGATCCTGGCCGAAATCGAGGCACTTCACGAAGCCCAGCCGAATCCCGCACCCTGATCGTTTTGCTAAAAAGTGTCATACGCTACGGTTACGCTGGTCGAAAACAGCCACGATTTTTTACCCATTGCGTTCGTTTTTGCATGGTTTCAAGCGTAAAGTTGTCGTCTCGGTTGATGTCGTAATCGTCTGTCATAAGCCGCGCCGCGTTTGGTTGGCGCGCGCTTCGCTGCTCTTCGGTGACGCGCCAGTTGTCATGGCACTACACTTGCTCGAAGGTCCCGGTTGCCGCTGTGGTGCCTCTCGTGCCTCAGCGCGCCCTACGCAAAGGAGTCGTCGCTCATGCCGCAATCCCCCTCGAAGTCCTCTTCCGATCTCGACACCCTCGCCATCAACACTATTCGCACGCTGTCCATGGACGCGGTGCAAAAAGCCAATTCCGGTCACCCGGGGACGCCGATGGCGCTCGCACCGGTCGGCTTCCATCTGTGGCAGAACCACCTACGCTACGACCCAACTGAACCGCTATGGCCGAATCGCGACCGCTTCGTGCTGTCGGTCGGCCATGCGTCGATGCTGCTGTATTCGCTGCTGCACCTGACCGGGGTGAAAGCCGTCGATCACGCCGGTAAGCCAACGGGTGGTCCGGCTGTGTCGCTCGATGACATCAAGCATTTTCGGCAGCTCGACAGCAAGACGCCGGGTCACCCCGAATACCGCATGACAACGGGCGTTGAAACTACCACCGGTCCGCTTGGGCAGGGCCTTGGAAATAGCGTCGGCATGGCGATGGCCGGGCGCTGGTACGAGTCGCACTTCAACAAGCCCGATGGGCAGATTTTTGACTATCACGTGTACGCGCTGTGCGGCGACGGCGACATGATGGAAGGCATTTCGCATGAAGCTGCGTCGATGGCGGGGCATCTGAAGTTGTCGAATCTGACCTGGATCTACGACAGCAACCGCGTGACCATTGAAGGCCACACGGACCTCGCGTACAGCGACGACGTGGAAACGCGTTTCAAGGGCTACCACTGGAACACGATCCACGTTGACGACGCCAATGACGGTGCCGCGCTCGAAGCCGCGCTGAACGAGGCGAAGGCCAACACCGACGCACCTACGCTGATCGTGGTGAAGAGCATTATCGGCTGGGGCGCGCCGCACAAGCAGGACACCTCCGCGGCGCACGGCGAGCCGCTGGGCGTAGACGAAATCAAGCTTGCGAAGAAGTTTTACGGCTGGCCGGAGGACTCGAGTTTCCTCGTGCCGGACGGCGTGTATGAGCACTTCAACGAGGGCATCGGTGCGCGTGGCAAGGCGGCGCGCGAAGCGTGGCAAGAGAGTTTCAATGCCTACGCGAAGAAGTACCCGGACCTGGCGAAAGAGTTTGCGCAGATCGAAGCGCATGAGTTGCCGGAAGGTTGGGACGCTGACATCCCCACGTTCGACGCCGATGCAAAGGGCATGGCGTCGCGGGAATCGTCGGGCAAGGTGTTGAACGCCATTGCGAAGCGTTTCCCATGGATGATCGGCGGTTCGGCGGATTTGTCGCCATCGACGAAAACCGATATGAAGTTCGAAGGCGCGGGCAGTTTCGAGCACGATAACTACGGCGGCCGCAACCTGCACTTCGGCATTCGCGAGCACGTGATGGGCGCGATTTGCAACGGCATCGCGTTGTCGAACCTGCGGCCCTACGGCTCCACGTTCCTGATTTTCAGCGACTACATGAAGCCGCCCATCCGGCTTTCGTCCATCATGGAAGTGCCGGTGATCTACGTGTTCACGCACGATTCAATCGGCGTGGGCGAAGACGGTCCGACGCATCAGCCGATCGAACAACTGGTCTCGTTGCGCGGCGTGCCGGGGCTCAGCACGTATCGTCCGGGCGATGCAAACGAAGTCGCCGAATCGTGGCGTGCCGCGCTGTCCGAGCCGCAACGGCCGGCGTGCATTGTGGTGTCGCGCCAGCCGATGCCGACTTTCGACCGGTCGAAATATGCATCGGCGAAGGGCGTTCACAAGGGGGCGTATGTCCTCGCCGACGCTGAAGGCGGCAAGAAGCCGGAAGTCATCCTGATGGGGACGGGCACCGAAGTGTCGGTATGCGTCGATACCTACGAGAAGCTCAAGAGCGAAGGGATCGCGGCACGGGTCGTGTCCATGCCGTCATGGGACCTGTTCGAACGGCAGGACGCCGCCTACAAAGATTCCGTGTTTCCGCCGGATGTCGACGCGCGTGTGTGCGTGGAGCAGGCTGGCACGCTCGGCTGGGATCGCTACGTCGGCCGTCTTGGTTCGCAGATCGTGATGCATACGTTCGGGGCGTCGGCTCCGCTCTCCGACCTGAAGAAAAAATTCGGCTTCACGCCGGAACACGTCTACGACGAAGCTAAAAGGCAAATCGAACGCGTCAAAACCAGCCATAAGGAGTAATCCATCATGCAGATCGGAATCGTGGGACTAGGCCGTATGGGCGCGAACATTGCACGCCGGTTGATGCGCGGCGAGCAGACGTGCGTGGTGTACGACCACGCGCCCGAAGCGACGCAGGCAGTCGTGGCCGACGGCGCAACCGGCGCGAGCGACTTGGGCGATCTCGTGCAGAAGCTTGCTGCGCCGCGCTCGGTCTGGCTGATGTTGCCGGCAGGCAAGATCACCGAAGACACGCTGAACGATCTCTACGAGATCCTCGAAGCGGGCGACACGATCATCGACGGCGGCAATAGCTTCTACAAGGACGACATCGTCCACGCGGCGAAGCTGAAAGAGAAGGGCATCCATTTCGTCGATGTAGGCACGTCCGGCGGCGTGTGGGGATTGGAGCGTGGGTATTGCATGATGATCGGCGGCGATAAGGACGTGGTGCAGCGGCACGATCCGATCTTGTCGGTACTGGCGCCCGGACGCGGCGATATTCCCGCCACACCGAATCGCGAGGGCCGCGATACGCGCGTGGAAAACGGCTATATGCATGTGGGGCCGGTGGGGGCGGGTCACTTCGTGAAGATGGTGCATAACGGGATCGAATACGGCTTGATGCAAGCGTACGCGGAAGGGTTCGACATCCTGAAGCACAAGTCGTCGACGGATCTGCCCGAGGCGCAACGCTATGATCTCGATATTGCAGACGTGGCGGAGGTGTGGCGGCGTGGCAGCGTGGTGTCGTCGTGGTTGCTCGATCTGACCGCGGGTGCGCTGGCCGGTAACAGCACACTCGATAAATACTCCGCCGAAGTGGCCGACAGCGGCGAAGGGCGCTGGACGATTGAGGCGGCGCTCGAGGAAGCGGTGCCGGCGCAAGTGTTATCGGCTGCGCTGTATGCGCGGTTCCGGTCGCGTGAAGAGAATTCGTTCGCTGACCGGATGCTATCGGCAATGCGGTTCGGGTTTGGCGGCCACAAGGAGTTCAGCCCTGGTTTGAAGTGAGCTGAATTTCCGCTGAGTTTTACGCAGCGGCAAGCGGATTGAAGGACGTTAAAAAGCCCGTTTCAACTCACGTTGAAACGGGCTTTTTTGAGTTCGGGGGCTTCGAGCTGCCTATCGCTCAGTCATCCCACTTAACGCATCATCCGTCGACGGAACAGCACTGCGCATATGAAAAATGGCACGATCGCATACGCCGCAAGCACAGCCACGTGCAGCACCACATGTTCTGCCGGACGGTCGAGCATCGCGGGACGGATCAGCGCGACCGCGTGCGACAACGGCAACAACAGCGAGACGTGTTGCGCCACCGCCGGTAATTGCGTGAGCGGGAAAAACACGCCGGAGAGCAGCAACATGGGCGTGAGCGCGAGCGTCTGGTAGAACATGAAGAAGTCGTAACTCGGCGCCACCGCGGTCACGATCATCGCCGTGCTGGAAAACGCGAGACCGGTCAGAACGATCACGGGCAACGCATAAAGCATCGTCGGAAAACTCGCGTAGCCGAGCACGCCGGCCACCAGCATGATCGCCACGCCCGAGAGCACCGACTTGCTTGCCGCCCACACAATTTCCGCGAGCACGATATCGCCCAACGTGAGCGGCGTATGCATGATCGCTTCCCAAGTACGCTGCACATGCATGCGCGAGAAGCCGGAGTACATGGCCTCGAAACTTGCCGACATCATCACGCTCGACGCCACCGTACCCGCTGCAAGAAACGCAATGTACGAGACACCGTCCACGTGGCCGACCATCAGGCCAAGCCCGAGGCCCAGGCCGAACAGATAGATCATCGGATCGGCGAGGTTGCCGAACATCGACGCAATCGCGAGCTTTTTCCAGACGAGATAATTTCGCCGCCAGACCGACATCCAGTTCGATGCGTTCGCGGGCATCGCACTCAGGAAAGGCTCGCGATGAGGCTTGCGCTGCGACTTACCTACACCGCGGGTCGCGCGCGAAGGCGACTCAGGTGACTCAGCGGTGTTCACATTCGGTTCGCTCGACATCGATCAGTCCACCATCTCGCGCCCGGTCAGGCGCAAAAACACATCTTCAAGATTGGCCGGCCGGTGCAGGTAACGCACGCCGGGCCGTCCCTTGACCCGCTGATGCACGGGCGCGGGGTCATCGACATAACAAAACAGCGTCTCGCCGCTGATCTCCATGCGACCGACGAACGGCAAAAGCTCATCGCGAAGGGCTTGCGGATCGGGACCGTAGATCTCGATCACGTCGCAGCCGATGACGCGTTGGATCAGTTCGTCGGGCTTGCCTTCCGCCACCTTGCGGCCTTCCTCGATCACGCACAGCCGGTCGCAAAGCCGTTCGGCCTCTTCCATGAAATGGGTGGTGAGCAGGATCGTCTTGCCGCGTGCAAGCAGCGAACGCAGCCGTTCCCAGATCAGATGCCGCGCTTGCGGATCGAGCCCGGTGGTCGGTTCGTCCATGACCAGCACGTCGGGATCGTTGACCAGTGCGCGCGCCAGTGTCAGCCGCCGCTTCATTCCACCCGATAACTCGCCGACCCGCGCGTTTGCCTTGCTTTCCAGCCGCGCGAATTCGAGCAGCGATGGCACCACGGCTTCAATCTCGCTGCCGCTCATGCCGAAATACCGGCCGAACACGAGCAGGTTTTCGCGGACGGTGAAGTCCGGATCGAGGTTGTCGAATTGCGGCACCACGCCTACACGGCGCCGGGCGTAACGAGCACGCGAGGGAATCGGTTCATCGACCAGACGGATCGTGCCCGCGTCCGGCGCGGTCAGGCCGAGCAGCATCTTGAGCGTGGTCGTCTTACCCGCGCCGTTGGGACCAAGCAGGCCGAAACATTCGCCAGGCTGGACGTGGAAAGACAGGCCGTTCACGACCGTCTTGTCACCGTAGTGTTTTTCGACGTCGATAAACTCGATCGCCGGATTTCCCGGCGCGGCGGTCGTGCGGGTCGTATCGCTGGATAGCACTGCTGAATCTGACATGCGCAAACTCGGGTGTTGGGTCGGTAGTGGGTCCGACGTTGGGTCTGACGACAAGCTAACTAGTTTAATCGATTGCACCAACGAGGCGCGTCCCGCCGCGTAACCTGCACTGCAGGCGCGCACGCAGGCTATTTTGCGGTCGCCGGACGCCTTCTCGGTGCTTGGATTAACCGCTGGGAACCCTGCCCATCAAGGGATTCACGTTCCTGGCACGGTGTCCGCTTGGCGTTTCGCAAGCAACCGGCTCGCATTAGCGTTTTCCATCGTTGCCACCGGTTCAGCGACGCACCATGATGAAGGCAACGCGGTCCGGGTTTTGTCGCCCGCCCGGCCCACGGGGCAGAATCTGCAAGACTATGACGACCGTTTTTTGATGCCCTTTGCTGCCTTCGTGCAGCGCGGAGAACCACCATGGCGAGCTACCGAAAAATCCTGTTGTGTTACGACGGCTCCCGCGAAGGGCGTAAGGCATTACGGGACGGCGCGAACCTCGCGCTCGACCTGAAAGCCGAAACGCATGTGCTTGCCGTTGTCGACATGCGTTCCAGCATCGCCCAAAGCGCCGGCCTTCTCACCGATATGGCGTGCGGCCGTTTTGAAGACGCCGCCCGGGATATCCTGCGCGAGGGCGTGGAATGGCTGACCGAGCGGGGCGTACCGGCGCAGGGCCACTTTGCGTTCGGCCATCCTATCGATGAAATTGCCGGGCTCGCTCAGAGCTTGCAGGTGGATCTGGTGGTGGTGGGACATCGGTGCCGCACAGGTCTTGCGCGCTGGTGGATGGGCGCGGGTAACACGCCGCTGATGGATCGGGTGTCTTGCAGCATTTTGGTGGCGGTGTCGCCGACGGGCACATCGGCTGAGCAGGAAGACGCCGCGCATGCGGCGATGCCCGTGAAAGCCGAGGCCAGTGTTTGACGGGGCAACGGGCGCGCTGAGAGGTTTGATGCGGGAATGGGCCTGCTGGGAGCGGCAGGCGGCCAAGCTAATGCCGCTCTCAGCCAGCAAGCAAGCAGCTACTGGCCGGACAGCCCTTTTGCTGCGGGAAAACCGATGGCTCGCTTAACCGTCGTTCAGTTCCACTGCGACTAATTTCCACGAGAACAACCCGTAGCGCCGGAGAATGGCTGAATAGCGTGCATCGCCGGTGCCATGCTGGTAATTCACCGCGAAAGTATCGAAACTTCGATACCCCGCCGTGGTTTGCGGCGGCGGCTTCGGTGCGGATGGTGAGGCTGCGGTAGCCGACGGTTCGGCGGCCGCGGCCGGCTGGGGCGCTTGCACGGTTCCGGGCGCCGCGACAACGGCGCCACTTGCCTCGGACGGAACCGGCGGTTTTTCGCCTGGATCACCCTTCGGCGGTATGCCATTGAGAATAGCCGCCACGCCGTCGGGCGTTGCATACGAATCGACCAGCGGGCCGATTAGCGCCGCGCCAATCATGGCGCCGATCATCGCTAACGGATTGCCGCTCTTCTGTATGTCGATCTTTCGGGTGAGCAATTGCCCGACCTGGTCCTTCAGGCTTGCACGCAGCAGCGGAAAGTCGACGTACTGATTCACGGTCTGTGCGTCGCGGGCATCGGCGGCGCGTTTCAGCCGGTCGAGCACGATATACGGCGACGCATAAATCACACCGAGCACCGCCACGACAACAACAACCAACAACGCAACGACAATGGACTTGCTGGTACGGGACATACGCTAAGGCGCCTTTTAGCTGATGAGGTGGATGCGGCTCGAACGCAAGAGTTGAGGCCCGATACGCAGGCCAGAGACTGGCCAGAGACTGGCCAGAGACTGGCCAGAGACGACTCAACCCTTAAATGGACCGCAACTGCGCCAGAATTATCCCCGCGTTATCCCTGTAAATTTCATCGATTCTTAAAATCAGGCGAGCAATCCGCCTTCAACGCCTGCCCGTTCCTCGTCAATACAGCGGTCGATCATGCGCGATACCGCTTCAATATTACCGACCATGATGACCCGCGACTCGCCGCGATAAACCCGCACCGGCGCGCGTTGCTCGGCCCGCACATGCACCGATGCGCTCAGCGATACCCGGGCGAACGCCGGCTGCCGCGAGGGCAGGATGGGCAGATCATTGAAGAGATCGGGGGTGTCGGCGGGCTTCGGTGCCTTGCAGGAGATTAGCGAGCGCAGATGCCGCAAACGGCCGAACTCGCGGAATTGCCGAAACGAAAGGGGCGCGCGTGCTGTCGGCGCGAACGATGCAGATAAGAAAGAAGCAGAAAACAGCCGGGCGAATCGTTCCATGATGTTTCTCCGATAACCGATGACAATAGGACGCACGCCGGTTCATCGCGAATGCGATGTCCGTCACGCTTTATAGGGCCGGAATTCAAGCGCAGTGCGACTGGAGGAAGGAACATCCGGAAACCCCGAACATCCGGGAACCCGCCGCCGCGCTGCAAATCAGAAATCAGCAAACAGAAATCAAAGCAGATACTGAAAACGGTGCAGAAATCAAAGCTCGCCGGAACGAATCAACCCGACTGCAATACCTTCCAGCGCAAAGTCGTCACTGCCTGACGCTACGAAGATGTTCTCGTAATCAGGATTTTCAGCGATCAGTTCAACGCCATCTGGACGACGCTTCCAGCGTTTCACCGTGACGTCGTCGCCGAGTCGCGCCACAACGATCTGCCCGTCCTTCGCCTCGTTTTTCTTCTGCACAGCGAGCAAATCACCGTCGAAGATGCCCGCGTCGCGCATGGAAAGACCGCGCACCTTCAACAGATAGTCCGGTTTGCTGGAGAACAGCGCCGGGTCGCAGGCGTAATGCTTGGAGATGTGTTCCTGCGCGAGGATCGGACTACCCGCCGCCACCCGCCCGACCAGCGGCAAGGACAATTGCATGATGCTGGCATGCGGCAACGTGAACTGATGAGGCCCGTCGTCAAGGCCGCCATTGGTCAGCAGGCGAATGCCGCGCGATGAACCCGCGGCCAGTTCGATCACCCCTTTGCGCGCCAACGCCCGAAGATGCTCTTCGGCGGAATTAGCGGAGCTAAAACCAAGCTCGGCTGCGATCTCGGCGCGCGTAGGCGGAAACCCCGTGCGTTCGATCGCGCGCTGGATCAGTTCGAAAACCTCTTGCTGCCGCGCAGTCAGTTTGCTCATTTTGGTCACGTGCTTTTGCCCCTTGTATGGCTGGTCGTCCACTGTATGGATGAACAGATGCCTGTAGTTTTATACAGTATTCGGCGCTTTTCAAGCTTTACTTTAAGTTCGACGTCGTCAGAACCACACAGAGGCCACAAACGCGGTGCTCCAGCGGCTGTTTGATGGCCGCAACGCCGCTTGCAGCCGTCATTAGCACTTTTTGATCTAAAAGAATGAATAACAATTATTTTTAATAATGAAAGCTGGTCGATAGACTCGGCTGCTCAAACACATAAGACGGGGAACGGGGCAATGCTGAGTCGGAATTCGGGGTGGGGCGCATGTGCCAGGAAGCTTTTTGCGACGGCAGTGATCGGGGCAGCGTCGGTGACTGGGATGAGCGCGGGAATGATCGCGCAAGCGCACGCCGACACGTCGTTCCTGAACGTGTCGTACGACCCGACGCGTGAGTTGTACCAAGAGTTCAATCAGGCTTTCGGCAAGAAATGGAAGGCTGAAACCGGAGAGACCGTCACGTTCAAGCAATCGCACGGCGGCTCGGGCGGTCAGGCGCGCTCGGTCCTCGACGGCTTGCAAGCAGACGTGGTGACGCTGGCGCTGGCCTATGACATTGATGCGCTCGCAGCCAAGGGACTGGTTGCTCAGGACTGGCAGAAGCGCTTGCCGGACAACGCGTCGCCGTACACATCGACGATTGTGTTCCTGGTGCGCAAAGGCAACCCGAAGCAGATCAAGGACTGGCCGGACTTGCTCAAGCCGGGCGTGTCCATCGTGACACCGAATCCAAAGACCTCGGGCGGCGCGCGCTGGAATTACCTCGCAGCGTGGGCGTATGCAGAACATCTCCCAGGCGGCAATGCGACGACCGCTAAGGACTTCGTGACCAAGCTCTATAAGAATGCCGGCGTGCTGGATTCGGGCGCACGGGGCGCGACGACCAGTTTCGTGCAGCGCGGGCAGGGCGACGTGCTGATCGCGTGGGAAAACGAGGCGTTCTTGTCGTTGAAGGAATTCGGTTCGGACAAATTCGAGATCGTCGTGCCGTCGGTGAGCATCCTGGCAGAGCCGCCGGTCGCGGTCGTCGACAAGGTCGTGGATCGTCATGGCACGCGCAAGCTGGCTGAGGCGTACCTCAAGTATCTGTACAGCGAGGAAGGCCAGGAGATCGCGGCACGCAACTTCTATCGGCCGCGTTCCACGGCAGTTCCTGCTGCGCTGACGAAGCAGTTTCCGAAGATCAAGCTTTACACCATCGACGACTCGTTCGGTGGCTGGACCAACGCACAAAAGACGCATTTCGCCGATGGCGGCGTCTTCGATTCAATCTATCAGCCGCAGTAAGCAGAAATAAGCAGAGCAACAAGCAGGGCGGCATGAAGGGCAGCATCGCCAGCGCTTATGCGCTCGCGGTGCTGTAGTCGTAAAAGACGCTTGAAATAACACTACGGCCGCATAGACGGCCATGAAACCAACCCGAAGCTCGACCCCGAAGCGCCGTCCCCCCGGCGCGGCGGAACTGGATGATTCACGCATGACGACTTTCACTTTCCGCAAGCCCAGCGCACTGCCGGGCTTCGGCCTGACGCTTGGCATCACGGTGGCGTATTTGAGCCTCGTGGTGCTGATTCCGCTCGCCGCGACCTTCGCCAAGACGGCTACGCTCGACTGGGCGACGTTCGTGCGCGCAGTCACGGCGCCGCGCGTGCTGGCGTCGTATCGGCTGACGTTTACTGCTGCCCTAGGTGGCGCGCTGATCAACGCCGTGTTTGGTTTCCTCGTGGCATGGGTGCTCGTGCGCTACACGTTCCCGTTCAAGCGCGTGGTGGATGCCGTCGTCGATTTGCCGTTTGCGTTGCCGACTTCCGTTGCGGGCATCGCGCTCGCCGCGGTGTATGCGCCGAATGGCTGGATCGGCCAGTTTCTCGCACCGCTTGGGATCAAGGTGGCGTTCACGCCGTTGGGCGTGCTCGTGGCATTGACGTTTATCGGCTTGCCGTTCGTGGTGCGCACCGTGCAGCCCGTGCTGGAAGATTTTGAGCGCGAGCAGGAAGAAGCAGCTGCGTGCCTCGGTGCCACCCGTTGGCTGACGTTTCGCCGCGTGGTGCTGCCGTCATTGTTTCCCGCGATCCTGACGGGCTTCGCGCTCGCGTTCGCGCGTGCGCTGGGCGAATACGGGTCGGTGATTTTCATCGCGGGTAATGTGCCGATGAAGTCCGAAATCACGTCGCTGCTGATCATCACGAAGCTCGAACAATACGACTACGCCGGGGCGACCGCGATCGCCGTGGTGATGCTGTGCGTATCGTTCCTGATGCTGTTGCTGATCAACACGCTGCAATGGTTCCTGCAACGGCGCACGAGTCGCGGTGGAGCAGGGCCTGCGCCAGCTTCGGCCGGTGCAATGCATATTGACGGGGCGAAAGCATGAGCGCCGTTAACCAAAAAACGGTGGATGCCACCACGGCCCGTGTGACTGAGCACAGGCTCGATCCGGTGACCGAACCCCGCGCCGTCCGCTGGGTCCTGACCGCCATCGCGCTGATTTTCCTGGCGCTGTTTCTTGTCGTGCCGCTCGTTGCCGTGTTTGCACAGGCGTTCGCGAAGGGCGTGGACTATTACTTCGATTCGCTGAAAGACCCCGACGCGTGGTCGGCCATCAAGCTCACGCTGATCGTCGCCGCGATTGCGGTGCCGCTGAACGTGGTGTTCGGGTTGACCGCGTCCTGGTCCATCGCGAAGTTCGAATTCCGCGGCAAAGCCTTCCTCACGACGCTGATCGATTTGCCGTTTTCGGTGTCACCGGTCGTCTCGGGCCTGATCTATGTGCTGATGTTCGGCGCGCAAGGCTGGTTCGGTCCCTGGCTCATCGACCACAACGTGCAGATCATCTTCGCGGTGCCCGGTATTGTGCTCGCCACTGTCTTCGTCACGTTCCCGTTCGTTGCACGCGAGCTGATCCCGCTGATGCAGGCGCAAGGCAACGACGAAGAAGAAGCCGCGCACGTACTTGGCGCGTCGGGCTGGCAGATCTTCCGCCGCGTGACGCTGCCGAACGTGAGATGGGGTTTGCTGTATGGCGTGATTCTTTGCAATGCACGTGCGATGGGTGAGTTCGGCGCGGTATCGGTGGTATCGGGCCATATCCGCGGACAAACCGACACCATGCCGCTGCATGTAGAGATTCTCTACAACGAGTACAACTTTTCGGCGGCGTT
>Ga0302220_10000388_pt1 | contig 37968 bp, 33 predicted proteins | sample II_Palsa_E1_3_FD_194572 | JGI IMG/M metagenome (GOLD analysis project Ga0302220, IMG submission 194572) | Peat permafrost microbial communities from Stordalen Mire near Abisko, Sweden - II_Palsa_E1_3 | ecosystem: Environmental > Terrestrial > Soil > Palsa > Peat permafrost | place: Sweden...
GGGCCTGTCAATCTATGAAGGTGGCCTGCTGCTGACGCGCGATGCGTCTCTGCGCGAACGGCTTGCAAGCGTCGCCGCTGGCCGTGTTCCGTCAAGTGTGTGGATGGAATGCCGCCGTAGCCTGGAGCTGATCGGTTACACCGCACTGTATCGACCGCATGGGCTGGGACTGGCTTACGGCAACCCCTTGCGTCACGCCCTGCGTCGCGGCGATCCTGTTGCCGCCGTCGGCGATGATTTTCCGCTGTCCATTCCATTGCATCGAGTAGGTCGCTGGCGGCAGGCTGTCGGTGCGCACGCGGCTGTGCGTCTGCCGGCTTTTCTCGATCAGTTGTGGACACAAGCGCAACGTCGGCTGCCACGACTGCGTGCGATCGATGGGATCGAGGTGATGGATGACCCGTTGGGCGCTCAAGGCACCTGGCCATTTTTACTGCTATTGCTACCCGATCAGCAACGCCGCGATGCGGCGCTCGCGCAGCTATGGGAATCCGGCATGGGCGTCAGTCGACTGTTCATTCATGCCCTGCCCGACTACACCTATCTCACCGATATCGTGCCCGCGCAAGACGTGCCAAACGCGCGTGATTTCGCTGCCCGTAGTCTGACCATCAGCAATAGCCCATGGCTGGATGACGATACCTTCGAGATGATCTGCCAAACACTGGAAAGGGTGCTGGCCAAGCTACCGGTGTAGAGCGCTCGCAGTCTTTGACTCACCCAGACTTCGCCGCAATTGCGTCCAGCAGTTGCAGATTCAGCGCGTGCTGCTGTGCCTGCCATCCAGCTAGTTCTGCCGGATCGATCTCTGGCTGTTCATCCATCGCTGAGAGTCGGCGTTTCCACCAACTTTGGTAGCGGTAGTGGGATACCTCGCCATTGATGTCGCTACCGACCAGGCCATTGCGCAGGCTGTCAATCAGCGCCAGCGCATGCCCGGTCAGCAGGCGCCCCTGGTCCCAGTTTGTGTGTGCCACTTCGGGAGAGAACGCATCCTTGTCGATCGACAGATAGCTGGGCGAGGTTTGCCCACGTTGTGATTCGATGAATGCATCGACCAGCGCTTCGGGTGTGTCGAAACCCCGGAATGCGTGCGCCAAACCGAGTCGGCTCGTCCACTTCGTGTCCACGCCCATGCTCCAATACGTCAGCTTCCTGCGCATCAGCGGCGTCAGGTAGTTCTCCCACGCGTGACCCGCCCCAATATCGCTCGACGTGATGCCGAGCACATGCACGTGGCTGACTGCGGGGAGCATGGTGACGCGGCGCACCCACGAGCCACAATGCACACCAAATGGGAAACGCATATTGTCCGGATGATTGTCCAATACAACGACTTGAAACGGCGTGCGCGGTTGCAGGCGCGCAATCAGCGGCCAGCTCAGATGATGAAAGTCACCGCTGCCCATGAACACGGTGCCGTATTCGGCGGGCAGCAGTTCGTCCAGCATTGCGCTGAAGCGCCGCATCGTCGGCAGCGAGCAACCGAAGCGAATGGATTCCTGCCAATGCTCCAGCGGCAGCACCAGCCGATCGGGCAGCGGGCCGACTGAGCGGTCGATATCGAGCACGACTGGTCGGTTCGCGAGGTCATTCATCGGCTGCTCTCCGTCACCTGTTCATCCATCCTGTTGATTATCAGCTGCACTGTCTTCCAGTTTCTGCGTAGCCTGCCAGCTGCGGTCGCTTTCGAAATGACCGCCAAGCCGACGTAACAGAGCGCGCAACAGCGAATTTCTCGCATACACCGCGTGACGCGTAAATGTCATGCGCGCGCCCAGGAATGACTTCACTTCGGGGTCGGTCCAGCCAGCCACATAGTGAGTTAGCCCATGCTGCCGCGCGTACTCAAGGTTGTGCATCCAGCTGACGAAATACAGGTTGTGTTCGCGCGCCTGCGGGTAGGCAAACCCGACATATTTGTCGATCAGCTTGCCGCCGTATTCGTAACAGAGATTCCAGCCGATCATCTGCCCCGCATGACGATAGACGAACACTACGCCATGGCTCTGCGCATCCTGCAGCAAAGCACGGAAATACGCGGCGGTCAGCTGATCGAAGTGAATCTCACTTTGCGCATACACGTTGTCGAACAATGCCTGAAACTGCGCCAGCGTCACTGCGTCGTTGAAGCGAGCATCGCCAGTGGCCACCGCCTCGATCTCCAGGTCGGCACGAGAGCGCAGTTTGCGCCGGATGTTCTTGCGCCGCCCGGACGACAGCCGTGCCAGATAGTCGTCGTTCGACGTGAAATCAATCGGCACCCACGCCAGCGCCTGTCCTTCCAGCAATACATAACCTTCTGCTTCGCAGGCGGCAGCAAACGCGCGCGCATGGGTGTTTTCAGCATCGCTGAGCAGCGGCGAATCCTGCGCGATGTCCTTGACGATCAGTAGCTTGCACTCCCGACCATGCGCGGCCTTGAGGCCACGCGCCAACTCCAACGGAGATACGGCGCGCGGCAGCGGCGCGTATTCGGACACGGTTGTTCCGGCGAAGCGCGTACGCCATTGCAACAAGCGACCCCACCAGCGATACAGCGGAAAACGGCTGAGCCTTCGCCGCAACGCGTCATCTGCCGTGGTCAGCAGATTGAATGGCGCCACAAAACCTGGCATGCCTTGCGGCGACTCATCCACCGTGAATCCCAGTGGTGGATGAGCCGTGAATGCCTTAAGCAGGGCATCGGGTTCCAATTGGGCGATGAAAGACATGGGTAAGCCAGTTCGCCTAGACTGATTGATGTGTAACATTGCCGCCTGCCGCCAGGAACCGACCCATCATGACCGATACGACCCAGCAACAAGTCTTCGCCATCATTGCCAAGCAGGCCAAGATCGACGTCGCCACGATCAAGCCCGAGTCCACCTTGAAGGACCTCGGCATCGAGTCGCTGGAAGCGATCGAAGTGATCTTCGACATCGAGGAACACTTCAACATTACCTTCCCTGACCAGCAAGGCGCCAATTTCGACACCGACACGACGCAGAGCCTGGTCGATGCGGTGCAGAAGGCGCTGGACGAAAAAGCCGCTGAAGGTGAAGGATCGAAGTAATGCCTACGGTTCCGCAGATGCGCCGGGTCGTGATCACCGGCATGGGCGCGATCAGCCCACTCGGCGTCGGTGCCGAGACGCTGTGGCAAGGGCTTCGCGAAGGTCGCAGCGCGATCGGCCCACTGCGCCATCCGGATGCCTACCGGCTGCGCGTGAAGATTGCCGCCCAGGTGCCGGACAGTTTCGACCCGACCTCGAATATCGACGAACGCACCCTGATCATGCTCGATCGCACCTCGGAATTTGCGCTGCATGCGGCGCGTGAGGCGATCGCGCAATCCGGACTGGATTTCAGTCAGGACGAACTCGGCGTGCGTACGGCCGTCGTCGTCGGCACTGGCGTCGGTGGCGAAAATACCCAGGATGAACAGAGCAAGCGCCTGTATGGGGACAATTCCCCGCGCGCGCACCCGCTCACCATCGTGCGGGTGATGACGAATGCATCGGCCAGCCACATCAGTATTGCCTACGGCCTGCGTGGGCCCACGTTTGCGGTCGCCAGCGCGTGTGCCTCCGCGAATCACGCCATCATCCAGGCAGCGCAGATGATCCGCTACGGCATGGCCGATGTTGCCGTTACCGGCGGTACCGAAGCTTGTCTGACGTATGGCGCGCTGCGCTCGTGGGAAGCGATGCGCGTGCTGGCCGACGACACCTGCCGCCCCTTCAGCATCAATCGACGCGGACTTGTGCTTGGCGAGGGTGCCGGCATCTTCGTACTGGAATCGATGGAACATGCGCAGGCACGCGGCGCGGTGATCCTGGCCGAACTGGCCGGCGTCGGCATGACCGCGGACGCCACCGACATCGTGATGCCGAACGCAACCGGCGCTGCCGCCGCGATGACCCAGGCGCTCAACGATGCCGGGCTGGCGCCGCAGGATGTCGACTACATCAACGCGCATGGCACCGGTACGCAAGCCAACGACTCGACCGAAACCCGAGCCATCCGCCTGGCGTTCGGCAGCCACGCCGATCGTCTCGCGGTGTCCTCGACCAAGTCGATGCATGGGCATGCGTTGGGTGCTTCCGGCGCGCTGGAATTGGTGGCGGTGATTGGCGCACTGCGCGATGGTGCCGTGCCGCCCACCGCGAATCTGGATAAGGCCGATCCCGCCTGTGATCTGGACTATGTGCCGAACATCGGCAGGGAGATGCCGGTGCGTGCCGCCGTCAGCAATTCGTTCGCCTTCGGTGGACTCAACGCGGTACTGGCGCTCAAGCGCGCGCCCTGAGCGTGCTACTGCGTTACGTTCCGAACAGCCCCGCTGCAAATAGAAGAACCCGGCGGTAAACCGCCGGGTTTCTTTTATGCGTGGCCGACGCGCGGCCGACATTACGCCTTCTTGGCTTTGGTCAGCAGCTGGTCAAGCAGTGCGATCGCCAGGTCGATTTCCTCGTGGGTAATCTCCAGCGACGGCGCAAACGTGATCACGTTCTTGTACCAGCCGCCCACATCGAGCACGAGGCCGATCTTCTTGCCGTTGTGCTCAAGGTCACCAGCCAGGCCGATGTCGACCATCTTGTCGAGCAGCGCCTTGTTTGGCGTGAAGCCGTCTTCGGTGCAGATCTCCGCACGCAGCGCAAGACCCAGGCCGTCGACGTCGCCGATCTCCTTGTGGCGCTTCTGCAGATCGCGCAGGCCTTCGAGGAAGTGCGCGCCCTTCTTCGGCACACTGGTTTCGTAGTCCAGCTCGTAACCCATCTTGATCACTTCCAGACCCAGCGCGGTACCCAGCGGGTTGGAATTGAACGTGGAATGGGTCGAGCCCGGCGGGAAGACAGTCGGGTTGATCAGCTCTTCGCGAGCCCACAAACCGGACAGCGGATTCAGGCCGTTGGTGAGTGCCTTGCCGAACACCAGCACGTCCGGCGTCACGCCGAAATGCTCGATCGACCACAGCTTGCCGGTGCGCCAGAAACCCATCTGGATTTCATCGACCACCATCAGGATGCCGTACTTGTCGAGCACCTTCTTCAGGTCCTTGAAGAAGTTCATCGGCGGAATCACGTAGCCGCCGGTGCCCTGGATCGGCTCGACGTAGAACGCGGCGTATTCAGCCTGCTGGACCTTCGGATCCCACACACCGTTGTATTCGGTTTCGAACAGACGCTCGAACTGACGTACGCACGCATCGGAATATTCTTCCGGCGTCATACCCTTCGGGCGACGGAACGGATACGGGAACGGGATGAACATCGCGCGCTCGCCGAAGTGACCGAAGCGACGACGATAGCGGTAGCTCGACGTGATCGCCGAAGCGCCCAGGGTACGGCCGTGGTAGCCGCCCTCGAACGCGAACATCAGGCTTTTGCCGTTGCTGGCATTGCGCACGATCTTCAGCGAATCCTCGATCGCCTGCGCACCGCCGACGTTGAAATGCACGCGGCCATCCAGACCGAATTTCTTCTTCGCATCCAGCGCCACCGTCTTGGCCAGCTCGATACGGGTCTGGTGCAGGTACTGACTGGCCACCTGCGGCAGGCGGTCGATCTGCTCTTTCAGCACGTTGTTGAGGCGCTGATTGCCGTAGCCGAAGTTGACCGCGGAGTACCACATCTGCAGGTCGAGGAACGGCACGCCGGCGGTATCGAACATGTAGCTGCCTTCACCGTGGCGGAAGATCTTCGGCGGGTCAACGTAATGCACGGTGTCACCGAACGAGCTGTATTTCGCCTCGTCCGCGAGCAGCTGCGCGTCGTCGATAAAGCCGGGCGCGTTCTTGTCGATTTTCATGAGGGAAGATCCGGAGTGATTCAGATAGTTTATTCAGAGCAGCCCATCGGACGACCCGATGGGAACTCACCGATCAAAGCAGAGACATCAAACCAGCGCAGCAGCCGGCACGTGATGATGATGGGCGTGGCTCGCAAGACTGCCGTCAAGCAACTTCGGCAGAAACTCGAGCGCATCCTCGAAGCCGGTGATCGGCACGTAATCGATGCCGGCAGCGCGGCAATGCTCGATCAGGCGATGCTTGGCAAACACGAAATCAACGCGATCAGCGGCGCAAAAATCCGATGCGCCATCGCCAATCAGCAAAGTCTTGGCACCGGTCTGACTGGCCTGCGCCACGCAGGCGCACTTGCAGGTTCCACTACGGCAACCGTCAGCCTGAAACGGCGAGGTCAGCTGCCACTGCTTCGGCGGCTCGGCCGGCGCCAGATGGTTGGCGGCCAGCGGCAGGTCGTCCAGGCCGTAACGACCGAGAATCTTGTGGATCGCGTAATCGAGACCATCGCTGACCACACGAATCGGAACGTTCAGTTCGCGCGCCTTCGCCACGAATCCCGGAAAAGCGTGATCGATCCATAGACCGGCCAGATGCGTGTCGAGTTCGGCGCGAGTCATCTGCAGCAGATCCACCTGGCCGGTCATGCATTCGCGCGAACCGATACGGCCGGCGCGCCAATCCTGCTCCAGTACTTCCCAGCCCGGACGGCCAAAACGGTCAAGCAGCGAATCGATCACGTCCTCGACGGAAATCGTACCGTCGAAGTCACACAGGATGGTCCAGCCGGAAGCAGACATCAGAGGCACTCTTGTAACGATGCTCACAGGGTAGAAAAACTGCCTTTCGGCGCCCTTTCCCATTCCCTAACAAATGCTGAGCAAAAACCCGCCATATCGCGCCACATCGGGGCCCAGAGCCATCGATCGGGGCGGCTGAGCCTTGACTGAACTGTTTAGTGGACAAGCTGTATCAACGGTCATCCCGAGTCCAGATTGCCCCATCCTCTTCGGCCACCGGAAAGCTCGCGATGGGCTCGTAAGCAGGTAGGCGAGTCACTGCGCCGTCGCGCAGGTCGAAGCGCGCACCGTGGCGCGGGCATTCCACTTCGAAGCCAAACACCTCGCCACCGGCCAGCTCGCCGCCATCGTGGGTGCAGGTGTCCTCGACGGCATACAACGCGCCGTCGATGTTGTAGACCGCGATCGGCGTATCGCCGTCCCATACCACCTTGAATTCGCCCGGCAGCAAGTCGCTGCGCGTACCTACGTTCACCCAGCCATTCATGCTGGCTGTCCCAGGTCCTTGACCAGCACTTCGAAGCGCAGGTCGTCGCGACGGGGGATGCCGAAACGCTCATCGCCATAGGGGAACGGCTGGTATTCGCCGCTACGCCGGTAACCGCGGCGTTCGTACCACGCGATAAGTTCGGCTCGCTGCTCGATAACTGTCATGCGCATGGTGCGGCAGTGCCACTGCTCGCGCGCGATGCGTTCGGCCTCGGCCAGCATGGCCTTGCCAAGCCCACCGCCCTGCTGATCGGGGTCGACCGCAAACATGCCGAAATAACCCGACTCGCCTTGCCGCTCCACATGAGCGCTGGCGATCAGCTGCCCATTGCTTTCGGCCAGCAGCACACAGCTTCCGCTACGGCTTACCAGTTCGCCGACGGCTTCGTCGTCCGTTCGCCGACCATCCAGCAGCTCCGATTCTGTGGTCCAGCCACGTCGGCCCGAATCGCCGCGATAGGCCGATTCGACCAAGGCCACGATGGCGGGGACGTCGGCAGTCCCGGCCGGACGGAAAACGGGGGAAAGAAGCTTGTTCATCCGCTGATGATAATGCCGGTGGCACCTGTCCACCATGATCTGCGGCGGCGGTGCGACTGCCACACGACCGTGACCTTCGACACTGTCTGCCACGTGACTTCCTGCCTACGGTTCGGGATCGTCATGCTCAGCATCGTGCCCTCCAGCTCACCATCGCGACCAAGGGGAATTCCATGAAGCACCGTATCGTGAAACCGCTGGCCTTCGCCGTCGGCATCGCCCTGCTCACCAACGCGATCGCGGCGCCTTCCAGCGTTTTCGACGTGAGGGAGCTCGACAGCAAGATCAACGCGTGCAACGACTTCAATGGTTTCGTCAACGCGCAATGGGTGGCCAAGAATCCGATTCCCGCCGATCGCACGCGCTGGGGTTCGTTCGATGAACTGCGCGAAGCAAGCCTGAACGTGCAGCACACGATCGTTGAAGATGCCGCGCACAACACGGCGAAAGCGGTGCCCGGTTCGATCGAGCAGAAGATCGGTTACCTGTATGCCTCCGGCATGGACGAGGCCGCGGTCGATCACGCCGGCTTCGATCCGATCAAGCCACAATTGGCGCACATCGATGGCCTGAAGAATCCGGCGGACATCGCCGGCTACATTCGTCAGACCTACGCCAGCGGCGAGCCCGTCCTGTTCCGCTTCGCGGGTAACCCCGACTTCAAGGATTCGAACCGGGAGATCGCTTACGCCATCCAGGGCGGTCTTGGCCTGCCGACCGTCGATTACTACAGTAAGCCCGACTACGAAAAAATCCGCGTGGCGTACGTCGCGCATATCGCCAAGCTGCTCGAACTTACCGACGTCAATGCCGCGGAGGCACAAAAACAAGCCAAGTCTGTGCTGGCGTTCGAGACCCGTCTGGCCTCCGTGTCGCTGGCACCGGTGGAGATGCGCAAACCCGAGAACCGCTATCACTATGTAAGCATTGCCGACGCCGACAAAGTCACGCCGGGTTTCGATTGGGCAGCGTTCTTCCACGCACAGGGGGCCGACGTGAAGGATGGCTTCTCCCTCGCCCAACCAAAGTTCTTCGCCGAAGTGCAGAAGATGCTCGGCGATGTGCCACTCTCGCAGTGGCAGGCCTATTTCCGGTACCACGCGATCGCCAACGCGGCGCCGTATTTGTCCGCTCCCTTCCAGCAGGAAGACTTTGCGTTCGAGGACCAGACCTTGAACGGGCAGAAAGAAATGCAGCCGCGCTGGAAGCGCGTGCTGAACACCACCAACGACGGCATGGGTATGGCGCTGGGACAGCTGTACGTTGCCCACAATTTCTCACCGACGTCCAAGCAGCGCGCGCAGGAACTGGTCAACAATTTGCGCGCCGCTTACAAGACGCGCATCGAGAACCTGCCGTGGATGAGTGATGCGACCAAGCAGAAGGCGCTGGAGAAATGGGCCACCTTCGTGCCGAAGATCGGGTACCCCGATAAATGGCGCGACTGGTCAGGCCTCACGCTGACCCCGGACAACTACTACACCAACGTGCAGGCGGCAGAAAAATTCAACTACGACTACCACATCGGCAAGATCGGCAAGCCGGTCGACCGCACCGAGTGGGGCATGACGCCGCAGACGGTGAATGCCTACTACAACGCGCAGCAGAACGAGATCGTGTTTCCGGCAGCGATTCTGCAGCCGCCGTTCTTCTATGCGAATGCCGATGACGCGATCAACTACGGCGGCATCGGTGCCGTGATCGGTCACGAGATGGGACACGGCTATGATGATCAAGGCAGCAAGTTCGACGCCCAGGGCAACAACGTCAACTGGTGGACCGATGGCGACCGCAAGGCATTCGAAGCACGCACGACAAAACTTGCAGAGCAGTTCGACAGTTATGAGCCCTTGCCGGGCAAGCACGTCAATGGCCAGCTGACCATGGGTGAGAATATCGGCGATCTTGGTGGCTTGAACGCGGCATATACCGCATTACAGATGGCGCTGTCGAAAAATCCGGCGGAAGCAAGCAAGAAAATCGACGGCTATACCGAAGACCAGCGTTTCTTCCTCAACTGGGCCCGTGTATGGCGTGGCAACATTCGTCCGGAAGCGTAGATCACCCTGCTCAACACCGATCCGCACGCTCCTGCGCAGTTCCGCGCGATCGGCGCGCCGTCGAACATGCCCGAGTTCGCCAAGGCATTCCAATGCAAGCCTGGCGATCCTATGGTGCGTTCGCCGGAAACGCAGGTAAAAATCTGGTAAGCCGTCGCCATCGGCATTCACGAAACCGCAGCTTCTTTGCTGCGGTTTTCATGCATGATGGTTGGCGGCGATGGCAGGCAGGTGACGGGTTACCTGCCTGCGGTGGCACCCATTCATGCAACACGGAGAAAGCATGCACAGCGCAGAGCGATTGCCCGATGAAGTGACCGGCGCAGCGCCGCCGATCGTACAGGTATCCGGACTTGGCAAGACTTACGCGTCCGGACACGTTGCACTCAAACAGATCGACCTGAACATTCGACGTGGCGAGATCCTGGCCCTGCTGGGGCCGAATGGCGCCGGCAAGACCACGCTGATCAGCATCATCTGCGGCATCGTCAAACCTACCAGTGGCACTGTGCTGGCCGATGGCCACGACATCGTGCGCGACTACCGGGCTGCGCGCGCGAAAATCGGCCTGGTGCCGCAGGAGCTGTCTACCGACGCGTTCGAAACCGTGTGGGCCACCGTGACGTTCAGTCGGGGCCTGTTTGGCAAGCCGGCGAATCCGGCCCACATCGAAAAGGTACTGCGCGACCTTTCGTTGTGGGACAAGAAGGACAGCAAGATCATGGCGCTGTCCGGTGGCATGAAACGTCGCGTGCTGATCGCCAAGGCGCTCGCCCATGAGCCACAGATTCTTTTCCTGGACGAACCCACTGCAGGCGTCGACGTGGAGTTGCGCCATGACATGTGGCAGATGGTGCGCAGGCTGCGCGACAACGGCGTCACCATCATCCTCACCACGCACTACATCGAGGAGGCCGAGGACATGGCCGACCGCATCGGCGTGATCAGCAAGGGAGAACTCATCCTGGTCGAGGACAAGGCCGTGCTGATGCGCAAGCTTGGCAAGAAGCAACTGACTCTGCAGCTGCAAAATCGACTGCAGCAGATACCCGCCGAACTGCAGGGCGTTCCGCTGGAGCTGACTGAGGACGGCCATGCACTGGTCTACACCTTTGATACCCAGGGCGAGCACACCGGCATCGCTCCCTTGCTACGGCGATTGGGTGAACTCGGCATCGATTTCAAGGATCTGCATTCCAGTGAAAGTTCGCTGGAGGAGATCTTCGTCAACCTGGTGCATTCCAACGGGAAACAGACGTCCGAACGGGGAGCACGCGCATGAACATCTACGCGATCCGCGCGATCTACCGCTTCGAGATGGCCCGTACGTTCCGCACGCTGATGCAGAGCATCGCTTCACCGGTGCTGTCCACTTCGCTTTACTTTGTAGTGTTCGGCACGGCGATCGGTTCACGCATGGGCCATATAGGCGGCGTCAGCTACGGCGCCTTCATCATTCCCGGCTTGATCATGCTGTCGCTGCTCAACGAGAGCATCTCGAACGCGTCGTTCGGCATCTATCTGCCGAAGTGGTCAGGAACGATCTACGAACTGCTGTCCGCGCCGGTTTCGTACATCGAGGTGGTGATCGGTTATGTGGGCGCAGCCACCACCAAGTCGGTGATGCTGGGCGTGCTGATCCTGATTACCGCACGATTGTTTGTGCCGTACGACATTGCGCACCCCGTATGGATGGCCACCTTCCTGCTGCTTACTGCGGTGACTTTCAGCCTGTTCGGTTTCATCATCGGCCTGTGGGCGGATGACTTCCAGAAGTTGCAGGTGATTCCGCTGATGGTGGTGACACCACTGACTTTTCTTGGCGGCGCGTTCTATTCGATCAGCATGTTGCCGCCGATATGGCAGAAGTTCACCCTGTTCAACCCTGTGGTCTACCTGATCAGCGGATTCCGCTGGAGTTTCTACGGAGTTGCCGACGTGAACATGGCGCTCAGCCTTGGTATGACGCTTGGATTCATGGCGCTGTGTCTTGCTGTCGTGTGGTGGATTTTCCGCACGGGCTACAAGCTGCGCACCTGAGAGCCCGCGCATGCACGCATGTCCATCGATGTTTGCGAAGGCGCCGATCGGGCGCCAACGACATCCGGCCAATCAGCGGCTGGAGCGGCACTGCCATGACAACGCATTTGCTACGGTGGTACTGAGCGGCGGCTATCTCGAAGCAGGCGACGAGGGCCGCCGCACGCTTGAGGCGGGCGACGTGCTGATCCATCGCGCCTACGAGGCCCACCTCGACTGTTTCTCGCGTCGTGGTGCACAGGTGCTGATCCTTCCTGTGGCGAACGCGGCCACGTTGCCGGTTTTTGGCCAGATAGCTGATCCAGACCGCTTGGTGCACATAGTCCGACGCTCGCCGCAGGATGCATGGGCAGCGTTGGCCGAAAATTTGCTGGCGGGTGATCGTCGGCATCAGGACTGGCCGGATGCGCTTGCCGAACAGCTTCGCTGCCACCCTGCGCTGTCGCTGGCTCAGTGGGCACAGGAAACCGGCTTGCGTCCGGAAACGGTGAGTCGCGGCTTTCAACTCGCCTATGGCAGTTCACCCAAAGCATTTCGGGCCCACGCACGCACACGGGCTGCGCTCGACCACATCCGGCATACACCCCTGCCGCTTGCGGATATCGCCGCCAAGCTTGGCTTTGCTGATCAGGCGCACATGAGCCGGGCGGTAACCGGGTTGACCGGTCGGATACCGCGCGCCTGGCGCACGATGAAGGCGCCCATGGTCGTCGGCGCAACCTGCTGCTAAATGATGGTGATGCCGCCTGAGTGTCAACTGGATCCAAGACAGTCGGCATCCAACCGAACTAATCTCGATGTCAGGACGAGGAAAGCCGCTTTTGCGGGCCTCGAATCTTTCGCCAAAATCGATAGGGAACTCGCATGCGCAAGACCCACCTCGCCATCATCCTGGCTGCGCTGGTTGCCCAGGCACCCGTCTACGCCGCCACCCAGATCGCCGATATTCTCGCGGCCAATCATGCCGCCACCGGCGGCTCCGCCTGGAACGGCAAGCTCACCCTGGACAGCGAATACGCGTATTCGGGCCAGGGGCTGACCGGCACGACATCATCACTGGTCGATCTGCAGCGTGGCGCGTTTGTCGATAGCTACGACCTTGGCCCGACCCGTGGTACCAGCGGCTTTGATGGCACCCATGCGTGGGAAAAGGAGCAATCCGGCACGGTGACCACGCAGGAAGGCGGCGACGTACGCCAGCTGGCCGTCAACGAGGTCTATCGCGACCTGAATGTATGGTGGCGGCCCGATCACGGCGGCGCGCAAATTACCAGCAAAGGTCAGAAGGTCGACGGCGGCAAGACCTACGACGTGCTGACCGTCATACCCAAGGGCGGCAATTCGTTTGATGCGTGGTTCGACAGTCATACGCACCTGTTGGCGCGGACCGTTGAAATGCAGGTCACCCAATTGATCACTACGTTCTACAGCGACTATGCAGATACCGATGGCGTGCCGCTTGCTCACAAGCTCGTCGTCGACGACGGCAGCGGTACCGCAAACCGGCAGACAATGACACTGACTTCCGCGCGCTTCCTGCCTGCACGCGATGTGTCCAGTTATGCCAAACCTGAAGTCGATCTGCACGACTATGCCATCGCCGGCGGCGCCACCGAGACCACGGTGCCTTTCCAGCTGATCAACAACCACATCTACGCGAAGGTGTCGATCAACGGCAGCAAGCCGTTGAATTTCATTTTCGACACCGGTGGCCACGACATCCTCACGCCTCCCACCGCGAAAATGCTGGGCATAAAACCCATAGGTAGCCAGACCGCCTCGGGTGCGGGCGACAGCGTGTCGCAGAGTGGTGTGGCTACCGTCGAATCGATCAAGGTGGGTGCTGCCACGCTTACTCATCAGGGAGTTGGCGTGTTGCAGTTTTCCAACGCCGCCGAAGGTATCGACGAGCAAGGCATGATCGGCTACGAGTTCTTTGCGCGCTTCATCACGCGCTTCGACTACGGCAAACACCTGATCACGTTTATCGACAAGAAGCATTTCGACCCGAAGGACGCCGGCACACCGGTGCGGTTTCGGTTCTACCATCAGTTTCCCGAGGCGCTTGGTTCCTACGATGGCATCCCCGGTCGCTTTGGCATCGATACCGGTGCGCGCACCGCGCTGTCCCTGACGCGGCCATTCGCGGAGAAAAACCAGCTGCGCGACCACGAGAAAAACGGCATCGAGGCGTTGACCGGATGGGGCGTTGGCGGCCCAACTCGCGGCTTCGTGTTCCGCGGCAAGGATCTACAGCTCGACGGCCTGACGATCGCTTCGCCGCTCACCGAGTTCAGTATCGACAAAGGTGGCGCGGGTGGCGTCGATGCGTTTCCCAACAACGTGGGTGGTGGTGTGCTGAAGCGCTTCGTGGTCACATTCGATTACGACCATCAGCTGATGTACCTGAAACCGATTCAGGGCAAAGTCGACGATCTCGATACCTTCGACCGTTCCGGCATATGGATCAACGGGGTCGATCAGGGCTTCAAGATCGTCGATGTCGGCAAGGGCACGCCAGCGGACGTCGCCGGATTGCGCGCCGGCGATATCATCACCGCGGTGGACGGCAAACCGGTGAGTGCGATTCACCTCTACGATTTGCGCAAGCGACTGCGCAACGATGCTGCAGGTACCACGTTGACGATGACGGTTACCCGTGGCGGGGCCTCGCGGACAGTGAAGCTTACGCTGCGCGATCTGCTCGCATAGTCGGTAAGCAGCCTCTGGCGCGCCATTCCTGCGAAGGCAGAGGCGCTTTTCAACAGCGAAGCTGGTCAACCCAGCGACTTCAAGTCCTTGATGGCCAAGGACGCTGGGTCCCTGCCTCCGCAGGGATGACGAAAGGGGTTGCAGATTATTCGATGTGCGTGCTCACGTTGCACGAGCCCTGCCTGCCTCGTAGGCTTTCAAGTTCGCGTAGACCACTGCCAGTAACGAGTGGCCGTCCCGCGGCTCACTTGCGCGAGCCAGCATGTCTCCAATCACGTGGTCCGCTTCTATCGAAGAGCCGCTCTGCAAGTCGCGCAGCATGGACGCGGTCAGGCGTGAGCCGGACTCGGTCAGCACGCCGCGGGCACGTTGCCATGTCGCTTCACCCAGCGCGTGACCGGATCGTTCGGCCACTGCGCGGCATTCCTCCAGCAGACGCAGTGTTATCACCGCCCCTTCGGGCGCCGCAACGATATCGCCGATCGGAGCGCGCATCAGGCAAGTGATGCCGGCCAGTGAGGCCAGAAACACCCACTTATCCCACATGTCCTGCAGGATCGAGTTGCTGGGACGGGCCTCAAACCCAGCGTCCGTCAGACACTGGGTGATCCAGCACATGCGCTCGCTCGACGTACCGTCGCGCTCACCAAACGTCAGGCTGTGCGACGGGTTGAGATGTCGCACGACGCCCTGCGCATCCAGCGTGGCCGCGATTACGCATTGACCACCCAGCACATGTTCCGCGCCGAATCGGGCATCAAGAAGATCCAGATGCCGCATGCCGTTCAACAACGGCAGGATCGTGGTTTGCGGCCCGATGGCCGGCGCGATATCCGTCATGGCCTCATCCAGACCGTAGGCCTTGCAACTCAACAGCACGAGGTCGTAGGGCGTATGCAGCTCGCTCGCCAGTACGGTGGGTGGTGCAGGCAGCGTCACGTCACCCGCCGCACTGCGTATCTGCAGTCCGCTACGTGCCAGCGCTGCCGCGCGAGCCGGACGCACCAGAAACGTTACGTCGCGACCGTGCTGCAACAAGCGTCCGCCAAAATACCCACCGATCGCCCCCGCGCCAACTATCAGAATACGCATCGCTCAATCTCCTGCGGTGGCGCTTTCAAGCATGCGCTCTATCCGCGCATCCTTGTCGGCCCACAGAGCATTCACCCAGGTCTGGAAGCGCTCACGAAATGCAGCGTCGCTTTCGTACTCGCCACGTAACTCGTCATGAATCGGCAACTCGCGCACCTGCACGCGAATATCCCGGATGCGACCGGAGATAAGGTCCATCAAGGTGCTTGGGCTGCCAGGGTAAACGATGGTCACGTCGAGGATGGCGTGCAATGCGTCACCCATGGCATTGAGCACAAACGCTACACCACCGGCCTTGGGTCGCAGAAGATGCCGATAGGGCGATGACTGTGCGTCATGCTTGACCGGCGTGAAACGCGTGCCTTCGACGAAGTTCATTACCGAGACCGGCATATGACGAAATTTTTCGCAGGCGCGACGGGTCGCTTCCATGTCCTTGCCCTGCAACTCAGGATGCGCTGCCAGCATCTCCTTCGAGTAGCGCTTCATGAAGGGAAAATCCAGCGCCCACCATGCTGGCCCCAGCAGAGGCACCCAGATCAACTGACTCTTAAGAAAGAACCGCAGAAACGGGATCCGCCGATTGAAGATCTTCTGCAGCACGGGAATATCCACCCAGCTCTGGTGATTGCACAGCACCAGATAGTTGCCGTCAGTGCGCAGACCGTCGAGGCCATCGAGCTGCCAGCGCGTGCGGGTGAACCACTCGAACATCAAACTGTTGAATGCAATCCAGCTTTCCGCAATAACGATCAGCGCACGCGAGCAGCCGCGCCGGATCGCGCGGATCGGCAGCATTACCTTGAGCAGCGACAGCGCAAACAGCGGCAGCACATGCAGCACGAGATTAATCGTGAGCAGCAGCATCACAAACGGCAATCGGATCAGGCCGGGAAGTGTGGCAAACATGAGACTCTATCGTGAAGGTGGTCTGTGCAGAGTAGCTCCCTACGCGTTGCGGCGGAAAGCGCTGCGTCCGGACTCACATCAGCAGCTTGCGCACCTTGAGCAGGGCCACGACGAAGTTGTCGATTTCCTCACGCGTATTGTAGAACGCCAGCGAGGCGCGCAGCGTGGCGGGCACGTCGTAGAACTGCATCAATGGATGCGCGCAATGATGGCCGGAGCGCACGGCAATGCCTTGCAGATCGAGCAAGGTTGCCATGTCGGTAGCCTGGGTGCCCTCGATGAGGAACGAGATCACCGGCTCCTTCTCCTTTGCCTCACCGAAGATGCGCAGGCCCGGGATTTCGCGCAACCGTTCGGTGGCATAGGTGAGAAGCTGTTGCTCCCACGCGTGAATCGCTTCGAAGCCTACCGACTGGTAGTAATCGAGCGCAGCGCTCAAGCCGACGAAGCCCGCAATGTTCGGCGTACCCGCTTCGAATTTGTGAGGTGGTGCGGCGAAGGTGGTGCCGCTGAAGCGCACTTCCCGTATCATCTCGCCGCCACCAAAGAACGGTGGGATCGCCTCAAGATGTTCACGCCTGGCCCAGAGCGCGCCGGTGCCGGTAGGCGCCAGCATCTTGTGCCCGGTGAACGCGTAGAAATCACAGCCCAGCGCCTGCACATCGACAGGGCGATGTGGCAGCGCCTGCGACCCATCCACCAGCAGCGGAATGCCACGCTTTTTGCATTCGCGTGCGATTTCGCGCACCGGGTTCACCGTGCCCAGTACGTTCGAAACATGCGTTACGCAAGCCAGCTTCACATCCGCAGTCAACATCGCGACGAACTCTTCGACTATCAATTCACCGCGCTCGTTGATTGGCGCCGCCTTGACCGTGGCGCCACTGCGCGCGGCGACCAGCTGCCACGGCACAATGTTGGCGTGATGCTCCATCACCGTACTGAGGATCGTGTCCCCCGGTTTCAGCCGCGGCAACGCATAGCTGTAGGCGACCAGGTTGATCGATTGGGTGGTGCCGGAAGTGAGGATCAATTCATTGCGCGACGACGCATTGATGAAACGCGAAAGCTTGTCACGCGCGCCTTCATAGGCGGCCGTCGCCTCTTCGCCAAGCTGATGCACTGCGCGCGACACATTCGCGTTGTGCTCGCGGTAGTGTGAATTCATCGCTTCGATGACGGACAACGGCTTCTGACTGGTATTCGCGTTGTCGAAATACACCAGCGGCTTGCCATGCACCGTCCGCGACAGCAACGGGAAATCCTCGCGGATGCGCTGGACGTCGAAGACCGTGGCGGGGATGACTGCTGCGTTCATGGCGACTCCTGTTTTGCTTCCTCCCAACCTTCCCGTGCAAGCAAGGGGAGGAGAAGATCATGTCGGCAAATGCGCTACCAACAAAGTGGATAGATGTTCGCGCAATGCCTCGTTCGGTAGATCGTCCAGCACGGCGCGACAGAACGCCGCGGTCAGCAGTGCGCGCGCTTCGGCTTGCGGAATGCCGCGGGAGCGCAGATAAAACAGCGATCGCTCATCCAGTTGACCGACGGTGGCGCCGTGCGCAGCCTTCACCTCGTCAGCGTAAATTTCCAATTCCGGCTTGGTGTCGATCTCGGCACTGGGCGACAACAGCAGGTTCTTGTTGCTGAGACTGGCATCGCTGCCATCGGCCCCTGGCGCCACCACGATCGCCCCGCGGAACACACCGCGTGCACGATCATTCGCGACACCGCGCCATTTCGATGAGGACCGGGTGTTCAGCGCCTGATGGCGGATCGCCAGTTGCGTATCGATATGCTGGCGCCCATGGGGCATGAACACCCCACGTGTATCCAGCTGTGCCTCGTCCCCGATGAGTTGGGCATGCAGGTCGTGACGCACTAACGCACCACCGAGCTCAAGCACATGCAGCGTAGCTTGGGCTCGAGCGTGCAATCGAAGATTGCTGCGCCGAATCAAGCTCGCGCCGATCGCGGCATTCTGCAACAAGGTGTGCTGCAGGCGCGCGCCTTCGCGTAATTCGATGTCGCTGACCAGCGTTGCCAAGTGGGTCTGATCGTCCGTGGCCACGTGTTGCTCAATCAAGGTAAGTTCGGCACCCTCACCCAACTCGATCACATTACGCGCATGCCAAGCTAACGCGGCTTCAGCGGCTGCGCCGACAAAGATGAGCTGCACTGGGGCATCAATTTTCGCGTTTGCTTCGATGCGCAACACCACACCGTCACTCGCGTTGGCTGCGTTGATTCGCGCGAACGCGTCGCCGGTCTCGCGGTAATGCCGTGACAGGGCAAATCTCAGCGGCTGCACGTCGCCTTGCAATGCTTGCGACAACGGTTGCAGCGTAAGGCCGGCCGGCAGGCTATCCAACACTGATAGATCAGCGCGAAACACGCCGTTGACGAAGACCAGCTTCGGCCCATCGATACCCGGTAAGGCCAGCGACGCTGTGTCCACCTTGCGCGTTTGCGCGTGACCGTCGCCGTTGGCAAAGCGACGCTGTGCGAGCGCTCGAAGCGCGGTGTATTTCCACGCCTCTACCCGTGTGTCCGGCAGACCGGCGCTGGCGAACGCCTCACGGTTTTCTCGTCGCGCGGTGTCCAGCCACGCAATGCCACTATCGGGTAGCGGAGCGTCGAGCAGTGACTCTACTAACGGCAGCGGGGCCGGCTGGCTCATGCCGCGGCTCCCTCACCGATACCGACGTAACCGTGTTCTTCCAATTTCAGCGCTAACGATTTGTCGCCACTTTCGACGATGCGACCATCGGCCAGCACATGCACGAAATCCGGAACCACGTAATCGAGCAGACGCTGGTAATGAGTGATCATCAGGAACGCCCGCTCCGGCGAGCGTAGCGCGTTGACGCCCTGCGCAACCTGCTTCAACGCGTCGATGTCGAGGCCGGAGTCGGTCTCGTCAAGAATGGCCAGTTGCGGTTCGAGCACGGCCATCTGGAAAATTTCATTGCGCTTTTTCTCGCCGCCGGAGAAACCTTCGTTGACGGCGCGATGCAGCAACTCATCGGAAATCTGCATCACCTTCAGCTTCTCGCGCACGAGCTTGAGGAAATGCATCGAGTCGAGTTCCTTCTCGCCGCGCACCTTGCGTTGCGCGTTGAAGGCCGCACGCAGGAAATACGTATTGTTGACGCCGGGTATTTCAACCGGGTACTGGAACGCGAGGAAGACACCAGCTGCAGCGCGCGCTTCGGGCTCCAGCGCTAGCAGATCGATGCCATTGTAGGTCACCGTACCAGCCGTCACTTCGTAACCTTCGCGACCCGATAGCACATTGCCCAGCGTCGACTTGCCGGCGCCGTTCGGCCCCATGATCGCGTGCACCTCGCCCGCGTTTACAGTGAGGCTGAGCCCCTTGAGTATTTCCCGGCCCTCGACGCGGGCGTGCAGGTTTTCGATTTTCAGCATGACTGTTCCTGATCTTGATCCCTCGCCCACGGGGCGAGGATTTGCGGATGGCGGTTCGGCGTGATCGGCAATGCGCCGCACCGCATGAACCCTCATCCGCCCTTCGGGCACCTTCTCCCGGCGGGGGAAGGCATTCGCTAGCCGACGGCACCTTCCAGCGACACCTCAAGCAATTTTTTCGCCTCCACCGCAAACTCCATCGGCAGTTCGCGGAACACCTGCTTGCAGAAGCCGTCGACGATCATCGACACAGCATCTTCGGTGCTGATGCCACGCGAGCGGCAGTAGAACATCTGGTCGTCGGAGATCTTGGAGGTGGTTGCCTCGTGCTCGACGATCGCGGTGGGGTTTTTCACTTCCATATACGGGAAGGTGTGCGCGCCACATTTCTTGCCGATCAGCAGCGAGTCGCACTGCGTGTAGTTGCGCGCGCCTTCCGCACCCTTCTCCATCTTGACCAGGCCGCGATAGCTGTTGGAACTGAGCCCGGCGCTGATGCCTTTGGAGACGATCTTCGACTTGGTGTATTTGCCAAGGTGGATCATCTTGGTGCCGGTATCGGCCTGCTGATGATGATGCGTCAGCGCGACCGAATAAAACTCGCCGACCGAACGATCGCCGCGCAGCACCACGCTGGGATACTTCCAGGTGACGGCCGAACCGGTTTCCACCTGCGTCCAGGAAATCTTCGAATCGTCACCGCGGCAGTCGCCACGCTTGGTGACAAAGTTGTAGATGCCACCGACGCCGTTCTCGTCGCCGGGATACCAATTCTGCACGGTGGAATACTTGATCTGCGCGCGCTCCAGCGCGACCAGTTCAACCACCGCCGCGTGCAATTGGTTTTCATCGCGCTTTGGCGCAGTGCAGCCTTCCAGATAGGAAACGTGACTGCCCTCCTCGGCGACGATCAGCGTGCGCTCGAACTGACCCGTGTTCTGCGCGTTGATGCGGAAATAGGTGGACAGTTCCATCGGGCAACGCACACCCTTCGGGATGAATACGAAACTGCCATCGGAAAACACCGCCGAGTTCAGTGCGGCGAAGAAGTTGTCGCCAGTCGGCACCACACTGCCCAGATACTTTTGCACCAGTTCGGGATATTCGCGAATTGCCTCGCTCATCGAACAGAACAACACGCCGGCGGCGGCAAGCTCCTTGCGGAATGTGGTGCCGACCGACACCGAATCGAATACGGCATCGACCGCCACACCCGCCAGTCGGGCGCGTTCGTGCAACGGCACGCCAAGCTTTTCGTACGTGGCCAGCAACGCCGGATCGACTTCGTCCAACGATTTCAAACCCGCCTTGGGCGCGGCGTAATAGCTGATGGCCTGATAATCGATCGGATCGATCTTGAGCTTCGCCCAGTCCGGCGTGGGCATGGTCAGCCAGTGGCGATAGGCATCGAGTCGCCATTCCGTCATCCACGGCGGCTCCTGCTTGATCGCAGACAGTTGCCGAATCGTGTCTTCGCTGAGACCAGGCGGCAGGCTGGTCATCTCGATGTCGGTGACGAAGCCGGCTGCGTATCCGCGGCCAAGCACCTCGGCAACCTCGGCGTTGTCGCGCAGTGCGGTGGCGGTGCTGCTTTCGCGGGTCATGGTGTCATTCATTCGGTGGTCACCTCGCCGGCTTTTACGGTGACGGCGATTTTCTGGATCGCTGTCGGCCGCACGGGCGGCGGCTTGAGCATGTCGGCCAGACTCACGGCACGCAGGGTATGGTCGAGCACGCTGTTGATCTGCTGCCAACTGCCGCGCACGCCGCATTGCGATTCACGATCACACTGACCTTCGGCCACGCTGCATTCGGTCATGCCGATCGGCCCTTCCAGTGCCTCGACGATTTCCGCCAGTGAAATGTCGGTCGCCGGCCGGGCCAGTCGATAGCCGCCGTTGACACCGCGGAATGATTCAACGAGTGCGGCGTGACTCAGCGCTTTCAGCAGCTTGCTCACCGTCGGCAGCTCCAGCCGTGTTTCGTCGGCAATCTGCACCGTACTGAGCACATCGGCCGGATGCGCGGCGATGCAGGTCATCACCACGGTGGCGTAATCGGTAAGTCGGCTGACTCGGAGCATAGGAACGCTCAGGCCTGGGGAGCTTGAATCGGGACTAAAATGGTACTGATTCAGAGCGACGCGGTCAATGCCGGCCGCTAATGCACCGTGACAGTGCAATGCTCATCCTCACTTTCCCGATTATCGTGCATGTCGTCCTTCACGTCTGGCGCAGATGATTGAAAACAAAGCCGATGCCTCGCTGCTGCGCCATGGCACGCATCGTGCTGCACTGCAATAGGGGTCACTGCAGGGGAATGCGATGAAGTGGATCACGGCCATCATCAAGCCATTCACGCTGGACGACGTGCGCGAGGCATTGAGCGAAGCCGGCGTGCACGGCATGACGGTCACCGAAGTAAAGGGCTTCGGCCGCCAGCACGGGCATACCGAGTTGTATCGCGGGGCTGAATACGTCGTCGATTTCTTGCCCAAATTGAAAATCGAAGTGGCGGTCGCCGACGACCGCCTGGAACACGCGATCGAGGCGATCAGCATCGCGGCCCGCACCGGCAAGATCGGCGACGGCAAGATCTTTGTCGGCGAACTCGAACAGGCCATTCGTATCCGCACCCAGGAGCTCGACGCCGATGCGCTCTAAGCGACCGACACTTGGTTGCACCATGCTTGCGATCTGCAGCGGCCTCGCCTTGTGTTCGCCCGCCTTCGCACAAACTACCCCGGCGCCCGCACTGAACAGTGGCGACACCGCCTGGATGATCGTCGCCAGCATGCTGGTATTGATGATGACGATACCCGGCGCAGCGTTGTTCTACGGCGGCATGGTGCGCGCCAAGAATCTGCTGTCGGTGATGATGCAATGTTTCGCGATCACCGCGCTGGTGACTGTGCTGTGGATGGTCTACGGCTACTCGCTTGCATTCAGTACCGAGGGCATGAGCGCCGGTGTCGTGAATTGGCACTCGATGGTCGGCGGACTGAATCGCGTCATGCTGGCCGGATTGACGCCGACATCGCAGTACCAGACCGTGCCGGAAAGTGTGTTCGTGATGTTTCAGCTCACCTTCGCGATCATCACGCCGGCGCTGATCATTGGTGCATTTGCCGAACGGATGAAGTTCAGCGCGATGCTCTGGTTCAGCGGACTATGGCTCACCTTCGTGTACTTGCCGATGGCACACATGGTGTGGAGCGGACCGGGTTCGCTGCTCGGCGACCTGGGCGTCATCGACTTTGCCGGAGGCACGGTGGTGCACATCAACGCCGGTATCGCCGGCCTGGTTGCCTGCCTGGTGATCGGCAGGCGCCTGGGTTATCCGCAGACGCCTATGGCCCCACACAACCTTGGCTACACCGTGATCGGCGCCAGCCTGCTATGGCTGGGCTGGTTCGGTTTCAACGCGGGCTCGGCAGTGGCGGCCAATGGCAGCGCTGGCATGGCGATGCTGGTGACGCAGATCGCTACCGCTGCAGCGGCGATCGGATGGGTCGCGGTCGAATGGATCACCCACAAGCGCGCCAGTGTCCTGGGCATTGCCTCCGGTGCTGTGGCCGGACTTGTGGCGGTGACACCCGCCGCAGGTACAGCTGGCCCTGGTGGCGCACTGGTCTTGGGCTTGATTGCCGGCGCGGCCTGTTTCTTCAGTGCGACCAAGCTCAAGCGTCGTTTCGGTTACGACGATTCATTGGACGTGTTCGGCGTGCACGCGATTGCCGGCATTATCGGCGCACTGCTTACCGGCCCGCTGGCGTCGCCGAAACTCGGTGGATTCGGCACGGTAACGTCGCTGTTCGGCCAGTTGTGGATCCAGGCCAAGGGCGTGGGCTTTACCATCGTGTGGAGCGCCGTGTTGAGCCTGGTGATACTGAAACTGCTCGATCGCACGATTGGCTTGCGTGTGGATGCCGAGCAGGAACAGATCGGGCTGGATCTCGCCGAGCACGAGGAACGGGCTTACAACTTGTCGTAGTGCCGCAAGGGACCTGTCTGATCCAGGTCCCTTGCGGCACCCTGATAAGCTGGCCACGTTTTGTCATCGACCGACTTCATGGACAGTATTCAAGACCGCGCCGCCGCCCGCCTCGCCTGGGCCCGCACCACGCTCAGCGACCCCGCGCTGACCTTGGTATCCGCTTCGGCGGATGCCAGCTTTCGCAGCTACTGGCGTACCCAGCAAGGCGAAAACCGCAGCTGGATCGTGATGGACTCACCTCCCGCCCAGGAAGATCCGCAACCCTGGGTGGAGATCGGCGCGCGCCTGTGCGCTGCGGGTCTGCACGTGCCAGCGGTGCGCGCCCATGATCTGCAACAAGGTTTGCTGTTGATCGAGGATCTTGGCTCCCGGCTGTATCTGCCAGCATTGAATGAAGACACGGTCGACGCCTTGTATGACGACGCGATGGACGCGTTGCTGCGCATGCAATCCCATGCAGACGTCACCGGCATGCAGCCTTACGACGCGGCTTTCCTGAAACGCGAACTGGAGATCATGCCGGAGTGGCTGCTCGGCAAGCATCTGGGCCATACGCTGAGTGGCGATGAATCGGACGTGCTGGAGGCCGCGTTCGACGTTTTGGTGAAAAGCGCATTGGAACAGCCGCGCTGCTTCGTGCATCGCGATTTCCACAGTCGCAATCTACTGATCGTCGAAGAAAATAATCCCGGCATTGTGGACTTTCAGGGCGCATTACTGGGGCCCATCACTTACGATCTAGCCTCGCTGTTGCGGGACTGCTACATCGTGTGGAATCCCGAACGGGTCACAGCTTGGGTGGAGAACTATCGCCTGCGTCTGCAATCCGCGAAATTGATTGATGCCACGGTCAGTCGTGAGCGCTTCCAGCGCTGGTTCGACCTGATTGGCCTGCAGCGGCACATCAAAGTACTCGGCATCTTCTGTCGCCTTTACTACCGCGATGGCAAGCACGGCTATCTAGATGATCTGCCGCGCGTGTATGACTACGTCAGCCATGTGGCAAGCCGATACCCGGAACTTGCCGGGCTGGTCGCGCTGCTTGAGCGTTGCGTCGGTGAACGCAATCTAAGTGCGGTGGATTCATGAAACACGCGTTGATCTTCGCCGCCGGGCTTGGCGAGCGCATGCGGCCACTCACCGACCATACGCCGAAACCGTTGCTCGAGGTTGCCGGCAAACCTTTGATCGTGTGGCATCTGGAAAAGCTGGCTGCTGCCGGCGTGCATTACGTGGTGATCAACACCTCGCATCTGGCTGAGCGATTTCCCGACACGCTTGGCGACGGCTCGCGCTGGGGTCTGCGCATCCGCTATGCGTACGAAGGACCGACCCCTTTGGAAACCGGCGGCGGCATGTTGAATGCGCTACCGCTATTGGGCGACGAGCCGTTCATTGCGGTGAACGGCGATATCTGGACCGATGCTGATTTCGCGACGCTGCCAGCCGCACCGATCGGCCTTGCGCATCTGCTGCTGGTCAACAATCCGCCGCAGCATCCACGCGGTGATTTCGTACTGGATGCAGATAGCATCGTGCATGACAACGGCGAACCGCGATTGACGTTCAGCGGTATAGGCGTCTATCGCCAGGACATACTGCGCGACTGGCGAGGCGTCATGGGGGCCGCTGTCGGCGTGGAGGCAAAACCACCGCGCTTCAAGCTCGCCCCCCTTCTGCGCGCAGCCATGGAAACCGGCGCTGTCAGTGGCGGGCACTATCGCGGCGCATGGACTGACGTGGGCACGCCAGAGCGACTCGCGCAGCTGGAGGTCACACTATCCGACCATCAGGACCAGTATCCAGGCAGCCTTGGCGCACCTGTGTAGCGCCTCGCGTAGGTTGGGGTGAGCGCAGCGAACGCTAAAGACGCCTTGAGTTTTGCTCCTCCCCCTGCCTGCCCCGAAGAAGGGACTTCCTGCGGTCGCAGGGGAGGCTGGTTGGAAGTGGCTTTTGATCTTCGGCGAAGAGCGGTCCCACCCCAGCCCTCCCCTGCGAGCAGGGGAGGGAGCACTGCAAAAAAAAGGCCCGGGAAACCGGGCCTCTTTCGACAAACCAGCGCGCTTACGGGCGCCGTGCCAGTTCCGGGTTTTCCCTCGTCACCGGCATCAGATCCTTCTTCGACACCCCAAGCCACAACAGGATCGGGCTGGCGACGAAGATCGACGACAGCGTACCGACCACGATGCCGATCAGCATGGTGACGGCGAAGCCATGCACCGCCGTACCACCGAAGAAGAACAAGGCGCCCATCGCAATGCCCGTGAACAGTGACGTGATGATGGTTCGCGACAAAGTATTGTTGATCGAGCGATTGAGAATTTCCTCAGGCTCGGCCTTGCGCGCCGAGCGGAACAGCTCGCGGATACGATCGAACACCACCACCTTGTCGTTGATCGAGTAACCGATCACAGCCAGCACGGATGCCAGCACGGTCAAGTCGAACTCACGCTGCACCAGCGCCAGGATGCCCAGCGTCACCAGCACATCGTGCACCTCGGTTGCCAGTGCGGCGATCGCAAACCTGCGCTCGAAACGTATCCACAGATAGAAGCCGATGCCGAGTATCACCAGCAAGGCCGCGTAGATGCCGTCGGTGCGCAACTCGGTGCCCACTTCGGCGCTGACGAAGTCGCGGCTCTTGAGCTTGGCGTCCGTGCGTGAGATCTGCAGCATCTTGGTCACGTCCGCGGCGATGCGGTCGAGGTTGACCTTGCCATCCGCCTGCGTGCCGCCCGGATCGTCCTTCGCCTGAAAGCGGATCGACACTTCACGGGTGCCACCGAGGCTCTGCACGATGGCGTTCTCGATACCACCCTTGACCAGCGACACGCGTACGTCGGAAATCTCCACGGGCTGGTCGTAATCGACCACCAGCGAAACGCCACCGGTGAAATCCAGGCCGTAGTTGAGTCCCTTGGTCACGATCAGTACGACCGAGGCAATCATCAGGAACGCGGCGATCGCAATGCTGAACTTGCGCATGCCCAGGAACGGGATATTGCTGTTGTGATTGAAGATTTCCATGAGTTCTTGTTCCTCTTCAGACCGACAACGTCTTGAGCTTGCGGTGGCCATGAATCAAGGCGGTAAACGCGTGGGTCAGCGTCACCGAGGTGAACAGCGAGGTCAGGATGCCGATCATCAGCGTGACGCCGAAGCCCTTGATCGCGCCGGTACCCATTGTGGTCAGCGCCAGCGCGGCGATAAGGTGGGTGACGTTCGCATCGAGAATGGTGGACCACGCCTTTTCGTAACCAGCGCGAATCGCGGCGTGCGGCGTGGAACCATTGCGCAGTTCCTCACGCACGCGTTCGCAGATCAGCACGTTCGCATCGATCGCCATGCCCAGCGTCAGCACGATACCGGCAACACCGGGCATGGTCAGGGTGACGCCAATCAACGACATCACCGCAACCAGTATCACCAGGTTGAAGAACAGCGCGATGTCGGCCACCAGACCGAACAGCTTGTAGTAGACCGCCGCCGCCAGCAGCACCAGCGCCAGACCCAGCATGACCGCCTTGAAACCCTTGTCGATATTGTCCTGACCGAGGCTCGCACCGATCACGCGCTCCTCGACGATGTCCACTGGCGCAGCCAGCGCGCCGCCCTTGAGCAGCAAGGCAAGGTCCGAGGCTTCTTTGGAGCTGCCCAGGCCGCTGGTTTCAAACTGACGGCTGAAAGCACCCTGGATAGTGGCGTCGTTGATCACCGTCTCGGTGATCTTCGGCGTGCGTACTTCCTTGCCGTCGACCATTTTCGTATCGACCACGCGCTCGACATACACCACCGCCATGGGCTTGCCGATGTTGTCGTTGGTGAAGTCGCCCATTTTCTTGGCGCCAGCGGCGTTCAACGTGACGTTGACGTTGGGCGTGCCGGTCCGTGTATCGGTGCCGGAGGAGGCATCTGTCAGCTCGTTGCCGTTGACGATGATCCGTTTGCTTACAAGCACGGGCGCATGCGTGCCGCGCATGTAGTAGAGGTTCGCATCCGGCGGAATATTGCCGGTTTTGGCCGCCTCTTGTGCTGCCGGATCGCCGGGATAGCCGATGCCTGCACGGTATTGCAGGGTGGCCGTGGCACCGATCAGTTTCTTGGCCTCGGCCGGATCCTGCACGCCAGCCAGCTCGACCACGATACGGTTATCGCCCTGCTGCTGAATCAGCGGCTCGGACACACCCAGCGCATTGATGCGGTTGCGCAGCGTTTCCAGATTCTGCGTGATCGTGCCCGAGGACAGCGAGCGCAACTTTTCCGGCTTGATCACGGCGTTGAGCACAAAACGATCGCTGGTGTTCGGACCGTTCGACACATTGAGATCGGCGAACTCGTTGGCAATCAAGTCCGAAGACTTGGTGCGGTCGTCGGCCGAATGCAGGATCACCGCAACGCCCTGTCCATGCACCACATTGCGCGCGACCGATTCGTAATGGATGTTTTTATCGCGCAGCAAGCTGCGGATGTCGTCGGCGTAGCTGTCTTCCTGTTTGTCGAGCACATCGTCCTGATCCACCTGCATCAGGAAATGCACGCCGCCCTGCAGATCCAGGCCCAGCGGCATCGAACGCGCGCCCACGGCGCGCAACCATGCCGGCACCGTCGATTGCAGCTTGAACGCGACCGTGTAGCCGTCCCCCAGCGCCGTACGGATCGCGTCGGCGCCGCTCTTCTGCACATCCGTATTCGCGAACGTCGCCAGCAACTGGTCGCCCTGCACGACCACTTCGCCGGTCGCGATGTTCTGCTTGGCCAGCGCAGAAGTCACTTTCTGCTGAATGGACGGGTCGATCGGCGGTGCGTCGCGGTTAGCGGTGACCTGCACGGCCGGCGCCGGTATAAACGCATTCGGCAACGCGTAAACGATGCCGAACAACATCACCAGGGCTACCAGCGCGTACTTCCAGCGGGGAAAATCACTCATGCCTTGAATCCATCAAAGCCGCGGCACCAAGCCACGGCGGTAGTGACAATCGGGGATATCACGTGAGAGCAGCCTAACCGGAGGCGACCATCACCTGTTCGCTTCTCAAACAGACTTCAGCGAACCCTTGGGCAACACCTGCGAAACAGCGCCCTTCTGCACCTTGACCATCACATTGGCCGAGATTTCGACCGTGATGAAGGTCTCGCCCACTTCGTCCACACGCCCTGCGATACCACCATTGGTGACCACCTCGTCGCCCTTGGACAGGCTGGAGACCAGCGCACGATGCTCTTTCTGGCGCTTCATCTGTGGGCGGATCATCATGAAATACATCAGCGCGAACAGCAGGATCAATGGCCCGAAGGTCCACAGCGGGTTGCCAGCGGCAGCAGGACCGGCAGCCGGAGCCGCCTGGGCAATCACGAACGGGATCGGAAAACTCATTGCTTTTTGTCTCGCAAGTTATGGCGGCAGCAGGGATTTCAGCTGAACGCCCGGTAAAAGATCGTCGATTATGCCACGCGCCCCCCGACCGTGCACGGCGCGCCGTAACGCGCTGCGACGGCTGCTGAATGGCTATTGAGGGCAGCTGGCGTCGGTTGCAAGGTCCCCCAAAGCCAGCCCGCTGACCCTACGGATACTCAGCTGACAACGGCGCCCTGTCTCTGTGCATAGAAGGCGGCGACGAATGCCTCCAGTGTGCGGCTGGCAATCGCCTCGCGCAGCCCAGCCATCAGGCGCTGGTAGTAGCGCAGGTTGTGGATGGTGGCGAGCTGGCTACCAAGGATTTCGTTGCAACGGTCGAGATGGCGCAGGTAAGCCCGCGAAAAGCCATTCGAGCAGGCGTAGCAGTCACAGCCCTCCTCGATGACCCGCGTATCGGTGGCGAACTTCGCATTGCGGATGCGCAACGTCCCTTCCGCCGTGAACAGAAAGCCATTGCGTGCATTGCGCGTCGGCATCACGCAATCGAACATGTCGACGCCGCGACGTACCGCCTCGACGATATCTTCCGGCCGGCCCACGCCCATCAGATAGCGGGGTTTGTCGGCGGGCAGCAACGGCACCGTGAAATCCAGCGCGTGGTTGCGCTCCGCTTCCGGTTCGCCCACCGCAAGGCCACCCACCGCATAGCCATCGAACCCGATGTTGACCAGCCCCGCGGCGGAACGCTGACGCAGGTTTTCGTAAACGCTGCCCTGCACGATGCCGAACAACGCGTTCGGATTCTTCAGGTCGTCGAAGCTGCGACGCGAACGCTCGGCCCAGCGCAGGCTCAGCTCCATCGAGTCGCTGGCGACCTTCTCGGTCGCCGGATACGGCGTGCACTCGTCGAAGATCATCGCGATGTCCGAGTCCAGCGTCTTCTGGATCCGCATCGACTCCTCCGGCGACAGAAACACCTTGGAGCCATCGACCGGCGAGGCAAACGTCACGCCCTCCTCGGTGATCTTGCGCTTGTGCGCCAGCGAGAACACCTGGAACCCGCCCGAGTCAGTGAGGATCGGTTGGTCCCAGCCGATGAACTTGTGCAGCCCACCGAACTTCTCGACGATCTCCAGCCCTGGCCGCAAAAACAGATGAAACGTATTACCCAGGATGATCTCGGCACCAACCTCGCGAATGTCGCGCGGCGTCATCGCCTTGACCGAGCCGTACGTACCGACCGGCATGAACGCCGGCGTCTGCACCGTGCCACGGGCAAACGTGAGGCGACCGCGGCGGGCGGCGCCATCGGTGGCTAGGAGATCGAATTGGAGGGAAGTCATCAGGACATTATCGCGTGTTTGGGCGTTATCTTCTGCGTGGGGATGTTGTCGGTGCTTCGTTTGTCCCCAAGGGACTACCCCCTGAGCGGTCTTTGTGGGAGTGACTTCAGTCGTGATGCTCTGGCTTGAGGAGCCCCACATAGGCGGTGGGACAAGGCTCTTGATCTTCGGACGAAGAGCAACCCCTCCCCAACCCTCCCCTGCAAGCAGGGGAGGGAGCACATCTGCCGCGCATGGAGTTTGCACGGCTTCGGCTTGGGCTTGGGCTTGGGCTTGGGCTTGGGATTCAGCTTCAGCTTGGATTTTGCTCCTGCTCCGGCCCTGCTTTTGATCCAGCTCTTACAAACAGTGCGCGCAGGACGCGCGCCGCTGTACCGGGGCCCCTGTGCGGCGGTGAGGCGGGGTCGACAGGCCCGCAGGGGGATCGACAGGGATGTCGATCCCTTTTCGTCAGGACAGGAGTCCTGTCGAAAAGCCCGGCCCCGCCTCACGGACTTGCCGGGCAGGGATGCCCGGCAAGCGCCAAGCGGGGTGGCCTTCTCTTTGGGTTACTTTTCTCTTGGCCACGCAAGAGAAAAGTGACTCGCCCTCCGAAGGAGGACGAAACGCTCTTGAGCTCTTGAGCTCTTGAGCTCTTGAGCTCTTGAGCTCTTGAGCTCTTGAGCTCTTGAGCTCTTGAGCTCTGAAGAAAACCAAACAGCGAAGCCAGAGCATCGCGACTGAAGTCGCTCCCACCAGAGCATCGCGCACAGGGTGCGCTCCTACAAAACAGCAAGAGCAGCGGCACATCACGGGCAAGGGCAGTGGACTCCGGCCTGCGCCGGGGTGAAGGTAGATCAAAGATTCCGCAAGCGCCGTCACTTCGCGAAAAGCCGCGAGCGCCGTCCTTTGCGAAGAGCTAGGCCGCGCTGGATCACATCCCCGGCGGCAGGATCAACATCGCGTCACCATATGAAAAGAAGCGGTACCGCTGCTCGACCGCGTGTCGATAGGCATCCAGCATGAACTCGCGCCCAGCCAATGCCGACACCAGCATCAGCAACGTCGATTGCGGCAGATGGAAATTCGTGAGCAGGCCGTCGATGCTGCTGAAACGATAGCCAGGAAAGATGAAGATCTGCGTTTCGCCAGCGAACGGATGCAGCTCGCCGTCTTTGCTGGCGCTTTCCAGCGCGCGCACCACCGTGGTACCTACCGCGATCACGCGACCGCCGGCAGCGCGCGTGCGCCGAATCTGTTCGATCAGGCTGGCGCCGACGTTCAGCCATTCGCGATGCATCTGGTGATCTTTCAGATCGTCCGCACGCACCGGCTGAAACGTACCGGCACCGACGTGCAGCGTGATGTAACCGAAATCGACCCCTCGCTCGCGCAGATCGGCCAGCATCGCCTCATCGAAGTGCAAGCCGGCAGTGGGTGCGGCGACGGCGCCAGGCGCGCGCGCGAATACGGTCTGGTAGCGCTCCATGTCGCTGGCGTCGGCATGCCGCTCGATGTACGGCGGCAACGGCATTTCGCCGAGCTTGAGCAGCAGTTTTTCCAGCGGCTCGGGGGCATCGAAACGCAATCGGAAAAACCCCTCGTCGCGACCCAGCACGACAGCATGGCTGCCATCGGCAAGTTCGATCCGCCCACCCTCTTTCGGCTTCTTGCTGACACCGAGCTGCACGGTGGCCTCATGCGCACCGGTAACGCGCTCGATCAGGATTTCCACCGCGCCACCGGTACTCTTGCGGCCGAACAAACGTGCCGGCAATACACGGGTATCGTTGAATACCAGCAAATCACCGGGCCGCAGGAATTCGGGCAACTCACGAAACAACCGGTCCTGCTGCGTTTGCTGCGTCACATCCAACAGCAACAGACGGCTGGCCGAACGTTCGGCCAATGGCGCCTGCGCGATCAGTTCGGGCGGCAGTTCAAAATCGAAATCGGACTTCTTCAAGATCAGCTCGGCTTGCGTTTACGGGCGATGGATAACGGCACATTATCCCGCAGTGGGGTCAAGCCGGCATGTGCATCGCGCAGGTTACAGCCAGCCCTTCTGCCGTGCCATGCGATATGCCTCAATGCGATTGGCGACACCTAGCTTGCCGATCGCTTCGGACAGGTAATTGCGCACCGTGCCATGCGACAGATTCAACTGCGTGGCGATGTCGCCAGCCGACTGACCCTCGCCAGCCAAACGCAATACCTGTCGCTCGCGATCGTTCAACGGGTCGGCTTCCGACCATGCTTCCAGCGCGAGTTGCGGGTCGATCGCGCGGCCACCGCGATGCACAGTACGCAGCGCTTCGGCGAGGTTCTCTGCCGGCGCGTCCTTGAGCAGATAACCGGATACCCCGGCATCCAGTGCGCGCCGCAGAAATCCGGGGCGTGCGAACGTGGTGACGATGACCACTTTTATCGGCAACTCCTGGCGCTGAATGCGTTGTGCCAGTTCGAGCCCGGTGAGGCCAGGCATTTCGATGTCGGTAACAAGTACGTCGGGCTTCAGCCTTTGCAGCTCGCGCCACGCCATCTCACCGTCAGCGGCGGAGCCGAGCACCTCGATGTCTGATTCGAGGTTGAGCAGCGCAAATAATGCGCCGCGCACCATCGCCTGATCCTCGGCCAGCAAGACACGGATCATGCGGTGGTTTCCTTATGTCGACCAAAGTGTGCGCAGGATGTCACAACGTCGGTGCCTGTTGAAAACGGTGATGGGCTCATGCAACAGGTTGTCCTGGAGTCGTACTCGTATGTTCGGCGAGCGGCATTTCCGGCGTAGGTCTTGACGCTTCGACCAGTCGAAGTATCGGTACCGGAATCACCACCCGCAAACGCGTTCCCTGCCCGCGCGGTGATTCGATTGCCAGCGTGCCTCCCAACGCATGCACGCGCTCACGGATACCACTCAAGCCATTGCCGTCATGGTCGATGCCGCCACGGCCGTCATCGCTGATCTTCATGCAGACACTGGCGCGTTCGCGGGTCATTTCGACCTTTGCGGATCCTGCGCCGGCATGCCGCGCAATGTTCGTCACCGCCTCGCGCAATATCAACGAGAGCCCACGTTCTACATCACCTGGAAGATCGCTGGGCGGATGTCCGTAGTCAAAATGCACCCACGACGATTCCAGCAGCAGTCGCGCCGAAGCAAGTTCCGCGGCGAGATCAGTAGCGCGGAAGCCAGTGACGGCGCTGCGTACTTCCGCGAGCGCGTGGCGCGCCACCTTCTCGGCTTCTTCCACCTCGCGCTTGGCGGCTTCGACATCGCGGTCGAACAGTTTGCGCGAGAGTTCGAGCTTGAGTGTAATCAACGACAAGGTGTGGCCGAGCAAGTCGTGTAGATCACGGCCGATACGTTCGCGCTCGGCAGTGGCGGCGAGTCGGCGCACCTCGTCATGCGACAAACGAAGGGCCGCATCCTTTTCCTTGCTCAGGTGTTCGACTGCCGTGATGGTGCTGATGACCAGGGCAGTAGCAGGAATGATCACCAGCAGTGCAGTCGGATAGCCGATCCGCCAGGCCATCGCGACGAAGATGGCATTCATCAACAGCAGCTTTATCACGTACACGCGAAACGGTGCATTGCAGAAGCGCAACATCACGCAGCCGTACACGAAATAGCTCAGGCCGCTGCCATACCAGGGCAGCAACACCATGCTCAGTGCCACCATGCCGAATGGATAGAACTGCACCGTGCGTCGTGGCGCCAGCTGCATCTTGGCGAACAGTAGCAGGAACACCGGTATGGACCCAGCCGTGAACAGCAACCAGCTGCGCGTATAGCCGGCGACGCCGTGGTCGAACAACGGTGTGATGAATATCCACATCAACCACAGCAGATGCACGCTGTCGGCCCACGGCGACTTGCCTTGGCGAATGTCGTCGGCCACACCGGAGTCCGGTGCCGGGGTAAACCATCGGGCAATGAAGTCAGGCATCATGGCGCGGCTTTTCGTTGATGAATCGATAGGCACAGCATGCCACTTCATCCATGTCGGCGCAGGCGACGTGCCGCCAGCAGCAGCAATACTGCGGAGAACCCGAACAACACCAGAACGTGCGGCCACAGTGCCCCCTCGCGCAGGCCTACGGCCGTCAGTGCCAGCTGATTGAGGTGATAGCTGGGCCATATCGGGGCGAGCTGTTGCAGGAACTTCGGCAGCATTGGCAATGGAAACCACAGGCCGGACATGAACGACATCGGCAAGTAGATCAGCTGCAGCATGCCCGGCGCACCCTGTCCCTTGATCAGGGTGCCGACGAACATGCCCAGCGCGCAAAATGGCAACACACCAAGTGCACCCGTGAGCAACAGTGCTCCGAACTGGACCGGCGTCAGCGTCACATGACCCAGTGACAGCGCCAATGCCAGCAATAAAAGAATGACCACGGTGGCCGCAACCATCGCCATCAGCATCTTGCCCAGCAAGTAAGCCCCGGGAGGCATCGGCAACGCACGCTTGAATGTCAACAAGCCCCCATCGCGTTCGAGTGCCAGCGACACACCGAAGCCGAACAGGCCCGGGCTCATCACGCCGAATACGCCGTAGCTCGCCAGCAGAAAACGCCCGGCATCGGCACCCTCCGACTTCGCCATCAGCACACCAAACAGCAGGTAGAACATCGCAGGAAACAGCATGATCGGCAGCATGAAACCGGGCGCACGCATGTAGCGCAGGCATTCGCTGCGAGCTTCTTCGAAGTAAGCGCCAAGCAGACGACGCAGCGGCATGTCGCTTACGGATGCCGCAGGGGTGAGTGACAGGATGGTGTCCATTTCAGGCGGCCTCGCGTTGGTCGTTGTCGATCGTCTGGTCGGCATCACGCGTAAGTTCGGTGAACGCTTCGGCCAGGCCCGCGCGCTGCACCTCGAGCTCGCTAAGCTGAGCGTCGGCACCCAGCAACCGGCGCACTACACTTTCAGCATCGGCGGTGGTGATGTGCAGACGTTCGCTCTCCCGCCGAACTTCGCTCACCTCGGGCCAGTCGCGGATGGCGTCGGTCGTCAATGCACTGAGGCACCGAATGCGCTTGAGCGCTACCCGCGCGCGCAGCGCCTCGATAGTGCCTTCGTGAATCATCCGACCTTTGGACATCACGCAGACACGGTCGGCCAGGGCTTCGGCTTCTTCCAGATAATGTGTGGTCAGCAGCACCGAGCAACCTTCAGCAAGCAGCTGACGAATGGCCGCCCACAATTTTTGCCGCGCTTCTATGTCCATGCCCACGGTAGGCTCGTCGAGAAACAACAGTTCGGGTCGTCCACACAACGCCAAGGCAAATTGCACACGCCGCTGTTGTCCGCCGGACAGTTTTGCGTAAGGCCGTTTGAGCAAATCGCTGATCCCGGCCAGTTCGGCCGCTTCAGCTACCGTGCGCGGTGTCGGATAGTAGCTGGCGGTCAGTCGCAGCAATTCGCCCACCCGCAGTGTGGGCGGCAGTTCAGCGTTTTGCAGCATTACGCCGATGCGCCGACGGGCCTGTATGCCCTGAGGGTCCTGTCCAAACAGCTCGACCTCGCCCGCATCGGGGCGAATGAGTCCAAGCAACAGACCGATCACCGTCGTTTTACCGGCACCATTGGGACCCAGCAGCGCGAGCAGTTCGCCGCGCTGCAGCATGAGATCAGCACCATTCAGTGCGGCAATCCCGCCATAGCGTTTGACGGCATGATCGAGGCGGGCAACGACGGGGGCGCAATGCATCAGGGGAACCTCCTTGGGTGGTGCTCATCCTGCGCGGGGCCACGACTTGCGGGGAGTCGCCGACGTCAGTCATCCGGGGTGACAGCCGTCACCCCGGGGCGGGGCACGGGGTTACGGGCGCGGGCGCCGCAAGGTATCCTGTGAGCGATAAGGCGCCCTGCATGCCCTGAAAAGGCGGCGCGAAGCATCTGAAAACATTGAGGAAGCGCTGCATCGTCTCGCGCTTCCAGCTAAAGCATTTACTACATTCCGCAAGCCCGGCAGAGCTCGTGCCAGCGGATTCACGGAGAGCCATCATGGGTGTGATCAATCAGCTGCGCGAACTGCGCGAATTTGGTGGCAAAGCCCGGACCACAGGTCTGGACGATGCAACCGTCGAGCGCATGGCCGCCAGCGACACCTTGCTGGTTCAGGCGATCACCGAGGCTGTGGAGCGCCACCGCGAGCTGCGCGCCGATCTGTCTGATTTCCTCAAACTGGATGAAGTCGAACAGCTTGCCCAGGTGCAAGCCGGGTTCGTCAATTTCTACCCGGACGATGCGATCAACCCGTACCTGTCTGCTACTGCGCGCGGACCATGGGTCATCACGCTGAAGGGTTCCGTGGTGCACGACAATGGCGGCTACGGCATGCTCGGTTTCGGCCACAATCATCCGGCTGTTCTGGAGGTACTGGGCCGCCCGCAAGTGATGGCGAATGTGATGTCGCCCAGCATCTCCCAATTGCGCTTCACTCGCGCACTGGACAAGGAGCTGGGGCAGACTCGCGGCGGTAGCCCGTATACCCGCTATCTGTGCCTGAACTCGGGCTCCGAATCCGTTTCGCTGGCCTGCCGCATAGCAGACGTCAATGCGAAAACGATGACCGATGTCGGCGGCCGCTATGCCGGCCGCACGATCAAGCGGCTCGCCGTGAAAGGTGCATTCCACGGTCGTACCGACAAGCCCGCGTTGTATTCCGATTCCAGCCGCAAGACCTATCAGCAGCACCTAGCCAGCTATCGGCACGAAGACACCCTGCTCACCGTGACACCGTATGACATCGGCCAGCTCGAAGCGGTGTTTGCCGACGCCGACAAGCATGGCTGGTTCATCGAGGCGATGTTCCTGGAGCCGGTGATGGGTGAAGGCGATCCCGGGCGCGCCGTGACACCCGAGTTTTACAAGGCAGCACGGTCGTTGACCGAAGCGCATGGCACCTTGTTGCTTGTCGACTCGATCCAGGCCGGCCTGCGCGCGCATGGCGTGTTGTCGGTCACCGACTATCCCGGCTTCGAAAAACTGCCGGCGCCGGACATGGAAACCTTCTCCAAGGCACTCAATGCCGGCCAGTATCCGATGTCGGTGCTGGCGGTCAGTGCGCGCACCGCCGAGCTGTATCGCAAGGGCATCTACGGCAACACCATGACCGCGAACCCACGCGCACTGGACGTCGCGCTCGTCACGCTGGATCAGCTGACCGACGCCGTGCGCAGCAACATCCGTGAGCGAGGCAGGGAATTCGTCGACAAGCTGAACGCCCTGAAGAACGAGCTGGGCGGCCTGATCACCAAGGTGCAGGGTACCGGCCTGCTGTTTTCCTGCGAACTGGCGCCGGAATACAAGTGCTATGGCGCCGATTCGACTGAGGAATACATGCGCGAACGCGGCGTCGGGGTGATCCACGGCGGCGTCAATTCGTTGCGCTTTACCCCGCATTTCAACGTCACCAGTGCCGAGG